>Ga0209935_1000778_pt1 | contig 65916 bp, 51 predicted proteins | sample ThiBio_1000_plan_2_FD_183958 | JGI IMG/M metagenome (GOLD analysis project Ga0209935, IMG submission 183958) | Wastewater bioreactor microbial communities from Cape Town, South Africa - Thiocy_cont_1000_plan (SPAdes) | ecosystem: Engineered > Bioreactor > Thiocyanate-remediating >... | reverse complement strand
TTTGCCCGTAGGCTCAAGGCTTTAAGAGGCAAAACCCCTTGGCAATTTATAGAGCAACAATGGCAAAAAAACCCTCAACTTTTCCACTTAAATATTGATACCTTTACCAAGGGACTAAACATCTAATAGTATTCCTAATCCCTTATAAATGATAAGCATTTATGGGCTTACATTCTTTAAAGTTAACTAACAAATGCACATTTTCTTACCAAGCAACTCGTGGAAGAGAATTTTATAGTTGCTATATAGGCACTAATATGGTTGAGCGATTTTATTTCCGGATAATTCGTGAACGCATACTACTTAATAAAGAAAAAGCATAAAAGGCACCGCATCTGCAAAAATTTTTTGAAAAAAAACAAATTTTTGCAAGTAAATGCTTACTTTTATAACTACGTATTGTTGCTATAACAAGTAGATTTTTTTCATAAAGTGCATAGAAATTTATATAATCATAGTAAACTACATTTTGAGTTATACTTATTGGGTGCAATTTAAGAAAATATTTTCGATTATGTAAAAATTTAATACATAAATGTTTTTTAAATTTTATAAATGTTTGGTGTACAAAATTAGATATAGCTATTAGATATATCTAGTTCGGGTATACATCTTAAAATTTTCTGTTTCTTATGAATCATAGAGGACAAATAGTAGAAAAAATTATACGAAGGAGTGGTTATTCTATTACCAGACTAGCCAAGAAATTAGGTATTAGTCGCAACACGCTTTACAATAGGTTTGAAAGTTCCAATTTGGGGTACCGATTCATTATGGAAGTAGGTAATGTCATTCATTATGATTTTACAATAGATTTTCCAGAAATGAAGGAAGAAATTGAATTAATGGGAGATATTCCTATTCGCTCTATAGATAGGGAAACAGTAGAACTTTGGAAAGCAGAAGGCAAATATATTGTACTATTAGAGAAGTATACGAAACTACTTGGAATGCTAGCTAAATTAGCTAATGAAAATACCCTGACCACTCTTAAAAAAGAGATTTTAGATTTTATAGAACAAGAAGAAAAGCTGTAACTATTCAGCCCCCCTAATAGATTCATTCAGACCACACAAACCGGTAACACCGTCCAAGTTTGTTATTCCTGCCCTATTCAGCTCATGTAAGCAACGGCATATTGGGGCAGGAATCCAGTAAAACGTAATACTCTTTGGAATTTTTAATTTTCACTGGAGATTTTTTTAACCCTAACTTTCTGATTCCTCCCCTCAATCTGGATCCCTTCCCTGCTGGAGTTTACTCCTGACTTGATCAGGAGCAGGGATGATAAATTACAGACATGCCTACGAGTTTGAACAAGAGTATAGTGCGGGATAGCAATTTACAAGCCTGTTTGTAAATAATAGACTTCTTCCGGAATCAAGAATTGGATTCTCTGGGCAGGAAGGAATTTGTGAGGAGCCGGAGTTTACTGCAGTAAATAAATATGAAGAACCAATTACTGACGAAGCCAGGGGACTCAAGGCGACAGTTTCAGAAGAAGTCTAATAATCCTCAGTTAGCAACCCTTATTCATATCTAGGGACGTGAATAGTTACAATTTTTAAAAACTTAAACGCCTATTACAAGCTAGAATTTTAATTACGCCTAGGTATCACTCATGGAAGCTAAAAACTCCTCGTTATTTCTAGTTCCTCGCATTTTAGATAATAAAAACTCCATCGCTTCAATAGAAGTCATGTCCGCCATAAATTTACGTAAAATCCAAACCCTAGATAAAACTTCCTTATCCATAAGTAAATCTTCTCTACGAGTTCCAGAAGCAGGGACATCCATCGCAGGATAGATACGTCTATTTGCTAATTTTCTGTCTAGTTGAAGCTCCATATTACCTGTACCTTTAAATTCTTCAAAAATAACTTCATCCATTTTTGAACCGGTATCAATAAGTGCTGTAGCTAAAATCGTAAGGGACCCACCTTGTTCTACATTGCGTGCAGCACCAAAAAATCTTTTAGGGTTATACAATGCATTCGCATCTACACCCCCAGATAAAATTTTGCCAGAAGAAGGGATAACTATATTATAAGCACGTGCTAGACGTGTAATCGAATCTAACAGTACAACTACATCGTGCCCACACTCCACCATTCGCTTGGCTTTTTCTAATACCATACTTGCTACTTTGGTCTGACGTTCAGCTTGCTCATCAAATGTGGAAGCAATCACTTCCGCATTAACACTCCTAGACATATCCGTTACTTCTTCAGGCCGTTCTCCGATAAGTAACACAATCAGATATACTTCAGGATGGTTAAGTGCAATCGCATTAGCTATCTCTTTAAGCAAGACTGTTTTACCTGTTTTGGGCGGAGCTACAATCATACCACGCTGTCCTTTTCCGATAGGTGCAAACAGATTCAAAATTCTAGTTGAATACTGCGTTGGCCCATTATCTAGACGCAGACGCTCTTGTGGGAAGAGTGGTGTTAAATATTCAAAAGAAACTCTATTTTTAATTTCATCAGTAGTCCTCCCATTTACAGAAGTCACTTTAAGAAGCGCAAAATATTTTTCTCCTTCTTTAGGAGATCTAACTGCTCCTTTAACCGTATCTCCTGTCTTAAGTCCAAACAACCTAATTTGTGAAGGAGATACATATATATCATCCGGGCTAGCTAAATAGTTATAATCCGATGATCTCAAAAATCCATATCCATCCTGCATAATTTCTAGTACGCCTTCACTTTCTATATCAATATCTAAGTTAACAGCACTAGATCCAGTATTTTTAGCTTTTCTATGATGATTGGTGTGATTTTTTGTAATCTCCTGGTCTCCATGGTTAATGTTAGTCACAGAGTTAGTGGACATTTTAATTGGCGCAGAAGGAATAATTTTAGGCTCTGTATTAATATTAATTTGCTTACTATTATTCTCACCATCCTGGGTACTATTGATGATGGAGCTCTTCTCAAGAGGATTAATTTCTTCTATCGTATTCTTAGTATTCTTATCTGTCAATATTTTCTTTTTTGGAAGCTCTGATTCTGGTATTAGCGCTTGTCGATCTAATATTTTATAAATTAAATCCTGTTTATCAAGTTTTTTATAGTTTTTAATTCCTAAAGCCTCTGCAATCTCTTTTAATTCGGAAAGCAGTAGACTACCAAGTTCATTTATAGTGTACATATTTAAAATTTAATGTAAGTATTTAAAGAAAAGAGCTAATTCTAACAAGTGTATATTAAATATTTAGTCTTAAAAATTGCCGAAATGTAACGGTTTTATCGAATTGATTACCCTGAAAAACTTAGGAGGTAATACGAACGGTATATTATATAGCATAAGTATAAAGCACATACTACAACCTTACTATACTCCATCACTCATGCACTACAATGATATATGATTACTAGGGTATTGTCAAGAGTTAAGTATTATTTTAAGAGAAAATTTAAACTTTTAGGTTAAAAATAATTTATTTTAGGCACTTGTAATAAATAACATTCCAATAGAGTTCTTGCATAACCAAGAATTGAGTTCGTTGGGCAGGAAGGAATTTGCGATAAACCGGAGTTGTGGTGTCGGGAGTCGCTCCCGACACTCCGATGGATTGTCAGGAAAGATTCCTGGCAGCACATGAGGATTGAGATGTCAGGGCTCGAGCCCTGACACGCATTTACTGACAAACCCAGAGGACTCAAGGCGACAATTATGTAGGAGCTCTAATTATATATAGGGTAGTTAAGTTTTACAATAATTTGTATCATGTTAAAAAAATAGATAGCCCCATTATGCTTGAAATTAATTATATAGAGGAAAATAAAGCCCATGTTATTAAGCGGTTAGAAAAAAGAAATCTACACGATGCCGCTGATAAAATAGAACAAATTTTAGCTATCAATCAACAAAGAAAAGAAACGCAGTTGGCACTTGACACCGCTTCGAGCCAGGTTAATCAAATAACTAAGCAAATAGAACAGTTACTAGAAACAAAAAACAAAGAAAAATTAGAATCCCTTAAAGCCCAAAGCCGAGCGCTTAAAACAGGTATAAAAGAGCTAGAGTCTCAACTAAATAGATATAAAGATGTTTTACAACATCTGTTATACGAACTACCTAATTTGCCACATGAAAAGGTACCTATTGGAAAAGATGCTACTGAAAATCAAATAGTTTATCAAGTCGAAAATATACCTCTATACACAAAAGATAAACTCCCTCATTGGGAATTAGTTGCTAAATTTGATATTATTGATTTTGATTTAGGAAACAAGTTAACAGGAGCTGGATTTCCTGTATATAAAGGGAAAGGGGCTAGATTACAAAGAGCATTGATTAATTTTTTCCTTGATGAGGCTATAAAAGCTGGTTATGAGGAAATACAACCGCCTATACTTGTTAACAAAGATAGTGCTTATGGCACTGGACAGTTGCCTGATAAAGAGGGACAAATGTATGAGTTAGTCAACGAACCCCTTTATTTGATTCCTACTGCAGAAGTTCCTGTTACCAATCTATATAGAGGACAGATTCTTAGCGAAGATAAGCTACCTATCAGACATGTAGCTTATACTCCTTGCTTTAGAAGAGAGGCTGGTTCTTGGGGCAGCCATGTAAGAGGGTTAAATCGCCTACATCAGTTTGATAAAGTAGAAATTGTACAGATCACCTTACCAGAAATTTCTTATCAAACTCTAGAAGGAATGCGTAGCTATGTAGAAAGCCTAGTCCAAAAGCTCGAACTCCCCTACCGAGTAGTAGCATTATGTGGAGGAGATTTAGGATTTACATCTGCATTCACCTATGATATAGAAGTTTTTTCTGTGGGGCAGAATCGTTGGTTAGAAGTAAGCTCTATTAGTAACTTTGAAACTTACCAAGCTAATCGTATGCAGTTACGCTATAAAAATAGTGGAGGATTTAAGCATTTATTGCATACTTTAAATGGCAGTGCAATAGCTTTACCTAGGATTATGGCTGCCTTATTAGAACTAAATTTTGTAGAAGGAAAAATTAAGATTCCAACCATACTCAGAAACTATACAGGTTTTGACTATATTAGTTAAAAATTTGTACTTTATTTAAGATAAAAATTCGAAATTTATTACTTTAATGCATAACTTAACTAAAACAGATTAAAGAAATGGCCAATATAGTATTATTAGGCCCTCCCGGCGCAGGTAAAGGAACACAAACTGAAAAGATAGTTCGTCATTACAACTTAATGCCTATTGTACCTGGCAATCTAATGCGTGAGCATATTAGCCAAAATACATCAATAGGGCAAAAAATTTCGAATTATATCAATGAGGGTATGTTAGCACCTCATGAAGTAGTTATGGGGTTAGTAGAAGAACAAGTAAAAGCAAAAAAGCATGGCTTTAAATTTTTGTTTGATGGCTTCCCTAGAGCAATAGCCCAAGCTACTTCATTGGATGAGCTCCTTCCTAAACATGGGCATCAGCTAGATGGGGTTATTTTTCTAGAAGTACCTGATGAAATAGTAAAAGAAAGAATCAGATACAGGGCTAAATTATTAGGCCGTATTGATGACCAAAGTGAAGAGAAAGTAGCCACCCGACTAAAAATATATCACGATGAAACTTTACCCGTAATAGCGTATTACGAAAAGCAAAATAAACTTTACAGAGTAAAAGGGGTGGGCCCTATCGAAGATGTATTTCAGCAAATTTTAAGAGTTATACAACCTCTTTACCGTAAATAATTTTTATCTAAAAATAACTACAATAAAAAGTGGCCTCTTCTGATTTTATCGACGAAGTAAAAATATATGCTCGGGCAGGACATGGAGGACCCGGTTCTGTGCACTTTAGAAAGGAAAAATTTGTACCCAAAGGAGGTCCAGATGGTGGTGATGGCGGTAAAGGGGGTGATATTATTTTAGTAAGCAACCCACAACTATCCACCCTACTCCACCTTAAATATAAGAAACATATCGTGGCTGGAGATGGTAAATCAGGAGAAGGAGGTTGTCGTACGGGAGCAGATGGACTTAGCATAATCTTAGAAGTTCCATTGGGCACTGTAGCTAAAGAAGCCGATACAAATCGCTTAATTATAGATATAACGCAAGAAGGCCAACAGGCTATACTCATGCGAGGTGGAAGAGGTGGACAAGGAAATGTACATTTTAAAACTTCTACGCAAAAATCTCCTCGTTATGCCCAACCAGGAGAATCCGGGGATGAGGGCTGGATTAAATTAGAGCTAAAATTGCTTGCAGAAGTGGGATTAGTAGGATTACCTAATGCCGGAAAATCTACCCTTTTAGCGTCCATTTCAGCAGCCAAGCCTAAAATAGATAGTTATCCATTTACTACTTTAGTTCCTCAGTTGGGGGTAGTCCCGTATCGAGCAGGCAACTCTTTTGTATTAGCAGATATTCCAGGAATCATAGAAGGAGCTGCTATGGGAAAAGGCCTGGGAATACGTTTTTTAAGACATATAGAGCGAAATCTAATTTTAGGATTTGTCATAGCCGCTGACACCCCTGATATATATCACACTTACCTGATTCTCCAAAAAGAACTGCAAGCTTATAGTGATGAAATGCTGCATAAACCTGCTTTTTTAGTTATATCTAAAGCGGACCTAATCAGTGAGGAAGAAAAATTAAAAATAAAGCAATCATTACCTAGCCATTTAGAACCTATTTTTATCTCTGCAATAACAGAGAAAGGGTTAGATATACTTAAGGATAAAATCTGGCAATTACTACATCCAACTTGCTAGGTATGTGTGTGTCAGAGTTGGGGCCCTGACACCACAATCAGAGGTCTGAATAGTTACGAATCAATAAGACTTAAATAAAATGGGAGCATTAGGCTCTAAAATTTTGTATTTAATTCTCGGTAAATGCTCCCCAATAATATAAAAACTCTATTGCTTATGTTTATTTATGCTCTAAATGAGACTTAAGCTGTTGAAGTCCGGTACGATAATCTTTTCTTAAGGCTGACTTACATAGTATCATCATATATTTCATAAATATATGATTACCTACTTGACTATTGAATTCCCAAGTTACTTTTGTTCTATTCGAGTCTAGTTCTTCAAAATTCCAAACTCCATGACTAACCGTATTCCAGCCTACCATTTTTAAAATTGTCTTAATATGCTTGTTAGGTTCGCTTACCATAATTTCTTGAGAACCCTTACCCACTTTAGGATTATCACTATGCCACACCATTTTAGATCCAACTCCAGACTCTGGTCCATCATAACTAATAATTGCATTCGGATCTTTGCCTTGCCATGGGGACCAATTATTCCAATGCTTAAAATTATTGACTTCCCCAAAAACTGTACCAACTGGAGCATCAATAACAATAGACTCGCTTATTTGATGATTAGATGGTAGCAAAAAGCCAATGAACACAACAATTACCATTACGGTTACAAGTCCAATAAGTGTGTATTTTAACAGTTTCATATTCTCTTTAATTTTAAAAATTTTTATTAAGGCTGTCTCTATTTCAGATGCCTACTTTCATTTCTTGTTTTATAATTTCTAATTTGTCTCAAATAATCTACGCCATTATAAATATAAAATATACCTATACCATATATATTTCACTCAGTTATTATACTTATACTTTTTAAACGTACTAACAATTTTTAGCTTAAGCCGTGTCAGATTCATTTACTATTTCCAAAAATTTTAAATATCTACAACGTACCACTAATAATATACTACTGGCACCAATTTAGCAATAGTTTTAAGCATCAAAATAAATAGGTAGGTAAATAAAATAAGGATAGTTACTCTTTAATCGGCAAGTTTTTCTCAACTAAAAATAATTTACTATACCCTGTAAGGTACTGATTTCATAATGGATTACAGACAACTTTGCACAAGAACAGATAAAACAATACATTGTATGACAAAGACAAAAACCATTAAGAATAGATTAAAAGTCCCAAATTGTAACAAAAACATACAGAACGAATTGAACGATTATGTTTTATTAAAATCAAAAATGAACCTTGATATATGAAAATTAGACACAAACAACCATAAATCGTTTTATTAGATAGCGATTTAATAATGGTTTTTGTGTTCTATGATGCATAGAGGACAAATAGTCGAAAAAATAGTACGAAAAACTGGATATTCACTTACCAAGTTAGCTGAAAGACTTGATGTAAGTCGCAATACACTTTACAATAGATTTAACAACGCTAATCTTGGTTATCGCTTCATTATGGAAGTTGGTAATGTCATCCATTATGACTTTACGCTCGATTTTCCAGAAATGAAAAAACAACCCGATCTAATTGGAGAAAACGGGGTCTTTACTCCAGGTAGGGAAGATAGATCTGCAGACTTGTGGAGACTAGAAGGGAAATATGCAAACCTATTAGAAAAGTACACTAAATTATTGGGTATACTTGTAAAAGTAGCTAATGAGAATGAGTTGCATGCTCTTAAGCAAGAAATAATAGATTTGATAGAAAAGGATGCAATTTCAGACTACAAAAAGAACCTGTAACCATTTACTGAATTAAGTTTATTGTTATCCACTCACTTTATTTATTCTATAAAGTTTTAAATTCCTTAGGTTTAAAAATATTTTACTTGAATACTCAATTCATTTCCAGGATATCTTTAGCCTAAAAATCGCAATTTTTAACTTGACACACACTTGTTGTTAGCCGAATTTATCTAATCTTATTTCATGACAGTGCCAGGAGGTTCCTCCACCTTACGCTTGGTAACCATCCATCATTTATTAGACTTCTTCTGAAACCGTCGTCTTGAGTCCCCTGAGTTCGTCAGTAAGTGTGAGTCAGGGCCCCAGCCTTGACTCACCAATGGAGTGTCGGGAGTGACTCCCGACACCACAGCTCCGGTTTCTCACAAATTCCTTCCTGCCCAGAGAACCCAATCCTTGCTTTCAAAAGAAGTCTATTATGAATGATTTACTTTTTATTCTCTGGTGATAAACAAGAGATATTGACAATTCTTTTTAATATTTTATAAATAAACGTTATTACTTAGTAGATTATAAATAAGTTATAATAAATTTGCCACTATTTATTTTTTCGTAAGAACTTATGAATATTTTATCCTTAATGTACATAAAAATTTATAGGGTCCTTTTATTTTTGTTCGTCCAAGTTTAAGTTATTGTAAGCAAGTAAAAAAATAAACAATTTTAATTTCTTTAATCTTTATCAGTATCAGAACTATGAAAAAGCCGCTTGCCAGTTCATTTTTACAACTGTTATTTTACATGCGCCCTTTTCGTAGAATTTATATCTCGGCCACTTTATATTCTTTCCTTAATAAATTGTTTGATCTGATGCCAGAGATACTTCTAGGGATTGCTGTAAATACGGTAGTAGCTAGAGACGAATCTTGGTTAGCTAATTTAGGATTTCATGATCTTAAAGTACAACTTGTCTTATTAGCACTTATGACCATGGTTGCCTATGGGTTAGAATCATTGTTCGAATATCTATTTTCTATTAGATGGTGGAGCCTTGCCCAGTTAGTTCAACATAATTTTCGAATGCAAGCTTTTGAGCACGTACAAAAAAGCACGATTACCTCTTTCTCAAAGCAAAAAACAGGCAACTTACTTGCTATACTCAACGATGATATTAATCAGCTTGAAAGGTTTCTAGAAGAAGGTATAGATAAAATAATTGAGGTAATTGGTACTACTATATTTGTAGGCAGTATCTTTTTCTTCCTAGCGCCTCAAATAGCTTTATTTGTGATCATACCTATTCCAATTATTATCTATGCTACTTTTAAATTCCAAAAAAAGATTAGCCCCTATTACCTTAATGTAAGAGAGAAAGCTGGGTTTGTAAGTGCTTTCTTATCCAACAGTCTGCTAGGTCTACTAACGACTAAAAGTCTAGTAGCTGAACAACTTGAAAAGAAAAAGCTCGAAAAAGCTAGTAACGATTATAAGGAAGCAAATTTTAATGCGATTCGTTGGGGAGCACTGCTAGTACCAGTTATACGTTTTGTTATTTTGTCTGGCATGTTGGTAACCTTAATTTATGGAGGTAAACTTACCATAGATCAAAAGCTAGATGTAGGAGTTTATAGTATTCTGATATTTCTTACGCAGCGATTGCTTTGGCCATTTACAGAAGTAGCTGATATCATGATTAACTTCCAACGGGTTATGGCCTCTACACAGCGTTTATTAAGTATATTTAATTTGGCTACTGAAGCGTCTCCGGATAATATGGTTACACTTCAAGGAAAAATCACTTTCTCAGATGTTAGCTTTTCATACCAAAATCAGTCTCCTATTCTGCGCAACCTTTCATTTGTTATACAGCCAGGCCATCGTGTAGCTTTTGTAGGAGCCACAGGTGCTGGAAAATCTACGCTTCTTCATCTTTTATTAGGATTTTATTTCCCCACAGCAGGTCAAATTTTATTTGATGACAAAGAAATACGAGATATTTCTCTTTCTTCACTAAGAGAGCAATTAGGTTTTGTGAGTCAGGATCCTTATTTATTTGAAGGAACGATAGCAGAAAATATTGGCTATGGTTATTCGGAGGCTACACCTGAACAGATTATAGAAGCAGCTAAAAACGCTGCCGCTCATGACTTTATCATGCAGCTTCCGGAAGGGTACGATACGTTGGTTGGTGAACGTGGGCAAAATCTATCGGGAGGACAAAAACAGCGGCTGGCAATTGCAAGAGCAATTATAAGAGATCCAGCTATACTTATTCTGGATGAGGCTACTTCTTCAGTTGATAATGCTACGGAATTAGCTATTCAAAAATCCTTATCTAAGATTGGACAGGAGCGAACGATGATCCTAATTGCGCATCGGCTTTCAATGGTAAAACAAGCAGATGTAATTTTTGTATTGAAAAAAGGGGCCATTGTAGAACAAGGAACTCATGAAGAATTGATTATACAGGATCGAGTATATGCCAATCTTTGGAAATTGCAAAACGGGGAGTCACTTACCCATCCTGAATTGATCATGGAATAAATCAATGGACTGTCAGGAAAGGTTCCTGACTCGCACTTACTGACGAACCCAGGGGGCTCAAGGCGACGGTTTCGGAAGAAGTATATATATAACGCAGCTACATAATTTACGCTATAGCTTCTAAGACTTGTTGGGCTTCTTCCACACTAGGTACATGATCCACAATCAACACGAGTTGATTCTTAAGTTCTTTTAACTGGCACCTATGAGGATTGTTATGGACATAGCCAAGTATACGTGACAAGATTTCAGCAAAAGCACCCTTTTGTGACGGAGCACTAAAATAGCACCCCATCATTCCATCTTTTAACTTTATCTTTTGTAGTCCTAATTTCTTAGCTACCCATCTCAGTTTAACAGCTTTAATAAGCTCTTGTATGGGAATGGGAAGTGGCCCAAATCTGTCTTCTATTTCACGCTGAAAATCTTCTAATTCTGAATTATCTGAGGCGCTATCCAATTTGGTATAAAGCCTTAGTCGCTCCGTGTCATTACTGATATAGGTGGTAGGAATTAATAACTCAAGATCGGTTTCAAGCGTGCAATCCACACTACTTAGCTGATCTTTATGAGCAAGCTCCTCTACAAACAACTCTTTAAATTCATTTTCTTTCAGTTCCTGTACGGCTTCATCTAATATTTTGCAATAAGCCTCAAACCCTACATCCGCAATAAATCCACTCTGTTCCGCACCTAACAGATTTCCAGCACCTCGGATATCCAGATCACGCATAGCTATCTTAAAGCCATCTCCCAATTCGGTAAATTCTTCTAAGGTGCTAAGTCGCTTGCGAGCTTCTGGCGTAAGACTAGAACTAAGAGGAGCGATTAAGTAGCAAAATGCTTTTTTGTTAGATCTCCCTACACGCCCTCGCATCTGATGTAAGTCTGAAAGTCCAAACATATGACTGTCATTAATAATGATTGTGTTTGCATTGGGGATGTCTAATCCTGATTCTATGATATTGGTAGAAACCAAGATATCATACCCACCCGCTATAAAGGTGAGCATCTTTTTCTCTAATTGATCTCCATCCATCTGGCCATGTGCAATACCAATACGATATTCAGGTGCTAATTTGTGAATCATGTTAGCTACTTCCTCAATATTAGATACTCGATTGTGTACAAAAAACACTTGTCCTCCTCGTTGTACCTCATAATGGATTGCTTCTTGTATAACTTTTTTATCAAAAGTATGAATGGAAGTATGTACAGGTTGCCTATTAGGAGGTGGTGTGGCAATCACACTTAAATCTCTGGCACCCATTAGTGAAAAATGAAGTGTTCTGGGTATAGGAGTAGCCGTAAGAGTAAGTACATCCACATTTATTTTAAGTTCTTTTATGCGCTCTTTGGCCTTTACACCAAACTTTTGTTCTTCATCAACAATCAATAGTCCTAAATCATGAAAATCAAAACTTTTACTAAGAATGGTATGTGTTCCAATCAGTATATCGATGTCACCTTGAGCTACTGCTTGGCGTATTTGGTTGACTTCTTGTTGAGACTTAAAACGATTGATATACTGTATCTTAACGGGAAACTTCTCTAACCTACTTTTGAAAGATTCATAATGTTGAAGTGCCAAAATAGTAGTAGGAACTAAAACAGCTACTTGTTTAAGGTCTTGGACTGCTTTAAATGCGGCTCTGATAGCCACTTCTGTTTTTCCAAATCCTACATCTCCACATACCAGTCTATCCATTGGGTGAGGTGCTTCCATATCTTTCTTCACGTCTACAGTGGCAGCCGCCTGATCCGGAGTATCTTCATATATAAAGGAAGATTCTAACTCAGCCTGTAAGAAATTATCTGTACTAAAAGCAAATCCTGGTGCATGCTTGCGTTTACCATATAATTCGATGAGCTCTTTCGCAATATCTTGCACCTTATTTTTTACCCGTTTCTTTTTCTGATCCCATGCAACACTACCTAACTTGCTCATTGTTGGTATAAATCCCTCTTTACCAGTGTATTTAGAAATTTTGTGCAATGCATGCAAACTCAAGTATACTACATCATTATCCTTATATATCAACCTTAATACTTCCTGCTCTTTATCATTTACATGTACCTTACTAAGTCCGGCAAATCGAGCAATTCCATAATCAATATGAACTACATAGTCCCCTGGCTGTAGATTATTAAGTTCTTTTAAAGTAAAAGCCTGACTTTTAGTGTATTGTTGAGGTATCTTATATCGGTAGTAGCGACCAAATATTTGATGGTCTGTATAGCAGGCTATGCCCACTCGGTGGTCTATGTAGCCTTGGCTCAGTCCTATGGGTAAAATATCATATTTTAAAGGGATATCTAGCTCTGCAAGTATGCTACTCAATCTATCTAATTGAGCAGGCGATTCGCTTAGAAGAATATTTTTCAATCCTAATTGATCATTCTTATATAGATCATCAGCCAGCAACTTAAACTGTTGGTTAAAATTAGGCTGAGGTGAAGCTTTATATTCGACTATTTCTTTAGGTTTTAGGTAGTACCTACTTCCAAATTCTATACAAGTAAAACGTTGCGTATTTTCTTTCCAACTCTCAGGACTTTCATAGGCTATCTCATTATGTTTTAACGTGTGTTTAACAGAATTTTTAGATGGAGGCTCTTTTATTTCAATCCATGCCTGCTCCGCCTGCATCTTAATGGTATCTAAAATCATCTCATAATCTTTGAACCAGATACATGTATTAGCAGGCAAAAACTCCAAGAAAGATTGATAGGTTACATTTTCACTAAGATTAGATTTGTTGGAAAATATAATTGCTTTTTCTACCTCTTTTATAGAAAGTTGATTAGCAGGATTAAAAGTACGTATGTTTTCTATCTCTTTACCGATCAATTCTATACGATAAGGAAGTTGATTTGCGTAAGAAAATATATCTATGATCCCTCCCCGTATGGCAAATTCACCTGCATCATATACAAAATCAACTTTTTCAAAGCCTTTGCTAATTAGTTTATCTAATAGATCTAACAAAACTATCTTTTCTCCTTGCTCTATAACCCAGGTATGTTGCGTTAAGCTAGTGTGTCCAATTACTCGTGTAGCAACAGCTTCTGGATAGGTTACGATCAGTTGAGAAGAACGATGCTGTTGATTAAGCTGTTGTAAAATCTCATTGCGAATAAGATTAGGTGTAGCAGCCCCAGTCAAATTAATATCAAGTTGCTGCTCGATAGCTGGATATAATAGGATGTGTTTATGTCCAAATAAGCTTTGTAAATCTGTATATAAATAGGCTGCTTCTTCTTTATCTTGGAGAATAAATAATTGTGTACAATCGGCTAGCTTGTAGAGACTACTCCCAATAACTGCAGGTAGGCTACCTGTTAATCCTTTGACATGAATAGCGGAATTAGATAATCTTAAAATCTGTTTTGCTAAATTCTTTATATAATTATCTCCTGTATACAAAGAGATCAAATCTGTTGCTTGCACTGATAGTCTTTCTAGTTAATTTTTTAATTTATCAACTAACAAAATAAGGTCTACTGCCTGTAAACACTTACAAGCGTTAATTTGGTTGCAAATAAAACTTTTTTAGGGAAAAAGTTATTCACATCCTGAGAATAAAAATATAAGTTAATCAACAATTTCTTTTTACTATGACCTTATCGCCCCACGCTTGAGCCTAATATCAGGTCATTTTTAGTTTTTTCTTCCTTTTTACGCTAATGACATAACCAAGGATACTAACTCTAAGAGCAGACAAATCAATAACTCCTATAAAGAGTTCTATGAATATATGTTAGGTATAAATGTTTGTATTATTTCAAAGCTTTACTAATTGATATAAGCCCTGATACAATTGCATCCATTATTAATGTCTTTACACGCTGCTTCTCGTATCAAATAAGTAGCATAGGGAGATAAAACCATTTTATGTCCCTCCTTTCTAATATATTCAAGCAATTTAAAGTCTTCTACAGAACTGGGCGTAAATTTAAAGCCAGCCTTGTACAAGGCTGTTCTCATACTAAAACTAATTCCGACATTCCCTTCTGAAAAATTTCTAACTTGTGGACTTGGTATAAAAGCTTCCCTATTAGGATGATACATACGAAAAATAACTACATCTAGATTAGGCTTTAAGTTAATTTCTTCCTCTAAACGATCTACATAGTCAGGTGACAAATAGTCATCATCATCTACAAACGCTACCCATTCTGTTGTGACCTGTTCCATACCCTGATTTCTTACTTCCCCTCCATGATTAAATTGGCCTATCTTTGAAATTTGGATGAATTTAATTCTAGGATCAGATGAAAGTTTGGTACCTTTTATGCCATCAAACACAACGATTGCTTTCCAGCTTGGATTATGTTGATTCTGCAAAGAAATAAGTGTTCTCTCTAAAGTGGGCCGGCCCAAGGTCGGAATCACAAAAGTAACCAAAGGATTTGAAGTACTTATAACTCTTTTAGATACATGGCTGCTCAAGGTACAGGAAACCATGAAAATTCCTAATAAGCTGGAAGCCGTTAATACTTTTTCTCCTAAAATTATAGTACGTTTCATACCGTTTATAAAAACTCGTATACTTAATTTAGGTATATATTTTAAAATTTTCAATACCCCTCTAATCCGAAAAAAATAAATAGGTCATAAAATTGAATTGTATCTTTCTATAGCTATAAGCAGGCTAATCTTCTAAAAATTTGATAGCTTTAGCCGCTCTCAGGGTCACTTAAAAAGGACTCTAAGGGTAAGAATAACTAATGTAGTCCAAACAACGATTGCATCAGAGTTCCCTAACGGGTGATTCTGATGGCGAGGAAATGCACTGATTAGCTCTAGTTTATTGGCATCACAAAAGGATCTTAGCTTTTCTAAAAGATATGTACGAGGTTGGATTTTAACCTAGCAATCAGGTTTCAGAAACCAATAAAGGTAATTTTGTCAGTTTATCTTAGTATTCTTTTAAACCCAAGAACTTAGTTCTCTTAGGCAGGAATGAATTTGTAAAAACTGGAGTTGTGGTGTCGGGAGCCACTCCCTACACTCCATTGGTGTGTCAGGGCTAGGGCCCTGACTCGCACTTACTGACGAACCCAGAGGACTCAAGGCGACGGTTTCGGAAGAAGTTTATTTACAAGGCAGAACTTAAACCTAGTAATAAGGCTTCAGAATCAAGTAAAGGTAATTTTGTCAGTTTTTCTTTATTAAGATAGTTGGACAAACAACTTGAACCCTTTACTTTAGGACTAAAGAGATTTTATCATTGTTTGGCATAAAATGTGTTCTTTGAATATCATATTCCAAACAACAACGGGTAAATAACTTTAGTATAAACAAAACAATAATTTATTCGAATTTATGAGCAAAATAAACATTAGACCTTTGGCTGATAGGATTCTGGTAGAGCCTGCAGCCGCAGAAGAAAAAACAGTAGGTGGTATTATCATACCAGATACAGCCAAAGAAAAACCTCAAAAAGGTAAAGTAGTTGCTGTAGGCCCAGGTAAAAAAGATGAGCCTTTGACCGTTAAGGTAGGTGATCATGTTCTATACGGTAAATATGGGGGAACAGAAATTACTATAGAAGGAAAAGATTATTTAATCATGCGAGAATCAGACATCTATGCTATTGTTTAAGCTTAGAAGTAAACTGATAAGTAATAACAACTTATAATTATAAAAAAAATAATAATATGGCAAAGCATATAATTTTCGATTCAGAAGCACGCGCAAAAATAAAAAATGGCGTGGATACGATGGCCAATGCAGTAAAAGTAACGCTAGGTCCCAAAGGCAGGAATGTGGTGATTGACAAAAAATATGGAGCCCCTAGTATAACTAAAGACGGCATATCTGTGGCTAAAGAAATAGAGCTGAAAGACCCTGTAGAAAATATAGGCGCTCAGCTCATCAAAGAAGTAGCTTCTAAAACAGCCGATGGTGCGGGTGATGGTACAACTACCGCTACTGTATTAGCACAATCCATTTTCTCAACAGGCATTAAGAACGTAGCTGCAGGAGCTAATCCCATGGATTTAAAACGGGGTATAGATAAGGCTATTGAAGCTGTTGTAGAAAAATTAAAACAAAACTCTAGAAAAATAAGTAACTCTAAAGAAATAGAACAAGTAGCTACTATTTCTGCCAACAGCGATAATAAAATTGGGAAAATGATAGCTGATGCGATGGACAAAGTAGGCAAGGATGGCGTCATAACTGTAGAAGAAGCTAAAGGAACAGAAACAGAAGTAAAAGTAGTAGAAGGTATGGAATTTGATAGAGGTTATCTATCTCCTTATTTCGTTACCAATACAGAAAAAATGGAAGCAGAATTAGCTAGTCCTTATATTCTAATCTGTGACAAGAAGGTGTCTTCAATGAAAGAATTGCTACCTGTCCTAGAAGCTGTTTCTCAAACTGGAAGACCTTTGCTTATTATTGCAGAGGACGTAGAAGGAGAGGCATTAGCTACGTTAGTTGTAAACAAAATAAGAGGTGCCTTAAAGGTAGCTGCTGTAAAAGCGCCTGGATTTGGAGATAGAAGAAAAGCAATGCTAGAAGATATAGCCATACTTACTGGAGGAACTGTTATTGCTGAAGAAAGAGGCTATAAACTAGAAAATGCTACTATTGACTATTTGGGTACTGCTGAAAAAATCAATATCGACAAAGAAAACACCCTGATTGTGAACGGAAATGGTAAAAAAGAAGATATCAAAGCAAGGGTTAATCAAATTAGGTCTCAGGTAGAAAATACTACCTCGGACTATGACAAAGAAAAACTACAAGAACGTTTAGCAAAACTAGCAGGCGGTGTAGCTATTTTATACATAGGTGCAGCTACTGAGGTAGAAATGAAAGAGAAAAAAGACCGCGTAGATGATGCGTTACATGCTACCAGAGCAGCCGTACAAGAAGGGGTTGTGGCTGGTGGAGGCGTAGCTTTGATTAGAGCTATATCTGCTTTAGACAAAGTCGACGTAGAAAATGAAGACCAGGCTACAGGTGTAAACATCGTACGAGCTGCCTTAGAAGCACCCTTAAAAACCATCGTCATCAATGCTGGAGGAGAAGGTGCTGTAGTAGTACAAAAAGTTAAAGAAGGTAAAGGCGATTTTGGTTATAATGCTAGAACTGGAAATTTTGAAAATTTATACGAAGCAGGGGTCATAGATCCAACCAAAGTAGCTAGACTAGCTTTAGAAAATGCAGCTTCTATCGCTTCGCTATTGCTCACTACGGAGTGTGTAATCGCTGATGAAAAAGAAGAAGAAAAAGCTGGCCCAGGTGCTCCTGGCATGGGAGGTGGAATGGGTGGTATGATGTAAGATCCAACTCAATAATACGTTTAACTAGAAACCCAAGGCTCATGAGCCTTGGGTTTTTTTATTTTATCAAGTTTGTTGCATTGCTTCTTTATCTATACAAATTGGCCGCTTAAAAAATCTGACAATGTATTCATTCTCTACCTACTCTTAAGATATGAACACCTATGTATAAATAACCTACATTTTTCATTGAATGCCCGAAATATATTTGTTTAGTGTGCTGTCGGGAGTTTCCTCCCGACAGCACAGAACTTTCGCGCCAGGGTAAAGGATAAACAACTACCTTTCGTTATTACCTTGCAAGGGATTAGCAACTTGGATTACTATATAGTTTTCAAAAACCCAAGGTTATTAGCCTTGAGTTTTTTATATTAGAAGGATAAATATTTGTTAATACTAATAAAATTGTTACATTAGCTCAAAATAATGTAGCCATTGCCACATTCAAAAATCCTAAGAATAATACGCCAATGGGAAAAATAATAGCCATTGCCAACCAAAAAGGCGGAGTCGGAAAAACTACTACCGCAATTAATTTAGCTGCTAGCCTAGCTGTTTTAGAGCACAGGACTTTGGTGGCAGATGTAGATCCTCAAGCGAATGCTACCTCTGGACTAGGCATCAATCCTAAACAAGTGACTAGTAGCATTTATGAGTGTATGATTGGTGAAATTGCACCCCAAAATGTTATACAAAAAACAGCACTAGATTATTTAGAAATAATTCCTTCGCATATTAATCTAGTGGGTGCAGAAGTAGAAATGATTAATTTTGAGAACAGAGAAGAAAGAATGAGGGATACCTTGGCACAAATCAAAGATAGCTATGATTATATCATTATCGATTGTGCTCCCTCTTTAGGTTTATTAACTATTAATGCTTTAACAGCGGCGGATTCTTTAATCATCCCTATTCAGTGCGAATATTTCGCCTTAGAAGGATTAGGTAAGCTTTTAAATACGATTAAAATTATCCAAACTAGATTAAATCCAGATCTTGAGATAGAGGGGTTATTAATGACGATGTATGATTCTAGGTTACGTTTGTCTAATCAAATTGTAGAGGAAGTTAAAACACATTTTAATAAAATGGTTTTTAATACGATCATACCTAGAAATATTAAGCTTAGTGAGGCTCCTGGATTTGGTAAACCCGTGATTTTATATGATGGTGAAAGTAAAGGTGCTATCAGTTACTTAAACCTTGCTCAAGAAATTATCAACAAGCAGGCTACTTCAAGCCTAGTTACTACTGCTACTGCATAGTTTATATGAATACAAAGGAAACGACAACTCCTAAAAAAAATGCATTAGGGAGAGGATTACAAGCACTTTTAAAAGATAGTAGCTACTTTACAGAAAAAGGAGAAATCAATCCACTACGCGAAACACCTATCGATCAAATTGAAGTCAATCCGTTGCAACCACGTAAGTCCTTTGACCCAGAAGCACTGAACGAGTTAAGCGAATCTATCAAAGTACATGGCGTTATACAACCACTTACTATTCGTCAAATTGGCCCTAACAAATACCAATTAATTGCGGGAGAACGTAGGCTACAGGCAGCTATAAAAGCTGGACTGACAGCCGTACCCACTTATATCCGGACAGCAGACGATCAGCAAATGTTAGAAATGGCGCTGGTCGAAAACATACAACGGGAAAGTCTAAATCCTATAGAAATTGCATTAAGCTATCAACGGTTGCTGACAGAATGCAATATCAAGCAAGAGACATTAGGAAACCGCGTAGGTAAAAACAGGGCAACCGTCAATAATTACCTAAGGCTTTTGAAATTACCCCCTGATATTCAAATTGCATTGAGAGATCAAAAAATTAGTATGGGTCATGCTAGAGCGTTAATTAATGTAAAAACAACCATAGCACAATTAGGTATTTTAGACGAAATAATAAAACAAGATTTATCCGTTAGAAGAGTAGAAGAGCTAGCTAGAAACACTTCTAACAAGCCAGAATCTCCCACACATAAGAAAGTTATTTCCAATCCTAGATTAGCAAGTGCGCTAGAAGAAATAACTACGAAACTTACTGATCGGCTTGGTATCCCTGTAAAAGCACGTACTTATTCTCAAGGAAATGGAGAAATTAGTATCGCATTTAATAATGTACAGGATTTGAATAGAATTAGGCGCATCTTATTTTCATAATTATATGATGTTTAGTCCAAAAGGTTATCTATGTATATTTTTACTGATAGCCAACATACATCATAGTTTTGCCTTTGAAGGGGCACACTTCCATGCTTCTATTAATCATGAGTTTTCCTTAAACAATCCATCTACAACTTTAACTTTAGATACTTTTAAAACATCTTTAAAACCTATCCCTAAGAAGCCCAAAACCATATTAAAAAGAAAAAAACAGAATTCTCCCAAAAAGAAAGAGCACCCAAGAAAGAAGCTTTTAGAAGAAGAGCCTATTCATACCCAAAGGACTTGGTTATATTCAACAATCGTACCAGGTCTAGGACAAGTTTATAATAAAGATTACTGGAAATTACCTTTAATTTATGGAGTATTTGGCATTCTTACGTGGGCTGCTATGTACAATCATACTGAATATACTACTGCAAGAAGAGAATTTATTGAAAAATATAAAGGCAATCCTCCTAAGGATTATTCTAGCTTAGGCAATATGGTAGAAGGATTTAAAAGAGAACGAACAATTTATATCGCCGCTATCGGGTTATGGTACCTCATTAATATATTCGATGCTTATGTAGGAGGAACCCTCAAAACTTTTGATGTTTCCGACGATTTAGAATTAATTGTACAACCCACTAAGCCTAAGGATGCAAAAAGCAGCCCTAGCGTTGGATTGACTATAAGCTTACAACAAAAAGATGAGGATCGGCTTAGTTGGTTACGGTAAAATGGGTAAAGCCATCGAACAGATAGCCCTTCAACGAGGACATACTGTATCCTATCGGATCAACCATAGTAATAGAGATTGTTTAAAATACTTAACAAACCAATCCGTAGATGTAGCAATAGAATTTAGCCAGCCAGAAGCTGCCTATGAAAATATCTATACCTGCCTCCAACAGGGCATTCCAGTTATAGCAGGAACAACGGGTTGGCTAGATCGTAAAAAGGAAATAGAACAATATTGCTATGAAAAGAATGGAACTTTTTTCTACGCCCCCAATTTTAGCTTATCTGTACATATCTTTTTCAAATTAAATGTTTTATTAGCCAAGTACATGAATCGATGTCCTGATTATGAAGTTCGTATAGAAGAAACACACCATACTACAAAAAAAGACCAACCCAGTGGCACAGCCATACAACTAGCTGATGGCATCATTCAAAACTTAAATAGAAAAAAGGGGTGGATCAATACACCGACGCAAGAAGTCGATACAGTTGGTATTGTTTCCCACAGGGTACCAGAAAGTACAGGAACACATGTTGTGGAATATAATTCTAAATTAGATACCTTGGAAATTAAACATATCGCACATAGTAGAGAGAGTTTTGCACAAGGAGTCTTATTAGTAGCTGAGTGGATACGGGGAAAGAAAGGCGTATTGGATATGGATGATTTTATGAAATTTGAAGATAATTAATACATGATTACTTGTAACTAGTCAGGTCCCCAGTTATGAATAAGGGCTTGCCAATTGAGGGCTATTATTTACAAAAATTGTTTCATTTGTCATCCCTGCAACGTACTTTTGTTCAAACTTATAAGCATGTTCAGCAGGGATCCAGATTGAGTGGGCAAGATAGAATGACTAAGAACAACTATTTCTATTTGGAACATTTAAAAATATGCTGAATAATTAGGTTTTCTATATCAAAACTTCCAAATAACGTTTCGTTTTACTGGATTCCTGCCTGAGTATACCTTTGTTCTAATCGAACCGAATGGAGCAGGAATGACAAACTCGAATGACATTATGGAAAATCTGAATAGTTACGATTAACTGGGCCTTTTTATGAAACTATTTACGAAAAGTATACCTACTAACGATTCAAAGAAAAAGTCAGCTATACGCGAATGGATCAGTGCATTATCTTTCGCGGTACTAACTGCCACCCTTATTCATTGGCTCATTGTAGAACCTTCTCAAGTTCCTACTTCATCTATGGAACAAACGATATTAGCAGGAGACTTTATTTTAGTAAGCAAGCTACATTATGGTGCGCGTACCCCACAAACTCTCTTACAATTACCCCTCATGCACCAAACTATCAGAGGCACAAATATACCCTCTTACCTACCCTGGATTCAACTGCCCATGTATCGGTTACCTGGTTTCTCTAAGGTGAAGCGAGGAGATAAAGTAATTTTTAATTGTACTACTGAACTAGATAAGCCCATCGACCTCAGAACTTATTATATTAAAAGATGCATAGGACTTCCTGGTGACACAATATTCATTGAGCATGGGCAAGTTTATATTAATGGAGAAGCCCAACCTCAATATCCAAGCTTACAGCATAGATATTACCTCCAAACATCTGAGAAGCTTACTCATCATTTTTTTAATAAATATCATATTAGGGAGTATATGCCTGTAAAAGATGGATATTTAGTACACATTAATTCCCAGACTGCAGAGAGCCTAAAACAATTAGATTGGGTAAAAAGTTTGGAAATTATTTTTTCTCCTAAACATTTTTTTAACCCTTCTGTTTACCCCAATAGCAGGCATTTAGCCTGGAATGAGGATTATTTTGGACCTATAACTGTACCAGCCAAAGGGATGACTATACCAATTAATCAAGAAACGCTGGAAAAATACCAAAATATTATTACCTTATATGACGGTAATGAAGAGGCATATGTGGAAGAAGATAAATTATGGATTAATGGAAAAGAAGAAACCTCATATACCTTTAAGCAGAATTATTATTTCGTAATGGGCGATAATAGACATCATTCTGACGATTCACGCTTTTGGGGATTTTTACCAGAAAACCATCTGGTAGGTAAGGGGATTATAATTTTATTTTCCACAGATGCTAAAAAAAGTGGATTCAGTAAGATCAGGTGGGATCGTTTTTTTCGCTCACTAAATGATTGAGAAAAGACTTATTGTAAAAGCAAGAATTGAGTTATCTGGGTAGGAAGAAATTTGTGAGAAACCGGAGTTTACTTTAGTAAATAAATATGAAGAACCAATTACTGACGACCCCAGGGAGCTCAAGGCGACGGTTTTACAATAAGTCTAAAATACAAGCAAGCTGGCTTATCGCTCTAGCTAATATCAAGCTAGGGAGGAAAGTCCGAGCAACATAGAGCACCCTACTTCTTAACAGGAAGGCGCCTAGTAACAAAAGCTAGGAAAGCAGCCAGTGCCACAGAAAACAAACCGCCTAGAAATAGGTAAGGGTGAAAAGGTGGAGTAAGAGCCCACCGCTTTGTTGGTGACAACAGAGGCATGGTAAACCTTAGGGGTTGCAAGGCCAAGTAAGTGTTGTTTTCCCCACGGCCGGGAATTACAGGCTGCTCGTCTGTATTTCAATAATTGAAAGACAACATGGGTAGGCCGCTAGAGGATGCAAGTGATTGCAGACCCAGATAAATGATAAGCACGTTAGGTTCTTTCAAAATAAGAAAAACGTACAGAACTCGGCTTACAGGCTTGCTTCGTATTTTTTTATTTACATGTACATGCCTAGATCATCTATAAATCTGAAAATTAGTACTTCAGCTACTTCTATCAGTTCTCGATAATTAGGTCAACCCTTAACAATTATCAAAAAACCGTAAAAATTATTTAGAAAGTTATAAATAAGCGATTAAAGAAATTCAGGCTTATACATTGGACCCACTGCGAAACAAAAAAGCACATCAATTTTTCGCCTTTTACAATTTCTATTAGCCTTTTTTATATACTAAAAACCAGTTGGCAGCGGATCTATTGTTCTTTTTTTGCTCGTATAGATATAAACCTTGCTGTAAAATATAAAAACTATGGATCATACTACAAACAAATTAGCAGCACTTTTAAGGACATAGATGGCGTACTAACCGCAATATATTTTACTGAGATTCAATCTTTTCTTGATATTCTTCACAATTTAAACCAACCTTTATGGAATTATGTCACTAATGAAGGTAAAGCATTTTTTAATTCAGATAGTAAAACGAGCTCATAGAATTGCCTGCCAATTTGATCTAAATATGCACAGCATAACCATATAATCAAAGATACAAGCCAAGGCACTTGCACTAGTAAGAGGGAGAAGCTTTCATACAATCTAGCATGAATTACAATTAGGCTAGGTCAAGAGAATGGGCAATAATTAGCATTTCTTTTAATGTAAAACTTTTTTCTTTTACTACAGCGTTGACGCTTATGGTATGATCTAAAATACCTTTATTAAATAGATATTTTGCTGCTAACAGTAACTGAATATCGCTTGGCTGATACCTACCACTATCATTATCAATCCTCACAATTTTACCCTTGCAAACTCTAATAATACCACCACATACAACAGGTTTCCCAATACCACTTTTTTTGAAAAAGAAAGTGTGATGTACTTGACTGTAAATATCAGGATGTCTATCTCGAAAAAAGATGCACATCTCACCTTTTGGATTTAAAGCCCACAGTCCTTCTTCAGAGGAATCTAAAATACTATTGTTTTGATAAAGTAACCCATCATCATTAAATTCAACCATTGTTCGTTTTTTTAAATCTGGAAGATTACCCAAATATGCCCCGTCATTTTCCGGTTGAGTCTGTTCACAAATAATGAACTGTCCATATATTTTATGTCGTTTATTTGGTTCTGGTTCTGGAATGATACCATACACATCTTCTAAAACTTCCTTCACTTGTTTCTCTAAAAACTCTGCTTCTTTAATTTCAAAAAGTTTCATTAATTCCTGCATTGGAACTTTCTCAGGCTGTATTCTTACAGAAATTAAAGGTTGTAGCTTTAAAAATTTTTCTTTCCATAAATCATATGCTCTTCTATCTAACTGATATTGTGCTTGAACATCTTCCCTTGTAGTATATTTAGTGATTTGTAGCTTTTCTTTGCCTTGCTTATCTTCATCACCTTTTTCACGATATCTTTCATCTAAGTTGTCTTCATTTGATCCCTCTTCTTTCTTTTTTTCTTTCTTCACCTCTCGCAGGAGACTTATCTTTTTTTCTTCATACAAATCAGTTAATTCCCCTTCTTCAGGATTAGGTTTTTGTTTTGTTATTTCAATTTGCTTGTTTGATATTGTAGCATCATCTGCTTGCTCTTTTTCTATAGGGTTAAGCTGATCACAGCTTTCTAAAAAAAATATACTGAATAGCAGGATCGGTGCTATCAGGCTACGATTTAATTTATAATTTCTTTTCATATTTAATACAAAGTACGCGTTCATGTATCTACACCCTCTAAAATTAGCTAAAACCGCATATTTTCTTATCGAATAAATTTGAATTAATCGCTGTATATTAGTTGATAGCTAGGAAAATTCCAAGCGACAGAGAGAAAATATTGCACATATTTTCATATTACTCCTTATTTATGGAATACTCTACTTAGGCCGATATTAATCATAGATGCCCTGTAATCTTCTTCTCAATAGATCTAGCAAATTATACCCAGTTAGCCGAATATTACTTAGCCTGTTAGTGGTTAATTGTAATTTTTTAGCATAACACCTATCCTCATCTGCATAGCCAATCCATACGGCTCCTACAGGGTTTATTTCATTAACGGCCTTCCCTGGTCCTGCTATACCCGTACTAGACAATCCTATACTCGCTTTAAATTTGATCCGTACTTGCTGTGCCATTTCCATGGCAGTCTGTTGACTCACTGCTCCATATTGTAACAATGTACGCTCAGATACACCCAATACTTCTTGTTTTATCCGATTATTATAAGCAACTATTCCTCCGTAATAATAAGCCGAACAACCTGGAACCTGTACAATTAATTGAGAAGCATACCCACCAGAACAACTTTCGGCAATTGCTAAGCTCTTATGTTGTGATTGAAGTAGATTTCCCACCACTTCTTCTAGTTTATCATCCTCATAGCCATACACATAGTCCTTAATAAGAGGAAGTACCTTTTGAACCTGTAGTTCTATCTCTTTTTTTGCTTCTTCGGCTGTAGTCAAGCGTGTTGTAAGGGTAAGGTTTACTGTCCCCAAATTGGGTAGGTAAGCAAGTTGTATATGGCTAGGCAGCTGTTTTTCCCAAGGAGTTAAAATTCTCGCTAGCTCTTCCTCTACGATCCCTATCGTACAAATGGTTTTTTGATAAAACGTAGGCAAATTAAACTGAGATTTTAAATAAGGGAGTACCCTCTGCTGTAACATACTTTGCATTTCAGCCGGTACTCCCGGCAGGGCTATGGTAACTTGATTGTCCTGTTTACAGCATATTCCAGGAGCCGTGCCTAGGTGATTCTCTATAGCGCTCCAGGCTAAGTTGGAAGCTGTTGATGGGTAGTTGAAATATTTTAAAAAAGCTGCTCGAGTCAGATCGTCAGAAGTAGGTCCCAAGCCTCCTGTAGTAATTACAACCTCAACACCCCTCTTTTTAGCTCCTGACAAAGCTTCGATGATCTCCCCTATCTCATCTGGTATTGTAGTTATTTGTATAACCCTAAATCCTGCTTGAGTAAGTTGGGTGCTTATGTATTGAGCATTCTGATTGGCAATTCGTCCATATAACAGTTCATTTCCTATCGTAATAATTTCTGCCAGCATCATTCTTTTACCTATCAACCCCTTCTCACTAACTCTATAAAGTCATAAGAATAAGGATTATTGTTATCAGAAGAGTAAGAAAGTCTACTAATTTCCGTCCATTCGCGGCTATCCAATATTGGAAAGAAAGTATCTCCATCCTCTATTTGAGTATGGACTAGCGTAAGATAAATCTTATCTGCCCAAATCAAAGCTTCTTGATAAATAGCTGACCCACCTGCTATAAATACTTCTGTTTCATTTTCCTCTCTAGCTACATCTAATGCTGCCCTTAGACTAAAAACGGTAGTACCATTCTTTGCTTGGTAATCTGGATTATGGCTCACTATAATTAATTTTCTACCAGGCAAGGAGTTAGGTAACGATTCAAACGTTTTTCTGCCCATGATCACATGATGGCCATTGGTAATTTGCTTAAAATGTTTCATATCGGCAGGCAAATGCCAAGGCATTTTTCCTTCTTTGCCAATAACATGGTTAATTGATCTGGCTACAATGATAGATTTTGTCATACTTTTAAATCATCAGGTTATTCGAAAAGGATCCCCATACGTTGAGGAGGAGTTAATTTTAGATGTTTATAAGCTTTTGGAGTAGCTTCTCTACCTCTAGGCGTACGTTGTAAATATCCCTCTTGTATGAGGAATGGCTCATAGACTTCTTCGATTGTTTCTGCTTCTTCTCCACATGCCGTGGCAATGGTAGTGATACCTACTGGACCTCCATGGAATTTCTCAATAATCGTAGACAATATACGATTATCCATTTCATCTAATCCATCTTCATCTACTTCTAAAGCTTGTAATGCCATCTGTGTTATCTGCTTGGTAATGATTCCATCGCCTGCTACCTGTGCAAAATCTCGTGTCCTTTTCAACAAATTATTTGCAATTCTAGGAGTACCCCGACTTCTACGAGCTAATTCATAAGCAGCAGCCTCTTCTATAGGTATTCCTAAAATCTGACTAGATCGTTTTACAATTTGCGTAAGCAAAGTTACATCATAGTAACTAAGTCGAGTATTAATCCCAAACCGCGCACGCAAAGGAGCAGTCAACAAGCCAGCACGGGTAGTAGCGCCTATCAGGGTAAAAGGGTTTAGGTTAAGCTGTACACTACGTGCATTAGGCCCAGAATCTAACATAATATCGATTTTAAAGTCCTCCATGGCTGTATATAGGTATTCTTCTACAACAGGATTAAGTCGGTGAATTTCATCGATAAATAATACATCGTAGGGTGCTAGGTTAGTAAGTAGTCCAGCTAAATCACTCGGCTTATCTAAAACAGGTCCGGATGTAATGCGTATACTCGCATGTAACTCATTAGCAATGATATGGGCAAGTGTAGTTTTACCTAAACCTGGAGGACCATGTAATAATACATGGTCTAAAGACTCCTTACGCTCTTGTGCAGCTTGCACAAAGATTTTTAAGTTTGCAACGATTTTTTCCTGGCCAGCAAAGTCAACAAATGCGTACGGACGCAATGCCCGCTCTAATTCTTTATCTTTTTCAGACATAGTTGATGACTGTCTCGAGCTATCTAGATAATCCTTGCGCATAACAGATTTTATAGAATTTATTATATTATGTAGATAGAATATTAATTAGTCCAGTATAGTATAAATCAATTTATCTTAAACTTGTGACTAACTATTTGCAGCTTTTGGCGTATTTTTAGTCGGCCTTTGATGCGGAAAAACTAATGTAAAAAAAGTAAGAAATCTGATACGAAGCAATAGTATTAAAATGGCTGAAACAGAAATTTATACAACAGAAGCTGAACCCAGCACTAAAACAGCAGATTTAAGTCATACAAGACCGGACACCCAACAGGTTAATGAACCGAGGATAGGCCTTATACTGTTTTTATTACTTTTATTACTTTGTTCGATTGCAATTCTTTTAAACAGAAGGGGCAAATCACAAATTATAACTTTAGAAGGGCAAAGATTAGGTAAGGAGTATAAGATTCAATATAAAGTTATAGGGAACACTAACTACCAAGATGAAATTGATAGCCTATTGAACGAAGTAGAACAAACGCTGGATAGTTACATAGAAGATTCAGAAGTAGCTAGATTCAACCATTATACTTGCGAGCCATTTTATTACAATAGTCCGCTTTTTTATCCTTTGCTTGCTAAAAGCAAAGCGGTATATGCAAAAACCCAAGGGGCTTTCGATCCTACTGTGGCTCCATTGGTTGATCTATGGAAAAAGAAGTTAAAAAAAGGTATAGAACCTAATTACTTCGAGATACAACCACTGCGCGAATATGTAGGATTAGACTACATTGTAGTTAACGAGGATCGTGTAAAGAGGCTTAAAGAGGGCGTCAAAATTGACTTAAGCAGTATTATTCCTAGTTATGGTATAGACTTGGTATCAAATTTTCTGCAATCAAAAGATATCAAAGATTTATGTATAGAACTAGGTAATGAGGCCCTAGGAATTGGTCTGGATGGTAATAAAAAACCCTGGCAAGTAATACGTACAATAACTGATGACCAAACGATTTCCAACCCTTTTTCTGTACATATTAAACTAAGCCATAAAGCCTTTTCTATAGCTAAAAAACATACTCCGTGGGAAATGGAGCAAAACATGCGAATCGTTATTGACCCACAGACAGGTTATCTACCAACAGGAAATATCCTAGCAGCTTTTGTTTTTGCCGATGATTGTATAACAGCTAGTGCTTATGCTACTGCGTTTATAACGAAGAATTTTACTACAGCTTTAGAAATGCTAACAAAAATAGAAGGTATAGAGGCATTCTTTATTTATAAAAAGAATGCTGAAGAGATCGCATTCTATCATACCCAAGGGTTGAAAATAGAACATCAAGAAGGTTCACAAGAAATTAATATTCAAACAAGCCCATAATGTAAATTCATCCTATTTACCTAGCATTTTTACTCAACTATACATTTATAAGGCTCGATTCTTATACATACTACCTACTAATCAAGCATGATATATATAAACACTAAAAGCAAAAGCTTATTATGTTTTCTATTATTACTACCTATTTATGTTCATGCTAACAATGGGTTAACTCCTGCCAAATCCACAGAAAAAATATTCATATTGGATCCGTATGGCAGCCCTTATGCTACTTCTTCATGGCTTATTTCAGGTAGAGATTTTATGAGTGAAGTAGAGGATAAATGGATAACTGAAAAAGACAAAGATAAATTCTGGCTAAGATGGTCTAGCTTATTTATAAATAATGTATATAATGATTTATCAATGCTTTTTGCACATGAAGTAAGCGGACATGGGTTTAGACAACGTAGTTTTAATCAACGAGTAGATGGATATGGTCTTTCCCTTCTTTTTGGGGGCATGACCTCTTTTATTAGCCCAATAAATGGCCTAGGTGGAATCACACATTATAATTCATATCATCTATCTGATTTTGGGGAAAAGAAATTTTCATATAGTGATATAGAATTAATAAAAACAATAGCTGGCAATGAAGCGAATGCCATACTAGCCAACGAACTAATCTTGAAAAATTTCAAATCAGGCTACTTAGATTACAGAAATTATAACCTTTTCCTTAAAGCATTCACTAATCTATTAGGCTATATAATAATTACTCATCCTCATACAAGGGACAGAGGTAATGATATCCTAGCTTATTTAAAAGAACTAGAAGATAAATCTCATTTAAACAATATCCATTTAAATACGCTTCAATTAAATGCTACCATATTTTTTCTTAATCCCATACTTTATGTTTCTATATGGTCTTTTTATGCTTATTTATTTAAGAAAGAACAAACATTTGTTATACCTCATTTAAGCTGGGACAACATGACTTACATGCCTTTGATTAGAATAGGATTAACTCCTTTTGGAATTGGCTATTACTTAGACAACTTCATTAGTAACCAAGAACAAACATTTTTAGTTAGCCTTAATACTGGTAAATCTCCTTTTTATACCAGATTTTTTGGAGGAATTGGATGTAAAACGGATGAACTTTACACCTATAAAAAGTATAGCTTAGATATACAAGCTAATGTATGGTACCAACCTAAATTACTACTAAAAGAGGGTGATACTTTAGAAGATAAAAATTACTGGGGTGGACTGCTAGGTATCCACAATAGATTTAAAATTAATCCTTATTTTTCCATACATGGAGCTGTATTATATAAAACTTTGGGTTTTATAGAGGGTGTTGTAGCACAAGATGGCTTTATGTGGCAGGCAGGTTTCTCTTTAAATTATGTGTAGCTACTAAATTAGAGTTCTTGGATAACCAAGAACTCTATTGAATAAATCGTTGTTCCTATCTAATCTAAATCAGGTTACCTACAGAGTCCTTTTCAAATGACGCTGATAGCGTTAAAGACTATAAAAATCCTGGATTACTTTGTCGCCTCCCCGCAATGACACCCAGTCTATCCTTCCTGGATAGCGAGTAATAAATAGAAAAGAAGGAAAAAATATATGCCATTATAAATACGGTATAGAATATACAAGAAATCTCTTATTTAAGATTAAAACTATTTCAATAGTGTGGATAAATGTGTGGATAATATAAATTACCAGGTATAACTACGTGTAAAATTATGCCAATTACGGTCTAAGAGAATAATTACAGTAAAGAGTCTGTTTTCTTCAACATTTATCCATCACAACTCACAAACTTATCAACAACCATTTAAACGAGTAATTAAAAATAGCTTTTTAGTTGCTATTCACACTTTATCATATATAGTTGAATATCAGGACTTAATGATTGAAATTATTTGTGTATAAACGGATTTTTATATACTAATTATCAACAATATAGGTTAATAACTTGGTAGCAAAAAGATTTTCCACAAATCCACAACCTAACAAAAACAATATATTAAAATTTAATATATATATTTTATTAAAGATGTTGTTGATAAGCTGAATAAGCGTAAAACTATTTTTTTTAAACAGACGAACAAAAGAAAGATTGTTCAGTTATTTTGAGGATTTAAGACATAATATGTATTATTTCTAGCTTGTAGATAAAAATTTGAGCTAGCATAAACCTATTCACTACTTGTTACCTTTTTCTACCCAATTGCCATCCTTAGATTTCTCATAGTTCTTTTCTACTGCTGACCAGGATACACGGTGCGCTGCTTCATCCCTACTACCACCTAATTTCCGTTTTTCCGGCTCTTTATATTGATCCCATGCATGATTAAAAGTTTCCCGATAAATAGTTTGAGCATGTTCTGGGAGATGGTTACGTACTCCTTTAGGTAATTCAGAATTATGTGTATAAGGCATAACGTTCTAGGTTATATTCATCTTACCATATTTTATAATGTAATAAATATTCTATATAAAATCACTTCTTCTTATAGAATTTATTTAATCCGGGTTGGTAATCAATTTGTAAATGGGGAACTGAAATTACCTAGTTGCTTCTAAAGAGATTAGTTTGGAACTATTGTCAAGGAATGAGAAAAGAATTAGCAAGCATGAATGATAAGCGGGTCGAGTGCCAGGAGGAAACTCCCGGCACCACAGCGCAATTTCTTCTTATAGATTTTATTTAATAAAATAGATTTGATGGCTAACCCATGCCTCAGAACATATTAGACCTTTTACGAAGCTAATAATTTGATGGATTGCTTCCTATTCATTTACAATAACCACGTGTAGGCTACTTCTTTAGGTACTGGTCTGTTTTAAACAGTTTTTCTTGCGTAAAATCAATCAGTTTGTTGATAACTTCTTTTTCGTCTAAGAAATTACCTATTATTCTTAATTTTTTCAACTTGTGTTTCATACCAGAAATAAGTTCTACACTCGAACGGGAAACCTTCAGTTTTTTTGCTATAACATTTATAAGTTCTTGATTTGCTTTTCCATGCTCAGGAATACTAATCAGACGAATACATAGATGATCTGTCTTGTCTATATATATGGTAGAAATCTTGGAGTTGGGTATAGCTTTAATTTCTATTATGATACTCATCATTACATATCCAAGAACTCTATTATTCTTTGCTTCATTCTATTAAGCCATAAAAATATCTTTTTGAATATACTATTGAGCCAAGTCTAGAACAATTAATTCTTATATGTCTTATTGGTAAGGATCTGTTTTAAAGTCTCTAGATCCTCTTTGAGACGTGCTGCTTCTATAAAATCTAGTTTATCCGCTGCGGCAAGCATTTTCTTTTCTGTAGCTTCTATAAGTTTGTTTAATTCGTCTTTCCGCATGTAGGGTATGATGGGGTCGGCAGCCACACTAGGTTCTCGTTCTACATAATATTTATTTGTTTGTTGCAGGTCCCCTACTTTAGTTTGTTCTAGAATAGCTTCCTTAGTTTTATGAACAGATTTAGGCGTAATATGATGGGCTGTATTGTATTCTATTTGTATGCTACGTCTTCTTCTCGTTTCGTCAATAGCAGTTTCCATAGATTGTGTAATCGTATCCGCATACATGATTACTTTACCATTTTCATTTCTAGCTGCCCTTCCAATGGTTTGTATCAATGATTTTACATTTCTTAAAAATCCTTCCTTGTCTGCATCTAGTATCGCTACAAGGGAAACTTCTGGTAAATCTAGTCCCTCCCTAAGCAGGTTTACCCCGACTAATACATCAAATATACCTAGCCGTAGATCACGCAAGATATCGATTCTTTCTAGTGTTTTTATTTCTGAATGTATGTATCTACATTTAACCCCTGCTTTTTCTAAGTATTTAGTTAACTCTTCTGCCATGCGTTTAGTTAAAGTAGTGATCAATACACGTTCCTGATTTTTTATACGTTCGGCTGCTTCATTCAACAGATCATCAATTTGATTTAAACTAGGTCTTACTTCTATTTCTGGATCTAGTAATCCGGTGGGTCGGATAAGTTGTTCCACGATGACGCCTTCTGATTGTACTAATTCATAGTCACTAGGGGTAGCACTTACAAAAATTACTTGATTAATAAGGGACTCAAATTCATTGAAGCTTAAGGGCCTATTATCTAGAGCGGAAGGTAATCTAAAGGCATTATCTACTAGGTTAACTTTTCTAGCTCGATCTCCTCCCCACATACCCCGTACTTGTGGTATGGTTACGTGACTTTCATCAATGATCATTAAATAATCTTTAGGGAAGTAATCCAATAAACAGAAGGGGCGTTCACCTGGCTGCCGTCTGTCAAAATAGCGAGAATAATTCTCTATCCCTGAACAATACCCTAGCTCTCGTAGCATTTCTAGGTCTAATTCCGTTCTTTCTTTGAGTCGTTTGGCTTCTTCAAAACGCCCTTCATTTTCAAAGAATTTAATCTGCGCTACCAGATCATTTTGTATATCGTAGATGGCCTGTTGTAAAGTGTCCTTGCTAGTTACAAATAAATTAGCGGGAAAGATAACGACCTGCTGTTCTTCAGAAATCTTTTGTCCTGTAGTAGGGTTGATGGTTTGTATCGCTTCTATTTCATCTCCCCAAAACAAGAATCTATAGGCATAGTCTGCGTAGGCTAAAAAAATATCTATGGTGTCTCCTTTTACTCTAAAATTGCCTCTGTTAAACTCTTTTTCATCTCTACTATATAGCATGTCTACAAATGTCAAAAGCAACTTATTACGTGCAATTTGTTGGCCAGTTCGTAGGCGTATTATATTTTTTCCAAATTCTTCCGGATTTCCGATGCCATAAATACAAGATACAGAGGCTACTACAATCACATCGCGCCTGCCTGTAAGTAACGCTGAAGTGGATCTAAGTCGTAGCTTTTCTAATTCATCGTTAATACTAAGCTCTTTTTCTATATATACGTTGGTTGCTGGTATGTAGGCTTCGGGTTGGTAGTAATCGTAGTAAGATACAAAATACTCTACTGCGTTGTCTGGAAAAAAATTTCTTAATTCTCCATATAACTGGGCTGCTAACGTTTTATTATGACTAATTACTAAGGTGGGTTTGTCTACTCTCTGTATGACATTTGCCATCGTGAAAGTCTTACCTGATCCAGTTACACCAAGTAGTGTTTGAGATCTTTCTGCGCGATTGATTCCATTAACTAGCTGTTCGATGGCTCTGGGCTGGTCACCAGTAGGTTGATAAGGTGCTGTAAGTTTGAAACTCATCATTGTAATTTATAATGTGTGTTGCGAAAATAGAAACTTATTGTGTCAGTAGAGACCCTAATGCCACACAAAGCATTTTTGTAATTTTATTTATATTTTTATCACATTTGTTTTCAATTCTGTTATTAAAATTAATTAACTTGTACTAACTTGTTGAAATTAATCTACTAATCAAAGATTTTAAATAGAGCCTTAAGTAAAAAGTATGAGTATAAAAGTACATCAACCTCATGATACTTTCTTGCGTCGAAGCCTAACAAAACTCGAGGTAGCTGAAGACATGCTAAAATCATGCATCTCTACAGATCTTGCTCAAGGTATTGATTGGAGTACTTTGGAGCTAACTAATAAGAGTTTTTCTAAAAAAGAATTGCAGCAAATCCATGGAGATATCATATATCGTTGTAAATTAAAAGGCAAGAAAGCCTATATGTACTTGGTCTTGGAACACCAAAGCCAACCAGATAGATTGCTTGCATTTCGTATGCTGGTTTACGACGTGTATTTAATGGAACAACATTGGGAGCAATTAAAAAAAGAAAAAAATAAATACTTCCCGGACATAGCTAATATATGTGTTTATGCCAGTAAACGAAGTCCCTATCCCTATTCACTAGATATTTGTGATTACTTTGATGATCCGATTGAAGCTAGAGAAAAGATTAAGATGTTTAATCCTGTGATATTGAAGGATTTAACAGTATTATCGGAAGAAGAATTACTCAAATATGGAAAAGCAGATCTAGTCGCTATATTACTCAAGGAAGGCGTAAAACGAGATTTTCTTCCTTTTATTAACACAAAAAGTGATATATTAACCAGATTATTTGATAGATTTTATGCAGAAAGTGGTATAATTTATATATTGGAGGTAGATGAGAAAACTCTTCCTCAGGAGCTGGTAGAAGCAATCATACAAATAGTACCCAACAAAAAAATATCATTATGAGCGCAGCACAACAATTAAGATTAGAAGGGATACAGCAAGGAATAGAGAAGAATACATTAACTATAACCAAAAATATGCTTAGGAAAGGACTTGATATAAGCTTAATACAGGATATAACAGGGCTTGATAAGCATAGGATAGAAGAAATCAAGAGAGAGCTTGAAAAAGCTAGTAAGAAATAGGTATTGAACTTGAACGACTTAGAATCTCTGAAGATATATTTTAATTTGTATTGCGTAATCTTTAATTTGTGGCATCAGCGGTTTCCCCTGACGCTTCCTAGATAGCTCCTGATAGATGCCTTGCTAAGTTCTAGTGTTCTTGTATTGGATTATTGTGTATATAAGTCAACTTACCCTCCAATAATTTTATTTATTGTGTCAGGAAAAATCCCTACACCACCTCAAACATGCGAAGATTTATATCTTGTTAATTCGCATAATAATACATGGTATCTTAGAGGAAACAGATAATATGCTAATTTAGCAAAAGTTTAAATCCCGTGTTATGCATATTTGATATAGGACTAGAATCTAGTATACATGTGTGATTCAATAGTTAGATGATGAAAAATAAAATTAAAGTAGGAATTTTCTTAGGAGGACGTTCTAGAGAACGAGAGATTTCTTTTGCAGGTGGACGGACTGTATATGATAATCTAGATAAAGGGCTGTTTGAACCCATACCTATTTTTGTAGATAGCTTCAATAATTTTATCCACTTAGACTGGCGTTATTTATACCAAGGTAGCATCCGTGATTTTTATCCACCCAGTGAGATGCTTCCAGTCAGTAAATTTCAAATTTATATAGAGTCTTTAGGTAATTTAACTCAGGAACAGCTTGATCACTATATTTCTAAGGTAGGTAAGCAGATTAAGCCAGATCAATTTAGTGAGCTAATTGATTTTGCTTTTTTGGCTTTGCATGGTCTTTATGGAGAAGATGGCAGCATACAGGGACTATTAGAATGGTATAAAATACCGTATTCAGGATCAGGGCTATTGGGAGCTGCACTGGGTATAGATAAGCTCGTGCAGAAGAAATTGATGCAACAAGCTGGCTATTTGGTAACTCCCTACCAGGTCATCGATCGAGCTGAGTGGCAAAAAAACAGCAATAAATCTGCACTTTTTGAAGAAGTTATAGCTCTATTAGGATTACCATTGGTGGTCAAAAGTCCACGGCAAGGTTCTTCTATAGGAGTAAGTATTATCCGGGAGAAAAATCTTGAAGCATTTATCAAAGCCATACATGGTAGCTTCTTTATAGAGCAAGTTACTGTTCAACAATGGCAAAGTTTTTCTTCTAAAGAAAAGGAACAGTGGCTGATCAATTTGATTGATTTGCGGTCCGGGATTGGATTGCCTGTAGAAGTAAATGGACAAATTATTTATCATCCCCATGATTTGTTAGCATACCTCAACGATTATTTCGCAGTTTCTGAAGATCCTATCAATTTGGATAGCCTTCAAGGGGAGGAGACCATCCTCATAGAATCTTTTATTGCAGGTAGAGAATTTTCTTGTATTGTGCTTCAGGAAGCAGGTGGTGAGCCAGTAGCATTATCACCTACAGAAATGTTGAAAGGAGATTTGCATTTTGATTATCGAGCTAAATATCTCCCAGGGTTGGTACGTAAAGAAACCCCTATGCGATTACCACAAATGCATTTAAACGCGATTAAAGAAGCCTGTATAGCACTCTTCCAGACCTTAAATTTCCAAGTGTATGCTAGGATAGATGGGATATTAGATATGGATAATCAAATTTATCTCAATGATCCCAATACAACTGCTGGTATGAATCCTTCTTCATTTTTATTCCATCAGGCTGCTGAAATAGGACTTAATCCTAGCCAATTACTTACATTTCTAATACGTAATTCGCTTGCAGAGCGTGTTGGTAGCCATAAAACTAATCCACAAGCGACAGATTTATTAAAATATATAGATGCATATATTTCAATAAAAATTATTGGTAATCAATAGATTTCTTGCAAAACCGTCGCCTTGAGCTCTCTAGGTTCATCAGTAAGTGTGTGTCAGGGCCCCAGCCCTGACACCACCATCCTCCTGTGCTGTCGGGAACCTTTCCTGACAGTCCATTGAGTGTCGGGAGCGACTCCCGACACCACAACTCCGATTTCTCACAAATTCCTTCCTGCCCAGAGAACCCACTTCTTGGTTTTGCAAGAAGTCTAATTAATTATTTTTAGTAAGATTGATACTAAATAGAATTATTTATAAATTGCTTGACCTGCATGCTTAGAAGGGCCATAAATGGAGAATTGCTTTCTAAATAAGGTATTCTAATCCGCAGGCAAAGTTTCTATAAGAGATTATTCGTTAGTAGGTTTAAAACTAGAGAAGTGTTTCATTGGAGGATTATAAGAAAATCTCTATTTTTAGCCGTATTTTGCTCTATTTAAGGTTGAGTATAGAACTAATAGAAAGTTTATATGGTATTTACTATTAACGAGATAGCACATCTTTTGGAGGGAAAAGTGGTAGGCGATGATTCGCTTAAAATAGACAAATTATGTAAAATTCAAGAAGCTGTACCAGGTAGCATTACTTTTCTTGCTAATCCTAGCTACGAGAAATATCTATATACTACCCAAGCTAGTGTTATCATCATTAATAAAAACTTTCAACCAGCCCGTCCTATATCAGCCAGCTTAATTTTAGTAGAAGACCCCTATCTTAGCTTTACCAAACTACTAACCAAATATGAATCCTTGCTCAATGTTTCCAAAAAGGGTATAGAAGAACCTACGTACCTAGGTAAAAATACAACAATAGGCGATGCAGTTTATAGAGGAGCTTTCTCCTATATAGGAGATCATGTACAACTTGGAAACGGGGTGCAAATTTATCCGCATGCTTACATTGGAGATCATGTTTCAATAGGCGAAAATACCATTATATATAGTGGAGTTAGAATTTATCCAGGCTCTCGAATAGGAAAAAATTGTATCATTCACGCAGGAGCTGTAATAGGTAGTGATGGATTTGGTTTTGTTCCAGAGCCGACGGGAAGTTACCAAAAAACACCTCAGCTAGGGTACGTAGTTATAGAAGATCATGTAGAAATTGGGGCTAATACAACGATAGAAAGGGCTACCTTGGGGAATACATGGATTAAACAAGGTACAAAAATTGGTAATCTGGTGGAGATCGCACACAATGTAGAGATTGGTAGAAATACCATCATAGTTGCGCTTTCAGGCATAGCAGGGTCTGCTAAAATAGGCAATCATTGTATGATAGGTGGCCAAGTAGGTGTAGCGGGGCATACAGAGATGGGAGATAAAACCATGGTTGCAGGACAAGCAGGTGTTACAAAATCTTATAAAAACGGTAATATTACCCTAATGGGTACTCCTGCTTTTGAAAGAAAAAAGTATTTAAAAAATTATGCACTTTTTAAGCAACTACAAGACATACAAAAAACGTTAAAAAATTAGTAATAGTTTGAAAAACGCCAGTAAGCTAAATGCTGGTAAGCTATTCGTTATATTTACATACGTAATTCTTTTAGAGCTATTTATACATATGCAAACAAAGCAACATACCATTCAAGGACCTGTTACTTTTACAGGAGTAGGCATACATTCAGATTGTACAGCAAATGTAACTTGTTTACCTGCTCCACCTGATTATGGAATCAAATTTCAGCGTACTGATTTAGAAGATCAACCCATCGTAGAAGCGATTGTAGACCATGTGGTAGATGTAACCAGGAGTACTACACTCCGCTACAATACGGCTTATGTAGATACAGTAGAGCACCTGTTAGCTGCTGTAAGTGGTCTTGAGATTGATAATCTGCTTATACAAATAGATGGGCCAGAAGTGCCAATCTTAGATGGAAGTGCTTTGCCTTTTGTGAAAGCTTTTCAAGAGGTTGGCTTAACTAATCAAGGTATACCTAGACGCTTTTTTCAAATTAATGAGTCTGTGATATATGCTAGTGAGAATCAAGATATAGAATTAAGCGCTTTTCCATTAGATGATTATAAAATTTCCGTGATGATTGGTTATGATATTGAGACATTACATAACCAGCATGCTTTCTTAAGTAAAATTTCAGATTTTGCTACGGAAGTTGCTCCAAGTAGGACGTTTGCTTTTTTAAGTGAAATACAATCTTTATATGAACATGGACTTATACGTGGTGGAAACCTTGATAATGCGTTAGTTATCATAGATAAAGAAATGCCTCAAGAAGAGCTGGATAATTTGGCTAAAATGTTTAATAAAAAAGGAGTCAAACTAACAGAAGGAGGGGTTCTTAATAACGTGAAGATGTATTTCCCTAACGAGCCTGCTAGACATAAGCTCCTAGATTTGACAGGAGACTTGGTTTTAGTAGGTAGGCCTATAAAAGGGCACATCGTCGCACATAAGCCTGGTCATGCAGCGAATGTAGCTTTTGTCAGAAAGCTGCGAAAAATGATGTTACAACAAGAAAACGTAACTATACCTGTTTATGACCCTAATGTGGAACCGGTTTTAGATATAAAGAAGATTACTAAAATGCTTCCGCATAGATACCCGTTTCAATTGGTAGATAAAATTATATACTTAGACAAACGTACTGTAACAGGTATCAAGAATGTAACAATCAATGAACCTTTTTTTGAAGGGCATTTTCCTAATAATCCTGTTATGCCTGGCGTACTACAGATAGAGGCAATTGTGCAAACTGGAGGCGTACTGGTACTTAGTAGTGTGCCAGATCCTGAAAAATATTCTACCTATTTCTTAGCTATAGAGCAATGCCGATTCCGAAAAATGGTTTTGCCTGGCGATACATTGATCATGCACTGTGAATTGCTCTCTGAAATTAAAAGAGGGATTGTTAAAATGCGTGGTAGAGCCTTTGTGGGTAATAAGCTGGCTTGTGAAGCTACTATGACTGCACAAATTGTTAAACAAAATGAATGATTCAATCACTAAACTATATACATCCCGAAGCAAGACTGGGTACAAATGTTTGTGTAGGGCCGTTTAGTACTATTTCGGAAAATGTAGTTATTGGAGAAGGAACGTGGATTGGGCCTCATGTAACGATTTTACCAGGAGCTAGAATAGGATCTTATTGCCAAATATTTCCGGGTGCAGTTATTTCAGCTATTCCACAAGACCTAAAATTCCAAGGAGAGGATAGTACGGTAGAGATCGGTGATTATACAACTATTCGAGAACATGTAACAATTAGTAGAGGAACACTGGCAGGGCCTGTTACACGAATAGGTAGCCATGTGTTGCTGATGGCATATGTACATGTGGCCCATGACTGTATTGTTGGTGACTATTCTGTTCTAGCTAATGCTGTGCAGTTGGCGGGACATGTAGAGATAGATCCATATGTAAAGATAGGAGGTGTCGTTGCGTTACGACAATTTATAAAAGTTGGAGCTCATGCGATGATCAGTGGGGGATCTTTGGTTAGAAAGGATGTACCACCTTTTATTAAAGTAGCTAGAGAACCTATTAGATATTGTGGGCTGAATATTGTAGGACTAAATAGACATGGATTTACTACACAGCAAATTCAAACAATTCAGCGTATTTACAATTACATTTTTCAGCAAGGATTACCGCTACCAGAGGCACTTATACAAATAGAGGAAGAAATAATACCTTGTCCTGAGAAAGATATGGTGTTAAATTTTATCAAAAAATCTCAACTAGGTATTGTTAAGAACCCACTTTAAGATAGATTAATTTTTTTTAATAATTTTTAATTGGAGGTTGTATACTTCAACCATAATCTATCTTTAGTATAGAATCAAAAATTAAAATATGGATAAAAAAGTACTTTTAATGATTCTAGATGGATGGGGGCTTATCGATAATCCTTGTTATTCAGCTATTGCTCATGCTAAAACGCCTTTTATAGATTCTCTCTATCAAAGATATCCTTTCACGCAACTTGAGGCTTCTGGTAGCGCTGTAGGATTACCTAAAGGACAGATGGGTAATTCGGAAGTAGGGCATATGCACCTAGGAGCTGGTAGGGTTATTCCACAAGATTTGGTAAGAATCGATGAAGCTATTCAATCTGGAGAGCTTGCTAATAATCCTACTTGGATAAAGGCAATATCTTATGCCAAACAGCAACAAAAGCCTGTTCATCTTATAGGGCTTGTATCGGATGGCGGAGTGCATTCCCACATCGACCATTTAAAAGGTTTATGTGATATATTAAGGGGAAATAATATAAAAACATACATCCATGCTTTTACAGATGGTAGAGATGCGGATCCACACAATGCTATACATTTTATAACCCAACTTATACCCTATATCCAAGACGCTAATATTGAACTAGCTACGATTCTAGGTCGTTATTATGCCATGGATAGGGACAAACGTTGGGAGCGGACAAAAATAGCGTACGATGCCCTTGTACATGGTATAGGTACGCGAACGCAGGATTGGGAAGCTGCTATAAAAAAATCATATGCAGCAGGTATTACCGATGAATTTTTGCAACCTATTGTTTTAACTCGGGCTTCCGGAGAGCTTGTAGCTACCATACAACCAGGAGATGTGGTCTTATGTTTTAATTTTAGAACTGATCGTGGCCGACAAATTACGGAAGTACTTACCCAAACACCATTCCCAAGCTATCAAATGCATCCTCTTCCCCTTTATTACTTAACGCTGACTGTATATGACGACACGTTTCGAGGGGTATCCAGTATTTTTAAAAAATTAGTGCTTACTAATACTTTGGGAGAAGTCTTGAGTACCTATGGTAAAAAACAGTTGCGCATAGCAGAAACAGAGAAGTATCCACATGTGACTTATTTTTTTTCAGGAGGAAGAGAAGTCCCGTTTGTAGGTGAAGAACGAATCCTGTGTCCTTCTCCGCAGGTAGCTACCTATGATCTAGCACCTGCCATGAGTGCCTACGAGATTACGCAACGACTGATCCCTCCGCTAGAACAGAAAAGGTTTGATTTTATATGTCTTAATTTTGCCAACCCGGATATGGTAGGTCATACAGGAGTATGGGAAGCGGCTATTGAAGCTTGTGAAGTGGTAGATCGTTGTGTAGAAAAAGTAGTTACGCATGCCCTCCAAAACAATTATATTACCCTATTGGTAAGTGACCATGGTAATGTAGAACAAATGTTACAAGAAGAGGGTACTCCCTATACGGCACATACGACGAATCCGGTGCCTTGTATCCTGATAGACCCAGTCTCTAAACAACGTTTACATACGGGTGGACTCATAGATGTTGCTCCCACTATTTTGAAATCTATGAATTTACCTATTCCATCTGAGATGAATGGAAGACCTTTATATTAATTAAAGTCTTGCATTTGTTGCTCTATGGTACAACTCTTTGGGCCTAAACATCTAATAGTGTCACTTTACCCGTGAATTAAAGTATATCAACTAAATGTTCATTTAATAGCTTATGAGCATTACAACATCTACATTTTTCTCCCCGTTGATGTCTTACCAACTATTTGCAAATACCCTGACGATTGACTAATATAAGTTCCTCAATTACAACTTATATCAGGTATGAATCGAAATTATAAAATAGGCTATAAGCTAGTAGCTGTTATTTTACTATTAAGTTTATTCTTACAAAGCTGTGGTCATCCTCTTAATCAGCTAGTTCCTCAAGAAGAAAAAGAATTAGTAGATATCAATTTAAGGGCAATTAAGCAAGTGGATATATCTCCTTTGTTAGAAAAAACGGTTACGCTAGAAAAAGGTTATTTAGCTACTTTTGATAAAGGACAAGATGGGAGCCTATTAGCAAAATTAAAAGCTGATGAAAGTCAAGAAGAGTATAAAGAATTACCTGTAGTTATAGAAGAAGGTACAGACTTAGCGGCGTTTCTACGTTTAGATGAGATAACTCAACGAAATCGGATACAACTAAGCCGTAAAAATGGGAAAATAGAACGAGTGATCATCTTGAATGGTGAGGTTGATGGAGGGATGATGGAAAGTCAAGGAGAAAAGGAAAAAGAAGAGAAAGAAGAGTCAGAAAAATATACAGAAGGTGGTAAAGAAGATGGAAGTAGAGTAGGTGAGTCACCATTGTCTACTATGCAAACTACTTTTTTAAGCCAATTGTTGCCATATCAAGCAAGCTCTCGAAAAAATAGAAACTTGCAAAGAGGATTAAAAGAATATCGAGTGCTTCTTAAGACACTTTTTGAAGCAGTTTCTCACATGCAGAAGCAAGATCTTGAAAGGTTCGATGGCCTCGTCGGTGAAAATGCCTGTCAAATACGTGCTGTATGGATTGCCTTATTTGCTTTGAGAAATCCTATCCAATTTTACACCCTCCAAAATCAAATTATTCATACCATTGATAAAATAGATGTCTTATTGAAGCCCCAAACGATTCCCGCTCTAATGCACAGTGAAGAAACATTGCAAACTGTTCTCACAAAGGAGAACCTAGATCTTCTGCTCAACCATCAAGAGCTATTCATTCTGAAATGTTATCTCCTCACTGAGATGCAAACGGTTCTTTTAGAGGATGCTAAACTAACCTCTATATGTCTTATTGCATACGCCAATCCTAAAAAATTGCAACGCTTTGGCGATATCTCAATTGCATTTGCAAAGAACCTGTTAAGCAAAATCAGAAAAATGCTTGCAACCTCTTCTGTAGAGTTTGTCAGAAATTGCGCCGCTACCTCTCACTTACAAAGAATGGTTTCTCAAGAATTTACTAGGGAGCATAACACCCTGCCCTGCATTCCCATGTTCTGGTCCTGTAAAACAATCTTTACTATGGCAGAACAAGCGAAAATACCGCTTATTCTTTGCGTTAAATTCTTAGAAAGAAATCTTGACGGATTAACAGTAATAGGTGAAGAATTCTTATACTTCCAAGTAAAAACTAATGGCTCATATGTCGCAACCGAACCTAATGAAATTGACCTAGACAAACCTGCCTGCGTTATTCAAGGCATTGCTGTTACTAATCAAGCAAACCAAGTTTTCACCAAATTCGATTGGAAATCTTCCATCGAAAAAAATGGTATCATCGACATTATCTTAGCCTGTGCTGCCGACCACAAGCAATATCCTAACCCTGAGCATGATCAACACTTGCATGGCCTAAATGATAGCGAATATGAGTACTATAAGGCTCTCGCCAAGCGTAAAGGGTTTTCATTTGACAATCCAACGACATTTTTCGTTCAACATATCTATGCCACTATCGTTGGAAATTTGTTTAAAAAAAGATTCAATGCTAACACTAATTCATGATAAAGGCTATACCAATTGTGAATGAAAAAAATCATTTTTAAATGTTGAAACTTTCTAGTTTTTTCCGTCCACAGAGCCACTCGTAGAGGACTATGTAGATGATTAAAAAATCAACAATGATTTGACTAGAATCACTAGACTTCTTCCGAAATCCTTACAAATCTAGCTGGAGACCTATTTAAATGGGGCCAAGTAATAGGTTTCAGAAGAAGTCTACTGAGATTATAAGTTTGAGTTCTTGATTGGCCTAGCTTCAAATAAAAAAATCAATGCCTAAATTTCGGCCGCAATTCTTTTTGGGAATGTATATACTTGTAGTACTTGTAGCATTTAAAAACATTAAACTAAATCGTCCCTTAAGAATTAGAAAATGATGTATGTGATAACGGATAGCCAGGCTAAAATATTTTACCAAGCTTTCGTTGATAAAGACCCAGAATATGAAGGTATGTTCTATGTTGGCATTAAAACGACGGGTGTATTTTGTCGTCCTACTTGCTCTGCAAGGAAGCCTAAATTTGAAAATTGTGAATTTTTCACTACAGCACAGGCTGCACTACTGGCGTCCTTTAGACCTTGTATGCGTTGTTGCCCATTGTCCCATCCCGGACAAGTCTCAGCTTTAGTTCAAACCCTTGTCGAAGCCATCGAAGCAGATCCAGAAAAAAGCTGGAAGAACGATGATTTAGAAGCACTGTCTGTGGATGCATCAACAGTTCGTCGTCAATTCAAGAAACGATTTGGCATGACATTTATCGGATATGCTAGAGCAAGGCGTATGGGGCTTGCCATGAAGCAGATTCGAGATGGTGACTCAGTCATCTCTGCGCAACTAGATAGTGGGTATGAATCAAGCAGTGGATTTAGAGATGCTTTTGCAAAGATTATGGGGGCAGCGCCGACAAAGTTTAACAAACATCATGCTATCCTTACATCATCTTGGATTGATACAAAATTAGGTCCTATGCTTGCCATTACTGACCAAAAGTTTTTATATCTTTTGGAATTTGTTGATCGACGTGGCTTAGAACGTGAAATAGAAAAATTACGCATTAACTTAAATGGGGCCATTATTCCTGGACATACGCAAGTAACGCAACAGATAGAATCTGAACTGCAAAAATATTTCGAAGGTTCATTGAAAGAATTTAAAACTCCACTGTATCTTTCAGGGAGCACGTTTCAGAAACTTGTGTGGTCTGAGCTGTTGCGCATTCCTTATGGGGAGACGAGGACCTATAGCGATCAGGCTAGAGCTATTGGGAAAGAAGCTGCATACAGAGCTGTGGCGAATGCTAATGGAGCTAATCAATTAGCAATTGTTATTCCGTGTCATCGTATTATTAACAGTAACGGAGAATTAGGTGGATATAGTGGAGGTATTAATCGAAAAAAATGGCTTATTGCTCATGAAAAACAGTATCAACAATAACAACCTAGATCAAATCAAATCGCTCTTGCAAGGGTTAGCAAGTACTGATCAAGAAAAGACGGCTAGGTTTTTTAAGACAGGTGCAGGTGATTATGCGGAAGCGGATGAATTCATAGGTGTACCCGTACCTATTTTGCGTAAAATTGCTAAAACATATATGCATATTTCTCTTGAAGAACTTCAAGAACTACTGAAGTCAAAAATCAATGAAGAGAGGCTGTTAGCATTGATTATTTTGGTATATCAATATGATAAAGCTTCAGGTGAGCTTAAGGAAGAAATCTATCAGTTTTACTTGTGTAATTTACAAAGTGTGAATAATTGGAACCTTGTAGACGCCTCAGCTCATCTTATTATGGGTGCTCATTTAACAAATAGAGATAAGGATATCTTGCTAAGATTGGCACAATCAGAGATTATATGGGAACGTCGTGTGGCAATTGTAGCTACCTGGTATTTTATCAGAAAAAATGAGCTGCATTGGACGTTCAAGATTGCCGAAATGCTCTTGAATGACAAGCATGATTTAATTCACAAAGCCGTTGGCTGGATGCTGCGGGAAGCAGGTAAACGCGACCCAAATCAGCTTACCGTATTTCTTGATCAGTATACGCCCTTGATGCCGAGGACGATGTTAAGATATGCTATAGAGAAACTTTCTGAACAGCAAAAGAAACATTATCTAATGCGTAAATAGAAGTCTATTATATAAAATCTACATCTATATTGAGGGGATATCTCATTAGATAATTAATAGCCCCTTGCACAGATAATCCTTCAAAAAGTATCCGATACATCATCTCCGTGATAGGTGCCCGCATTTTATAATAGGGAATGAGGCTACGGATTACTTTCACTGTATAGACACCTTCTGCAGTTAAGTGCGTCGTATTTAAGATTTGAGATAACGTTTCCCCTTGTGCTAGTCGATATCCAACCGTATAATTTCGGCTTAATTTAGTAGAGCAAGTAGCTACTAGGTCTCCAATTCCTGCTAGCCCTAAAAACGGCTGTACGCTAGCCCCCATGGCCTTACCTATATGTACCATTTCTACTAAACCTCGGCTTATCAAAAATGCTTTGGCATTCTCTCCATATCCTAACCCGCTCAAACAACCAGCTCCTATGGCAATTATATTTTTAAGCGCACCACATAACTCTACGCCCAGGATATCATTGTTTGTATAAACTTGGAAATTATCGTTTCTTAAAAGCTTTTGGCCAGTTTTCATAACTATTTTAGAAGTACTAGCAACTACAACAGCGGCAAGCTGGCCTTGTGCGAGTTCGGTTGCTAAATTAGGCCCTGCAATACAACCTACTTGCGTTACCTTGGTTTCGGCTGTAATTAACTCGCTCATTGTCTTTACTTGATCTCTAGTTAGTTCAGGTAATGTTTCTAAATGGTCGTTATCAGAATTGTGGGACCATCTTACATCCAACCCCTTAATACCATGTATGAGGATATGATCTTGACAAAGTAGCGGGCTTAACTGCTGCAAAAGTTGTCGGAAGCCCTGTGAAGGGATGATTGGAAATATTACCTTACAATATTTTGTTACATCTTCTAAACTCGTTGTAGGAATGACGTTTGGAGCTAGTATCTGGCCAGCAGAAACACGTGTTCTATCTATTAAGTCAGCAACCTCTTTTTTACGTACATATAATAATACATCTGCATGATGAGCTAAGAGGTTTGCTATTGCAGTACCAAAACCACCTGCCCCAATAACACCTACCAAGTTATTTGATGTATTTTTCGAGCTCATACCCAGTTAACTTATTGTGATAATACAGTAAACTACAAATATCTTTAGTCATGATATCTCCTTCCTTAGTTCTAATCAAGGGAAGTTGGTCATGATATAATCCTAGGTTAGATAATCCATGCAGGATCATGGATGCTATGCTACCTTGTTTTAGCTCTTCTGATACACGTATTATATCCTGAACTTCTAATGCTAGGATGATTTGCCTAACCGCTTCAAAATTATGTTCTAGAGAAGCATAAGGAACTATCAACGAGGTGGTTGGTAAACTTAAGAAATCTTTTAGTGAACTAGCAGCATATTTATTTCGCATTAGCTCAAAGGCTACAAAAGCTAACAGGCAACTCGAGAGTACACAATTATTTTTATAATAAGCCTTGATGATACGTTGCCCCAAAGTTCTTGTATATGCCTTCAGTTTTTGGCCCTTCTCAAAACTATCTTGCGCCTCGTCCATAAAATGCTTGTAGATATCTATACTTGCTCCTTGTGAATCATAGCTACGACCGGACATGTCCACTTCATTTCCTAGTACATCCATAGGTTGTCCAATTGAAACGGTTATACTAGACCCTTTGGTAGCGAACGTCTTAATTAATTTGAGAAGTTTATATGAGTTATTGAGCCAATCTTTTTCTGGCTTATAAGCATAATCTCCTTGGGCCGTTAAATACTCCCGAATTAAAAAGGGAGCTTCCAAAACAAAATGATAGTTAAATACTACGGGTACTATAAAAACCTTGGGTGCATTAGGTCCATGAACTTCATAATTGATTTGTTGAGCCTCTAGAGCCGTACCTAAAAGGCCCAATTTTAGAGAACTTTCTAATTGACCAGTTCTAGAACGGGTGCCACCTGGATAAAACAAGCTATGGCACCCCCAGTGTAAAGCTATGCTGGAAAAAGCTTTAAGTGTGGTTAAGTAGGTTACATTTTTTTTGCGTCTATCTACCTTATAAGTACCTAACTTATTCATGAAATAGGCGAAAAACTGTTTATTAAATAAATTAAGCCCGGCTCCATAAATAAAAGGAGGTAATCCCAGCGTACTAATAACCCACGATATTAATATGGAGTCGAAATGACTGCAGTGGGTAGGTACCATGATGATCGTACCTTCTCTGGCCAGTTGTCTTAGCTCATTGATCGATCCTAATATATGAATTTGTCCTTGTAACTTAGATTGTATCTGGGATAATGTGCGTGGACGTCGAGGCTTCATCGGGTTAAGTAGCCTGTTTAAGGAGTAGGAAGCAGTAAATTGACCTAGCCGATAATGCCATAGATTAAAACCTCCTGCTATTTCTTTGGCATAACGCAACGTTATATCTTCTAATAATCCGCTGAGAGGGAGCTCTTCTCGATTTAAAGCATCAATTTTTTCTGACCAAAAAATACTTTCGTCTTTGGGATCTACTTTCCAAGGAATTTTTTGTAAACGTTGTTGTTCGTATGCCAAAGATTTAGCTAGGTCCTTGCGTAACGTTAGGGTATCTGCTTCTGAACTCAATATATCCATCACAGCTCGCTCACTAACTGCTTTTAAAAAAATATCTTTAGCACGATACATCTTTACAACAGGCCAATCACTAGGGTTGGCCAAGATAGGTTCATATCGTAACTTCTTATACATGAAAATTGGCTATTTTTGTGTAGTATATACCTATTGATCGGTTTACAAAGCGTTCAAGATACTACAAAAATACTAAGCGCACTAATATACTACCTTAATAGAACAATAGATATGCCTAGAGCAACTATCTACTATTTTACAGAAGATATAGAATTTAAATTGCCTGACCCCCAATCTACTACCGATTGGATACGAAAGGTTATTCGGCAAGAAGGTTACCAGCTTATAAGCCTTAACTTTATTTTTTGTTCAGATAACTATCTATATGCTAAAAACTTAGAGTATTTACATCATGATACACTGACTGATGTGATCACCTTTAGCTATGCGGAAAAACCTCAAACTATAGAAGGTGAAATTTACATGAGTATAGAGCGAGTTAGAGATAATGCTAGCAGGTATACGTCTAGCTTTTGGGATGAGCTTTATACGGTCATGATACATGGTGTATTACATTTGTTAGGCTATAAGGATGATACGTTAGCAGAGAAAGAAACAATGCGTGAAAAAGAGCGGGCTTGTTTATTGGTTAGGTAAAGGTCGTTGCCTAAGCTTTCTTTTCGTCCCCTCCCATTCAAATTTAATAACCTTAGTATGTCCAATTTAGCATGATAAAATAGTGCTTAATTCTTAGGATATATCAAAAAAAATAGTTAATATAATATTATAAAGAAACAGGTATAAAGAACGTTTCTCTTTGTACTAGTTTCAAAAATATGTCTCACTTTCAAATCTTGAACAAGAAATGAATTACCTAAAAACAAAAACAATACAAAAACAACGAACAATAATTGGAAGTGGCTTTTTAAGCACGCTTCTATTATTCTTTTTATTAGTAAGCTGTAGAAATCCGCAGTCTGAAACTCCGAGCTCAAATGTTAAACAATCAGGTGGCACTAACAACGAGATAAATCTGGATCCCAAAGTAAACACTTTTTTAAATGGTGAAGAGGGTAAAGATGGTGAGGAGGGTAAAAAGGGTCTGGGTAGTTGGGGCGGATGTACAGGTAACTGTTTATTTGAACAGCTTGCAGAGCATGCTGAAACAAATAGAGAATCAACTAGAAAAATAGATGGTATAGAAAGCTATATTTTACCTAAAGAGCATCCAGAGCATAAAGGTAAAGGTGGTACATACTTTGGAGGATTAATAACGCAGGATCTGTTGGGTAATGGAAAAGGAGTTATAAAATGGAAAGCTATAAGGAAGGATGCCAAAAATAGTAAAGTTGAGTATGGAGAAGAGGGGCCAAATGGAATATTTAAAGATGTTGTAGATGTTGTTTTAGCAGACAAAAAAGGTAGAAGAGGTACCTTCTTATATGTAGTTGCTAAATACCTTAATTTTGTTGTTGAGCTAAGAAACTTAGCAACGAAGCATAAGCTTGGCCCAGAAGCATTGCAGGCTGCAGCACAAGAAAAATTCGACGACCTTAAGAAAGATTTAGCAAAGGTTGGAAGTACAACACAAGGTGTAGCGCTTTTCATACCTAAAGATAAATCGAAAACATTAGCTGCTGATAAAATTGTCTTTGAAGGCGAAAAAGGTAAAGTTATGTTTGTAGATCGTAGTAAAGTTGAAATTAAAGTGAAGGTAAAAGATCATTTTAAGAAAAGTGACAAAAAGAATGCTTTAAGTGAGGAAGAGGAGAATAAACTTAATGAGATCAATGATAGCATACAAGCTGCTATAGACGGACTTGTGGCATAGTTAAATTAAACTTATCCATAAAAATTAAATAGCTGATTATACATGATTGTATCCAGGGATTATCCGTAATCCCTGGATATATATTTTTTGGGCTGTTCAAAAAAGTCTTTTTTTTAATCTTAACTAATAGATATAAAACAACAAAGTATTTAGCGTCTATAACTTATTCATTGTTATATAAATTAATAAGCAACCCAAGCATACTTGGTGTAAAGAAGTATATATTTTTTAACGTGTTTTGTGGCCCTATGCGTGAAAATTCCTCCCAAACTGACGCATGTGACCCGCTTATGCCTATAACTAAATTTTAAACCTTGTACCTAATAAGCGTGAGTAATAGAAAGGGTAAATATTATTATAGAAACGAGCCAAGAGGCTTGCATTATTGTGGGAAATGTCAAAAAAAATAGTTAATATAATACTATAAAGAGATAGGTATAAAGAACGTTTTTCTTTGTACCAGTTTCGAAACGATGTCTCATTTTCAAATCTTGAGTAAGAAATGAATTACCTAAAAACAAAAACAATACAAAAACAACGAACAATAATTGGAAGTAGCCTTTTAAGCACGCTTCTTTTATTCTTTTTATTAGTAAGCTGTGATAAAGGACGCCATTATGAGGAAGAAGGGCAAGGTCCAAAGACACAACATCGTGATGCAGAAGATCCACATTTGGCAGATAAGGAGAAATTTCTAGTGGAGCTAGGAGGTTGGTCACGTTGTGGAGAACAATGCTTTCTGAATAATGTTATAGCTGACAGCAAGGACGAGAAAATAAGTAGAACTGGCTATCGTCATGGAGAAAAAACTTTTTTGCTACCTAAATATTATGGAGATACTAACAAAAGGTATTTTAAAGGACTAGTTGGTCAAGCGGTAGTGGGTGATAAAACAGGGAGAGGCATATGGGAAAGGACCATGGAACGTATACGCCGAGAAAAAGGTGTTAATAAAGTGCGGCAAGGTATTTATGGAAGATTTAAAGATGTTGTGGAGGTTGGATTGAATGCGGAAAAAGATGCATCATTCAGTAGAGGTACAGGAATTTATGTGATATTTTCTTATTTGAAGTTTATAAGAGAAGTTAGAGAAGCAATTGAGCATACAAAAGATGATAAACAATTGGCAATCGAATTAAAAGCAAAATATAAAGAGCTAGAAGATGCCTTAGAGAGCGTGAAACCGAAAGGAAAAGGTGTAGCGTTTATAATGCCTGTAGGTGGTGGAGCACATGCAGAACATGTTGGATATAAGTTTATTTTCTTTGAAGAAGGTGGTAAAAAAACTGGAAGAGAAAAGAATTACGTATTAAATAAAGGTGAATATAAGAAATTAAAGGATGTAAATGTAGAGATAAAAAAAGACTTAGATAAACTTATTAAAGTATTGAAAGGTATTAAATAGTTGATTACATTTATATATTATTTGTACCTAGGGGCTTTGTAAGGTCCCTAGGTATATTTTTTTATTATATTGAAAGAAAACATTGGTAAAGCTATAGTATGTATAAAAAACTTTCAGAAAGTTTTTTCGAAAAGGTTTACGAAGTGGTCAAACTAATTCCGTCAGGTAGAGTGACCACCTATGGAGCTATTGCCAACTACCTCGGCATTACTAAGAGTGCGCGTATGGTAGGTTGGGCATTAAACCAAGCTAAATATTATAAGGAGGAAATACCAGCACACCGAGTTGTGAACAAACAGGGATTACTAACGGGTAAACATCACTTTTTACCTGAGAAAAATATGGAGCAGCTACTTAACCAAGAAGGTGTACAAGTTAAAAATAACCAAATTCAGCACTTTGAAACAATTTTTTGGAGTCCAGATGAACTGGAAATTACTTAATCATTCCATAGAGCTCTTTCAAAACCGTCATCTGTGTGTGTCAGGAATCTTTCCTGCCAGTCCATTGGAATGTAGGGAGTCGCTCCCGACACCACAACTCCGGGTTCTCACAAGTTCCTTCCTGCTCAGATAACCCAATTCTTGGTTTCGGAAAAAGTCTAATACATTCTCGTAAGCTTACGGCTATAAAGTTTCAAAAAAGTTTATTTTTCACTAGTTTAGCTCACTATATTTTAAAATGTAGATAATTTTAGGATGCTAGCTTGATAAAATTGTAAAGTACGATCGATCAGTTAGTTTGTCAGAAGATTTAGAATCAACAAAATTATATAGCTAGAAAAACGAATTTTACATGTTACGTTACGCACCCATCCATTCAAACTTATTTATTAACAATAGAAAGAGGCTAATCCAGCACTTAGAACCTAACTCATTGGTCGTGTTAAATGCGAATGATATCATGCCCAGCAATGGAGATGGTATACTGGAGTTTCGACAAAATAGCGACCTTTTTTATCTTTCCGGAATTGATCAAGAAGAAACTATCTTACTTATATATCCAGATGCTCCTAAAAATCAGTGGAAAGAAATCATCTTTGTCAAGGAGACAAACGAACATATTGCTGTGTGGGAAGGCCAAAAATATACCCAAGAAGTAGCTCAAGCTACAAGTGGTATATCAAGTATCCATTGGCTTCATGAATTTGAAAATATCTTCCACATCCTGATGGAACAAGCGGAACATGTATATCTAAATAGCAATGAGCATATACGAGCTAATAGCCCTGTAGAAACCAGAGATAGGAGATTTACCAAATGGTGTAAGGATAAATATCCGCTCCACAAATATGAAAGGTTGGCACCTATTATGCACCAACTTAGAATGATTAAGTCAGAGGTAGAAATAGAGTTGATCAGACAAGCTTGTTCAATTACTGAAAAAGGGTTTAGAAGAATTTTACCTTTGGTTAAGCCAGGAATTATGGAATATGAAATAGAAGCGGAGCTGATTTATGAATTTATCCGAAATCGTTCACGGGGTTTTGCTTATGCACCGATCATTGCTTCGGGAGCCAATGCTTGTGTACTTCATTACAATAACAACAATCAATCTTGCGAACCAGGCACCACCATACTCCTAGATGTTGGAGCAGAATATGCTAATTATTGTTCAGATCTTACACGTGTTATCCCTGTTAGTGGTCGGTTTACTATACGTCAGCAAGCTGTATATCAGGCGGTACTCCGAATTATGCGTCAGGCACAACAGATGCTCGTTGTTGGTAATGACTTGAATATGTATCATCAGGCACTAGTCGAGGTAATAGAAAAAGAATTAATAGATCTTGGTCTATTAAGTTGGGAAGATATCAAACATCAAGACCCCAAAAATCCAGCTTATAAAAAGTATTTTATGCATGGTGTATCCCATCATCTTGGCCTTAATGTACATGATGTAGGAAATATTTATCAAAAATTTAAACCTGGTATGGTATTTACCATTGAGCCCGGTATCTATATACGTGAAGAGGGGTTAGGTATCCGATTAGAAAATAACTATGTAATTAGAGAGCAAGGTCTAGAAAATTTGATGGAACATATACCTATAGAACTGGATGAAATAGAAGAATTGATGCAACAAAGGAGGTTGGATTAAATGGACTGTCTGTAGTAGACTTCTTCCGAAACCGTCGCCTTGAGTCCCCTGGGTTCGTCAGTAATTGGTTCTTCATATTTATTCTCATTTACTAAAGTAAACTCCGGTTTCTCACAAATTCCTTCCTGCCCAGAGAACCCAATCCTTGATTTCAGAAGAAGTCTAGTGTGGTCTGTGGGTATTCTAAGACCTAAGCAAATATTTAGTCATAAAAAATTTACATTGTTTAAGCTGCGTAGCTTAGTGTATTTACATAAGGAGTCCTTCGCTTAATAACTGCAAATACCCGTGATAAGATCTTATTTCTAATAATGTTCTGTACCAACATTTTATTCTTCCCCTCTTTTACCCGCTTTTCATAATAAACCCGCATTTCTGGGCTATGTACTATACAACTCATAGCTGCATTAGACAAGAGCGCTTTGAGTCGCTTATTAGCCATGTGGCTTACTTGCTTGCTTCTTTTTATACTACTCCCAGATTCATAATCAAAAGGCGCTATTCCCACATACGAGGCAAATTCTCGCCATGTTTTAAAATTGCTAAAATTATCACTATATACTAGTAAGCTAACCCCCAATATTAACTCTATTCCTTTGACTGTTCTTGCTAATTTATACTGCGCCTGGATAGCGGGATTTTCTTTGGTTACCTGCTCCATTTCCTTTTCTACTAACTTAATTTCTTTACAAAGCTCTTTGATCATCCTTTCCTGACTTTCAAATAGTAGCTTGTTATTCTCCCTATTACTAAACTTGGTTAATTCTTTCAAATGGGCTCGATAGCCTGTCCTCTGTTTGACCATCCTTTCCCTAAGAGAAAGCAAATCCTTTAATTTTTAATAACGCCGCTACTGGCAGTTTAGTTAGTTCTAACTCTTCCCTTCTATAATAGGCATACTGGGCTATTTTAAAAGCATCTATTTGATCATTCTTTCCTCTAGTCATCCCTATAGGACGCTTGATCTCTAGGCCTGGTAAAACTTTATAGGCTAACTTGTTTTCTTCCATCAACACACATAAACCAAATGAATAGATGCCTGTATGCTCAAAGCAGCAAAGTAGCGTTGCTAACTCCTGTTTATGATTTGTTTTAATCCAAGCTAAAAGTTTTTTATATCCTTCTTTATTATTATAGAATATATGATGCTTGTTTAATTTATAATCATGCGCATCAAGTTTATCTTTAGAAACATCTATACCGATAGTGTTAGTAAAAATACTCATCATATTATATCTTTAAAGGGTTAATTAAAAAGTTGCCTAAACTAAGACCTTTAATGGACCTGGAAGTCTAAAATTCTAAATGGTTATTTGGCAACAAAAGCAAGGATGGGGACTAATACCCACAGTAGGTCTTTAAGCCTAATCACAGACAAAGTTCACCCCATCCTTGTTATATTTTCTAGACTTAGCTAGAAAAATTCATCTAATTTACTTACTTCAAATAACTTATTCACATTTATTCTCAACTTATGAGTCTCTCCCCAGACCCCTCTCATGTGGATAACTTATAACTACAACTGCTACTATAATTTATTTATATTTATTATCTACAAATCTAAAGGTCACAGACCACGGAAAGAAGGTAGCTCTCACTCGGCACAGCCGAGCGATTTTTTAGGCACAAGTGGAAAATACTTGCGCCATAAGTGGGAATTCAACCATCTTGGTGCATATTTGCGGGCCACAGACTATGGAAGTGGTGGATGCTTGCATCAATTAAACAAGAGCTGGATTGCTTCACGTTCGTTCGCAATGATAACGCACAGGCCTCTATTCCCGTCATCGCGAGCCCACCAAGTGGGCGTGGCGATCCAGGTAGATACGTGATACATATCTGAAAAACTTAAACTTGCATAACCTGAGTACCTAATAGGCTTGTGCAAATACTACCCTTTGTTTAGAAGGCTTGCCTGTGTACATGCATTTACCTGGTTCTGGAGTTCCTTCTAAAGGAATACAACGTATGGTAGCTTTCGTTTCAGCTTGTATTTTTCGTTCTGTCTCGGTGGTGCCATCCCAATGTGCTAAGATGAACCCCCTTTTTTGTGCGATAGCCTCCTTAAATGCTTCATAGGTATTTACAGCATAGGTATTAGCTTCCCTAAATTGATGGGCACGTTGATACAAGTTATTTTGTATGTCAGCGAGTAGTTGTATAACCTGACCTACTAGTTGATTGGCTTGTATAACTATTTTTTCGCTTGTATCTCTTCTAGTTAATTCTACCGTATGATTAGCTAAGTCATTAGGACCTATAGCGAGCCTGATAGGTACACCCTTGAGCTCGTATTCAGCAAATTTCCAACCAGGCTTATGTTCATCGCGGTCGTCAAATTTAACGATTATATGATGGGTACGAAGTTGCTCCTGGATGATACGGGCTTGCTGCTGTATAGCTGCTTTTTCCTCTTGGGTCCTATAAATAGGAATGATAATCACTTGGATAGGCGCTAAACGTGGTGGTAATACCAATCCCTTGTCATCCGAATGGGCCATAATCAAAGCACCTATAAGTCGGGTAGTAATCCCCCACGAAGTACCCCATACATAGTCCATTTGCCCAGCTTGGTTAGTAAAGGTTACATCAAAAGCCTTGGCAAAACTTTGTCCCAGGAAATGAGAGGTGCCTGCCTGTAAAGCCTTGCCATCTTGCATCAGTGCTTCTATGGTATACGTTTTTTCTGCACCAGCAAATTTTTCATGCTCGGTTTTTACGCCTTTTAGAAAAGGTATCGCTAGATAATCTTTTCCAAAATCAGCATAGATATTCAACATTTGTAATACTTCTTGTTCCGCTTCTGTTTGCGTAGCATGTGCGGTATGTCCTTCTTGCCATAAAAATTCTGTGGTTCTTAAAAATAAGCGTGTACGCATTTCCCAGCGTACTACATTGCTCCATTGGTTGATTAGTAATGGCAGATCTCTATAGGATTGAATCCAATTCTTATAGCTATGCCAGATGATTGTTTCAGAGGTAGGACGTACAATCAGTTCTTCATCTAGCTTGGCTTCATTGTCTACAATGATTTGGTTAGTTTCTGCATCACTTTTGAGCCTGTAGTGGGTTACTACAGCGCATTCTTTTGCAAAACCCTCTACATGGGCTGCTTCTCTGGTGAAATAAGATTTAGGGATAAAAAGAGGGAAATAGGCATTCTCATGTCCCGTTTCTTTGAATGCGTGATCTAATATAGCCTGTATCTTCTCCCAGATTGCGAATCCATAAGGCTTGATGGTCATACATCCTCGCACAGAGGAATTTTCTGCGAGGCCAACTCGCTTAACCAATTCATTGTACCATTCGCTAAAGTTTTCGGCCCTTGTAGGTAGTTTTTTATACATATAAAAATTAATTGCCTTCAAAAATAGTGATTACCGGTTTTTTAGCAAAAAATAGTTGATTGAAAACTATCAACCTTATGTTCGTTGATAATATAGCGTAGAACTATTTGTTTCTTTTAAAATATGGTTACTGATGTGATGGAGCTCTTTTAGACTAACTTCAGATAAATATCTGGTAGTGTTATTTACTAAATTGGTATCCCCTAGCAAAGTGGCGAATGCTAGTTCTTCTGCTCGATGTGCCAAGTCTACACTTTCATACATTAAAGAAGCTTCTATGTGATTTCTTGCTTTGTCTAGTTCATCTTCTGTAAGGTCTTTCCCTACTTTTAAAACAGCTAACAAAGCTTTTTCAGCTTGTTCTAATGAGACTTCCTCATTAACTCGACCAGCAATGACCAATAGACCTGGGTCAATTGTTTCGGTAGTGTAAGCTCCTATTGAATTAAAATAGCTTTTATCTTCTATAAGCCCTTGATATAACCTAGAAGATTTACCTACACCTAATGCAGTACATAATAATTCTACCGCGTAATATTCTTTTGATAATCGCCCAGGGACATGATAGGATGTATAAATGGCATTTAAAGGCACTTCACGTTTTACAGCTTTTTTTCTTGCAGCTTGTTGGATCGGTTCTTGGGGTAAATTCTTAACCAAAGTTGCTCTAGCAGGAATGGGTGCAAACCATTTTTGGGTCCATTGTTTCACTTGTTCTAGCTCTACGGCTCCGGCGACTACTAAAATGGCATTGTTCGGAGCATAAAAACTATTAGAAAATGCTTGTACATCTTCTAATTTAACCTGCTCGATATGGCTAATCTCTTTACCAATAACAGGCCACTGATAAGGATGTTTTGTATAAGCCAGTTCGGTTAGCAGCAACCATGCATCTCCATAAGGCTGGTTTAGATATACTTCCTTAAACTCTTCTATGACCACCTTTTTTTGTACCTCTAACCCCTGCTTATTAAGTGCTAAACCTAGCATACGATCCGATTCTAACCAAAATGCAGTTTCTAAGTTGGCGGCTGGAAGTATGCAATGGTAGCTAGTTACGTCAGAACTTGTATAAGCATTGTTGTTCCCCCCTACCTGCTGGAGAGCATGATCATAGGAAAGAATATTTTTTGAACCACCAAACATGAGGTGTTCAAAAAGATGTGCAAGGCCTGTTTGATGGGGATTCTCGTCCCTGGCTCCTACATGATACATGATATTAACGGCTGCCAATAGGCTATTGGGATCTTCATGTACTACCACTTGGAGTCCGTTTTCTAAGGTAAAACTTTCAAACTTGATCATACCCTCAAATAAATGATGATGTTAGGCCTTATTTTTCTATACTGTATGTATTTATTTCAAATCTTGCTGGATAAAATCGCATACTGATTTTATCTGTTATGCGTAATTATTGTGTAATTTTTAACGTTATATGAATCTTAGGTAGTTGTATTGAACCTTAACTAGGTAAAGGAAAGCCCTCCATATATGCTTCAATCTCTTTTTTAACTATAAGCAGCTTTTGCTCATTTTCATGATTCATTAATACGGTATCTATCCATGCGGCTATTTTTTTCATAGCTGATTCTTGCATGCCGCGGGTAGTTATAGCTGGAGTTCCTACGCGTATGCCAGAAGTAATAAGCGGAGATTGATCATCAAAAGGAATCATATTCTTATTGGCTGTGATACCTGCTTTTACCAAAACTTGTTCTGCTAATTTCCCTGTTATATTCTTGTTGTGTAAGTCAATAAGAATGAGATGATTATCAGTACCACCTGATACAATTCGATAACCTAGTTGAATAAATTCTTGGGCTAGCTGACGTGCATTTTTTTGTACCTGCACGATATAATTAAAATATGCTTCACTCATCGCTTCTTGGAAGGCGATTGCTTTGGCGGCAATGATATGTTCCAAGGGCCCCCCTTGTATGCCAGGGAATACACTAGCATCCAGAAGGGTTGACATGCTTTTGAGTTTTCCTTTACTGGTTTTATGTCCAAAAGGATTATCAAAATCTTCACCCATTAAAATCATACCTCCTCGAGGCCCTCGTAAGGTTTTATGAGTAGTTGTGGTCACAAAATGACAATGGGGTAATGGATCATTCAATAAACCTCGTGCGATAAGACCAGCAGGATGAGCCATATCAGCTAGCAAAAAGGCATCTACTTGATCAGCAATATGACGAAGTTTTTTATAGTCCCAATCGCGGCTATAGGCAGATGCACCACATATAATCAGTTTCGGTTTTACTCTTTCAGCTATATTCCCTACTTCGTCCCAGTCAATTAATTCGGTATTAGGAGTTACTCCATAAAAATGAGCTTGGTATAATTTCCCAGAAAAACTTATTGGGGAGCCATGTGTTAAATGTCCTCCATGTGCCAAATCAAAACCTAAGATTTTATCTCCTGGTTCTAGCACAGCAAACATGACGGCAGCATTTGCTTGGGAGCCTGAATGAGGTTGTACATTGACCCAACTGGCATTAAAAAGTTTTTTAGCTCGATCTATAGCTATATTTTCTATTTCATCTACGATTTCACAGCCTCCATAATATCTTCTGCCAGGTAGTCCTTCTGCATATTTATTGGTTAGTATACTACCAGCAGCTTCCATAACCTGTTGGGAAACAAAGTTTTCGGAGGCTATTAGTTCTAAACCAGACCTTTGTCGCTGGTATTCTTTTTCAATCAATTCAAATATAAGGGTGTCTTTTACCATGTAGTATGAAGTAGGGTTGGTTGACTAAATTATTGATAAAAAATGAAATTAAGTACTTTCAGGTTAAAAATTAATGTATCTACTAACGTATGGTTATGCCTGGTACCCTAGATTATGTATAAATTTTAGAAAATAGTGGATTAGACTTTAGTTGCTATACCTGATGCATTGGGAGTTAATGGCTCTTATTTTTAAAGTATCTTTCGCCTGCGGCGCGCCTTACTTTTTTCCAACCATGAAAAAAGTAAGCAAAAAAATCTCCGCTTCGCATAAAAAGGCTAAAATTTACAACTGGACCCAATTAGTCTAAACTCTTTCTCCTGCGCTGCGTGACTAGCGCACCCAAGAGATTTAGCGGCCAGCCCCTCGGAAACAGCCTAACGCTACATACCCACTGTCCTTGGGGCTGATCGGCCACCCTGCAAATTTTTTAGCACCTTTTTCTGCAAGGCGGGCTTTAAACTCAGACTTTTCATACGATATCGGGAATTCCGAAAAGGTTGTTGGTAGTTACAAATTAATTATTTAGTTCAAGTTGCTCATTTCAACCAAGCACCAGGCGCTAACTTCTGCACCATAGCTCAGTATATAATTCAAATTTTTCTAAAGAAAGCAAGCTTAGAGATTTGCTGTAATAAGGCCTATATATACTTTTATCTACCCATATATACCATCAAGATAGCTATGTCTGCTGGAGATACGCCACTAATTTTAGAGGCTTGTCCGAGCGTAGAAGGCCTAATTTTTTTGAGCTTTTCTCTTCCTTCTGCCGAAAGTGCTTTAATATGGTCATATTCAAAATTATTAGAAATATGGTAGTTTTCTAATCTTTTGGACTTTTCTACCAAATCTTTTTCTTTTTGAATATACATTTCGTATTTCGCTTGTATTTCCGCTTGTTCTATGGTCTCTTTATGATGAGTTTCTATATAAGAACCAAGTGAATCATTCAAGCTAGCCAATAGCTCTATGGTGATTTCAGGGCGTTTCAATAGCTGGTATATGATTTGTCTCTCTTTAAGAGGTGCGATGTTTAATTCTGTTAATTTTTCATTAATTGATGAGGGTTCTAGTTTATAGGTTTTTAAAAATTCCATTACTTCATGAATACACGCTTGTTTTTTTCGTAGTTGATGGATGCGTTGGTCATCTGCTAGTCCAAGTTGGTAACCTAATTCTGTTAAGCGTAAATCCGCATTATCTTGCCTTAGTAAGATCCTAAACTCAGCCCTAGAAGTGAACATTCTATAGGGTTCATCACTAACTTTGGTAATCAGGTCATCGATTAAAACACCGATGTATGCTTCAGATCTAGATAATACAAACTTATCTAATCCATTTATCTTACGATGTGCATTAATTCCTGCCATTAAACCTTGACAGGCTGCTTCTTCATATCCTGTTGTACCATTAATTTGTCCTGCAAAATATAAATTACTAATTAGTCGAGTTTCTAAGGTGTCGTACAACTGTATGGCAGGGAAATAGTCATATTCGATCGCGTAGCCAGGTCTAAACATTTTAACCTGTTCAAAACCTGAAATAGCTTTTAAGGCCTCGTATTGTACATCTTCTGGCAAGGAGCTGGAAAACCCATTTACATAAACTTCTATGGTATTCCATCCTTCTGGTTCTACAAAAATTTGATGGCGTTCCCTTTCTGCAAAACGAGTTATTTTATCTTCTATAGAAGGGCAATAACGGGGTCCTTTGCCAAGAATTCGTTTATTGAACATGGGAGATTTATCAAATCCTTTTTCTAACAATCGATGAACTTTTTCATTGGTATAAGTAATGTAACAGCTTCTTTGCTTTTCTAATGGCGAGGTACTGTCTAAAAATGAAAATTTTCCTGGCTTTTCGTCTCCAGGTTGTTCTTCCATCCGATGATAATTCAAGCTTCTGCCATCCACACGTGGAGGTGTGCCGGTCTTCATCCTACCCGCTTCAAAACCTAGCGTAATCAATTGTTCTGTAAGTCCTGTAGCTGATTTTTCTGCTGTTCGGCCACCTTGAAATTGTTTTTCTCCGATATGTATGAGTCCATTCAAAAAAGTCCCATTGGTTAAAATGACAGCCTTGCTTCTTATAGATAGCCCGATGCCTGTTTTGATACCGACAGCTTTGCCGTTTTCTACGAGTATTTCTTTTACAATATCTTGCCAGAAATCAACGTTATGTGTGTTCTCTAGTGTCAGTCTCCATTCTTCTGCAAAGCGCATTCGATCACTTTGAGCTCGAGGACTCCACATCGCGGCTCCTTTAGACCTATTGAGCATTCGGAATTGAATCATTGTTTTGTCTGTAATAATTCCAGACATCCCGCCTAAAGCATCTATTTCACGAATAATTTGTCCTTTTGCAATACCTCCCATCGCAGGATTACAAGACATTTGGGCAATCGTACCCATATTCATGGTAACTAATAGTACGCGAGAGCCCATTTTTGCAGCAGCAGCAGCAGCCTCACAGCCTGCATGGCCTGCACCTACCACAATAATATCATATTCGGGAAACATAAATTTGAAATTGATTTGTATAGAGATCGATTATAAGTTCCACGTGGAACATTGGTTGTTCTATTCTTGTTTTTAATTGCAAACCTCCAAACTTACTAATTTTAATACTTTATTTCAATACTTGTTGAAAGAAGATATACCTAATGAAAAGAATTATCTTATTTATTGAAAGTGTGTCACTTATATTTGACTTTTGATCAGAATAAAAAAATCGTTTCCGAAAGATAATTTATTTATATGGGTATGCTGTTATCTAGAGTAAGAAAACTACTAGAGGAGAAATAAATCTATAACAACTTAATTTTGAACATATTTGTGCATGATATATACATATACTAATATAGAGTTAACATATGTAATTGTATTATGATAGAAGCTCGTAAAATGAAAAAATATTTATTGACCTGTATAGTAGCTGTGAGTTGCCTATTGCAGAGTTGTAATACTGACTCCAATCAACTTATTCCAAAAGGTAAAAAACAGGGAGCTAATGAAAAACTCGCAAAAAGTAAACTAGCTACAACTTCCTTTGGAAAGCATAGTCATGTATTTAGCCGTGAACTTAATAAGGAGTTTGTTGGAAAAAGAAAAAGGGAAAATAAAAAAGAAAAGCAAAAAACAAAGCGACAATCAAAAACTAGAAGAATAGAAGTTGAGAATGAACATAATGAAAATATTGTTCCACCAAATACAAATAATAGAGAAAAGCCTAAAGGGAAAAAAAGGAATAATGGGGATCTTAAACCTACATTTACTAATAATAGCAAGGCCAATAAGGTGGATGATTTAGATGCTAAAGAAATGGAGCGACAATCAAAGATTAGAAGAATAGAAATTGAGCGTAGAGAGAAGGAAATCATTGCTCTACGAAATAAGAAAGAGCAAGAAAGAAAAGGAAAGAATAATAGGCTTCTTAAGCCTAGGCCTACTAATGGTAAAGCCGCTAAAAAGGATGTCTCAAGTGCTAAGAAAGTAAAGCTTTGGGATATCCTCAAAGAAAAAAAATCTTAGAAAAGGTAGTTCTTAAGCTACCATATTACGATAGGTTGCACGTCAGGCAAGTTAATAAAGAATTATATAAGATTTTTAGTGGCTATGATCAAGTTGGATTAAGAGGGGTAGCAAACCGACCAGCTCGCGATAGCGATATATATTCTTCTATTAATGACTATACTATTAAGTTTCCCGAAACTTGTGAACTGGATGATGAATCGGAAGAGGATGGTGAATTGAAGGGGCCTATGCCTAAAACACCGGATACCATACCTAGTTTTATTTTTTATCAAGTAATGAAGTGGGTAAAAAATTTACCTACAGAATTTTGGCCTCATATAAAGGATGCCAAGATAGAGATATTATCTCTGAACTGGATGGGGATAACAGACGAAGAAGTAGAAAAATTAGGAGAATATTTGCAAGGAAGCAGGGTTATTGGAATTAATTTAGCGACCAATCAAATAACTTACCAGGGGGCGGAAAAGCTTGCCCAAAAATTATTACAAACAAATGATCAGCAAGAGCAACTAACAAATGTTCAAGGAGTATCTTTAGAGGATAATAGTATAGAAAGTCAAGAAGAGCAATCAGATATAAAGAAAAAATATCCAAGTATAGAATGGACATTCTAACTTATATTGAATAAAATTCAAAAACAGGTTGCAATTATTGCTGCGGTTTTACTTTGATGTTATGAATAGGTTTCAGGGTTATATTTTGTAATTCTATTAGTTAACTCGAGTTGCTAGTAATATAATAAGTTTCTTGCAAAAGCTGTCATTTATATTTATGTATGTTTATTAATAATCCTGGATCGCTTCGTGTTCACTCGCGATGACTTATGCGGGTGGTCATCCTATGTTTGTAGGAGATTGTTATAAATCTAATTAGGGAGTAACTTTATTGCAGAAGAAAAGGGTAAAGAGAAAAGATTAAGTTTGGTCATTAGCCATAAAGGCTGTTCGCAATGCTAATCC
>Ga0209935_1000776_pt1 | contig 66109 bp, 53 predicted proteins | sample ThiBio_1000_plan_2_FD_183958 | JGI IMG/M metagenome (GOLD analysis project Ga0209935, IMG submission 183958) | Wastewater bioreactor microbial communities from Cape Town, South Africa - Thiocy_cont_1000_plan (SPAdes) | ecosystem: Engineered > Bioreactor > Thiocyanate-remediating >... | reverse complement strand
CTTGCGATACGCGGGAAGGAACTGCGAGGAAGCAAGCTCCTCGAGTGATTTCCACTCCGCCCATTTGGGAGCCATTTCGGGGCGTATCACCAAAACGACGCTCGTCCCGTGCTGCTGCATCAAATCCAATCTCCGGTCGAGAAGCTCCCATGCATAGGTGTCTGGTGAAGGGGCAAGCCAGCTCCAGGCCGCCATTTGTCTTTCGTATTTAATCCCGATTCGCTGGCCTGCCTCAGGATCGCGGTTGAACATGCTGCCAAAGAAGCTATCAGCATCCATCCGTCCGTAGTTGGCTGGCCGGGCCACGACGGCGAGCGCGCTTTCCTTTTGGGCCAGCTTCTTTCCGGATTGGTCGGCAAGGCTGGCACGCAGCGACCAATAGCCCCGCGCCGAGGTCGGAAGCGAAATAACCTTTTCCACGCTCTCCTCCCCGGTCAAAGACATCTCCCAACTTTCGCTCCGCTCCGTGGCTCCTGGCGTTTTGACTGCCACCTCCAGAGTCACCGGCCCGGCTTGCTTTGAAGCAGCTTTTACGACCAGGCGATAGTCCGCCTTTTCATCCACAAAGGAAACGCCCGATGGGACACCAGGAATGATCTTCAACTCCCATGCGTCTTTGCCAAACGATGACTCCGGCATGCAGATCGTCGCGGCTAGAACAGCGCCGCAGAGCAGGCTAATACCGGGATTCATTGGAAATTCTCATTAAGATTTTTTTGATGCCACCTCTTGTCACCATAAGCCACCTGTTCGATGTGCCCGTCCGCCATGAGAATGTTGGCGAGCAGATTATGTCTGGCGGCATATCGGGAATCCCGGGCGGCGTCTTTTGTGGGATTATCCAGTCCGTACACCGCAGGATAATCCGCATCCATGAGCAAAGGCCATTGTGACGGCCGCTGCACCCGGAGCATCAGCCGACTCTCTTCCTGGGAGCGATGCGTCGTGGGATACCAGAGCATGGCATCAAGCATTCCATAGCCGATCCTCGTTGGCGGATTGAATGGCCACGGGGTGCCGTCTTTTTTTCCCGGACAGGTCAGAACCGTTGGCGAATCCAGATACGCGCCCTTTGTCCCGACCAGTTGCTGAAACCAAAAGACTGAAGTGACCGTATCAAACACCTTTGGCAGCGAACCATCGTGATCCGCTCGATAGGCCTGCAAGGCCGTGCCCAGCTGGCGCAGGTTGGACTGGCATTTGGCGGCTTTCGAGCCTTCGTAGATCCGACCGGCCGAGGGCAAGACCAAAGCCGCCAAAAGAACGATGATACCGACGGAGATCATTAACTCCATAAGGGAGAACCCGGCGATCGCAGCAGGCGGACAGCTTTTTGAAAAATGAGACCGGTTCATGGGGGGGGAGGAACGGCAACTGGCGTCAGGCGTCTTTTTCGAAAACCAGCGTCTTGATTTCAAAGGGCCGGCACATGGTGGGCGCCGCCCGTTGCTGCTCTAGGATGTCGGTTTCCTTCACCGAATAGCCCTCCAGCTCCGGCAAGGGCAAGGATGATTCAGCACCTGTGGATTCAAAAGCCCGCAGAACGATGCCTCCTCCGTCTTCCGCTTGTTTGAAGGCGGTGGAAACGAAGGACGTTTCACTGAAATCGAACAACTCATCTCGCTCGGGGAAAACGCCATTTCCCGAACGGTCACCAGCCACGGCGCGGACCGGATGATTCAACTCCCATCCGCATCGGTAGGACGCGCTTTGGGCGAGAGAGTGTTCTCGTGGACGGATGATATAAGTAAACCGGTAGCGCCCAGGCGGAGGGCGGCTGATGACCGAGGTCTCGCCCTCCAGGCTGCGTTTCACAACAAAAGAGTGGCTGATCCCCCGCACCATGTAAGAGCGCAAAGTCCTGCCATCCATCTCCCACATGCGGTGATCGCAGCCGATGGTGACACCGGCGCGATGATCTCCAATATCCACCCAGTGGCGGCATAGCCGCAAACCCTCGCGATCCTCCCGCGGAATCTCGTCCTCCAGCTCACCTTGCGCAGATGGCATCGTCCCGGGATAGCTCACTTGTCCAAAGGGCACTCCATACCGGATTTCGTCTCCTTCCCCGGCGTAGGGAAACACCTGCTGGATACGCACCCAATAGGGATCACCCCACTCGATCTCGTTCTCAAGCCGAATCTCCGGAAAGTCGCGGTAGAGCGTGATCACCTGCGAAAACGGAGTTTCCGCCACGGAACCCTCAAGCCGGAGCCGACACCACACGGCGTTGTTGTCGATCATCTCGATCTTATGAAATCGTGGCGGGAAAGTACGCCCTGAGGGTGTCATATTTGCTATGTAATTCCCCCCTCGCTCCTCCACGCCGACAATGCTCATTTTCTCCAGCAGCGGCCTTCCGTGCCGGAGATCCTCGATGGAAACCTCCCCCGTCACCCGATCAAGCGTCAGCCGGAAAAATGCATTCTCGTAGACATCGCATCCAAAGTTTCGCCGGGGATCTGCCTTCCTGCCCTCGATCACTCCGTCCGGAGAGACCCGGCAGGTCGCCGATTCATATAAAGGATTGCTTCCCGGTTCGAAATACCATGTGCGATAGCCAGAGGAGGGTATCTCGTCTGCCGGGAAGGCGACTTCCATGGTCATGGAGAGTCCCTCGTATCGGCAGAGAGGCACGTACGGAACCACCTCCCCGCGATCGTTGACCAAGCGCGTCCCTGCCTTGAACTCCTCAACATCACAGGATCGGGCCTCACCATAAACGGCAATGCGTCCGACCACCACCCCCGCCCGTCTCCATGACTGGGAGTTAAACACCACGAGCGGGGCCATGAATTTCCTCGGAGCAGAAACTCCCGAAGCCAGCCTCCACGCCATCCTGTCAGTAATCTGCTCCGAGATGAGGCGGCTGTATTGCTTGAGCCGGAGTTTGTCACGATCCGCCGTCGATCCGCCCTGGGCATCCTGATTGTGGTCCATGCCGTCCAACAACGCCCGCCAGGCCATCTCAAGCTGCTGCGCCGGGTAATCCTGCCATCCGCGGAGCAGGCAGAAGGTCGAGAGAAACTCCGCCATCTGCAAGGCGTGCTCGCAAGGAAGGTCCTCCGGCCACATGTCCGGCCAGCAACTCTCGATATTCGGCCAGGCAGACGCAATCTCACCAGTCAATACCGGAAGATCGGCCAGGCTGCTCACCTCGCGAAAATACCCGGAGGGTGTGGAAAAGATGACCGGAAAGTCCGTCTTGTCCTCGTTCCATCTGCGAATATTAAGGATCAGATTTTCATTGGGAGCATAGAGATCGCAGCCCCACTGTGTGAACTGGGGATAACTATCGTCGGAAAAAGTCTCCCGCAGGTTCTTTTCAGCACCCTTAGCCAGGACATCGGCATAGTCCTTGTGCCAGTCCTGAGAGACAGCCATCACGGCATATCCCTGGGTCGTATAATAGGAAAGTATACGGGTGCCATCCATGCCCTTCCAGATAAACAGCGGCGTGGCGGACGGACCTCCTCTCGACATCACGAGATTCTGAATACCAGCCAGCCTGGCAATCTGCGGATACTGGGGAGTGTAACCCGGAAGATCTGCAAAGTGCACCGTCTGCGGATCGATGTTAAATTGCCTCCGCACATATCGCTTGGCATACAGCGCATTACGCGCGAGCGTTTCCCCGCCCGGAAGATTCTGGTAAATGGCGCTCCAGATGGGAGCAAGCTCCAGACGGCCGGAAGCGGCCAGTCTTGCGATGCGCTCCCTTTCCCCAGGATAGCAATCCACATAATGGTGGAGAAAATTCGCGGTCTCGATCAAAAACGTAAAATCCTCATGCCTTTCCAGAAGATCGAGAGCGCGGGAGATGATCTCGTTTCCACGGGAAAGACACTCCTCGCGGGTGCCGCCCCAGAACAGATCAAGATGAGAAAATGGTGCCAGGTGCAGCGGATGCCGCGACGACGGCGACAACTCCCTCTGGGCGGACGGGTGCATTGATGTTTCACAAACGGTGCTCACAACGATAAATTCAAGAAGTGTTAGGGAACTGCAAAAGCCTGGCGCAACGACCAACTCGGCACAAGTGAGGGTTTGACATCAGGGAAATATTTTTGGATCAGTGATCCACATGCCTAACGACGATTCCATCCAGTCCATTCAAAAGGCGATACGGATTCTCTATGCTGTAGCCGGCGTGGAAGACGGCTGCTCCGTTTCCCAAATCTCTCTAAAGACCGGAATCAAATCGCATACGGTTTACAAGATGACACGGACTCTGGAGAGAGAGCATCTCCTGACACGAATCAAGTCTCCTCTCCGCTTTGTGCTCGGATCCACCATTCGTGAGCTCGGAGTGCTCGACGAGGAAAGACATCTTCTGAGCTATGCCTCACGGGTGCTGATTCGCCTGCAAAGCCGCATGATGACTGCGAGCTTCATGCTATTGGAACTCAAAGACACCACAACCTATCAGCGGCTGTGCGTCACCGGAAACCGCCCGGGAGTGGTCATCCAGCGGCGGGAGTACGTGGTGCCGCTCTACGAAAAAGCGAGTTCGCTTTTGTTCCTTGCCTATGCGGATCCGGACTTGTCCGAACGGCTATACAAGGCTCATCCGTTCGATATCGAAGGCAGGCCATACTGGCAGACCCGGGACCGGCTCGAGCTGTTCCTTGAGAAAGTCCGGCGGCTTGGCTACTGCCATCTGAATATTCCTGATCCCGACGGCCCATACTTTCGCGTCGCCGCACCCATTTTGTCCCCCGGCAATGACGTGACCGCCACCGTTGCCGGGGTGACTCTTAACAACGCCCCGAAGGCGGAGAAGGGGTTGCTAATCAAACTATGCAGCGAAGGCGCGAAAGAGGTGGGCAAACACCTCTTGGAGGCGCGGAGCTAACGTGATTAAATCCCTGGGCGCGGGCGCAATATTCAGCCCGTGGGTTACGCTTCCGTCCTCAGGACAAACGCCCTCCGCGTTTACGCAGCAGGAGCAAGCCCAGTCCGGCACACGCCAGGATCGCGGTGGAGGGTTCCGGCACTGCAGTGATCGTGAGAGAATCCAGCCGCGCTACCTGATTCGCGGCATTGGAAATGTAGAACCCGATGCCGGTAATCGAACTTGAAGGCAACGGATTCGTCAGTGTGGTTCCCACTCCCATCGTCGTGTAGGGTGTCAGCGTGAATGTTGACCATTGCGAGGCCGCTGTGGAAAAAGTCAGGGTTTGCAACACGCTCGCAGTCGAGGCAGCTGGGAATGTCGTTCCCGTGTAGGCGGTGCTATTGGAAAACGGAGTATTCGAGACATACCAGCTCCCGCCAACCTGGACGAGCAGCTGCACTGCCACGCTGGTCGCACTATTGCCCATCGTCCAGGTAATGGTAGAGTTTGCAATATTTATGCTGGAGAAGGTCCCCGTGAAAGCCGCAACAGAAGGCGTGCCAGCCGCCTCGCCTGACACATAGGCAAGAACCCCGGCGGGGTCGGTATTAGGATTGCTCGCTCCGGTTGTAATCCTGGTCACTGTCGTATTACTACTCCATTGCGCCGCATTGCTTCCGAAATAGCTATTCCATCCCACCGAGTTGACGGCTACATTGGCACCACTGGTGTTGGTGAATTTCTGTTCGTAGAGAACTGCACCAAATCCCTCATGAGGCAGCCCGAACGTCATAAGAATAATCAGCGCGCCGAAACACGCGGAACTTTGCATGGATTTCATCAGGCCGGACATCAGTGAAGTCTTCATTGTAGTATGATTTTGTGGGGAGCTATGCGGGGATTTCCTTGAAATCGCGTCGATTCCATCAGGTGATCCGCAACTGTGATTTCGCCATCGAGACTGCGGTCTTCCCGGCATACCCGTCAAAGCCAATCCCTAGGTTTAGGTGTAATTTTTAGATCATTGATCCAATTGCTGCCTGGAATGCAAAACTCCGGAACCCGGGCGGAAAACCGAATACCCAAGCCTTCCATCTAGCCCAAATTCCACGATCATTGATCCAATATTTCTCCCGCATTTCCAAAACGGACCTTGTTGAGTCCGGCGTTATTAGCAAAGTCTGATGGGAAACAAAATTCCCTCTTTACACGAATCCGGCATCCCTAAATTCCGCGCCCGCTAAAACTCGCTTCGTGCGAGTCCGAAAAAAGCGCTCGAGACCATTCTTTCAAAAATGCTCACTTCCGATATCGATCAAAAATCCCGCCTCTGGAACATCGGCGATTCCGTCTTCGAGGCGGCCCCGGAGACCGGAGCGCGGCTGATGCGGTGGCGATATCGCGGGCGGGAGGTGCTCCACTGGCCGAACGATGCAGCATCGGACGAAATAGCGGAGGTGTGGGGCGGCAATCCGATCCTTTTTCCCTTCCCTGCTCGATGCTTTGTAGAGGGCGAACCCTATCGATGGATCTCCCCCGATGGCATATCGCGCCCGATGCCAATGCATGGTATCGCCCGGCAGGGAACATTTCTCGTTACGGCGGAAAGCCGCACGGCATTCACTGCGACCTTCCAACCAGAGCAGGAAGCCCGGCAGGCCTATCCTTTTCTCTATACATTTTCCGTCACCTATCATTTCTCGGCAAACGGGTTTACCTGTGACCTTGTTCTGGAGAACAATGATACTCAGGCAATTCCGTGGTGTGCTGGACATCACTTCTTTTTTGCGTTGCCCCTGGTTCCTGGCCTGAGCCGCAGCGAGCATTCATTGTCCATCGACGCGGATCGCGCCTGTGTGGCAGGACTGTCAACGAAGGGCCGGATCGTTGACCGGGCCCCATTCAAAAGTCCCGTCACGCTTGACGAACCCGGTTTGGCTGATGCGGTAATTCATTGCGCCCTCCGTTCGCATGAGGCAGTCCTCAACTCCGAAACAGGCAGCATGTCGATCGTCGTTCGCCATCAGCGGTCTGTTCTCGCCGACGCCCACGCGGCCTTTGTCACCTGGAGCCCGGCGGATGCACCCTTCTATTGCGTCGAGCCGTGGATGGGGCCGTCGAATGCCACGGAGCATGGACACGGTCTTCACTATGTCGCGCCCGGCGAGAGGGCCGCGTTCTCCGTCGAGGTGGAGGCGCGGCTGTCTGCGCCAGATCCTTCTGAAGACGCCCGGACATCCCGCCCTCGTGCGGGAATCTGATTTCACCGAAAGCTCCTTATGAAATCCCATTTACCTGCTCCCGGAGCATTACTCAACCAAGCCCGCCTACCGCGATGAAGCATACGATGTTTAGCCTGGAGGGAAAACGCGCGCTCGTGACCGGCTCCACCCGGGGAATTGGCCGGGCCATACGACTGGCTTTATCAGAGGCGGGAGCAAGAGTCATAGCGCATGGTCTTGAGACCAGAGAATCCGCTCTGAAAATACTCGCAGAGGGCGAAAACCCGGAGGAGGACTTTCTTTATATCGCGGGTGATCTCGGAGTCGCGGAAGGAGGTCGACGGCTCGCCGAGACTGTCCTGAGCCATGCAGGTCCGGTGGATATCGTCGTGCTCAATGCCTCGATACAAATCCGTCGGCCCTGGAGCGATATTTCGGCGGAGGAGGCGGACCTGCAAATGCAGACAAATTTCCATGCTTCCCGGGAAATCCTTCAGGTTCTGACCCCGCCCATGCAGGAAAAGGGGTGGGGGCGGGTCCTCACGATCGGCAGCGTCCAGCAAATCAGGCCCCATCCCGACATGCTGATCTACGCAGCCTCCAAGGCTGCTCAGATGAGCCTCGTCCGCAGCCTGGCCCGCCGACTCGCACCCAGCGGCATCACGGTAAATAATCTCGCTCCCGGCGTCATTCTCACGGATCGCAACGTCTCCGCGCTCGCGGACGAAACCTATGCTGGGCGCGTACGCGACAGCATACCGTGCGCTTTTTTTGGCGAGCCGCAGGACTGCGCAGGCGCGGCGCTTTTGCTCTGCTCAGACGCCGGACGTTATATCACCGGACAGAACCTCTACGTGGATGGAGGTATGTCGTTATCATGACGAAGGTTTCGCTCATAGGCGACTCGATCCGCCTGGGATACGAGGATGCGGTGCGCCAAAACCTCGGCAACCTCGCGGAAATCTGGACACCGGAGGGCAACTGCATGCACTCGATGCATCATCTTTGCAACCTCGGCTGGTATCTGGACCAGCCCGCCAGCATCATTCATTTCAACTTCGGCCTCTGGGACTGCCGTCGATTAGTCTCCGGGCTGCCGGAAAACCTCGTGCCGGTCAGTCTCTTCGTCCGCAATCTGGACTTCCTCCTCAACCGCATCCGTTCCGGCACCGACGCCAGATTGGTCTGGGCCACCATCACCCCGATCGTGGAGGAGCGTTATCGCCTGCGCTTTGCCAGCGCCTCCGATCCGGCTCGCGTCGCGGGGGATATTGCCATCTATAACGCCGCCGCCGCCCCCGTCCTTTCACGGTACGATGTGGTCGTGAATGACCTGCATGGCCTCGTTTCGCGGCATGGATCAGAAAGACTCATTTGTGATGACGGCGTCCATTTCACCCCCGAAGGATGCTCAATCCTCGGTCAACAGGTGGCCGATGTCGTCAGATCGCAGATTTCACTCCTCAACTAAAATACATTATGTCCATCGATAGCTATAAGAAGGAAGTCGGGCTGATGAACCTGGAAAAGCTCATCCAGACCCGCGAGGCATTCACCCTGCTGCCATTCCCCATTCCGGACAAAGAGCTGCTCTCCCGTTTTGAGCAGCTCTACACCGGGGCGGTGAATGATGTGCTTCGCGAGTTCTGCCTCCTCGATCAGGCCTTGCCGGGGCACATTCTGCCACTGCGTGAATACCGGACCGTGGCTGGATTTGCTTTCACAGTGAAGAGCTCGCCCAATGTCAAAATCAGCGGTGAGATGGCATTTCGTACGCAAATGTTGAGCGAGCTGCATGAGGACGCCTTCGTGGTGTGGGATACGAGCAAGGATGAAAAGGCCACCCTATGGGGCGGCGTGATGACAGCCACCGCTCACGGCCTCAAGGTCAAGGCCGCCTGTATCGACGGAGGCATAAGGGACACCCACCAAATCCTGGAAAAGGATTTCCCCGTCTTTTACAAGTATCGCATCTCCAACGGCAGCCTCGGCCGCTGCCTGATCACGCACTATCAAATCCCCATCCGCATCGGTGACACGGATATCAAGCCGGGCGATGTCGTGCTTGGCGACATCGACGGAGTTTTGGCCGTCCCACGGGAAGTCGCCTATCAGGTGCTGCTCCGCGCGGAAGAGATCCGGGATAACGAAAAGAAGATCTTTGGCTGGGTCGCCGAGGGCCAGAGCATTCAGCAGATCACCGACAAGGGCGGATATTTCTAAAGATCACGCCAGCTCGCGCCCTCCTAAACAGGACGCGGGCCGCATGGCACATCACGAGACATCAGTATGACCATCGCCGAATTCCTCCCGGCCCGGCCGGATCTAACATGGAAACTGGCCCGCCAGATCGGAGTGAATCACGCCATCGTCAAGGCAGCGCCGGAACTCACCGGCGCAAAGCCGCCCTGGGACATTGATTCTCTGCATGCCATACAAACGCGCTTTCGCGAAGGAGGCTTTACTCTCTCCGGACTCGAGGGCGATCAGTTTGACATGCAGCGGATCAAACTCGGCCGGGAGGGCCGTGACGAGGATATCGCCCTGTATCAGAAGATGCTTTCCAACATGGGCGAACTGGGCATTCCCCTCCTCTGTTACAACTTCATGGCGACCATCGGCTGGTGCCGTACTGCGGTGAGAGTACCCGCCCGGGGCGGTGCCTGGACAAACCGGTTTGACCTTGCCGAAGCGGAACCCTCACCGGTGCCCGAAGCCGACCGGACAAGCGAGGAGCAACTGTGGGAGAACTATCGCTACTTCATCCTCTCCGTGCTGCCGGCCGCAGAACGGGCCGGGGTCGCCATGGGGCTGCATCCCGACGATCCGCCGCTCAGCCCGTTGCGCGGCGTCGGCCGCATATTCTCCACGCCGGGTGGCTTCAGCCGCGCTATGGCGCTTTCCGAGAGTTCCTCGCATGGCATCACCTTTTGCCAGGCGAATTTCGTCGCGATGAACGCGGATCTTGAGGCTTGCGTGAACGGCTTTGCCCCGCGCATCAAGTACATCCATTTCCGCGACATCCGAGGCACGGCGGAATCTTTTGAGGAGACGTTTCAGGACGACGGCCCGACCGACATGGCCCGCATGCTGCGGCTTTATCAGAAAGCCGGCCTGGACGTGCCGATCCGCGTCGACCATGTCCCCACCATGGAGGGCGAGGAGAACCATGCTCATGGCTACGGCTTTCTCGGTCGTCTCTTTGCCGTCGGATACATGAAAGGCATCATGGACACCTGTCAGATCCCCTACCGATGAACCGCACGCCAGTCCGTTTCCCCAAGCCCCTATCCTCATGACGACACTTCCCGCCCGCATGCTGGTGGCATGCCTCCTTCCCCTTGCCTGCACCAGCATCCCTGCCGAGGTCAAACTCCCGGCGATTATCTCCGATCACATGATTCTCCAGCAGGCATCGCGAGTTCCCATCTGGGGAAAGGCTGATCCGGGTGAAGATATCACGGTCGCATTTCAAGGTCAGAACCTGACAGCCAAAGCCGACGCTGATGGGCGATGGAATGTCAGCCTGAATCTCGAGACATCGCAGCCAGGGCCTTGCGAGATGACGATCGAAGGAAAAAACAAGATCCTTATTCAGGACATTCTCGTCGGACAGGTGTGGGTCGCCTCGGGACAATCCAACATGGAGTGGGTGGTAAAGGGAACTCAAGGAGCCAATGAAGTCATCGCAAGCTCCGCGAACACCGCCATACGCCAGTTTGCGGTGACCAAAACCGCATCTCCCTATCCGGCCGAGGAGGTTTCCGGCCGATGGATTTCCGCTTCGCCGGAGACGACGGGTTTGTTTTCGGCGGTCGGTTATTTTTTCGCAAGAAAGCTCCAGCAAAGCCTCGGCGCACCGGTTGGCATCATCAATACCTCATGGGGCGGCACTCCCGCCCAGGCATGGACCGGTGTCGAGGCCATCGAGAGCTATCCTGAGTATAAGGCCGCGCGGGAACGCATCATTCCGCTGGTTGAGGAATATCCGGAAAAAAAGCGAGCCTTCGTCGACCAGCTCACAGAATGGATAAAGAAGAACCATCGCGAAGACAAACCGACCGGCGATGCCGGAAAGTTCGCCGCCGTGGATGCGCCCCTTGAGGGATGGACTCAGGTCTCACTGCCCGGTCCTGTTACGAGCGAGGGGTTGCCGGAAGCCGGAGCCGTCTGGCTTCGCAAGACGATCGACCCGCCAGCCCGAAAAGGCACCGGCATTCCGCTCGTGCTCCCCATCGATGGCTTCGACAGCGTTTACTGGAACGGGAAGCTGATCGCCCGCACATCCATCAAAGACTTCCCGGGCCTCGGCTTTGTCCGTCAGTATGGAGTCTATACAATACCCGACAGCGCCATCCGTGAGGACAGGAACGTGCTCGCCATCCGGCTGTACCAACCCGTCAAGCCCGGCGCGTTCTCGGATATCCCCAAGGCAGGCCTCCTCCCCTTGAAGGACGGCTGGCTGGCGCGGGAGGAATATGCCTTCCCACCCGTGGAGGAGAGCGAAAAGTCCCTGGCTCCAGCCATCCCCAACCGCCCGCCCGCCTCACAAAATGCTCCGGCCTTTCTCTTCAACGGCATGGTGAAGCCGCTCATCCCCTACGCGATCAAGGGAGTCATCTGGTATCAGGGAGAGTCCAACGCAAGCCGAGCCTACCAATATCGCACCCTGTTTCCCTTGCTGATCTCCGATTGGCGGAAGCAATGGGGTCAAGGCGACTTCCCGTTCTATTTCGTCCAGCTTGCCAACTACCTTCCCAAAAAGGATGCGCCCGGTGAAAGCGCGTGGGCAGAACTCCGCGAAGCCCAGCGCCTGGCTTTGACTGTCCCGCAAACCGGGCAGGCAGTCACCATAGACATCGGCGAATCCGAGGACATCCACCCGCGCAACAAAAAGGAAACCGGGGAACGGCTCGCCGCCATCGCATTGGCCAGGGACTACGACAAAAGCGTCCCGTACTCCGGCCCCGTCTACGAGTCCATGGCCGTGGGGAATGGGCGAATCCGCCTTGCGTTTCGCCATACCGATGGCGGCCTCACCGCCAGATCTTTGCCTGCACACTATGACGTCAGAACCCTCACCGGCCAAACCGCGCCGCTCATCCGCCATAGCCCCGGCAGCGAATTGGAGGGATTCGCGATCTGTGGCAGCGATAAGAAATGGGTATGGGCAAATGCCAGGATTGACGGCGAAAACGTGGAGGTCTGGTCGGAACAGGTTCCGAATCCCGTGGCCGTGCGATATGCCTGGGCAGACAACCCGACTTGCAATCTTTACAATGCCGCAGGCCTCCCTGCCTCGCCTTTTCGGACGGATGATTTTGGGTATGCGACCAAAACTCCCAACGATGAACCCGCTTCAAGGTAGACGATCACTCCACGCACACGTCGCGCCGGCCCGGTTCGCACGTGGCCCTTTCCAATAAATCTCAGATGGGCCGCTTTTCGGCAATCTGTGCCATTCAAGAGAATGGAGGGGGCAGCGGCAGAGACTCGGTTTTGGGATAAGTACGCCAGTTTTGGGCTTGGTTGGCGGCGCGAGTCGGATCTTGAAGGCACACTCTTTAAACTGCGGGATGCATCGGATGGGAAAGAGGTCCCTGGCTCGATTTGATCCGATCGAGATGCGGCTCAAGGTGTCCCTAAAACTGTCCCTTCCCGGTAGTGAAAAGGTATTGGGCGAGTAGTTCGCGAGTTGGCTTGATTACGAGGGAAAAAGAGCTAATCTACCCCTGAAAAGATCAGCAGAATCCGCCGAATCCCACCCCTTCCGCCATTCTCTCCCTCTCGCACCGGCCTTGTTTTGGGCAGCATGCCATCGGCGAACACCGGTTGCCGTTACAAGGGCTGAAGCGCGACTATCCGACTGCGAAATGACAGATGCAGGTGTCTGCCAACAAATAATCGGACGAGTCGCAGGTCCCCGTTAAGACAGAGGTGACACTGAAGGAGCTCCCTGAATTCCCCCCAAATGCCCGATGATCCGCTCCAGCGCGACTCCCAGCTTCGTCAGCTTCTGACGATACAGAAAGATCGTGTTACGGAGTCCGAAACAACCGGCTATTCCGTTTCCGGGTTTTGCGGCTCACCACCATTAATTCAGGTCCTCGGAGATGGCTTGGTCTGTGATCAAGGCATTGATCACTTCGGGAAGGCCGCATTTTGCTCAGGGCGACAGGACCTATGCAGGATCGGGAACGAAGTGTGTGTCCGCACCTTCCTTGAAGATGACGTATGCCCGCTTCCAAGGATCATCAGTCAACAGACGCCATTTGTGGCCGGTGCCTGTATGGTCGATCGCCAGCAGGACATCCCCGGGATGCAGCGTGAACGTCTCCCCACCCAGGCAGGTGAACTCAAGAACTCCCGCCAGGGTGATCACGTATTGCGGGGTTGGATCATTGTGCCAGTCGAAGGACGCATGCACCGGCGATTCCTTGAACTCGATTGATTCTGCTCCAATCAAAAATCCCGGGCTGATGCTCCCCGTTTCGACGTGGGAATTTCCATCCGGACCGGTGAAGAGTTTGTAGGCCTTGATCATTAGGGTTGCTGGTTGAGGTTAAGAACAGTGGCCGTTTCAGCGCGCACCGTCTTGCAGAGTTCAGCATCGTCGATAAGGGATTGTCCGTAGGAAGGAATGATTTCCTTCATCTTGGCCTCCCAGCCGCCGTTCTTGAGCTTGTCGCCGAAACATTTTTCGATCACGTGGATCATGATCGCCGCAGCGGTGGAGGCTCCGGGCGAAGCGCCCAGCATTGCGATGATGGAATGGTCAGCTGCTCCGACGAGCTCCGTGCCAAACTGCAGGATGCCGCCATGCACCGGATCTTTTTTGATGATCTGCACACGCTGGCCGGCCTCTTCCAACCGCCAGTCCGCCTCATTAACCTCGGGATAAAATTCACGAAGAAGTGCAAACCGCTCTTTCATGCTCTCGAGCACCTGCCCGATGAGATACTCGGTGAGCGACACGTTGTCGCGCCCCACAGCCAGCATAGGCAGGATGTTTTCGGGATCGATCGAGCCAAAGAGATCCAGATAGGAACCATGCTTGAGGAACTTGGATGAGAAGCCCGCATAAGGTCCGAAAAGCAGCGCTGTCTTGCCTTCGATATGACGTTTGTCGAGGTGAGGCACGGACATGGGCGGCGAGCCTACCGAGGCTTTGCCATAAACCTTGGCATCGTGCCGCCCGGCGAGTGTCTCGTTATCACAACGAAGCCAGATCCCGCTCACTGGAAATCCCGCATACCCCTCGCCTTCAGGAATACCGGATCGTTGCAGGAGATGCAGCGATCCGCCTCCCGCGCCGAGGAAGACAAACTTTGCATGCACGTGCTTGTGGACACCTGTCTTTTCGTCGCGAATTTTGACATTCCAACCGTCTCCATCGCGCTCCAAATCCTGCACGCGGCTGAAGAAGTTGATCGAGAAGCCCTGCTGTCCCTTGAGGGAATCCAGCAGCACCGTGGTCAGCGCCCCGTAGTCCACATCATTGCCGGTCACCATCCGCGTCGCAGCCACGATCTCGCCGGGGTCCCGCCCTTCCATGACCAGGGGAATCCACTCGGCAATCTTTGCCTTGTCGTCGCTGAACTCCATCCCGTGATAGCAATGGTGCGCGGTCAAGGCATCGAAGCGCTTTTTGAGAAACTTCGCATTTTCGGCGCCCCGCACGAAACTCATGTGCGGCACCGGATGAATGAATGCCTGAGGGTTCTTGATTGCGCCCTTCTTGGTCAGATACGCCCAGAACTGCCGGGATAGGTCAAACTCCGTATTCACCTCCAGCGCCTTGGAAATGTCCACGCTGCCGTCCGGTTGTTCCGGGGTGTAATTCAGCTCGCAAAGCGCCGCATGTCCCGTACCCGCATTGTTCCAGGCATTGGAACTTTCCTGCGCTTCAGAGCCGAGCACCTCGTGGATTTCGATTTTGACGCCGGGCTCGAGTTCCTTGAGAAACACAGCCAGGGTCGCGCTCATGATGCCTGCGCCGACGAGAAGGATGTCGGTTTGCTCGGTCGGTGTGGGGGATGTGGTCATATGGGAATTTTAAGCTTTAGCGACGTAAGGCTGAGTCATCTTGGCCGGGTCGACCACGCGGTCGAACTCCTCTTCTGTAACGTAGGCCAGCTTCAGCGCGGCCTCCTTCAGCGTCAGATCGTTGTCCATCGCGTAATGGGCGATCTTGGACGCCTTGTCATAGCCGATGACCGGTGCGAGCGCCGTGACAAGCATGAGTGAGCGATCCACGTACTCCTGGATCTTCTTGAGGTTCGGCTTGGTTCCCTCGACGAGGAACTTGCGGAAGTTTGCACACCCGTCGGTCAGCAGGGTGATGGAGTGCGTGATGTTAAAGATGATAAGCGGCTTGTAGACATTCATCTCCAGGTATCCGCTGGCGCCGCCGAAGCCCACCGCCACGTCATTGGCCATGACCTGCACGCCGATCATCGTGAGCGCCTCGGCCTGGGTGGGATTCACCTTGCCGGGCATGATGGAAGATCCCGGTTCGTTCTCGGGAATCTTGAGCTCGGCAAAGCCCGCGCGAGGCCCGCAGGACATGAGGCGGATGTCGTTGCCGATCTTGTAGAGCGAAACGCCGAGTGTGCGCAGGGTGCCGGAAAGCTGCACCAGCGCATCATGCGCACCCTGCACCGTGAATTTATTGGGCGCGGTAACGAAGGGCAACCCGGTCAGCCTGGCAATCTCCGCCGCCGCGTCCTCCGCGAAACCTGGGGCCGAGTTGATTCCCGTGCCCACCGCCGTGCCACCGAGGGCGAGTTGATAGACGCCCTTCAGCGCATCATCGAGGCGGGCCAGACCATCGGTCAGCATCCCTGCGTAGCCCGACCACTCCTGCCCCAGGGTCAAGGGCGTGGCATCCTGCATGTGGGTGCGCCCGATCTTGACGATATCCTTCCACTCCTCGGCTTTTGCCGCGATCGCATCGCGCAAGGCCTTCACGGAAGGAATCAGTCGCGAGGTCGTATTGACTGCCGCCGCGATATACATCGCGGAGGGAAACGAGTCGTTCGACGACTGCGCCATGTTCACATGGTCATTCGGATGGACCGGAGTCTTGCTCCCGAGGGCCGTTCCGGCCAGTTGGCAGCAGCGATTCGAGATCACCTCATTGACGTTCATGTTGAACTGCGTGCCGCTGCCGGTCATCCACACATGGAGCGGGAACATGTCGTGATGCTGTCCGGCGAGGATCTCGTCGCACACCTTGACGATCAGTCCATACTGCTCATCGGCCAGCCGCTTGTCGGCATGGTTGGCCGTGGCGGCTGCCTTTTTCAGGATCGCATACGCCGTGATCATCTCCCTTGGGATCAGATCCTTTCCGATGCTGAAATGCTCGAGCGAGCGTTGGGTCTGGGCTCCCCAGAGTTTATCGGCCGGCACATCGACCTCTCCGAGACTGTCGGTTTCTTTGCGAATATCAGTCATAAATTGACCTCTGTGTTGAGGGGAAGCAGAAGTGAGGGGGGACTCAAACTTTAGGATATAAAAACATACTCGCAGGGGGATTCCCAGCGATTTCCCGGGGATTCTCCCTGATTATCCGATCAGGATCACTCACGTCGCTTTCGCTCGCGGGTTTTTGATTAAAATAGCCGGTGCAGCGACTCCGATGGCGATGGCCAGCACCATGAAAATACAGGTGGCGCTCAGCGCGATCGTCTCCGAAAGCAGCGTAAAGGATGCGCCCGCACCTGCATTGACGATACCCAGGAAACCTATCACCGCCCGAAAGGCATAGGCTCCCGGAATCATCGCCACCACCCCTGGAAAAGCAAAGGCGCTGGCCGGAGCCCGGAAGGCGCGGGCACAGAAAAAGGCCAGAAACCCCGCCGCCAGCGCCCCGATCAGCGAACCCGCGACGATGTCGATATGATGCTGAAGGCAGAAGGTGCGCGTCGTATGGCTCGCCACTCCGCATACCACGCCGATCCAGGCCAGCCGCCACGGCACATTGAAAAGACACAGGTACCCAAGTGCGGCACAAGCCGAGAAAAGCGCATCCTCCATGAGGGAAGGCAATACAGAGCTTTCCACCACAGGGATCTGGGCGCCAGTCACCGCCGTAGCCGTAAAAAGCCCCACCGCAATCGCCAGGGTGATGAGGATCGCAAATCCCAGCCGGGAAATGCCGATCGCCATGTGATTCTTGATCATGTCCTGGACGCAATTCACGAATGGCACCCCGGGCACGAGGATCATCCCCTGGGTGATGAGGCACAACGCAGGCATGCTGCTGAGTTTAAAATACACCGCCACTCCGGCAACCGCGCCGCTGACAAAGGCTGCCAACAGAGAGTTCAAAAAGACATTCACCCCACGCCGTCCCATCTCTAGGCGGATCGCCGTCCCAACCACGCCAGCAAAGAACGCCACAAAAAACGTGGGCCAGTCGCCCCCGAATAACCTGCTCAGACTCGCCGCCGTGAGCGCCATGCCCACCACGATCATCCAACGTTTGTAAATGGGAGGCTGCCGTTCGATCGCCTCCAGCCTGGAGCGAATCTCCGGCAGCCCCAGCCCCTTTTCCTCCACCTCATCCAGCAGCGCCTCGACCGCCGCGACCGCGGCCATGTTCACAGCCATCGTCGGCACCCGGTTTCCCGTCTTGGTCCGAAATGCCTCGTTGGCGGTTACGGTCAGGAGGAGCGTCTCATAGGTGACCAGAGGATGGATCTCGTAGCCGAACATCTTGCCAAACCGCACGACCGCACACTCCACCGAATCAGTGTCCGCGTTATTCTGAAAAAGTATCCGGCCTACCGACAGCGCCAGATGCGACACATCCTCGATGGGAGCGGAATCCACAGACATCTCGGCGATTCCTAGGCAGAGCGCCTCTGAGGAAGCAAATCTTTTCTCTCGTCCGGTGAAAATGAGGAAACCTGCCGACGGATGCCATTGCAATCCAATGGAAAACCGCTCCACCTTGCCGAGTTTCCAGAAAGATTTTGAAAATCTTAAGCATTTGATAAACGATTGCTAAAAACACTCCCTCCGTTTGCGTGCATGAAACCCCCAGAAAGCTCCCTAAGCCTGTTCTCGTACTCAGCGATTCAAAGACACCATCACCTTAGACGCATCACCTGGTCGGCAGCGGTGGCGGCAGTTGCTTTTCTCTGTCTACCCTGTTCGCGCGGGAACACGGATGATGAATCGCTGGAGTTTCTTATTAAGAAAAGCTCGGTGGTCATCGACGGGGAGATTTCGACGATCTCCACTGGGACCGTATTTGAAACTGGCGTGGTGGAATGGCCAATTGATCTTCGCAACGTCACATTGCTCGCCGGCGCCCAACTTCCTTCCGAAAAAAACATTCTGGTCGTGCGGTTCGCGAATACGTTAGCGCCTACAGAAAAAGACATACCCCCGTATTTTAAGACGGGCGAGCATTGCATATTTTTTCTCAAGCCAAATCCCGACAAAATCCCGCCGTACAGAATAACCGACATGTGGTTCGGCATTCAGCCATACACCGAGGCGATGGCTAAGCGCATACGGGCTCTATCGAAACCCGATCTAGCCAGCCCGGCGGCCATCCGGCGAGCGACAGGCGCAAAACCGCCTATCGAGATTCCGCAGGGCGGAATGAATCAATAACCTTCCTGCCCCAGCGCGCGGCGCTCACCAGCTGAGCATCCCGGTTATGCGTCACGCAGGATCGGCTTTTCGTAGATGGCGTAGGATTTCGAGTGCGTCGCGCCCATGAGCCCGATGAGTTTGATGACCTGGGCGTTGTTTGCCTCGATCCACGACAGCTCGGCGGAGTGGGCTGTTTTCTGGGTACGCAGGACCATGTCATGGCACAGGAGACCCACCAGACCGGTATCCCGATGCTCGGGCGCCACGCCGAGGATGACCTGGCGCACGGTCTGGATCTTGTACGTTTTCATGAGCCAGAGGATCGCGGGCAGGCGCAGCCACCGGGGAATGCGCTTGGTCCGCATGAGGAGCTCGTTGAAATTGGGCAGGGTGAGCATGAACCCCACCGCCTCACCATCGACCTCGGCAAAGACGAGGAAGTCCGGATTGGCGAAGGCTTTCAGGTCATCCGCCGAAGCCAGCAGATCCTCCAGTGAGATCGGCACGAAACCCCAGTTGCGATCCAGAGTCACGTTGTAGAGTCGGTGCGCGAGGCGCAGTTCCTCGTCCAGGCGCTTCATGTCAAAGGACCGGATGGTGAGGTTTTTTGCCCGCTTCCGCAGCCGGTCGGCCATCTTCTCAATGCGGGTGGGCACGCCGATGTGCAGAGGAAGATGGTAGGCAAAAAGATTGCGCACCTCCCTCTGGGAAGCCCCCTCGACCAGCGCGGGATAGTAGGAGGGATTCCATGGCATGGAAATACTCGGCGGTTCCTCGTGGCCATGGGTCTGCAGGCCGCATTCCTCATTGATGGAGGGGTTGTAGGGGCCGCGAACCGTGTCGCACCCGAGTTTGCCGAGGTCTGCCTCGACCTGGGCAAAAAGCGCCTTTGCGGCCTCCGGATCATCCTCACAGGCGAAGAACCCGAAGAATCCGATCTTATCGTTCCAATAGGCATTGTGGGAGCGATTGTGGATGGCCGCGATACGACCGACCGGCTTTCCTTCGCGGCGTGCTATGTACCCCGTGATCGAACCGTCCTGCCGGTTAAACAGGCTGTCCGGGCGGAGGAACTTCGCAATGCTACCGGGTACGGGCGGAATAAAGGCGGCATCCGATCCGTGAAGCATCTCCGGGATGCGTTCAAAGAGGGTTCGATCTGCGCCGGAGCGACAAGGCGTGACTGAAATCATAGAGGTGGTTCCTGGCTTTCGAGTGAGGCGCGGGATGGAGATGTATCAGCCGATGGTTTTGTGCTTCGGCTCACGGGGCAAAACTGACGCCAGGGGGAGAAAACGCCGACGACCGGGTTCTCGAAAAGAAACTCCCACTCGAGCCGCAAAAACGGCGGATTTTGTGACGGGAGTTTTCAAAATATTTCGACTGGATGACAGACGCTGGCGTTTCGCGCGCGGGAGGCAGATTCCGTCCGAAGATGCCCGCTGTCAAACTCCATCGTCCCCCGAAATCTCCGGCTCTCAAATGGCAAACCCTCGGGCGTCCGCACCCCTGTCTGGCACCGGTCGATGCTTGGCAGGAGATATATTCACTTTGACAAATATAAGGAAACACGCATATATCTCATCCATGGATCTCATCCAGATCTACCAATGCCTCTGCGACCGCACCCGGCTGCGCATCGTCAACCTGCTGACACATGGCCCGCTGTGCGTGTGCCATTTTCAGCAGATCCTCGATATCCCGCAGGCAAAGGTCTCCCAGCATCTCGCCTACCTGCGCAAACACGAGATGGTGGAAACGACGCGCAAAGGCACGTGGATCATTTACTCCCTCCCGGCAAAACCCACCCCGCAACTTGAGGCAAACCTGAAATGCCTCCAGGACTGCACGACATCCGACAAGATGTTCCGCGAAGACCTGACCCGCCTCGCCAAGATCCAGAAGTGCTCCGACTGGAAAGAATACTGCGGCCCCAAATCCTGCTGCTAACACTATGTCCACCAAGTTCCAAATCCTCTTCCTCTGTACGGGAAACTCCGCCCGTAGCATCCTCGCGGAGTTTTTGCTCCGCAAAATCGCACCCGAAAAATTCGATATCTTCAGCGCCGGAGCCAGCCCCAAGCCCGCTCCGCACCCTTTGGCGCTGCAAGTCCTGCGCGACCACTACAAGATCGATGTCTCCGAGGCTCGCAGCAAGTCGTGGAGCGAGTATCAGGGAAAACGCTTCGATTTCGTCATCACCCTTTGTGACAACGCGAAGGAATCCTGCCCGGTCTGGCCAGGCCAGCCGATCATCGCTCACTGGCCCTCCCCCGACCCGGCGGAGTTCGAGGGCAGTGACGCCGAGAAGGAACGCGCCTTCTGGCAGGTCGCGCAGCAGATCCAGCGCCGTCTGGAGCTTCTCGCCTCTCTGCCGTTTGAGAAACTCGATTCGCTCCGCCTCGAGGCGGCCACGAAGGAAATCGGCTCGCGGGAAACACTCTACCTCGACCAACCCATCGCCACGAAATGACCTCTGTTCAAGTTTACGATCCGGCCATGTGCTGCTCCACCGGCGTCTGCGGCCCGGATGTCGATCCCGTGCTGGCCGCCGTGGCGGGATTCCTGCATCAGCTCAAGGAACGCGGAGTGCGCGTCGACCGCTACAACCTCGCCCAGCAGCCAATCGCCTTTGCCCAGAACAGCCGGGTAAAGGATTTGCTCCAGAAAGAAGGCATCGGCGTGCTGCCGCTCGTCTTTGTCGACGGCGAGCTGGTCTTCAAGGGAGCGTACCCCGATGAAGCCACCCGGCAGGCCTGGCTCGCCGGAGAAAAGACCAACCAGCCATGATCTCCGGTCTCGCGGATTTCCTGCCCTCGGCCACCCGGTTCCTGTTCTTCACCGGGAAGGGAGGAGTAGGAAAAACATCCCTCGCCTGCGCCACGGCGCTCTCCCTCGCCGAGGCGGGCGGCCGCGTCCTGCTGGTCAGCACCGATCCCGCCTCCAATCTTGACGAGGTCCTGGAGACGCCGCTGTCCAATGAGCCTGTACAGATTTCCCGGGTGCCGTCCCTGTATGCTTTAAACATCGATCCCCAGGAGGCCGCGCGTCAGTACCGGGAAAAGATCGTCGGCCCCATGCGCGGCATCCTTCCCGAGGCCGCCATCGAAAACATGGAGGAGCAGCTCTCCGGAGCGTGCACGATGGAGATCGCCGCGTTTGATGAGTTCTCCCGCTTCCTCGGCGATGCCTCGGCGACGGAGGGTTACGATCACGTCGTCTTTGACACCGCGCCAACCGGGCACACGCTTCGCCTGCTGGCATTGCCCAAGGCGTGGACGGGCTTCTTTCAGACCAATACATCCGGCACCTCCTGCCTCGGCCCGCTCGCCGGACTCGACCAGCAGCGCTCCGTGTATGAGGGCGCGCTCCGGACTTTGACGGACGCGGCACTGGCCACCGTCATACTCGTCAGCCGCGCAGAGATGGCGCCCTTGCGGGAAGCCCGGCGAACCCGCGAGGAGCTGATCGCGCTCGGCGTCGCCAATCAACGCCTCATCCTCAACGGGCTCTTCACCGCCAGCGTGGAGGACGGCATCGCCGCTGCCATGGAGGCTCGGGGAAAGCGCGCGCTTGCTCATTTTGCGGATTTCCTGAGCGAACTGCCCGTCTATGAGGTGCCCCTCCGGCCCATGAATCTCATCGGTCTCGATGCCTTGCGTGCGATGACAGAAACGACGGGCGATTGGAAAACAGCCCCCGATCGTCCCACCATCGCTGTTCCGGATTTCGAAAGCATCGGCGATTTCCTTTCCGACCTGGAAAATGCCGGCCACGGCATCATCATGACGATGGGCAAGGGCGGAGTAGGAAAAACCACTCTCGCCGCCGCCATCGCCACAGAGCTCGCCCGCCGGGGCCATGCCGTGCATCTTTCCACCACCGATCCCGCCGCGCACCTGCTCGATGCGCTCCAGGGCAAAGCCACAGGACTCACCGTCAGCCGCATCGACCCCGGCGAGGAAACTCGCGCCTACGTCGCGCAGGTGATGGAAGCTCAGGGCGCGCTCCTCGATCCCGACAGCCGGGCATTACTGGCCGAGGATTTACGCTCGCCATGCACCGAAGAGATCGCGGTTTTTCGCGCCTTTGCCCGCACGGTGGCTCAGGCTCAGGACGCTTTTGTCATTCTGGACACGGCCCCGACCGGGCATACGCTGCTGCTTCTCGATACCACCGAGGCCTACCACAGGGAACTCGGTCGCCAGTCGCGCGACACGATCCCCGAGGATGTCCGAACGCTTCTCCCGCGCCTGCGAGACCGGGATTTCACCCGCGTCATCCTCGTCACCCTCCCCGAGGCCACGCCGGTTCATGAGGCCGCTGCACTCCAGGAGGACCTCCGCCGTGCGGGCATCGAGCCTTTTGGCTGGATCGTCAACCAGTGCCTGACCTCACTCGACTCCAGCGACCCCGTCTTGCGACGCCGCGCATCCAACGAACTGCCGTATCTCTCCGAGGTCAGGCATTCCCTGGCAAGCCGCGCCGCAATGATCCCGTGGCAGATCGAGGAGCCGGCAGGCCCCACCGCCCTCGCCTCGCTGGTGAACGAACCATCCGCCAATTTCATGAAAACCTACATCTACGAGACCATCCCGTCCGGCTGCTGTGAAACCTCCAAGCATTACGAGATCGAGCAGCAGGAAAACGCCCCGGCCCTGACCCAGCACCCCGAGACGGGTGAGGCCATCCGGCGCGTCATGATCGGCGATCAACCCCTGGCAAAAGCCAGCGGCGAGTGCTGCGGTGGAACCGGCTGCTGCTAAAGGCGCAATGACCGCCAATGTCGCCAAGCGTCTCGATTTCTTCGAGCGCTACCTCTCCGCCTGGGTGCTCGCGTGCATGGTCGCGGGCGTCGCCATCGGCAAGCTCCTCCCCGGGGTGACCGCCGCCGTCAGCCGATGGGAATTCGGCCAGGGTTCCCACGTCAATGTCGCCATCGCCATCCTCATCTGGCTCATGATTTATCCCATGATGCTGAAGATCGACTTCGGCGGGATTCATGGCGTCTTCCGACGTCCGAGGGGACTCCTCGTCACCCTCTTCGTCAATTGGATCATCAAGCCCCTGAGCATGGCGGCGCTGGGCTGGATCTTCATTCAGGGCCTCTTTTCCTCCGTCCTCGGCTGGATCGAACCCGCCACGGCGGCCAACTACGTCGCCGGGCTCATCATCCTCGCCGCCGCGCCCTGCACCGCCATGGTCTTCGTCTGGAGCTATCTCACCGATGGAGACGGCGCATACACGCTGGCCCAGGTCGCGATCAATGATCTCATCATGGTCTTTGCCTTCGCTCCCATCGTCATGATCCTCGCCGGAGTCAGCGGAGTGCATATCCCGGCAGAGGTGCTCATCACCTCGGTGATTGTCTTCATCGTTGTACCGCTGGCAGCGGGCTGGCTCAGCCGCATCGCGCTGATCAAGGCCAAGGGCCTCGCGTGGTTCGACAGCGCGTTCCTGCCAAAGTTCCGCCCCGTCGCCATCCTCGCCCTGCTCGCCACACTCACGCTCATCTTTGCCTTTCAAGCGGATAATATCCTGACGAACTGGGTCGCCGTGATTCTGCTGGCGATTCCCATCACCATCCAGGTCTACTTCAACTCCGGCCTCACCTACGGCCTGATGCGGCTCTTTGGGGTGCGGCATAATGTCGCCACGCCCGGCGCGCTCATCGGCGCGAGCAACTTCTTTGAACTCGCCGTAGCCGTCGCGATCACGCTCTTCGGCCCGACCAGTCCCGCCGCGCTGGCCACCATCGTCGGCGTACTCGTCGAGGTGCCCGTCATGCTCTCCGTCTGCCGCATCTGTGTCCAAAGCCGCGACTGGTATCAACGCAAACCCGCCCACTCATGAAACCCACGGTCCTCATCCTCTGCACTGGCAACTCTTGCCGCAGCCACCTCGCCGAAGGCATCCTCCGCCAAGCCGCCGGAGATCTCATCAATGTCCAGAGCGCAGGGTCGAAACCCGCCGGCTACGTCCACCCCAAGGCCATCGAGGTCATGCGGGAAATCGGCATCGACATCTCCGGCCATCGGTCAAAGCACATGGACGAGTTTCTCCAGACGAAGATCGACACCGTCATCACTGTCTGCGGCAATGCCGACCAGGCCTGCCCGATGTTCCCCGGCCAGGTGCATCGCTACCACTGGGGCTTCGACGACCCGGCGCATGCCATGGGCACGGATGAGGAGATCCTCTCGGAATTCCGCCGCGTCCGGGATGAGATCAAGCTCGTCTTTGAGGCTTACGCCGCCGGTCTTGCCGCTGCGATCCGCTGAAGTCTCTCTTTGCCAGGATCACCCCCGCACACTCCATCCGGGAGGGGAAATGAACCTCCCCTCCCTCCTCCAGGGCATTCTAACAAGAGACCAGCGCCAATCGGTCTTAAAAAAATTACGTACAAACCGTAGGGACTTGCTTAGCAAGACGACCTCGCCACCCACTCGCCCCTCATTACATAACCGGTAAAGGAAAGCTAAGCATTCTGCTCTGGTACATTTTTTTGAAATTTACCATACCGCAACGATGCAGGCTGCCTTTCTGTTTCTTGCTGGACTGACGCCGTTTTTCGGCGTCTTCGGCGTTATGTTTTTGCTGATTTTCGGGTTCCGAAGGCGGTTCAAGACCCCGTTTACCCAGCACCTGCTACGCCCTCCGGGAGAATCCTTGCGCCTGAGGATCGACGAGTTGAGCGAGAAGCTCATGACGGATGTTTTGATCCTGCTCATTGGCTCTATGGTCGTCGGCTTCGGGCTCTGGGCCGTTTTCAAGAATGCTCTCGTCGGCGGGATCACCCTCGCGATTTCACTGCCTCCGTTTCTCTTTTTCGCCCGTCAACTCTGGCAAAGGATCTGCCTGCTTCGCGACTACAACCTTGGCTTCCTCGGGGAACGAGCCGTGGGAGAGGAACTCAATTCCCTCCTCGCCGACGGCTGGAAGGTTTTTCACGACGTGGAATTCGACGAAAACCCGGGCCAGAAGACCTTCAACGTAGACCACGTGGTAGTCGGCCCCGGCGGACTTTTTGCCATCGAGACCAAGACCCGCAGCAAACAGGTGCTCAAGCCCCGCGACAACTCCCCGAATATCGTCGTCTTTGATGGCACGGCGCTGGAGTACCCGTGGGGGCGTGAGGACTACGGCATCCGGGATGCGCGGGAGCGCTCCCAGCACCTTTCGCAATGGTTGACGAAAAGCCTGCAAACGGTGTGTTCCTTCCGGCCTGTGCTGGCCCTGCCCGGCTGGTTTGTGAAACGCACGGGCAAGAGCGACTTGCAGGTGGTGAGCGGGCGCGAGCTGGGGCAGATCTTTGACGGCCTGAACAAACGCCCCGTCATGGACCCGGTCACGGTCAAAGCCATCTGCGCCCTGCTGGACCAGAAGTGCCGCGACGTCGGCAAGGACAGGTAAGATCCTCCCGCCGCCTCAGTGGAAATCGTGGGAGGCGGCAATCACCTCCGGCGGTTGGGCAATGAGCTTTTCCACGGCGGAAGCGAGAATGTGAATGACGCCCTTGTGGCGTTGCAGCTTCCCGCGAATGCGCAGGAACCGCTCCTGAGTCACCACCAGCCGGTGCTTCTCGAAAAACGCGGCTTGCAGGATGGCATTGGCTATTCCCGTCTCATCCTCCAGACTGACAAAGACGACACCCTTGCCCGTCCCCGGCCGCTGGCGGCAGATAACCATGCCGGCAATCTCGACCTCCTCGTTGGCGGGACAGACCGGCAGATCCGCCGCAGGCACGGCATCGGGAACCTGACCTCGCAGTAGCCGCATGGGGTGCGGCCCAGTGGTCACGCGGGTGTCGGCAAAGTCCGCGGTGAGGCGTTCCTCCGGGCTCATGGCCTCCAGGGGTGAATTTTCAGCTTCATCGAAGAGAGGCAACTCATCCGGTGATAACGGAATTTCGACCCTCCAGAGCCCATCGCGACGATGAGCCACCAGTCCGTTGAGCGCTCCGATGCGTGCCAGGATGCGCAAGGCAGGCGTACCGGGCCGGGTTCGAGTGCGCAGGTCCTTTAAGGATGCAAAGCGCGCTCGCGCATTCTCTGCCGCGATGCGCTGACCGGTTTCCGCAGGCACGCCCCGTATCATGCACAGACCAAGGCGCAAGGCTCCCTCCTCATCGACCCGGCAGAGCCAGTCCGACTCCAGCACGGAGATTGGCCGCACGCGCACGCCGCGCTGCCGGGCATCCTGCAGCAGGGTGTTCTCGCTGTAAAAGCCCATGGGCATGTTGTTGAGCAGGCCACAGTAAAACTCCGGCGCACGGTGAACCTTCAGCCAGCAGCTCGCGTAGGCGATGGTGGCAAAGCTGATGGCGTGGCTCTCCGGGAAACCGTAAACCGCGAACGATTGCACGGCTTGAATGAGCTGATCCCGCACATCGGGCTTCACACCCCTGCGCTCCATCGCGCTCCGCAGCTTCACGCAGACCTTGTCCATGCGCTCCTGGCTGCGATGGAAGGACAGGGCGCGGCGCAGTTCCTCCGCCTCGCTGCCGCTGAAGTCCGCCATCACCATCGCGATCTTAAGCAGTTGCTCCTGGAACAATGGGACGCCGAGCGTGCGCTCCAGCACAGGCTCAAGTTTCGGATCGATATACGTCACCGCCTCCTCCCCCGCCTTGCGAGCCAGGAAGGGGTTCACCATGTTGCCCTGAATCGGGCCGGGGCGAATGATCGCCACCTGCACCACGATATCGTAGAACTTCTCCGGCCTCAGCCGGGGCAGCGTCGCCATCTGCGCACGGCTCTCGACCTGGAAGGTGCCGATGGTATCCGCCCGCTGGAGCAGATCATACACGGCGGGATCATCCTTGGGGAGATGCGCCAGATCGACCGGCCTGCCGCGCTCCGAGCAAATCGCCAGCGTGTCCTGCATGGCCGACATCATGCCGAGACCGAGGAGATCGACCTTGATGATGCCCATGTCCTCGCAATCGTCCTTGTCCCACTGCGCGACCACCCGACCGGGCATGGAGGCATTCTCCAGCGGCACCACGGAACTCAGCGCCCCCTGGCAGATGATCATGCCGCCCGAGTGCTGGCCAAGATGGCGGGGCAGGCCATACATCTGCGTATAAAGCACCGCCGCCGTGCGGGCATGCGGATTATCCCGCCCCACCCCGGAACGCTCGAGCTGCGACTCGAGATCGAGCGTGTGCGGAAAATCCCCGCTGGCAAACAAGCTGGAGAATCGCTTGAGCGTGCTTTCGGAAAACTCCAGCGCCTTGCCGATCTCCCGCATGGCGCTGCGACCGCGATAGGTGATGACATTGGCCGTCATCGCCGCGCCATGCTTGCCGTAGCGTTGATAAACCTCCTGAATGACCTGCTCCCGCCGGGTGCCGCTGGGCAGGTCGAGGTCGATATCGGGCCACGACGTGCGCCCCTCGCTCAGGAAGCGCTCAAAGAGAAGATTCGCCCCCACCGGATCGCAGACCGTGATGCCCAGGCTGTAGCAGACAGCGCTGTTGGCCGCGCTCCCCCGCCCCTGCACAAGGATGTCGTGTGTACGGCAATAGTTGACCAGATCCCAGACGATGAGGAAGTACCCGGCAAATCCCAACCGGCAGATGAGATCGAGCTCAAACTCCAGCTGCCGCCGTACCTTCTCGGAAAGCCCCGATCCATACTGCCGCCGCGCGCCCTCCATCGTGGTCCGCCGCAGAAACGCCTCCATCGTGTCGCCCTCCGGCACCGGATACCTGGGAAATTCATACCCGAGATCACCGAGGCGAAACTCCAACCTCTCGGCCACGCGCAGCGTATTTTCCAGATACTCCGGGCGATCGGCAAAGAGACGCTGCATTTCCACCGGGCTCTTGAGAAAGCGTTCGCCATTGGCGGAAAGCAACCGCCCGGCTTTGGAGAGCGACGTATGATGGCGGATGCAAGTGAAGACATCCTGCACACCCCGGCGGGCAGGCTCATGGTACATCACGCCATTGGTCGCCACGATGGGCAGACGGCGTTGAGCCGCAACCGCCTCCAGGTACTGCTGGCGCCGTTCCTCGCCGCGCAGCAGATGGCGCTGCACCTCCACATAGACATTGTTCTGTCCAAAGGCCGCGAAAACCATCTCCAGACGACCCTCCGAGGCCTTCGCTGCCCGATGTTGCAGGATTCCGTCGCTCTCGCCCGTGAGAGCCAGGAGCCCGGAGGCGTAGGCGGGTAATTCCTCCCACCGCACAGCGCACTCCGTTTTCGTACCGCGCAGCTTCGCCTCCGTGATGAGCCGACTCAGGTTGCGATACCCCTCCCGCGTGGCGACGAGCACAGGCAGGATGCAGCCATCCTCCATGGTCAACTCCGCCCCGATCAGCGGCTGGATGCCCGTATCCTTGGCCGCAATGTGGTGCCGCGCGGCACCGTAGAGCCCGTCCCGGTCGCAAAGCGCCATGGCAGGCAGGTCCAGCTTGGCCGCCTGTTTGCTCAGTTCCTCCGGGCGCGACCCTCCGCGCAGGAAACTCAGCGCACTGCGGGCATGCAGTTCAACATACCCGCTCATAACAACCCTCCACCCACCATTGACCATCCCGGCGCGCGATGCGGTAAAGCCCGTCGCCCAGCGCGATATCCCATTCCTCCAACTCCCAGGCCGCCGGGTCCCACCAATGCCCGGAAAGCCGGTACGGCCCCAGCGCCTCCATGATGCGCCCGTCCGCCAGGGAGGAGGAAATACGAACCGGGCAGGAGTTGCGCGTCTCCACCGTCGCCGCGATGGCCGGACGGCAGCGTTGCAAGGGGAGGCCGAGCCATTCGCGATTGGGTTCCCCGGTTTCCTCCGCGTTCCAGGCTACGCGGGGCGCGAGCTGGTAGCTGTCGGGCTTGTGGGTATCCTCGGGCACGGGGAAACCCACTTCCCGCACTCCGACCAAAGCGCCAATGCGCGCCAGCGTGTGGCCAAAGCGGTTCGGGTCGCGCAACCTCGTGCCGAAAAGGCCAAACTGCTGCCGCGTCGGCTCCACCGCCTCGATCTCCAGGCTGAGCCCCACCGGCTGCTGCGGAAGAGTCAATTGGTCGAGATGCGTCTCCAGGGTGCGAAACATCACATCGGCCTCCGAGGTCGGCTCCGGGATGGAAAAGACGCGTTCGTAGGCCGTGCCGTCATCCAGCGGGAGTCGCAAAGTCATCTGCGACGCCACCACATAGCGCACCTGCAGGCGGGACGAAAGCTGGTCGACAAAGCGCCGGAGCAAAAACAGCAGCGGCGCGGTGGTTTCCACCACATGCTCAAAGTCAAACGCCTCGCGGTAAACCTCCGGCGGCGCGACGAGCTTCAGCGGACGCTGGGTGCGACCATTGGCCACGCGCCACATTTCCTCCGCCCCCGCCCCGAGTCGGGCGATCACATCGGCCTTGGGCAGGCGCAGGAATTGCCCGATGGTGTGGATGCCCCAATCTTCCAGCACTGCGAGCATTCGCACATCCGAGGTGAGATGGGACAGCGGCAGCGGACCGAGGTATTCTCCCCGATCGCGCACCACGCTCACGGCATCCGTCTCGCGCGCGGCGAGGATGGCGACATCCGGCGTCGGGGCCACGCCGACGGTGGCTTTTAATCCAGCCGCTTGCAGGTCTTTCAGCAAATGGTCGCCCTGCGTGTGCCAGTCGATCTGGTGTAGCACTCCGCGCCAGTCCAGCACCACGATATCCGGCTGCGTCGCCTCGACGAACGGGGAATGCGAAAGCGCGATATCCTGTAAAAGCACCGAAAGCGCCGTCTCCTTCGCCGGAAAGATGGAAAAAACCTTCAGCTCCGCGCATCGCGCAAGGGCAAGCGCCACGGGCATTCCCACCGAGATATCGCGCGAGGCGGCGGGCAGGTTGCGCTCGCAGATGCAGCCGTCCTGCGTATCGACTACGGCCGCCGGGACGGCCCACAGCTCCTCCCGCCAGCGTAGCGCAGCCTGGAGATGGAACGTCGGCAAATGGACGGCGGCATACATGGCGCACGTCAGGCAATATGCAGCGTACGCTCGTCCGGAGCAGCGACACCGCGATACTGGGATTCAGAGCGCAGCTCGGCCATCAACTCCTCACGCGGACGCAGGAGATCGCGCAGGGTCCACTGGTTCCGTGCCTGCACGCGCAAACGCGCCGCCGCGATGCAAGGCCGCGCCGTGCAGATGCCCAGGGCGCTCCCCTGTTGCTCCAGCAGACGCTGAAACCTGTGCCATGTGCTCGCAGGCACCGAACGCAGTTCCTTCGCCGCGACCATGCGCAGGTCGAGCAGGACCATGGGCAGGTTGCCATCGCGCAAAAGAAGGTCCACCGACTGGATCGCTCCGGTCAGCTTTTCGCATCGCACCCAGAGCAGGCGGGAGAGGAAATCCTCCGGCACATCAGAGGGATCAAAACTGTCGCTCGCGTCCACCACTGCCGCGAAAGCCGAGGGCGCGATGAGGGCGTCCAGCATGAGCAGTCCGACGCCCCCGGAGGGCCCCGTGATTTCGGTCAAAATTCCCGCCGGAATGGCGGCACGCTCGACCGCCTTCGGAGCTTGGAGACCATGCGTCGCGGCGGGAAATTTCTCCGCCAGCATGCCACGCAATTGCTTAAAACGGATAATCTTGTCGGACAAAGGGTTACAACTTTCGCCCTCTTGCCCAAAGGACGGCGTATCAGCTCCCAGCGAGCGGGCCGGAACCTTTGCCGCATCCATCAGCTCAACTGTAGGTTCCCGGGCCATCCGCGCAAGTTCCATAAAGACGCTTTTCACTACACCCGGAGGGGTCGGACATTGCTTGTCTGAGCTGGGCAAAATCGCCGCCGGAAAGATGTCGCCAGCCGCCATTTTCCATCCTAAAGAGACCGTCATGACCGCCTATGTCGCCCTGCTTCGCGCCGTGAATGTGGGAGGAACCGGCAAGCTGCCCATGGCGGAGCTGAAGGCGCTTTGCGAGGAGGCGGGATTGGTAGGCGTCCGAACCTACATTGCCAGCGGCAACGTGGTTTTCCGCAGCACCCTGGCCGAGAAAGCCATTCGCTCCGCGCTGGAAACACGCCTTCAGGCCCACATGGGGAAGCCCGTGCAGGTTATCATCCGCACCGCCGCCGAGATGGCTGATGTGCTGGCGCGCAATCCCTTCGCCAGCGAGCCCGGCAACCGCGTGGCGGTCCTTTTCACCGACGCCCCGCTATCCAGCGACTCCGTCCTCCAGGTTCCCGGACAAAAGACCGAGCACCTCGCCCTCGGGAAACGCGAGCTTTTCATCTTCTATCCCGACGGGATGGGCACATCGCGGCTCCGGCCTCCCGCCGAGAAAAGCGGCACCGCGCGCAATATCAATACTGTGGCCAAGCTGACCGAAATGGCCGCCGCTCTTTAGACAAACATCACGTCTGGATTCCGCCGGTTTGGAATTTTCGCTCTCGTCCCTCGTATCCCCGGCTTGCCAGAGGGGGCGCAATCGGAGAAAACACACGCCCGATGTCTTCTCTCTCTCTTCTCGTACTCGCCGCAGGCATGGGCAGCCGCTACGGAGGCCTGAAACAGGTCGATCCCATGGGCCCATCGGGGGAAACCTTGCTCGACTACTCGGTTTACGACGCCATGCGCGCGGGTTTTGACCGCGTGGTATTTCTGATCCGCCGCGACATCGAGGAGGAGTTCCGCGCCAAGGTCGGCTCGCGCTACGAGGGCCGCATCGACGTGGCCTATGCTTTCCAGCAGCTCGACGCCCTGCCCGGCAGCTTCACCGTGCCCGCCGATCGCAAGAAACCCTGGGGCACCGCCCACGCGGTCTGGTGCGCCCGCGAGGTGCTCGACGGTCCGTTTGTCTCGATCAACGCCGACGACTTTTACGGCGTCGGCTCGTACGAGGTGCTGGCAAAGTTCCTCCGCGACAAGGCCGCAGGCAGCACGGATTACGCCATGGCTGGGTATCGCCTCGACAACACGCTCTCCGACCACGGCTCCGTCGCTCGCGGCGTCTGCGAGGTGGACGCCGCCCACAAGCTGACCTCCATCGTCGAGTGGACCGCCATCGAGCATTCCGAGGGCAGGATTTTCCAAAAGACCGACGGCGGCGAAAAGACCTTCACCGGCAGCGAGCCCGTCTCGATGAACTTCTGGGGGCTCACCCCCGCCGTGTTCCCGCAGCTTGAGACGATCCTCAGCGACTTCCTCACCGCGAACAGCAGCGACCTGAAGGCGGAATGCTACATCCCGACCGCGCTCGGCCAGTTCACCGAGCAGGGCAAGGCCACCCTCGAAGTGCTGCCGACGAACGCCCCGTGGTTCGGCGTGACCTATCGCGAGGACAAGCCGCTCGTCACCGAGGCGCTGGCCAAGCTCCACGCATCAGGCGAGTACCCGACTCCGCTGTGGAAATAACCGCCGCCCGCCGGGCTGTCTCCGAGGCCCGGCTCTACGGCATCCTCGACCTTTCCTACGTCTCCGCCGATGGCGCGCTCGACATGACGCGCCGGATGCTCGACGGCGGCGTGCAGATCCTGCAACTCCGGGCCAAAAACCAGCCGCTGGACCTCATCGAGCGGCTGGCGAAGGAAGTGGCCGCCCTCACCAGCGCGGCCGGGGCGCCCTTCATCATCAACGACCATCCGAATCTCGTGCAGCCCACCGGAGCCGATGGCGCGCATGTGGGGCAGGACGATCTCGCGGTCGAGGCGACCCGGGGCATCATCGGCAACGTCCTCCTCGGCAAATCGACCCACAGCGTCGCCCAGGCGACCGCCGCCGGGGAGCAGGCACTGGATTACATCGGTTTCGGCCCGCTCTTTGCCACTCCGACCAAACCCGATTACACGCCGATCGGCACCACTGAGATCACCGAGGTGCATAGGCGGGTGAAGCTCCCGATCTTCTGCATCGGCGGGGTAAAACTGGAGAATCTCGAAACCGTACTCGCCGCAGGCGCGAAACGCGTCGTCATCGTCTCCGGCATCCTGCTGGCCGATGACGTGGCGGGGTATTGCCGCCGCTGCCGCGCCCTGCTCGACGCCGTACCGCTCGCGTAATGCCGATTTCCTCCCCGGCAAAAGGGGAGTTTTCGTCTTTTTCCACTTGCGCCACGGCGCGGGGCGGCAATTCTCATGGGATGAAATTTCTGCGCCTTTTCCTCCTTACCTTCCTGGCCTGCGCAGCCCTGGCCCAGGCGGAAGTCCAGCGGGAGTACATCGTCGTGAGCGGCGGTCCCTCGCTGATCGAATGGGAAAAGTACAAGGCGGAACCCCATGATCGCTGGTGGGGCAATTTCATCCGCTCCGCTCGTGTCCGGATTCAACAGCTGCGCGAGCAGTACGGCCCCAATGCCAAGATCACCTGGCTCGTCTACCGTCCCGCCTATGATCGCCGCAGCCAGCAGGACAAGACCGATCTCATCAGCAACATCACCAGCGTACGCGACAAGTACGGCCTGAACCTCGTCTGGATCAGGTCGGGGCAGGATGTCATCAACTACCTCAACGCCGGCCAGCCCCGCGGCCAGGTCAAGATCGCGACCTTCGACTACTTCGGCCACTCGAATCGCGCGTGCTTCATGTTTGACTACAGCAACGAGATCGACAGCGCCTCCAAAGGCTACCTGCACGAGTCGCAGCTCAGCGCCATCCATCGCGGCCTCTTCACCAAGGACGCCCTCGTGAAAAGCTGGGGATGCTACACCGGCGAGAGCATGAGCAAGCTATGGCGCTCCGCCACCGGCAAGCGCATGATCGGCGCGGTGGGCAAGACGGATTACTCCAAGTGCCCGACCAATGGCTGGATCCCCGCCCTGAGCGAGGGCAGCCGCTGGGGCGGATAGACCGATCTTCACTGGCGCTTCTCCCGCCGGGTTATAAGGAACATTGCATTCGCCGGACCGGATGCGTAGCCTGACTCGCCTATGAGTCAGCCAACGTGCCCCGAGTGTGAGATGAATGATGTATTGCAACACGCCGAGCACTGGGAGTGCATGACCTGCGGACACGAATGGGCACGCGAAGAAGAGGCTCCTGCAGGGCGAATCGTCAAGGATGCGCATGGCAATGTCCTGGCCGATGGCGATTGCGTGGTGCTGATCAAGGATCTGCCGCTCAAAGGCGCACAGGTGCTCAAGGGAGGAACCAAGACGAAGCCCATCCGCCTCGTCGATGGCGATCACGAAATCTCCTGCAAGATCGACGGCATGGCCGTCGGCTTGAAAGCCTGCTTCGTGCGCAAGGCGTAGGCTTTATCCACCGCATACCCTGTCTGGGAATTCCGGATTGATCACTTCAAGCTAACCCTCACCCGGGACGACCAGTACCATCGCTGAAAGCTGGAGCCGAGCATTTGTCCAGCGATCTCCCGTAGCCGGTCAATTCTCAGATCGGTCTCGGTGAAGCCAGCCTTGAGCAAGGTCTGTACATGTCCCTGGCTCAGGAGGAGACCGACGATGCGCTCGGCGTTTCCCTCATCCGTATGGTGCAGGGTGCATTCCCGGACGAATCGGAAGCATCCGCTCTCCTGCATGCGTGCAAGGTGGCCGGATTTGCCCCATTGCCGCACCTCCGAGGAAACACCTGCCTCCTTCTCGAGCTTGCGGGAGCGTTCCATGCATTCCTGATAAAGGGCATCCACCCCGGGTTCTGTCGTCACGGGCGGCCAGTCGTAATCGTAAGCAGCGAAAACTCCCCCGGGTCGCAAAATTCTCGCCACCTCTTCAAAAGTCGGCTGAGGGTCCATCCAGTGAAGCGACTGGGAGCAGGTCACGATATCCGCACCCCCTTCCGGCAGGCCTGTGGCATGGGAAAACCCCTGGCGATATTCCGGGCCTGCCACGAATCGCGCCTGGGCCAGCATGGCCTCCGTCGGATCAACCCCGATCACGGCAGCCGCCCTCCCCGACCAATACCGGGTCGACAACCCGCTGCCGCACCCCAGATCCACGACCAACCCGGGCCGCTCCTGATGAAGAAATTGCCCAAGCAGCTCCGCCAGCGCCTCGGGAGGCGCCGGGCGATAGCGATCGTAGTGGTCGGCAAACCCGGTGAATCTCTCAATGTTGGCGGTGAAGTCCATGGCTGGCTCGCTGCAATCTAGCAGAGAACCATGCCCGGCGAAACCGTCTCCGCCCCCCAGCTACCTCGCGACCTCGTATCGTGACTGAACAAATCCCGACGGAAACGCCTGCGTGCCAAGATGACGAAGTGCGATGGCCGACTCCAGCACTCCAAAAAGAGACAACCCGTCTCCCAGCAAAACCGGGATGCGAGTAATCACCAAATCCGAAATCAACCCCTCGCGAAGAAAGGACTGAATGACCTGTCCTCCGTCGATATAGGCATGTTTCCACCCCAGGCTCGCCAGGTGACCGGCAACTTCACGGGGAGATAGCGCAAGAATCCGCACCCGTCCGGCCAGATCCGGCCTCGGCGGCGTGGACGCCAGGGAATGGCTTAAGACCACGACGGGCTTTTCAAATGGCCACGCTTCAAAAGAGAGAACCTTTTCAAAGGTTCCCCGGCCCATGACAATACCATCCATCCCGGCCAGAAACCCGGCATACCCATGATCGCACGCATCGAGCGCAGCCGCGCGTTGTGCCTGATCCTCCAGCCACTCGATGGAGCCATCGCGGCAGGCGATGAATCCATCCAGGCTGGTCGCTATGAAGACATGCCCTTGCAGACCGTTATCGCTGGCGGTGGCATTCATTTTCCCAAGAGGCGAAGTCATCTACACGGGCCGCTCGCCACCGTCAAGGACACGAAGGCCTTTGCCAATTGCCTTGATCGTCTCATGCCAGAGTTTACGCTAAGTCTTATGAAAACTGCGGCCTTCCTCCTGGCCAGCATCACGCTGACCGCAGTCGCTCAACAAGCGCCGTCATCCGGCTCCCCTATTGTCATCACACTCCAGTCTCATCCCGACCTGCGATTGGACAGCAGCGGATCAGGCAACCCATTATCCGCGTGGAGCGGGGTGATCAACCGATCCAGCATCTCTCCGCTGCAGGCGGATTCCTTCCGCAAAACCTTCCCCTACCTCGACTATCCTGGTCCGGGATACCGCACCATCAGCGAAAAGCCGGAGTAATACCTCCGGCTACAAAGTCGAGGAGGCCGCCTCGCCGACCTTGCTCTGCCAGCGAGTGAGGAGATGCATGACGACGTTGGCTCCGAAACGATAGGACGCCTCAAGCGAGTCCCGGTCGATGTTACGGATATAGACTTCGCGCTGGTCGTAGATGGCGGGATTTGTGGCGGTGTACTGGCCGATGGCATTGCGCCCGAGATCGATCTGTCCATCATGATCGAGGCCGACCTGCCACATATCGCCGTAGTCGTTGGCGGTGTAGAGGATCGCGACCTCGCCATACATCTTCATGGCGTAGATCGGGAGGCGATAGTTATTCAGTCCGGCCGGCATCTGCTTCACGTCCTTGAAGTAGGCTTGCGCGTAGAGCGGATGGTCGGCAGGGAGCGGTTCGAAATTCTTGTCCACATCGGCCACGACGCGGCGCATCTCGCGCTTGAAGGCGAGATCGAAGCGCGAACGCTGGCCTGGCACCGAGCTGTCGCCCCAGATGCAACCTCCGACTTTGATATAGGCTCGGAGGTTCTCGACCTCCTTCTCGGTGAGTTGGAAATCACGCGTCCCGGTGAGGAAGATAAACGGCGGCCGAACGTTGAGGAGTTCGTCGCTATCGAGGCGGATGGCGCGGACGTTGGTGTAGTTGGTCCGCACGCGATCCTTCGTCCACGCACTCATGAGATAGAGCAGGTTGGGCAGGCTGCCCGCGTCGATCTTGCCATTGCTCACCCGCACAGTGGAGTTCCAGTTGCCGCCGGAGTATTGACCGATGAAGGCGGTGAACTCGTACTCGGCTTTCTTGCCGTTGCCCGAAATCGTTTTCCAGATGCGTTGAGTTTCCTGGAGCTGCCTGCGGATATCCGGAGTAATGTCATCGACAGCCGGACCGGCGATTCTCTCCATCTTTGGCGGAGGCGCCATGTGATCCACGTCGGGAGCCGGAATCACATCACCAATCGGAAAGGTCGTCGAAATCTGCGGCCTCTGCGACTCGATCACATTGATCGGTGCGATCTGTTTCGATGGATCGGGATTGAGGAATTGATTTAGGGGAATCTCCGGCTTGGGCAAGAAGTTATCCACGGGAGGGCGCGGCGCCTCGGCAACAGGCCCGATCTCACCCGTGATCTCCGCAGGCTCTGGAACGACCTTGGTAATAATCACCCCGCCAAGAAGGACGACGATGATGAAGTGGATGACGAGGGAAATGGAGAAGTCGCGCGAGCGGCTGAGCTTGTCGCGAAGTCTCTGAACCAGCGGGGGCTGCTGATCAGTCATGGGCGAGCCTTAGCACTGCGGAAAGGCTAAGGCAAGCGCCGATTCTTAGGCAGGAAGGAGCTTCGGGCTACTTCTGCTTGGACTTATAGAAGTTGATCGCCGTGACAAGATCCACGGCGCGCTGAAGGACGCCGTCCCGCAATGGGTTGCCCTTCCCGCGCTCACGCTGAATGCTCTGCACGGAGTCGATCTCGGGATTGGTATTGGCGACGAGGGCGGCTTCGTTGAGGCGCTTGCGCTCGACGTCATAGACAAACATGCTGACACCCTTTTCCTTCGATTCTCGGAAAATTTGCGCCTGTACATCGGCTGGCAATGCAATGGCGACATCGGGTTTCACACCGCCCGGAAAGATCGGTCCCGCCTCTGGCACGATGACCTGGGCGATGGCCACGCGCAGGACGAGATTGCCGGAAAGTTCGTTGTCGTAAAATTCCGCCGCGCCGCCCTTGGTGGGAGCGCCGATGATCATCGCTCCGGCATTCTGTCGGAGCGTGGCGGCGAGAGCCTCGGCGGGGCCGGAGGTGTCGGCATCGGTCAGCACGACGATCACGCCCTGGAAAGCCGGGTCCTGGTTCGATGTGAAAATACGCTCCTGCTTCGCGCTGGGCTTCTGCACGGTGAAGAGCAGCTTGCCCTTGGCGCAGAAGCGGCGGGCGACGTCGGCGGCCACCTCGTAGCTGCCGCCATGGGCGGCCTCGCGCAGGTCGAGGATGACGGCGTCGACCTTCTTCGGATCGAAGCCCGTCAGGACGGCATCCATTTGCGGGAGCACCCCGGCTTCCATGGAGCCCAGCCGGATATAGCCGATATGATCGTCGAGGATCTCGGCAAGGAACGGGGTTCCCAGGTCCTGTTGCTGCTGGCGGGAGTCGATCAGCTCCGCGCCGGGATCAAGGCGGCGGAGCAGCCCCTCGAGCAATGCCCGCTGCATCGCGGCGTCGGTGGTTTTCTCTCCGTTGAGGAACTGGCGTTTGATGGCATCGACAGCCTTCGAAACATCGTCGTCCTTGAGGGTGTCAACCTTCTGCCGAAGGGTCTGATCCGGGACGGGCGTGGGAGGGGGAGTGGGCGTTGGGCTTTCCGTCGGCGTCGCGGATGGCGCGGGAGCCACCGTGGCGCTCGGAGTGGGGGTGGGAGACTGAGCGAGCAGTGGCGCCGTGGCCACCAACACCAGCGGAAGAGCACGGAGAATCATTTTGCGCCAATGTCACTGCGAAACTGCTTCTGGTCAAAGGCGATTATTTCGGCTGCCGCGTAGGCTTTCCGCCGCGCCTCCTCCAGGTCGCCGCCCAAGGCGCTGACGCCGAGAACCCGACCGCCGTTGGTCACGATGGCGGAGCCGGTGTTCCTTGTCCCGGCGTGAAAAACGACCACGTCGGGCTGTTCACCCGCCTTCTCAAGGCCGGTGATTTCCACGCCCTTGGCGTAGGCTCCCGGATAGCCGCCTGAGGCGAGGATCACACACACCGCGGCGCGTTCATCCCATGCCGGCGAGGTTTCCTTGAGCGTGCCATCGACCGTGGCCTCGAGCAGGTCGAGCAGATCGGTCTGGAGCCGACGCAGGAGCACCTGGGTCTCGGGGTCGCCGAAGCGGCAGTTGAACTCCAGCACCTTCAGCCCGTCGGCGGTGATCATCAGGCCCGGGAAGAGCATGCCCTTGAAAGGAATGCCGTCCGCCTTGATGCCCGCGACGAAGCGATCCAGCACCTCGGTTTTCACCTTTTCATGGAGTTCCGGAGTGAGCGTCCGGGACGGCGAAATCGTGCCCATGCCGCCGGTATTCAAGCCCTGATCGCCATCGAGAGCACGCTTGTGGTCCTTGGCATCCGGGAAGAGGACGTAGGAATCACCGTCGATGAGCGCGTGGATCGAGCACTCCACCCCGGTGAGAAACTCCTCGATCACAACCTTTTTACCCGCCTCGCCGAAAACGAGGAGGTCCATGGAACGATAGACCGCCTCCTCCGCCTCCTCGCGCGTCAGGGCGATAACCACGCCCTTGCCCAGGGCGAGACCGTCAGCCTTGACCACGAGCGGGTACCGGGCCGTCTTGCAGAATTCCTGTGCCTCAAGGCTGGAGGTAAATTCCCGGGACTCCGCCGTGGGAATGCCGTGGCGTTTCATGAACTCCTTGGCAAAGGTCTTTGAGGATTCCAACTGGGCGGCGGCTTGCGGCGGGCCGAAGACGCGGAGCCCCTTTGCCTGGAAGGCGTCCACGATACCCGCGGCGAGCGAGTCGTCCGGCCCGACCACGGTAAATCCGATGCCCTCCTGCTCGGCAAACTCGACCAGCCTGGGAATATCCTCCGCGCCGATGGCGACATTTTCGCCGATCTCCGCCGTTCCGGCATTGCCGGGCGCGACATAGATTTTCGTCACGCGAGGCGACTGCTTGAGCTTCCATGCCAGGGCGTGTTCGCGCCCTCCTGATCCAATGATGAGAATTTTCACGGTGCGAAAACGAGAATGGTGGGTCCGGGGAGGTTTGCTGCGTTGAGAAGGACGGACGGGCCGGTGAGTCGGTGCACCCCGGCTCGCCCGGCGATCCAGGACTCGATGGCGCCAGGGGAACCCATGGGTACGACCACCTTGGGATGGAGTTGCGTAACGATGAGATTGCGCTCCTCATCAGCGAGATATGAGGGCTGCCCGACCGGAAGGAAAAGGACGTCGATCTGCCCCAGCTGGGCGACTTCCTCGCTGGTGAGCGGCCCGGGGATGTTTCCCGTAAAGCAGAATCGGATGCCCTCCATCGCCCAGGAAAAGACGAGATTCATGTTCTCGCCTTTGGCGGCATCCGTGTATGTCGGCACGCCCCGGAAACGAATGCCCGAGGCGTTATTCAGCCCCGCTCCGATGGCTCCGCGAAATGCGGTCGGAGTGTTCGTGATGGAATCCTCGGCGTTGAAAGCCGGTTTCTCCATGGTGACGAGGAGAACGTCCGGATCGAGCTTCCGGGGGAGGTTGGGGCCGCCTGTACCGTCAGCATGGGGATTGACGAGGACTTTCAGCCCGATGCTGGAGGTAAAGAGAAACGTCTGGTTGCCAAGCCAGTCGATGCGCACCTGCCGGGCGGTCGCGGGCTGGGAGTAATCCCGGCTGCCGCCACCACATCCAGCCAGGAGCAAACAGAGAAAAAATCCGGTGACGCGTCTCATGAAAGCGCAGGAGGATAGAGGCTGATCCCGCGGGAGGCAAGACAGGCGGCACGGCCTGTGCAAGAAGGAAATTTTTCATTTGGATGATTTTATCCCTCCAACGTCTTGCCTCCATTCGTATGCTACGGTGTGTCTTCTGTGATTCGAGTACGCGGCGCCCGCCAAAATAACCTCCAAGGCCTCGATGTGGATCTGCCACTCGGCCAGTTGATCGTGGTGACCGGCCCCAGCGGCAGCGGCAAGTCGAGCTTCGCCTTTGATACCCTGTATGCCGAGGGTCAGCGGCGATATGTGGAAACCTTCAGCCCCTATACGCGGCAGTTCCTCGACCGCATGGACAAGCCGCAGGCGGACCTCATCGAGGGTATCCCGCCCGCCATCGCGATCGAGCAGGCAAATTCCGTCAAAACCACCCGCTCGACCGTCGGCACGATCACGGAGATCAACGACTACCTGAAGCTGTTCTTCCCCCGGGCCGCGCATGCCTTCTGTCCCGAGTGCCAGCGGGAAATCCGCACCGAGACGCCCACCTCGATCCTTGAGCAGATTTTCTCGACGATGGCGGGGCCGCAGGTGCTCGTCACTTTCGGAATTCCCGTACCTCCGGGAACAAAACCGGTCGATTTCTTCGATTTCCTGCGCCAGCAGGGCTATCTGCGTGTCTGGCTTTACGGAAAGGCGGTGCGCACCGACGAAGCGCCGACCATGCCACGCCTGCCCGCGATCGTCCCGGTGATCCAGGATCGCATCGCGATCACGGAGGAAAACCGGAGCCGTCTCTCCGAGGCGATCGAAGCCTCCCTGCGGCTGGGAGCAGGCAAGATCGACGTCCACCCTGTGGATGGCGGCAATACGCTCCCCTACTCCTCCGGGTGGCATTGCGCCCATTGCGACATCACGATCCGTCCGCCGAGCCCGGGGCTTTTCACCTTCAACAACCCGCTCGGCGCGTGCCCGGATTGCCGGGGATTTGGCCGGGTGATCGGCATCGATTGGACCCGCGTGATGCCGGACAAATCGCTCTCCCTCGCGGCGGGCGTGGTGCGGCCCTTCCAGAGCGGCCAGTCGAAGGAATGCCAGCGCGACCTCATGCGAGCGGCCGCGAAGCGCGACGTGGACGTGCATGCAGCCTTTGACGAACTACCCGAGGCAGACCAGAAGTGGGTCATCGAGGGCGAGGGAGGGAATCCCGAGGAAGCCTGGCAGCATGGCGGGTGGTATGGCGTGCAGGGGTACTTCAGCTGGCTGGAGTCGAAGACCTACAAGATGCACATCCGGGTGCTGCTCAGCCGGTATCGCAGCTATCAGCCCTGCCCGACCTGCAAAGGCGGCCGCTTCCAGCCCGAGACGCTGAATTTCCGGCTGGAGCCAGTTCACCTCACCCTGCCCGAGATCGCCAGGACGCCCGTGCGCGACCTGCGCAAGATCATGGCCGAGGTGGCTCTGCCGCCGGGCGATCCGAGTTCCCTGCTCCTGCGCGAGCAGATCGCGTCGCGACTGAATTACCTCGATAGCGTCGGCCTCGGCTATCTCACGCTGGACCGCCCCACCCGCTCACTTTCCGGCGGAGAGATCGAGCGAGTGAACCTCACGACCTGCCTCGGCGCGTCATTGGTCAATACGCTCTTCGTCATGGACGAGCCCAGCGTGGGACTGCACCCGCGCGACACCAGCCGTCTCGTCGAGATCATGCACGCCCTGCGGGACAAGGGAAACACCCTCGTCGTCGTGGAACACGAGGAGGCGATCATTCGTGCCGCCGACCATCTCGTGGATATCGGCCCCGGTCGCGGCAGCACGGGCGGCAAGCTCATGTACTCCGGCCCGCTGGCGAAACTGCAGGGGCAGGAGTCGCTGACCGGCGATTACCTCTCGGGCAAGAAGAGCATTCCCATCCCGGCGAAACGCCGCAAGCCGGTGAAATCGCTCCGCATGAAGGGCATCCGGCATCACAACCTCCAGGGGTTGGATGTCGACATTCCTCTCGGTGTTTTCTGCGTGGTCACCGGTGTCTCGGGCTCGGGCAAAAGCTCGCTCATCCACGATGTGCTCTACCGCAACCTCGTCGCGGAAACACCCGATGAAACCGACGGTCCGGGCTACGTCCGCTCGCTCAAGGGCGATGAAGACCTCGGCGACATCGTCATGGTGGACCAGTCGCCCCTGGCGCGCAGCCCGCGGTCGACGCCTGCCGTCTATCTCGGCGTCTACGACGGCATCCGGGAACTTTTCGGCACGCTGCCGGAGTCGCTCGGCGCGGGGCTTTCGCCCTCCTCGTTTTCTTTCAACTCGGGCAACGGCCGGTGCGAACGCTGCGCGGGTCTCGGCTTTGAGAAGGTCGAGATGCAGTTCCTGAGCGACCTTTTCCTCCGCTGCCCGGAGTGCGAGGGCAAGCGCTTCCAGCCTCACGTCCTCAAGATCGAGCACAAGGGAAAGTCGATACACGACGTCCTGGAGTTGACCGTGCGCGATGCCATCGAGTTTTTCGCGGGCCATGCGCGCATCGTACAGCCGCTGCAGCTCCTGGCCGATGTCGGCCTCGATTATCTCCGCCTCGGCCAGCCGGTCAACGCGCTGAGCGGCGGCGAATCCCAGCGACTCAAGCTGGCCAGCCATCTGGCAGAGAGGCGCGAAACGGGCGCTTTGCTGATTTTTGACGAACCGACGACGGGATTGCATTTCGACGACGTGGCGCAGTTGCTCCGCGTCTTCCAGCGCCTGGTCGACCAGGGCGACAGCGTGATCGTGATCGAGCACAACCTGGAGGTCATCAAATCCGCCGACTGGGTGGTCGATCTCGGCCCCGAGGCAGGCGACCAGGGCGGCAAGCTCGTCGCAGCCGGAACGCCCGAGGATGTGGCGAAATGCGCAGAGTCCCACACCGGGCGCTTCCTTGCCACGATGCTCAGCGGCAAGCGCAACCCGAAGGGTGCCGCCGCGCGAGCCTCCGCACCGAAGAAGGCGCTCGATGTCATCCGCGTGCAGGGCGCCCGCGAGCACAACCTCAAGAACATCACCATCGAGATTCCACGCGAGAAGATCGTCGTCGTGACCGGCCTGAGCGGATCAGGAAAATCCACCCTCGCCTTTGACATCCTCTTTGCCGAGGGCCAGCGACGCTTCCTCGACAGCATGTCGGCCTATGCCCGGCAGTTCGTCGAGCAGATGGAGAAACCCGACGTGGATTCCATCGAGGGGCTCCCCCCGAGCGTGGCCATCGAGCAGCGCGTGACACGCGGCGGCGGCAAGTCGACCGTGGCCACGGTCACCGAGATCTATCACTTTCTCCGCCTCCTCTTCGCCAAGCTCGGCACCCAGCATTGTCCGGACTGCCATGTGCCGGTGGAAAAGCAGACGCTCTCGGCCATCGTCACCACGGTGCAGGGCTTTGCCAAAAAAGGCAAAACGCTGGTCTTCGCCCCGCTGATCAAGGCGCGCAAAGGCTTTCACTCCAAGATCGCCCTCTGGGCCGAGCGGCAGGGCATCGACACCCTGCTCGTCGACGGGAAGCTCGTGCGGGTGGCAAATTTCAACAAGCTCGAGCGCTTCAAGGAACACACCATCGACGCATTGGTCGGCGAGGTGGATTCCTCGAATGCCTCGGAGATTCCCGCGGTCGTCCGGCGCGCCATCGAATTTGGCAAGGGTTCGGCGCGCATCCGCGATTCCAAGGGCGAGTACCACATCCTCAGCTCCGAGATGAACTGCCCGTCGTGCGCGCGCGCCTTTGAGCCGCTCGACCCGAGGCTGTTTTCCTTCAACTCGCCGCACGGCTGGTGTACGCACTGCCGGGGATTCGGCGTGGTCTGGGAGTCGTATTCCAAGAAGGAGTTTGATTCCGAGCTGGAGGCCGAACTCGCCGAGGAACGCAGCCATGAAAATCTCGAGGAAACCGAGGCGCGCCCCTGCCCGATCTGTCAGGGCACCAGGCTCAACGAGGTCGCTCGCGCGGTTCATCTGCAAGGCCACACCATCGAAGGCATCACCGGCTCCTCGGCAACGGACGCTCTGGGATTGGTCGGAAAATTCAAATTCCGAGGCTCCGCCGAGCAAATCTCCCACGACATCCTGGCCGAGATTTCCCAGCGCCTGAAATTCCTCAGCCAGGTCGGCCTGGATTACCTCACGCTCGACCGAGCCGCCAATACCCTGAGCGGCGGCGAATCGCAACGCATCCGTCTCGCGGCCCAGCTCGGGTCCAACCTGCGCGGCGTACTCTACGTCCTCGACGAACCCACCATCGGCCTGCATGCCCGGGACAACTCGCGCCTGCTCGATGCGCTGGAGGCGCTGGCGGAAAACGGGAACTCCCTCGTGATCGTCGAACACGACGAGGAAACCATGCGTCGCGCCGACCACATTATCGACCTGGGTCCGCGCGCGGGCAGTCGCGGCGGAGAAATCGTGGCGGCAGGCCCGCTCAAGACGATCCTCGCCGACAAGCACTCCCTGACGGGCCAGACACTGCGCGAGCCGATGCAGCATCCCTCGCGCGGCGAGCGCCGTCCTCTCGATGTCGCTCCCGGCTGGGTCGAACTCCGCGGCGGCAACCTGCACAATCTCAAGGACGTGAGCGTGAAATTCCCGCTCAACCGCCTCTCCGTCGTCTCCGGCATTTCCGGCTCGGGAAAAAGCACGCTGGTGCGCGGGATCGTATTGCCTGCGGTCAAGGACGCGCTCTCGCGTTCCTCGCGACGCAAGCTCCCGCTCGACCAGCCATGGGGCTCCATCACGGGATGCAACGAACTCGGCGCGGTTCTCGAGGTGGATCAGTCGCCCATCGGCAAGAGTTCGCGCTCCACGCCTGCGACCTATATCAAGGTATTCGACGAAATCCGCAGCCTGTACGCGAATCTCCCCGCCTCCCGCATGCGCGGATATTCCGCCAGCCGGTTTTCCTTCAATACCGAGGGCGGTCGCTGCGAAGCCTGCCAGGGGCAGGGCGTGATCAAGCTCGAGATGAACTTCCTCCCGGCGGCCTACATGCCGTGCCAGGAGTGTCTCGGCAAGAGGTACAACTCCGCCACGCTGGAAATCGAGTACAATGGCAAGTCCATCGGCGATGTCATGGAAATGACCGTCGAGCAGGCGGCGGAGTTCTTCGCGACGCATCCGAAAATCCGGCGCGCACTGAACCTGCTTAACGAGACCGGCCTGGGGTATCTGAAGCTTGGCCAGCCCTCGCCCACCCTGAGCGGCGGAGAGGCTCAGCGCATCAAGCTCGTCACCCAGCTCACCCGACGCGCGACGTCCAGCGCCGAAGAGATCAAGACCGCCCGACGGGGCAAATCGACCCTCTACATCCTGGAGGAGCCGACCATCGGCCTCCATGCCCACGATGTCATCCAGCTCATCCAGGTGCTCCATCGCCTGGTGGACGAAGGCGGCACCGTCATCGTCATCGAGCATCACCTCGATGTCATCGCCGAGGCCGATTATGTCGTCGATGTCGGCCCCGAGGCGGGTGCAAGGGGCGGCAAGGTCATCGCGACAGGCACGCCTGAGGAAGTTTCCCACAGCAAGGAAAGCCGCACCGCCCCCTTCATCAGGGAAGCCCTGGCCCAGGGCGCGGCGGCAAAACCCCCGGCGAAGGCAAAGAAAAAGGCTGTGGCGGTCTGACGATCACCACAGCCTTAAAAAAACGAGCAGAACCAGCTTAAAGCGTCGGAGCCGTGCGCACCTTGCTTTCCCAGCGGGTGAGCAGGTGAATGACGAGATTCGTGCCAAACTTGTAGGTTTGGGTCAGAGCGTCCACCGTCAGGTTGCGGATATACACCTCGCGCTGATCCCATATCGCCGGGTTGAGGGCGACGTAAAGCCCGCCTGCGTTTCTGCGGAAGTCGATCTTTCCGTTCTCGTCCAGACCGATCTGCCACATATCGCCGTAGTCGTTGGCAGTGTAGATGATGGCGATCTCGCCATAAATCTTCATCGCGTAAACCGGCAGGGAGTAGAAGTTCAGGCCGGGCGGCACGTCCTTCACCTCGGGGAAGTACGGGTTCTGGGTAAAGATCGGGTGCGTCGACGGGAGAGGCTCGAAATCCTTGTCCACGTCGGGAATCACGCGCTTCATCTCGCGGCGGAAGGCGATGTCAAAGCGCGAGCGGAGGCCCGGCACCGAGCTGTCGCCCCAGACACAGCCGCCCATGCGAACGTACTTCTGGAGATTTTCCACTTCCTTCGGGGTCAGCACAAAATCGCGAGTGCCGGTGAGGAAGATGAACGGCGGCTTGACGGCAAAGATCTCGTCGCTGTCGAGCTTGATGGCTTTGACGTTCTTGTAGTTCGTCTTGATCTTGTCCTTGGACCAGAAGCTCATCAAGTAGAGGAGATTCGGCAGGCTGCCGGTCTCGATCTTGCCGCCGCTGACGCGAATGGTGGAGTTCCAGTTACCGCCGTTATACTGGCCGATGTAAGCCGTGAACTCGAATTCCCGGCTGCGGGTACCCGTGCCCGTGCCGGAACCCTTGCCCCAGCCGCCCGTGAAGGCCTTGATCTGGGAGGCAACCGCCGTGGGCATTCCCTCCGCGCCACCCGCCGGGGCCGGGGCCGGAGCCGGGGCGCTCGGAGCGTTGGTGGGAGTGGTCACCGGAGCGACAACCGTGGGAGCCATCGAGAAATTGAGCGGATTGACCGCCGTGGTGGTGATGGTGTTCAGCGTGGACGAGGTGGGCGTGGCCACGGTCGTGACGTTGAAAGTCTGCTGCTGTTGCTGCACCTGCTGTGGGGGCGGGAGATTCTGGGAATCCGACGCCTGCACAAAGCCGCCGCTCTCGCCTTCGAAATCCGGAGGCTCCTGGACGGCCTTGAAAAGCACGGTGCCGCCAAAAACCGCGACCAGAATCACGTGCAAGGTGAACGAAATCGCAAAGTCCCGCGAGTTGCTGAACTTGTCGATAAACTTTTGAAGAACCGGGGGTATCTGGCCTGCCATTGGAATAGGCAAACGTAACGATTCAAGTCCGGTGTCGCAATGCTTTTCGTGCAAATGCCCGGGCAGATGGACTCGCCGACTTGAGAACGCGGCGGTATCCGGTTATGAGTAGGACATGGGCGATCTGAATAGCCTGAAGCTTCGCTGGCTGCACGGCCAGCTCCTCGACGCGGCCTCGCGTCATCTCGCCACCTTTTCCCACATCCCGCACTTTGCCGCCTGGCAGCCTGCGGTCAACGCCTACCGGTGCGACAAGTGCGTCCGCATCTGTGTCGACCTGGCCGGGGTGGACAAGTCGGAGATCGACCTGACCATCGAGCCCGGCCGGCTGCGCATCCGGGGCCGCCGCTCCCTGCCGGAGCCCGGAGCGCCTCATGGCAGGGCGGTGCAGGTACTGGCGATGGAGATCGATTATGGGCCGTTCGAACGCGATGTCCTCCTGCCCTCCGGGGTCGACGTCAGCCGCGTGACGGCGGAACAAAAGAACGGACTCCTCTGGATCGACCTTCCCCTGTCATGAGCGCGCACCCTTCCCTTGATCTTTTGTCGTCTGCGGGCGACCAGCCCTCCGGGCAGGAGCCGGGAACCGGCAACGGTGTGAATACCGGCAAACCCGCCATCCCGGACACGCTTTCACTCCTGCCGCTGCGCGGCGGGGTATTTTTCCCGGGAGCAGTCATGCCGCTCACCATCGAGCGGTCCGCTACGCTCAAGATGCTCGACGAGACCCTGCCCGAGTCCAAGCTCCTCGGCGTCATCGCCCAGCGAAGCGAGCAAACCGTCGAACCGGGTCCGGCCGAGATCTACGGCGTCGGCACGGTCGTACAGGTGCTCAAATACATCCGCCAGAGCGAGCAGTCGGCCATCGTCATCGTCCAGGGGCTGCAGCGATTCGCCGTGCGCAAATACGTGCAGACCTTTCCCTATCTGCGCGCCGAGGTGCAGTTGCTGGACTCCATCGCTCCCGCCGCCGGAGACAAGGAGGCCGAGGCCGCCGCCAACAACCTGAGGCAGACTGGACTGGAATTACTCGGCCTGAATCCGGAATCCCCGGATCAGCTCAGGCAAATCCTCCAGAGCATCACGGACCCGGGCACGCTGGCCGACTTTCTCAGCGTCAACCTCACTCTCGACCTCCCGGCCAAGCAAGCCCTCCTTGAGGAGCTCGATGTCAAAAAGCGTATAGCCGCCGTGCAAAGCGGCCTCTCCGCCCAGATGGAAATCGCCCGCATCCAGCAGCGCCTCCATCAGGACGTGCAGGCGCAATTCACCGACGCCCAGCGTCGCGCCTACCTGCGCGAACAGGTCCGGGCCATCCAGCGCGAACTCGGCGAGGACGAGACCGGCGCCCAGGAGCAGACCGATGAACTCCGCCAGAAACTCGACGCGGCCAACCTGCCCGCCGAGGTCAAGGAACAGACCGATCGCGAGTTGAAGCGGCTCTCGTCGATCCCGAACGCCAGCCCGGAGTTTTCCGTGATCGTGAGCTACCTCGAAACCGTGGCGGAGTTGCCCTGGAGCAAGTTCAGCGAGGACAACCTGGACCTGAATCGGGCGCAGGAGATCCTGGATCGCGACCACTTTGGCCTGACCAAGGTCAAGCGCCGCATCGTCGAGTACCTCGCCGTGCGCAAGCTCAACCCGACGGGACGCGGGCCGATCCTGTGCTTCCTCGGGCCTCCGGGCGTAGGCAAGACCAGCCTCGGCCAGTCCATCGCCGACGCGCTCGGGCGGAAGTTTGTCCGCATCAGCCTGGGCGGCATCCGCGACGAGGCGGAGATTCGCGGCCATCGCCGCACCTACATCGGGTCGATGCCGGGGCGCATCATTCAGGAGCTTCGCCGCGCGGGCACCCGCAATCCGGTGATCATGCTCGACGAACTCGACAAGGTCGGCACGGATTTCCGCGGCGACCCGGCCAGCGCGTTGCTGGAGGTGCTCGATCCGCGCCAGAACCACGCCTTCGTGGACCGGTATCTCGATGTGCCCTTTGACCTCTCGCAGGTGATTTTCATCGCCACGGCGAACTATGTGGAGGGCATCCCCGCTCCGCTGCGGGATCGCATGGAGACGATCGAGATCCCCGGCTACACGGCTCGCGAGAAACAGAACATCGCCGCCAAATACCTCGTGCGCCGCCAGTTGGAGGAAAACGGCCTCACGGCTGAGCAATGCACCTGGGAGGACGCCGCTCTCGCCTTCATCATCGACAACTACACCCGCGAGGCGGGCGTTCGCGACCTTGAGCGGCAGGTCGGCTCGGTCTGCCGGGCTGTGGCTGCGGAGGTGGCGCGCGGCAGGCAGGATCGCATTACGATCACACCGGAACTCGTGCAGGAGCTGCTCGGGCCGCCGCGCTTCGTCCGCGAGGAGCACCTGAAAACCAACGCGCCTGGCGTGGTCACGGGACTAGCCTATACCCCGGTGGGCGGCGAGGTGCTGTATATCGAGGCGGCAAAGTTCCCCGGACGCGGCGGCGTGACGCTCACCGGCCAGATCGGTGAGGTGATGAAGGAATCCGTGCAGGCCGCGCTGAGTCTGGTGCGTTCGCGGGCGGCCCAGCTCGGGATCAATCCGGCGCTTTTCCAGGAGAACGACATCCACGTGCACGTCCCGGCCGGGGCGGTGCCGAAGGATGGCCCCTCGGCGGGTATCGCGATGTTTACCGCCATTGCCTCGCTGTTTCTCGACAAGCCTGTGCGCTCCGATGTCGCCATGACCGGCGAGGTGACCTTGCGCGGTCTGGTATTGCCGATCGGTGGCCTGAAGGAAAAGAGCCTCGCGGCGCTGCGGGCGGGCATCAAGCGAGTGCTTATCCCGGAGCTGAACCGCAAGGACCTGCCCGACATTCCCGAGGAAGTGCGCGAGGCAATCGAGTTCGTCCCCGTCTCGACCGTCGACCAGGTGCTGGAAGGCGCGCTACAATAGTTCTGCGACTAACCGCGGAAGTGAACGAAGACCACGACCGCGAGCACGTTGAGCAAACCCGCAAAGACCATGATGAGGCCTGCGACCGCGCCCTCCTCTTCGCCGATTTCGCGGGCCTTGGCCACGCCTGCTCCGTGAGCGCCCATGCCGAAGAAGGCGCCCCGGGCAAAGGAGGAACGCAGCGGGAGCCAGCTCATCACCCCTTCACCGATGGCCGCGCCAAAAAGGCCGGTGATGGCGGTGAAGGCCGCCGTGAGTTCCGGCAGGCCGCCGAGGTTCTGTGAAACCGTGATGGCGAATGGCGTGGTGATCGAACGCGGCAGCAGGCTCGCCTGCATCTCGGGCGAGAGGTGAAACAGCCACGCCAGCGCCCAGGCTGAGCCAAAGGAAATCACGCTGCCAGCCACCGTGCCGATAAGGAGCAGCACCCAGTGTTTGCGGATCAGGGCGCGGTTTTCATGGACAGGGATGGCGAACGCCACGGTGGTCGGTCCGATGAGGGAAACCAGCCAGCTCGTGCCACGCAGATAATCGCGATAGGCGGTGTGAAAAACGACGATCAGCACCCCGCAGAGAACCCAGGTCACGAGAAGGGGCGACAGCCACCAGACACGGCAGGAGCGGTACAGGCGTGAGGCGGCGATATAGACCCCGAGGGTGACCGCCGCCCAAAGAACAGCCTGGAACTCAGTGCTCACGGCTCGGCTGCAGGCGGAACCCGATCTCCACCACGACGGCGGTACCGATCATGACGAGGGGGGTGCCAATCAGCACGGCGATAATGAGCTTCAGCCCGGTCAGACTGATGAGTTCGCGATGATTCACCACCGCCAGCATGGCCGGAGTCAGGAAAAGCAAAAGGTGAGCCAGCAATCCGCGCGCTCCACGGCGAAACCAGCGCACCGAGATCCAGCGAAATTCCAGCGCCGCCAGCAGAGCCCCCATGCCCAGCACACTGCCGGGAATCGGGAGGGAAAACTGCCGGACCACCGCCTCTCCGAGCGCCCAGATGGCGATGAAGAGCACAGCCTGCAGCCACCAGTTCCGGCTGAGATGCCAGCGGGCTGTGCGGCAGGCCTTCGAAATCGCGAGATTCATGACGTCGGTCATTTTGCCCTATTCCCTGTTATTCAAAAAATGAATTGATGGAATATCCATTATTCCATATAGGAATATCATGGAATTGCGCCACCTGAGAATCTTTGCCGAGGTGGTGAAACAAGGCGGATTTTCCGCCGCCGCCAAGACCCTGGGCAGTACGCAATCCACAGTAAGCAAGGTCATCCAGCAACTGGAACATGATTGCGGAATGCCTCTGCTGGATCGTCTGCCCCATGGCATCAAGCCGACGGATACCGGCGAGGCCGTGCTGCAGCGCGCCCGCACCATGCTGGCCGAGCAGGAACGGCTGGAAAGCGATCTCGCCGCCCGGCGCGGCCTGGAGATCGGGTCCCTGCGCATCGGAGTGCCGCCGCTCGGCAGCGCGACGATTTTTGCCCCGCTGATTGCCAAGTACCGGAAATTGCACCCCGGCATCCGTATCGATTTGCTGGAAGAGGGCAGCAACCGGCTGGAAAGCGCGGTGCAGTCCGGCGAGATCGAGGTGGGCGGGACGCTGCTTCCCGCCCCCGAGTCCTTCGCGTGGCAGCCGGTGCGGGAGGAACCCATGATGGCGCTGCTTCCTGCCGGGCATCCGCTTTGGGGACGCAAAAGCATCGAGTTCTTCGAGCTGGATGGGAACCCGTGCATCCTCTTTGAGCGTGGATTTGCCCTGAATGCCATCATTGCCTCCGCCTGCCGGAAAAAAGGCATCGAGCTGCACGAGGTCGCGCGGAGTTCGCAGGCCGAGTTCATCATCGCGCTCGTCGCGGCGGGTTTGGGTATTGCCCTGCTCCCGCGCATCATCGCGACGTCGCATGGCGGCGTGAAAGCCGTGCTGATCGAGGATAGCGACCTTCTCTGGCGGCTGGGGCTGATCTGGCGGCAGGGCTCTCCCCTCTCCCGCCAGGCGCAGAACTGGGTGGACCTGGTACGCAAGCATTCGTCGCCTGCGCCGTAATTTCTGATCCTCCCGGAAAACAAAACAGCCCCGAGTTGCCTCGGGGCTGCCTGTTAGGTTTTCGCTTAAGAGCGAGGCGCCGGACTTAGTAGTCCATGCCGCCCATACCGCCCATGCCGCCGGGAGCCGGGGCTGAGGGCTTGTCCTTCTCCGGGAGCTCGGTGACGAGCGCCTCGGTGGTGAGGAGCAGACCGCTGATGGAGGCGGCGTGCTGGAGAGCACTGCGGGTCACCTTGGCCGGGTCGACGACGCCTGCCTTGATGAGGTCTTCGTACTCGCCAGTGGCAACGTTGTAACCGTCGTTGCCCTTGCGCTTCTTGACTTCCTGCACGATGAGGGCGCCTTCCTTGCCGGCGTTGTCGGCCAGCGTGCGGAGGGGCTGCTCGATGGCGCGGCGAACGATGTTCGCGCCGATCGCTTCGTCACCCTCGAGGGTGAGCGAGTCGAGAGCCTTCTGGGCGCGGATGAGAGCGACACCGCCGCCAGGGACGATGCCTTCTTCCACCGCAGCGCGGGTGGCGTGAAGGGCGTCTTCGACGCGGGCCTTCTTTTCCTTCATCTCGGTCTCGGTGGCTGCACCGACGTTGATGACGGCGACGCCGCCGGCGAGCTTGGCGAGGCGCTCCTGGAGCTTCTCGCGATCGTAGTCGCTGGTGGTCTCCTCGATCTGGCGGCGGATCTGGGTCACGCGGCCCTGGATGTCGGAGTTCTTGCCTTCACCCTCGATAATCGTGGTGTTTTCCTTGTCGATGGCAACGCGCTTGGCACGGCCGAGGTCTTCGATCGAGACGTTCTCGAGCTTGATGCCGAGGTCTTCCGTAAGGAGACGGCCACCGGTGAGGATGGCGATGTCTTCGAGGATGGCCTTGCGGCGATCACCGAAGCCAGGGGCCTTGACGGCTGCGACCTGGAGCGTGCCACGGAGCTTGTTGACGACGAGCGTGGCGAGAGCTTCGCCCTCGACGTCTTCCGCGATGATGAGGAGCGGCTTTCCGCTCTTGGCCACCTTCTCGAGAAGCGGGAGCAGATCCTTGAGGCTGCTGATCTTCTTCTCGTGGATGAGGATGTAGGCGTTCTCGAGGATGGCCTCGAGGCTCTCCGCGTTCGTCACGAAGTACGGCGAGAGATAGCCCTTGTCGAACTGCATGCCCTCGACCACGTCGAGCGAGGTCTCGATGCTCTTGGCTTCTTCCACCGTGATGGTGCCGTCCTTGCCGACCTTGTCCATCGCGTCCGCGATGATCTGGCCGATGGTGGTGTCCCAGTTGGCCGAAACGGTCGCAACCTGGGCGATCTCGGAGCTGTCCTTGACCTTCTTGGCGATCTTGCCGAGCTCGGCAACGATCGTCTCGACGGCCTTGTTGATGCCACGCTGGAGGCTGGTCGGGTTGGCGCCGGCGGTCACGTTCTTGAGGCCTTCGCGATAGATCGCTTCGGCGAGAACGGTGGCCGTGGTGGTGCCGTCACCGGCGATGTCGGAGGTCTTGGAAGCCACCTCGCGAACGAGCTGGGCGCCCATGTTCTCGTAGGGATCCTCGAGCTCGATTTCCTTGGCGACAGTCACGCCGTCCTTGGTGATGGTCGGGCTGCCGAATTTTTTGTCGAGGATGACGTTGCGGCCGGAAGGTCCAAGCGTGGCCTTGACGGTCTTGGCGAGTTTCTCGACGCCGCGGAGCAGGGACTGACGAGCGGCCTCGTCGAAAGAGAGTTGTTTAGCTGCCATAATAGGTGCTGGTAATACTAGGGTTGGTTATTGTGAGGCTTAGCCAATGATGCCGAGGATGTCGTCCTCGCGCATGATCAGGTAGCTTTCGCCGTCGATTTTGACTTCGGTTCCGCCGTACTTGGAGATGAGGACCTTGTCGCCCTTCTTGACGGTGAACTCCACGAGCTTGCCGTCTTCGTCGCGCTTGCCGGTGCCGAGGGCAACGACTTCGCCTTCCTGCGGCTTCTCCTTGGCGGAGTCGGGAATGATGATTCCGCCCTTCTTGACTTCCTTCTCCTCGAGCGGGTGCACGAGCACGCGGTCGCCGAGAGGTTTGATGTTAACGTTAGCCATGTATGTAGGTTCGTTTTGGTTGTTTTTTAACAGAATCCCGCCCCGGCAGACCCGGAGCGGGAGGGTTTGTTAAAGGGTTATGATCGGACTCAGTTCTTTTTCTTGTCCTCGTCCACCATCTCGAATTCCGCGTCGACGACGTCGGCATCCTTCTTGGCTTCGGGCTGAGGACCAGCGGCTCCGCCGTCAGCTTCGGGCTGAGGGCCAGCCTGGGCCGAGGCCTTCTTGTAAAGCTCGGCGCTGACTTCCTGGAACTTCGTCTGGAGCGTGTCGAAGGCCTTCTGGATGGCGTCGTTGTCGCTGCCCTTGAGGGCCTCGCGGACGGCCGTGATGGCGTCCTCGACGTCCTTCTTCTGGGCGCCGTCGAGCTTGTCGCCGAGGTCCTTGAGCTGCTTCTCACACTGGTAGGCGAGGTTGTCGGCGTTGTTGCGCAGTTCGATGCCTTCCTTGGCCTTGCGGTCTTCTTCCGCGTGGCTTTCGGCTTCCTTCTGCATCTTGTCGACTTCGTCCTTGGAAAGTCCGCTCGATCCGGTGATGGAGATTTTCTGCTCCTTGCCGCTGCCGAGGTCCTTGGCGGAGACGTTCAGAATGCCGTTGGCGTCGATGTCAAAGGTGACCTCGATCTGCGGCGTACCGCGCGGGGCCGGCGGGATGCCGTCGAGATGGAACGTGCCGAGCTGCTTGTTGTCGCGGCTGAGCGGACGCTCACCCTGGAGCACCTTGATCTCCACGCCGGGCTGGTTGTCGCTGTAGGTCGAGAAGATCTGCGACTTGCGGGTCGGGATCGTCGTGTTGCGCGGGATCATCGCCGTAGCGATGCCGCCAGCCGTCTCGATGGCGAGCGTGAGCGGAGTCACGTCGAGCAGGAGCACGTCCTTCACGTCACCCTTGAGCACGCCGCCCTGGATGGCCGCGCCGATGGCGACGACTTCATCCGGGTTCACACCCTTGTGCGGCTCCTTGCCCACGAGTTCGCGAGCGGTCTCGACGACCTTCGGCATGCGGGTCATGCCGCCCACGAGGACGAGTTCGTCGATCGTGCTGGCGTTCCACTTCGCGTCGTTCAAGCAATCCTTCACGGGCTTGATCGTGCGCTCAAAGAGATCGTCGGTGAGCTGTTCAAGCTTCGAGCGGGTCAGCTTCTTCTGGATGTGCTTCGGCCCGGTCTGGTCGGCCGTGATGAACGGCAGGTTGATCTCAAACTCCTGGGTCGACGAGAGCGCGATCTTGGCCTTCTCGGCCTCCTCCTTGATGCGCTGCACGGCGTCGGGCTGCTTGGTGAGGTCAATACCGGTCTCGGACTTGAACTCATTGATGATCCAATCCATGAGACGGTTGTCCCAGTCGTCACCACCGAGGTGGGTGTCGCCATTGGTCGCGGCCACCTGGAAGACGCCGTCGCCGATTTCCAGCGCGGAAATGTCGAACGTACCACCACCGAGGTCATACACGGCGATTTTCTCGTCGGACTTCTTGTCGAGGCCGTACGCGAGCGAGGCCGCGGTCGGCTCGTTGATGATGCGGAGCACCTCGAGACCGGCGATCTTGCCAGCGTCCTTGGTGGCGTTGCGCTGCGAGTCGTTGAAGTATGCGGGCACCGTGATGACGGCCTGCGTGATCTTCTCGCCGAGCTTGGCTTCGGCGTCGGCTTTCAGCTTCGCGAGGATCATCGCGGAAACTTCCGGCGGGCTGTAGCGCTTGGTCTCGCCACCCACCTGCACTTCGATATGCGCGTCGCCATTGGAGGCCTCAACGACCTTGTAAGGCACGCGGCTGAGTTCATCGCGCACTTCCGCGAACTTGCGTCCCATGAAGCGCTTGACCGAAAAAACCGTATTCTGCGGATTCGTCACCGCCTGCCGCTTGGCAGCCTGACCGACGATACGCTCACCGCTTTTCGTGAAAGCGACGACGGAAGGCGTCGTGCGCGCACCTTCCGAATTTTCCAATACTACGGGCTCTCCACCCTCCATGACCGACATACAGGAGTTCGTGGTGCCCAGATCAATACCCAAAATCTTAGACATGCCTACCATTGAGCACGGATCGTTCCAATAAACTCAAAATAACACATCCACCTTAAAATAAACATGTTACATAATTCACAAGTTATTCAGACACCATAAATCGCGCCACTTTGGCGCACATTCGTGCCACTTTGGCGCACAATAGTGAGACACAACGCACCTCCCAACGGGCTTGGCCCGTGCGAAATGATGGCCTAAAAAGAGGTTCATGTCGGGGGAACATCGAATGAATACGCCGGAAGGCAAGCTCCTGCTGGCCGCTTTGCGTGGCGCTGACTACGCCCACGCTGGAGAAGAAACAGCTATCGAACTCGCCCTGGCGGACTGGCCGAAGAGTCCCCGCCGGAGGATTCTCGATGCAGGTTGCGGACGCGGAGGGACGGCTCATTTCCTCCAGACAAACGGATGGGGTCTTGTCACCGGGGTGGACCGCGACGCCTCCTCCGTCGCCCATGCCCGCGAAGCCTACCCGGATATCGCCTTTGCCACCGCCGATCTGACGGATGCGCAAAGCCTGCCAGATGGGCCGTTCGACGGCATCACGATGTTCAATGTGCTCTATGCGATTCCCGATCAGGCGGCCGCACTGAAAGCCCTGCGCACGGTCGCCGCCCCGGGCGCGCGGCTCATGATCTTTGATTATACCGGGACGAGCGGCTATGCGAAGGCCATCGCCTCGCTTCACCCGGAGTTTGGCCTGTGGAATCCGCCGGTTCCTGCCAAGATGTCCGCCACGCTTCAGGTGGCAGGATGGCACCTCGTCACAACGCACTCCCTCAACCGCGAATACGAGCGGTGGTACGCCGATCTCGTATCCCGCTTTACCACGCGGGAGGCGGCGCTGGCCTCGGTGGCGGATGAGGCGACCATCGCCTATGCGCGAGGTTTCTATGCCAATCTGCTCCATCTCATCCGCGAGGGAGCCCTCGGCGGAGCGATTTTTCACGCCGAGGCGGCTTGAGCTTCCGCGCTACCCGACGCGCTCGGCGTGAAAAGGCTCCGCCAAAAACGCGGCGTCCTCATCGGCCTGCCAGGTGCAATCCTCGCAATGAAGGTCTTTCACTCCGACAGCCCATAAAGGCGCGTTCCCGCCAGCCATGATCGACCAGTCGGGATTGGCCACGGGGCGTAACTCGACGTTTCCTCCCCACTGCTCATGCAGGGCTCCCCGGTGCAGGGTATTGCTGACCCGGATGAGCCGCACGTACTCGATGGCCCCGGGCTCCTCGGCAAAGAAAAGCATGCCGTTTTCCCCCTCGGCCCGGATGTCGCGGAAGGTCAGGTTGCGAATGTGGAAAAGCGGCAGGTCGTGGCCGAAGCGCACGGCGGAAACGTGTATCGGCTCACCCCGCCCCCACCAGTTCCCATGAAAGAGCCGCGTCTGGATGGTGCAATCCTCCACGGAGACCTCCTCCACGGCGGCCTGCCGGGCGTAGATGCCGATGCCGCGATTTGACTCCCGGATGTCGAGCCGCTTGAGACGGATGTTTCTCACGGGATTCTCGCCGTAGCCGATACGGATGGCAGACGAACGGCTGGTCAAGATGCAGTCGGAAACCTCGATATCCTCGCCCACCCCCTCGATCCCGCTCAAGCCGAAGCCGATCTCACGCTCCCCGCCATGATTCCGGAACCCGGTGATGGCCACGCAGTCATCGCCGCTCACGATCCGGCAATGGCGGATCGCTGCATGGCGACAGGTGGTCAGGTGGATGCCGTCGTTGTTCGGATGGCGCAGGTCATTGGCGATGTTCAGTCCCTCAAAAACGAGGTTCTCGGAGTCGGCGCAGTGAATCGTCCAGTACGAGGCTCCGGTGATGGTGAGCTTCTCCATCCGCACGTCTCGGCACCGGGCCAGGACGATCATATTGCCCGGGCGCGCCTTCGGTCGGAACGGGCCATGGATGGCGTCGTTCGTTCCATGGGGCAACGTATTGCGCCGCTGCCAGGTATCGAGCGCCGAGTAGTCGTCGTTCCCGCCATGCAATTCCCCCTCATGGAAGTGCGCTGCCCCGTTGCCATCGAGGATGCCCTCTCCGGTGAGAGTGATCCCTTCGGCATCCTGCGCGTAAAGCAGCCCCACACTGCATTCCCCGACCAGATGGTCGTTCAGGTCCGCGCTGGCCAGGAGACGCGCTCCGGCCTCCACCTGCAGCGTCGTGTGACTGAAGAGCTCAAAGGTGCCGGTCAGAAACGTTCCCGGTGGCACAAGCACCACGCCGCCTCCGGCATCACGGCAGGCATTCGCCGCAGCCTGAATAGCCGGTGTATTGATGGTCGTTCCGTCGGGCACCGCGCCAAAGTCGATAATCGGGAAAATCTTCATGGAGGTGGTTCTCCCCATCTTGAAGCCTCGACGAGCGTCGCGCCAAGCGCATCACACTCTAATTATAGCACGTGGGCTTGAGACAGGACCCGATACACTTTTTACAACTCCTTCCTTTGACAAAACACAAAAATGAATTTGCGTTCAGTCTTGTGAATACAGATTCACCATCACCTTCCACCCGTCGTGTCTCGACTATCCGCCAGAAGGCGAGGGACGAGCAGCGGCGTTGGATTGTCAACGCCGCGGAGGAGGTTTTCAGCGAAAGCGGGTATCACGAAGCCTCGCTGACCATGATCGCGCGGCGGGCCGAGATCGCGGTCGGCACGATCTACCTGTATTTCCGCGACAAGTCCGATCTCTACGGCTGCGTGCTGCTGGAGAGAATGAAGCAAATGGTGAGTGGATTTGAAGCCGCGCTCACCTCGTCAGAACATGCGGAGGAGTGCCTGCGGCGGGGCATTCACGCGCAGTTTGCCTTTCATGACGCGAACCGCACATTTTTCGAGATTTTCCTCCATCAGCATCAGGTCCAGCAATCGCCACTTCACAAGGAGCATTGGGAGGAGATGGAGGAGTTGAAGCGCCATAATCTCACGGTGATCGAGGATTGCATCCTCCGGGGACAATCCCGCGGGGAACTCAAACCGGGGAGTCCGCGACTGCTCGCAGTTGCGTATCTTGGGATCACGCTGCAAATGACCCGCCAGTTCATCCGTGAAAATACGGACTCCCGCCTGATCGACTCCGCTGATTTTGCCGCCGATTGCTTCCTGCATGGCGCCGCCTCTCTCCCTCAATGAAGATTCGTATCCCCATCCTCCTCGCCCTGTGGGCCGGTTTGGCCGCCTGCGGAAAACCCGCTGGCTCCAGTACCCCGGTCAATCCGGCGATCCCGGTCGAAGTCTCGGCGGCTGCCCTCCGAGGCATGCCGGTCGAGATGAAAGCCATCGGCATCGTGGAACCCATCGCCAGCGTGCAGCTCAAGTCCAAGGTCACCGGGGAAATCCTGAAGGTGCATTTCGCCGATGGAGCGCAGGTAAGGGCGGGAGAGCCGCTTTTCAGCATCGATCCCCGCGCCTTCCAGGCTGCGCTCGATCGGGCCAGAGCCAACCTGGAGATTGCCGAGGCCACAGCGTCCAATGCCACCGAACAGGCACAGCGCTACACCACGCTCATCCAGCGCGGCGTCGCGTCGAAGGAACAGACGTCGCAATTTCTCTCCAATGCCAAATCGCTGAAGGCTGAACTGGCCGCCCGACAGGCTGACATCAATGAAGCGCAGCTATCCCTCGACTGGACCGAGATCACGGCCCCCATCAGCGGTCGCGCCGGCGCCGCACTGCTGAAGCCGGGCAATATCATCCAAGCCAACACCGATACCCTCGCGGTCATCAATCAGATGCAACCGATCTATGTCACTTTCTCGCTGCCGGAAAATACCCTGGCCGAGGTACGGGAGTGGATGACCAGGAACAAGCCCGTCGTCTCGGCCTACGATCCGGACAATGGCAAGCTGCTGGGCACGGGATCACTCGATTTCATCGACAACGCCGTCGATCGTGCCACGGGCATGGTGGCATTTAAGGCGACATTCCCCAACGAAAACGAAACTCTGTGGCCAGGGCAGTTCGTCGACGTCACGCTGGAACTGGCCATTCAGCCCGAGGCGCTCGTCGTTCCCTCCACCGCAGTGATGGAGGGCCAGCAGGGCTCGCAGGTCTTCGTCGTGATGGGCGATACGGTCGCCCTGAGAAAGGTGAAGGTGGAGCGCACGGTCGGAAATCTTTCCATCATCCGAAAGGGACTTGAACCCGGCGAGCGCGTAGTGACTGTCGGACAGCTCCGTCTCAACCCCGGAGCGAAGGTCGAGATCAAGAAACAGCAAAAGGCCGAGGATGTGCCTACCATCGATAAAACCCCGGAGTAGCCGATGAGCATTACCGATCCCTTCGTACGACGCCCCATCATGACGACGCTCGTGATGGCGAGCATCCTCGGCTTTGGCACGCTGGCTTATCTCCAAATGCCGGTGAGCGATTTGCCGAGCGTCGACTTTCCGACGATCAGCGTCACGGCGAACCTGCCGGGAGCCAGTCCGGAAACCATGGCCTCGGCGGTGGCGCTGCCATTGGAAAAGGAGTTCTCCACCATCGCCGGCATCGACTCGATGACCTCGAGCAGTGCCCAGGGCACGACCACGGTCACCATCCAGTTTGACCTCTCCCGCAATATCGACGCGGCAGCGCAGGACGTGCAATCGGCCATCTCGCAGGCCCAGGGCAGCCTGCCCACCGACATGCCGACGCCGCCGTCGTTTCGCAAGGTGAACCCGGCGGAGCAGCCAATCCTCCTCCTCGCGGCGTACTCCGACTCCCTGTCCTACAGCAAGGTCGACGAATACGCCGACACGCTCATCGCCCAGCGCCTCTCGACCGTGCTGGGAGTCGCCCAGGTGGATCTGTACGGTTCGCAAAAATACGCCGTGCGCGTGAAGGTCGACCCCCGCGAGCTGGCCGCCCGCGGGATCGGCATCGACGAGGTTGAGAGCGCCATCCAGGAGTCGAACTCCAAGGAGGCCACAGGCGCACTCGACACCGGATCAAAGTCCCGCACGATCGAGACAAACGCGCAACTCACCAACGCAGCGCAATTCCGTGAACTCATCGTCACCTCCCGCGATGGATACCCGGTAAGGCTCAAGCAGATCGCGACGGTGCTCGATGACGTCGAGAACGACAAAAACTTCGGATGGTACAACGACAAACGCGGCGTAGTGCTCGCCATCCAGCGCCAGCCGGGAGCCAATACCGTCGCGGTCATAGACCGCATCCTCGATATCCTCCCAACCTACAAGGCCCAACTGCCAGGAGGCATGCACCTCGACATCCTCTATGACCGCTCGACCTCGATCCGCGAGTCGCTGCACGATGTGGAGTTCACCCTCGTGCTGGCCGTCATCCTGGTGGTCCTGGTGATTTTCATCTTCCTGCGCAATCTGCGGGCCACTCTCATCCCGAGCGCCGCCATCCCGCTCTCGATCATCGGCACGTTTGGCATCATTTATCTTCTCGGCTTCAGCGTGAACAACTTCTCACTGATGGCGCTGATCCTTGCCGTGGGCTTCGTGGTGGACGACGCCATCGTCGTGCTGGAGAACATCGTGCGCCACCTGGAAAAGGGGATGACACCGATGGAGGCTGCGCTCAAGGGCGGTCGGGAGATCGGCTTCACCATTCTCTCCATGACGCTTTCGCTGGCGGCGGTGTTCATTCCGGTGCTCTTCATGGGAGGCATCCTGGGGCGACTGCTCAATGAGTTTGCCGTCACCATCGCCGTCGCCATCCTCATTTCCGGCGTGGTCTCGTTGTCACTCACCCCGATGCTTTGCAGCCGTTTCCTGAAGCAGGCGCACAGCGAGAGCAGGAACCCCATCTTCCGCTTCTCGGAGGCCGCCTTTGCGAAGCTCCAGGACACTTATCGCCGCACCTTGGGAATCGCTCTCAAACATCATCTGATCGTCTCCCTCATGGCGCTCGCCATGGCCGCCGGCACCGTATGGCTTTTCCTTATCGTCCCCAAGGGCTTCCTGCCCAACGAGGACTCCAGCCGCATCATGATCACGACGGAAGCCGAGCAAGGTGTCGCCTTCGAAAAGCTCGTCGAGATGCAGCAGGAAGCGGCGGCGATCGTGGCAAAGAATCCCGCCGTGGAGGGCTTCATGTCCCGCATCGGCGGAGGCTCGTCCTCGGCTGGAAACAATGGCCGCCTGTTTGTCACATTGAAACCCCGCAGCGAAAGGCCGCCGGTCGACACGGTGGTGCGCCAGATGCGACGGGACCTGGCGGGAATCCCGGGCCTGAAGGTCTTCCCGCAAAATCCGCCGACGATCCGCATCGGCGGCATGCAGACCAAGAGCCTGTATCAGTTTACCCTCTTCGGTCCCGATCTGAAGCAGCTTTACAGCGCGTCGGAAAAGATGGAGGGCCTGATGCGGGACATCCCGGGCATCGTCGATGTGACGACCGATCTGCAGATCACCAACCCGCAGGTGCTGGTGGATATCAACCGCGACAAGGCCTCGACCCTGGGCGTGAGCGCGGCCCAGATCGAGCGTGCTCTCGGCGCAGCATTCGGCGCGCGACAGATCTCCACGATCTACACGCCCAATAATCAGTACCGCGTCATCATCGAGGCCAAAGATGACTTCAAGCGCGAAGCGGAGGATCTTTCGCGCCTCTACGTGCGATCGGGCCAGGGCCAGTTGGTCGCCCTCTCGGCTGTCGCAAAATTCAAGACCCAGGTCGGCCCCCTGACGGTCCAGCATCTCGGCCAGTTGCCCGCAGTGACGATCTCGTTTGACCTTGCCAAGGGCTACTCGCTCAGCAACGTCGTGCCGCGCATCCAGCAACTCGCCAAGACGGAACTCGATGAGCGGATCGGCACTCAGTTCCAGGGAACGGCTCAGGCCTTCCAGTCCTCCCTCGGCAACCTCGGGATGCTCCTGATCATGGCGATCATCGTGATCTACATCATTCTCGGCATCCTCTATGAGAGTTTCGTTCATCCGCTGACGATCCTTTCTGGCCTGCCCTCCGCCGGGTTCGGGGCGCTGCTGACGCTGCTGCTTTTTGGCATGGAGCTGAATGTCTATGGCTTCGTCGGATTGCTGATGCTCATCGGCATCGTGAAGAAGAATGCCATCATGATGATCGACTTCGCCCTGGAGGCTCAGCGTACGGACAAGATGCCGCCGGAGCGGGCGATCTTTGAGGCGTGCATCGTACGGTTCCGCCCGATCATGATGACGACCATGGCGGCCATGATGGGCACGCTGCCCATCGCGCTCGGGCTCGGCGCTGGCGGCGACGTGCGGCAGCCCTTGGGGTTATCGGTGGTCGGGGGCTTGATCCTGTCGCAGGTCGTGACGCTCTACATCACGCCGATCATCTATCTGTATCTCGAGCGGGTGCAGGGGTGGTTCGGAAAGAGGCGGCCGAAAAATCCTCCGACGCCCAAACCCGGGCAGCTCGCCGGAGCTCACTAAAGCGTCGTCTTCGTGTAGCTCTGGGAGCGGGCCTTGATCCGGTCGAGGAAACTCTCGGCCACCGGAGTGAGCGATCCACGCCAAAACGCGCCGATGGCCAGTGAGGGGAATCCCGCCAACGGAATGACGCGAATATCGTTCGCCGCCATGAGCTCCGGTGTCTGCACCGCCAGCCCGGCCCCGAGAGCGCTGCGCACATAGATCGTTACGAGGTCCTGGGAACTCGTCTCCATCGCAGTCCGCCACACCAGGCCGCGGCGGGCCAGTTCCTTCTGGAACAGACGCGGGAGGAGTTCATGCGGAGGCAGGCTGACCAGCCCGATCTCCCCGGCAGCGCCCGCCCTGAGCAAATCGGCGGCTTTGTGAAACCGTGTCTGAGGCGAAACCAGCAGACAAAGCGGCAACTCGGCGAGAACGGCGGAGCGGAAACCCTGGGGCAATTTGGATTCCAGCACGGTAATCGCGACATCCGCCTCGTCCTCCTCGATGAGGCGCTCGGCTCCGCGCTGGTCGATCTCCTGCAAGCTCACTTTCAGATTGGGAAAATCCCGGCGCAGTTCCGCCAGGATGGCTGGCACGTGCCCGCGCATCACCTCGGTGAGTCCCGCCAGCCGGAGCGTGTCCGAGTGAAACCCTCGCACCTCCTCCGCCACCTCGCCCAGCCGCCCAAAGAAAGGACGAGCAAACTCGTATAACCTCTTCCCCGCCACCGTGAGGCGGAAGGGACGCCGCTCGAACAGCCGCACGCCGAGATCGGCTTCCAGCGATGCCACCTGCGCACTCACGGCGGGCTGCTGGATTCCGTACGGAATATGACGGCAGGCTGCCACGATCCCCTCGTACCGCGCCACGTAATAGAAGAGCTCCAGATGATGGACATTCATTTATCGATAAAATCAATATTACCTCATTGTTTATCGATTATGTAAATTCAAATCCCGGGCGCATGATCGCCTCATGAAATCACTCTTTCAGAAACCCGGGATGAGCGGCCTGCTCACCGCCCAGGCGCAGGTCGCCTTCAATGACAACGCGATCAAGCTCGTGCTGATCGGTCTGGTGCAGATGCTCCTGCCGCCGGATGGAGCCGCCCGGGTGGTGAGCGCGCTGGCGTTGCTGCTGGTCGCGCCCTTCGTGATTTTCGCCCCGCTGAGCGGCTGGCTGGCAGACAGCTTCCCGAATCGCAAGGTCATGTCAGCCTGCCTGTGGTTTCAACTCGCGGTGATGGGCTTCCTGCTCATCGGCACATCTTTCCATTCCCTGGTGTTTGCACTCGGTGCGTTCCTTCTGCTCGGGCTGCAATCCGCCCTCATGGGTCCCGCCCGGCGCGGACTGGCCAAGGAGATCGCAGGAGAGCAGGTCGGTGAAGCCGTCGGGTGGATGGAGATGACCTGCGTGGCGGCGATTCTGATCGGCAGCGTGGCGGGAGGTCAGTTGATTGACGGCTTCGCCTCGCATGCGACGCCCTGGATCTCCGCCACGATCTCGACGGTGATTCTGGCAGCTGGCTGCCTGCTCGCGCTCGGGATTTTCCGCAAGGTTCCGGCCCGCAAGCCGGCAAACCCGACGCCCTTCCGCTGGAGCCTGCTCT
>Ga0209935_1000775_pt1 | contig 66109 bp, 53 predicted proteins | sample ThiBio_1000_plan_2_FD_183958 | JGI IMG/M metagenome (GOLD analysis project Ga0209935, IMG submission 183958) | Wastewater bioreactor microbial communities from Cape Town, South Africa - Thiocy_cont_1000_plan (SPAdes) | ecosystem: Engineered > Bioreactor > Thiocyanate-remediating >... | reverse complement strand
CGAGGTATCCCGCCCCAGCCACACGGGCCCGCCAGAACACCCGCACCGTCTCCCGCGGAGTTCGGAACGTATTCATCAAGATCACCTCAGATCAGAGGGATGTTGCGACCGTTCCTTGAATCCGCCGTCCCGGGAAGGGCGCTGACGTGCGGTGCGCCGCGATCATGTCGTGACGGCCGACAACCCGGTGGTCCCGCGTCGCCGTCGGCGGCAGGATCGCGTCCCATGGGGGACGTACTCGACCTGATCGACGACTTCTGCGACGCGGTGCCGCGCGCCCACGCCACCGCCACGGACGACGGGCCGCTGCGCCTGTTCACCCGGGACGGTCCGGGCTGGCCGTACCACGCGCGCCCGCTGCCCGGGGGTGGGGCGGTCACGCCCGCCGACGTCGAACGGGTCCGGGCGCGGCAGCGCGCGCTGGAGGTGCCCGAGGCGTTCGAGTGGCTGCTCGCGGTGACGCCGTCGATGGCCGGCGCCGTGGCGGCCACCGGGCTACCGGTGCGGGTGTGCCCGCTGCTCGTCCTCGACGCTCCGGCCGCGCCCACCCCGTTGCCGCCCGGGTACTCGGTGCGGCTGCTCGGTCCGGCCGACGCGGACCTGGCCCAGGCCGCGCACGCCGCGCGTGCCGTCGCCAACGCGGCGTTCGGCGCCCCCGCGCCCCCGCCGCCCTCGGCCGCCGAGCTCGCCGAGCTGCGCGCGGACCTGGCCGCGGGGCGGGCGGCCCGGGCCCTGGTCACGGGGCCCGACGGGCCGGTCTGCTCCGGCGGGGCCCAGCGGGCGGGTGACGTGGTGGAGCTGGTGGGCATCGGCACGGCCGCCGCCTTCCGCGGCCGCGGGCTGGGTGCCGCCGTCACCGCGGCGCTGGCCACGGTGGCCCGGGACACCGGCGCCGAGCTGGTGTTCCTGGCCGCGGCGGACGAGACGGCCACCCGCGTCTACGAGCGGGTCGGGTTCCGGAGCGTGGGGGAGTGCGGCATCGCGGAACCGGGGTGATCAGTCGACTCGCGCGCCGTGGGCGGTGCGGCGGGCCCACTCGGGTGCGTGCTCGGGCATCGGGCCGATGGCCACCAGCCGCGCCGGGATCCCCTGCAGCACCGGGAAGAGCTGCAGCAGCCGCAACGGCAGCGGTACCGACCGCAGCGGGGCCGGGGCGAGGGCGTCGGTGAGCATCCCGGCCACGGGAACGGGCGCGGCCGGCCCGGCCGCGATCGCCGGCGACAGGATCGCCTTGTGCGCCAGCCGCTGCATCCCCTGGATCAGCGCGGTGGCCGACCAGCGGCGGCGCTGCACCTTGCGCAGCATCGACCGCGGCACGATTCCCCCGCTGACCAGCGCGGGAGCGAGCAGCCGGGCCGTGGCCACCGCGTCGGCCACGGCCAGGTTGATGCCCACCCCGCCCACAGGCGACATGGCGTGGGCGGCGTCGCCGATCAGCAGCAGGCCGTCGAGGTCCCAGCGACGCAGGCGTTCCAGCTTGACGTCGAGCAGCTTGACGTCGTCCCAGCTCTCCAGCAGGTCGACCCGGTCGGCCATCCAGGGCAGCAGGCCGGCGAAGCGCCGCCGCAGCTCCTCGATGCCCGCGGCCCGCAGCACGGTGTCGCTGCCCTTGCGGATGAGGTAGCCGCACTGCCAGTACTCGCCGCGGTCGATCATCACGCAGAAGTGGCCGGTGGAGAACCGGCCGACGCCGCCGTGGGGGTCGCTCTCGTGGCGGGGGAGCCGGAACCACCAGACGTCCATCGGCACGCCGAACGACCGCGGCACCAGCCCGGCGGCCTCGCGGACGACCGAGTGCCGCCCGTCGGCGGCGATCGTGAGCGACGCCCGCAGCTCGTGCTCCTCGCCCGTGACGCGGTCGGTGTAGCGGACGCCTGCGATGCGCGAGCCGTCGCGGACCAGGCCGGTGACGTCGGCGTTGCGGCGCAGGCGGAACGACGGCTCCTCCTGGGCGGCCTCGGCGATCATGTCGAGGAAGTCCCACTGGGGCACCAGTGCGATGTGCTGGTGGGCCCCGGGCAGCCGGCGCAGGTCCGCGATCTGGACCGTGCCCCCGTCGAGCTGGCCCTGCATGCGGTCCATCAGGCGGTGGGGGATCCTCTCGAACCGCTCGGCGAGACCCAGCTCGTCGAGCAGGGTGAGGGTGGACGCGTGGACGGTGTCGCCGCGGAAGTCGCGCAGGAAGTCGGCGTGCTTCTCCAGCACGGTGACCTCGACCCCGGCCCTGGCCATGAGCAGTCCGAGCACCATCCCGGCGGGCCCCCCACCGACGATGGCGCAGGTCGTGCGATCCGAATTCGTCATGCGTTGAATTTAGCGCGGGTGGGCTAGCCTGGCAAGACCATGAGCACCCCGAATGCCGCCGTCCGCGTCCGCTTCTGCCCGTCCCCGACGGGCACGCCGCACGTGGGGCTGATCCGCACCGCCCTGTTCAACTGGGCCCACGCCCGCCACCACGGCGGGACGTTCGTGTTCCGCATCGAGGACACCGACGCCAACCGCGACTCGGTCGAGTCCTACGAGGCCCTGCTCGACGCCCTGCGCTGGCTCGGGCTCGACTGGGACGAGGGCCCCGAGGTCGGTGGCGACCACGGCCCGTACCGGCAGAGCGAGCGCGGCGCCCTCTACGCCGACGCGCTGGCGAAGCTGATCGCCGGCGGCGAGGTGTACGAGTCGTTCTCACAGGCGGCGGAGATCGAGGCGCGCCACAAGGCCGCCGGCCGCGACCCCAAGCTCGGCTACGACAACGCCGACCGCGACCTCACCGACGCGCAGAAGGACGCCTACCGTGCCGAGGGTCGCGTGCCCGTCTACCGGCTGCGCATGCCCGACCACGACATCACGTTCACCGACCTGATCCGCGGCGACGTCACGTTCCGCGTCGGCACGGTGCCCGACTTCGTGCTCGCCCGCGGCGACGGCTCCCCGCTCTACCCGCTCACCAACCCGCTCGACGACGCCCTGATGGGCATCACCGACGTGCTGCGCGGCGAGGACCTGCTCTCCTCCACCCCGCGGCAGATCGCGCTGCTCGAGGCATTGGCGCGCGTGGGCATCGGCGACGGCCCGTTCCGCTACGGGCACCTGCCGCTCGTCACGGGTGAGGGAAATCGCAAACTGTCCAAGCGCGACCCCGAATCCAACCTGTTCCTCTACCGTGACCGCGGATTCGTGCCCGAGGGACTGCTCAACTACCTGGCCCTTCTCGGCTGGGCGATCGCCGAGGACCGCGACGTGTTCTCGATGGAGGAGATGGTCGCCGCATTCGACATCTCCCGGGTGTCGGCCAATGCGGCCCGCTTCGACCTGAAGAAGGCCGAGGCCATCAACGCCGTCCACCTGCGCGCGCTGCCCGTCGAGGACTTCGCCGCCCGCGTCGTGCCGTACCTGGCGGCCGAGGGTGTGATCACCGGCACCCTCACGCCCGAGCAGCAGGGGCTGCTCACCGCGGCGGCCCCGCTCGTGCAGGAGCGCAGCGTCGTCCTGTCCGACGCCGCCCGCATGCTGGCGTTCCTCTTCGTCGACGAGGACGGCTTCCGTCTCGACGAGGACGCGGCCGCGAAGAACCTCGGTGCCGACGCCGTCCCGGTGCTCGACGCGGCCCTGACCGGCCTCGATGCCGTTCCCGCGTGGACCGCCGCGGAGATCGAGGAGTCGCTCAAGGCCACCCTCATCGACGGTCTCGGGCTCAAGCCGCGCAAGGCGTTCGCCCCCGTGCGGGTGGCCGTCAGCGGCCGGACGGTGTCCCCGCCGCTGTACGAGTCCATGGAGCTGCTGGGCCGTGAGCGGTCGCTGGCCCGGCTGAGGGCCGGTGCGGAACGCGCTGGAGGCCTCGGGTAGAGTCTCCCTCGCAGGGCGCGGGAGACCGCAGACCCTTGGGGTATGGTGTAATTGGCAGCACGACTGATTCTGGTTCAGTTAGTCTAGGTTCGAGTCCTGGTACCCCAGCGGAAACGCGTCAGGAACATGATGTACAGTTCACGAGCGTTATCCAGAAGGCCCCGTCGTCTAGCGGCCTAGGACACCGCCCTCTCAAGGCGGCGGCGCGGGTTCGAATCCCGTCGGGGCTACACCGAAGATCCCGTTCCGGTTCATCCGGAACGGGATCTTTTTTGTGTCGAGAATACGGTGACGCGGCCCACCGCGCACTGGCTACGGCCGACGCCGCAACCAGTGCGCGCTGATCACCGCGCGGGCGCCGTCGTGGGCGGGGGAGGAGGCGGCGCCGTGGTCGACGGCGGGGGCGGCGGAGTCGTCTTGGTCGTCGTCGTCGGTGCGGGCGTCGTCGTCTTGACCGGCGCCTTGGTCGTGGTCACCACCGGCGGCACGACGGGCGGGGCCTGCGTCGGCGGCGGGTTGGACGGCCGGACCTCCGGCACGGTCGTGACCGGCGGCGCCTCCGTGGGCGCGGCGTCCGTCGTCGGGGCGGGCGGAGCCACCGACACCGTCGACTGGCTCTGCACCGGCTGGCCGAGGGGAACCGTCGTGGTGGTCTGGCGCGGCACCAGGAACGCCGCGGCCACGATCGCCACGGCCGCCGCTGCTCCGCCCACGCTCACGAGCAGCGCCGGGCTGAGTCCGCGCCGGGACGGGTACCGGTCCGGCACGACGTAGTCGTGGTCGGCGGCGAACTGGTCCTGCAGCGACGGCCGGGGCGGCGGGGGCGGCGGGGGCGGAACGACCATCCGCGGCGGCACACTGCCGGTGGTGGAGATGCGTTGGGTGGGCGGGGTGAAGTCCGCCGGTGCACCCGCGAAGGAGCCGGTGGCCGCAGGCAGGGGCCGCGGCGGGGCCACCGCGGGCCCGGACTGCGTGAAGGCGGCGGGCGGCACCGCTGCGGCGAACGGCTGCTGGGTGGCGCCGGCGACGCGCGGCGCGGGCACGAACGGCCCGGTGCCGGCCGGCGACGGCGGGATCAGCGACAGCGCGGCGCCCATCGCGATGGCGTTCTTCGGATCGGTGTCGACGGCGACCGGGCGGCCGAGCTGGTCGGAGACGAGCTGCGCCACCAGCGGGATCCGGGACGAGCCGCCCACGAGCAGCACGGCGGTGAGCTGTTCGGGGGTCAGCCCCGCGGAGCCGACGGCGCGGCGCAGGGCGGAGACCGTCTCCTCCACCTGGGGCCGGATCATCGCCTCGAACTCGCTGCGGTGCAGGCGCACCGACCCCTGGCCCGCGGGCGTCAGCACCGGGATGGAGACCTCGGTGTCCGACGACAGCGCCTCCTTCGCCTCCGTGCACTCGCGGCGCACGGACGCGACGGCCGAGAGCACGGCCGGGTCGGTCTCGTCGAGTCCCTCGAACGCCTCGGGCAGACCCTCGCGGACGTGCTCGAAGACGAGCTCGTCGAGGTCGATGCCGCCGAGGCGCTCGACGCCCTCGGGGCGGCCCATCAGGCCGAACCCCGCTGTATCGATGCCCGCTCCGCCTGCGCTGCGCGCGGTGTCCTTGTGGACGACGGCCGCGTCGAACGTGCCGCCGCCGAAGTCGTAGACGGCCACGGTGGAGCCGGGCTCGATGCGCTCGGCTGCCGCGTAGTGCATGGCGGCGGCCTGCGGCTCGGCCAGGAACGTGACGGGCAGGCCGTGGTGGTTGAGCGCGGCCCGGAGCAGGTCCTTCTTGTGAGCGCCCCACGACGCGGGATGGGTGACCGCGATGCGCGCGGCCCCGCCGCCCTCGCGCTGGGCGACCCGGTCGGCGACCCAGCGCACGAGCAGCGCGGAGAGCTCCTCGGGGGCCCAGGGCCGTCCGCCGACGAGGACGGGGGTGGGGTCGCCGATGCGCCGCTTGAACTCGCGGACGACGTGGTCGGGATCGGTGGCGGCCCGGCGTTCGGCCGCGTCGCCGACGACGACCGCGCCGTCGCTGCCGAGGAAGAGGACGGACGGGACGGCGCTGGAGCGGTCGCCGAGGTTGACCACCTCGATGTCCCCGGGGCGGCCGCCCGCGCGGCTGATCGCGGCCGCGGTGCGGGTGGTGCCCACGTCGATGCCGAGCAGGTAACTCACTGCGCTCCCTTGCCTCCGGCCGATGACCCTCGGTACTCCATCGGTGGGATGGAAGGTCACGTTAGCGGCACGGCGGTGGGCTGTACGTGGGGGGCCGGATACCGGCGAGTGACACCGCGCGCGTCTACAGGCGGTGTTGCAGGGCCTCCGCGGCGGCCAGCAGGTCGGCCGCCCAGCGCACGCCCGGGCGGCGGCCGATGCGTTCCACCGGCCCGGACACCGACACGGCGGCCACGACCTGGCCCGCGCCGTCGCGCACGGGGGCCGACACGCTCGCTACTCCGGACTCGCGTTCGGCCACGCTCTGTGCCCATCCGCGTCGCCGGACGTCGAGCAGCACCCGTTCACCGAACGTGGCCTCCGCCAGGATCGCGCGCTGCACGGTGGGTTCGGCCCACGCGGCGAGCACCTTGGCCCCGGAGCCGGCGGTCATCGGCAGCCGCGACCCGACCGGCACCGTGTCGCGCAGGCCGCTGCTCGGCTCGGCCGTGGCGACGCAGAGCCGCTGGATGCCTTCCCGCCGGTAGAGCTGCACGCTCTCGCCCGTGATGTCGCGCAGCCGGGGCAGCACGGCCGCGGCGGCCTCCAGGAGCGGGTCGGCGCCACCCGCGGCCAGCTCGGCGAGCGTGGGGCCGGGGCGCCAGCGTCCGTCGCTGCCGCGGTGCAGCAGCCCGTGCACCTCGAGGCCGACGGCGAGCCGGTGGGCGGTGGCCCGGGGGAGCCCGGTGCGCTCGCACAGCTCGGCCAGTCCGCAGGGCTCGGCCGCCACTGCCCTGAGCACCCCTACGGCCTTGTCGAGAACGCCGATGCCGCTATGCTGTCTCACAAGCCGATACTAACTTCCCAATCTATGAGACGTCCAGAGGAGGTAGACGTGGGAGTCACACTGCCCGAGAAGGTCTGGGCCCAGCACCTCGTCCGCAAGGGTGAGGGCGACGAGCCGGATCTGCTCTACATCGACCTGCACCTGGTGCACGAGGTGACGAGCCCGCAGGCCTTCGACGGGCTCCGGCTCGCCGGGCGCCCCGTGCGCCGGCCCGACCTGACGCTGGCCACCGAGGACCACAACGTCCCCACCCTCGACGTGCTCGCGCCGATCGCCGACGAGGTCTCCCGCACCCAGGTGGAGACGCTGCGCCGCAACTGCGAGGAGTTCGGCGTCACGCTCTACCCGATGAACCACGCCGAGCAGGGCATCGTGCACGTCGTCGGCCCGCAGCTGGGGCTCACCCAGCCCGGCGTCACCGTCGTGTGCGGCGACAGCCACACCTCCACGCACGGCGCGTTCGGCGCGCTGGCGTTCGGCATCGGCACGTCCGAGGTGGAGCACGTGCTCGCCACGCAGACGCTGCCGCTCAAGCCGTTCAGGACGATGGCGGTCAACGTCAACTCGACCGACGGACAGCTCCGCCCGGGCGTCACGAGCAAGGACGTCGTGCTGGCGATGATCGCGCAGATCGGCACCGGCGGCGGCCAGGGCTACGTGCTCGAGTACCGCGGCAACGTCATCGAGAACCTCTCGATGGAAGCGCGCATGACCGTCTGCAACATGTCGATCGAGGCCGGCGCCCGCGCGGGCATGATCGCCCCCGACGACACCACGTTCGCCTACCTGAAGGGCCGCGACCACGCGCCCAAGGGGGCCGAGTGGGACGAGGCCGTCGCCGCCTGGCGGGAGCTGCGCACCGACGACGACGCGGTGTTCGACGCCGAGGTCACCATCGACGCCGACGCGCTCACCCCGTTCGTCACCTGGGGCACCAACCCCGGTCAGGGGCTGCCGCTGGGGGAGAACGTGCCCGACCCCGCGCAGATCGTCGACGAGAACGAGCGCGTCTCGGCGGAGAAGGCGCTGACCTACATGGGCCTCACGCCCGGCACCCCGCTCCGCGACGTGGAAGTCGACACGGTGTTCGTCGGCTCCTGCACCAACGGCCGCATCGAGGACCTGCGCGCCGCCGCCGAGGTCATCGACGGCCGCAAGGTCGCGGACGGCGTCCGCATGCTGGTGGTGCCGGGTTCGATGCGCGTGCGGTTCCAGGCCGAGGACGAGGGCCTGGACAAGGTGTTCACCGCGGCCGGCGCCGAGTGGCGCTCCGCGGGCTGCTCGATGTGCCTGGGCATGAACCCCGACCAGCTCGCCCCCGGGGAGCGCAGCGCGTCCACGTCGAACCGCAACTTCGAGGGCCGACAGGGCAAGGGCGGCCGCACCCACCTGGTGTCGCCGCTGGTGGCCGCAGCCACGGCCGTCCGGGGCACCCTGAGCAGCCCGGAGGACCTGGCCAAGATGGAGGATCGGGACTGATGGACGCGTTCACCACCCACACCGGCATCGGCGTGCCGCTGCGCCGCGCCAACGTCGACACCGACCAGATCATCCCGGCCGTCTACCTCAAGCGCGTCACGCGCACCGGTTTCGAGGACGGGCTGTTCTCCGCCTGGCGGCAGGACGAGAGCTTCATCCTCAACCAGGAGCCGTTCAACCGGGGCTCGGTGCTGGTGGCCGGGCAGGACTTCGGCACGGGCTCGTCGCGTGAGCACGCCGTCTGGGCGCTGATGAACTACGGCTTCCGCGTCGTGATCTCCTCGCGCTTCGCCGACATCTTCCGCGGCAACTCGGCCAAGCAGGGACTGCTCGCCGCACAGGTCGCGCAGCCCGACGTCGAGCTGCTCTGGAAGCTGCTGGAGAACGAGCCGGGCACCGAGGTCACGGTCGACCTGGAGCAGAAGACGGTACAGGCCAAGGACCTCACGCTGCGGTTCGAGATCGACGACTACGCCCGCTGGCGCCTGCTCAACGGCCTCGACGACATCGGCCTGACCTTGCGCCACGCCGACGCGATCACTGCTTTCGAGGGAAATCGGCCGCACCGGTTGCCCACCACCACGCCGGCCTGATCCTTTGCGCCGCAACGGTTTCAGCTGAAGCCGCGCGGTGATTCCGTTGCGCCACAACGGAATCACCGCGTGCGCCTGCTGGCGCGACCGCCTGACCTGCCACTACGGTCACGCCCATGAACAAGACTCAGCTCGTGGACGCGCTCGCGGCGCGGATGGGCGACCGGCGCAGCGCGGCCACCGCGGTGGACGGGCTGCTCGAGACCATCGTGGACACCGTCAAGGGCGGCGGCTCGGTGTCGATCACCGGGTTCGGCGTGTTCGAGGCCAGGGCCCGGGCCGCCCGGGTGGCCCGCAACCCGCGCACCGGCGACGTCGTCGACGTCCCGGCCACCACCGTCCCGGCCTTCCGGCCCGGCGCGGGCTTCCGCACCGCGGTCAGCGGCAGCAGCACCGTCGCCCCGCGGGCCACCCCCGTCCGCCGCACGCGCGCGGCGGCCGCCGCGGCGCCGGCGAAGGCCGCCCCGGCGAAGCCGGCCCGCGCCACCAAGGCCAAGGCCGACACCGCGTTCGCGGCCCCGGCCAAGGTCGCTGCCCCGAAGAAGACTCCGGCCAAGGCGACTGCGGCCACGACCGCCGCGGCGACGAAGACGACCGCCGCGCCGAAGGCAGCGGCCGCGAAGGCGGCCCCGAAGGCGGCGGCGGCCAAGGCCGCACCCAAGGCGGCGGCGCCGAAGGCGGAGGCCAAGGCCAAGGCCGCCCCGAAGAAGGCCAAGGCCAAGAAGTAACCGGCAGCGACCGTCCGGCGGGGTTCGCAGAGCTCGCGGGGCGCACGGATTCGACGCGGTCCGAGCGGAGCCGTGCGGACCGGTTCGCCGGACGGTGAGTTGCCGGTGGCGCAGCATGGCCGGTCGGGGCGTGGGGTGATCGCGATCGTCCGCACGGCATCGTCCTCGTCGGGGCGACGGTGTGCGACGCGCACTGATCACGATGGGTCCGGAGCAGCCGGCCCGCGACGAGATGGGCGGTCCGGGTCGGCGGGCACATCCGCCATCGCGACGTGCGGGCGCGTGCCGTGCAGTGCCGGCTGCGCCTCCTGCGCTGCGCCTCCTGCGCTGCACGACCTGCGCTGCACGACCTGTGCCGCTACTGAACTGTTCCGGCCGCGTCGTACCGCTGGAGCCGTGGTACCAGGCAGTCCCGGGGCACCGTCCGGGCTGTCGGGGTCAGCCCGTCGGGCGTGCGTAGTGGTCGGCCCCGCGCAGATCCGGCCCGTCGAAGGTCAGGACCCAGGTGCTGGCCTTCCGGGCGGGCACGTCGTCGGGGTCGACGCCCAGCCGGTGCGGTGAGGCCGCCGCGAGCGCCGCGACCACGTCCGGGATCACGCCGCCCTGGCTGCACACCACCGTGACGCCCGGGGCGGCGGCCAGCTCGCGCGCGCGGGCCAGGCCGGCGTCGGGGTCGTCCCAGTAGCCCTCCTCGCCGAGCAGCGGCTCGCCGGACACCGGGACGCCGAGCGTCGCCGCCAGGGGGGCCACCGTCTCGCGGCACCGCACCGGTGGGGCGCTGAGCACGCGGTCGGGCCCGAACAGGCCCAGCAGGGTGGACACCTGCAGCGCCTGCTCGCGCCCGGAGCCCGAGAGCGGACGCAGCCCGTCGTCGCCGTCCCACTGGCTGCGGCTGCCGGCGCGCGCGTGGCGCACCAGCACCAGCGTGGATGTCGCCACGCCGCGGCGGACGAAGCGGCCCAGCACGTCGACGTCCCGGCGGTAGGACAGCAGCCCGCCGGCCTTGTCGGGGGCGACCCAGCGCAGCTCGTCGGTCTCGTCGTTCGCGGAGAACCCGGGCCCGTCCGCGCCGTCCACGGCCTGCGCCGACCAGTAGCGGACGAGCTTCGGTCCCTCGGGCACCTCGTAGTGGACGTCGCCGAGCACCGGGCCGAGCCGGCACCGCCATCCGGTCTCCTCGGCCACCTCCCGGACGGCGGCGAACGGCATCGTCTCCCCGCGGTCGAGCTTGCCCTTGGGGAACGACCAGTCGTCGTAGCGCGGGCGGTGCACGAGGGCGAGCTCGGTGCCGGACTCCGAAGCGCGCCACAGCACGGCTCCGGCCGCACGGACCGACACCGGCCGCGGCGCAACGGTCGAGCTCACTCCGCGGCGGCGATCGTGACGGCCGCGCTGCCGCGCGCCTCCGCGGGGGCGAGTGCGTGGCGCAGCATCATCTCGGCCTGGTGGTCGCGCACCGGGTTGATGCCGGAGTCGGCGGCGGGCGAGGGCTCCCAGGACCCGTCGGCGTGCAGCGTCCAGCAGCGGGTGGCGGGGTCGAGGCAGGAGTCGAGCACCTCGCCGAGCTTGGCCGCCAGCGCCGGGTCCGCGACGCGCAGCAGCACCTCGACGCGCCGGTCGAGGTTGCGGTGCATCATGTCGGCGCTGCCGATCCAGTACTCGTCGGCCGCCCCGAAGTGGAACACGCGGCTGTGCTCCAGGAAGCGTCCGAGGATCGAGCGGACGTGGATGTTCTCCGAGAGCCCCTCGTGGCCCGGCCGCATCGCGCAGATGCCGCGCACGATGACGTCGACCCGCACCCCCGCCTGCGACGCCCGGTAGAGCGCGTCGATCACCTGCTCGTCCACCAGCGAGTTCATCTTGAGGCAGATGCGCGCGTTCCCGTTGCCCTGACGGTGGGCCTCGATCTCGTCCTCGATGCGCCGCACGATGCCGCGCCGCACGCCGTAGGGCGCGACGAGCAGGCTGCGGTAGGACGTCTGGCGGGAGTAGCCCGTCAGCGAGTTGAACAGGTCGGTGAGGTCGGCGCCGATCGTCGGGTCGGCCGTCAGCACGCCCAGGTCCTCGTAGAGCCGGGCGGTCTTGGGGTTGTAGTTGCCCGTGCCGATGTGGCAGTAGCGGCGGATGATCGTGCCCTCCTGGCGCACCACCAGCGAGGTCTTGCAGTGCGTCTTGAGCCCCACCAGCCCGTAGACGACGTGCACGCCCGCCTTCTCCAGCTCGCGGGCCCAGCGGATGTTGGCCTGCTCGTCGAAGCGGGCCTTGATCTCCACCAGCGCCACGACCTGCTTGCCGGCCGCGGCCGCGTCGATCAGGGCGTCGACGATGGGGGAGTCGCCGGAGGTGCGGTAGAGGGTCTGCTTGATCGCCAGGACGTTCTCGTCCTCGGCGGCCTGCTCGATGAACCGCTGCACGCTCGTGGAGAACGAGTCGTAGGGGTGGTGCACCAGCACGTCGCCCTCGCGCAGGGTGGCGAAGATGCTGCGGGGGGTCTCCCGCTCCGCGAACGCCGGGTGCGTGGCGGGCACGAACGGCTCGTCCTTGAGGTCCGGGCGGTCGACCGCGTGCACGGCCCACAGTGCGGTGAGATCCAGCAGGCCGGGCACCGTGACGACGTCACCGGGGTCGACGTCGAGCTCGCGCAGCAGCAGCTCCAGCACGTGCTCGCTCATCGTGTCGGTGACCTCGAGGCGCACCGGGGGCCCGAACCGGCGCCGGGCGAGCTCGCGCTCGAGCGACTGCAGGAGGTCCTCGTCGCGGTCCTCCTCCACCTCGACGTCGGCGTTGCGCGTGACGCGGAAGGCGTGCACCTCCGTGACGTCCATGCCGGTGAACAGATCACCGAGGTGGGCGCCGATGAGGTCCTCGATCGGGAGGAACGTGATGTCCTCGCCGGGGGTGTCGACGCGCACGAGGCGCGGCACGTTGTTGGGCACCTTGACGCGGGCGAACCGCTCGGTGCGCGCCTCCGGGTCCCGCACGGTGACGGCGAGGTTGAGCGACAGCCCGGAGATGTAGGGGAAGGGGTGCGCGGGGTCCACCGCGAGCGGGGTGAGCACCGGGAAGACCTGCGCGGAGAAGTAGTCCGACAGGCGCAGCCGCTGGGCCTCGGAGAGGTCGTCCCAGCGCATGATGCGGATGCCCTCGGACTCGAGCTCGGGGCGGACCTGGTCGAGGAACACCCGGGCGTGCGCCTCGGCGATGGCCTGGCTGCGCGTGGCGATGCGGGCGAGCTGCTCGCGGGGCGAGAGGCCGTCGGCGCTGCGGACGGCGAGCCCGGTCTCGTTGCGGCGCTTGAGCCCGGCGACGCGCACCATGTAGAACTCGTCGAGGTTGGAGGCGAAGATCGCCAGGAACTTGGCGCGTTCCAGCAGCGGCTGGCTGTGGTCCTCCGCCAGCGCGAGCACCCGGGCGTTGAAGTCGAGCCAGGACAGCTCGCGGTTGAGGTAGCGGTCGTCGGGGAGCTCGGAGACCGGGGCCGGAGTGCGGGCGGGCGGGCTCACCGGCACCGCCGCGGCCGACGAGCCGGACGTGCGGGCGTCGGTGGCGGCCGGGGCCGGCCCGGGCTGGTTGGCGCGGCCGTTGGTCGTGCGCGGGGTGGGGACCTGGGTGCTCGTGCCCGCCGCCGCGCGGGCCGCGGCGTGGACCCGCCGCGTGGAGGGCCGGGGAGCTCGCCGTTTCGCCTGACCCCTGGCCCGGCCCGATTCCTCCGGTCCGTCGCCGCTGCCCGACTTGCCGTTCACGTCGTCACCCACGCCGGTGATTGTTACGCACGGAAGGCCTGTCCCGCCTCAGACCTCCACCGTCATCCGAGTGAACTATCTGGCCGGCGCCAGCACGGCCCGCGTGTGCTCGCCCACGCCGAGCGCGACCGCGAGATCGAGATCGGCGGGGGTGTCGACGTCGCGGCGCAGGCCGGGCCACCCGCCCTCCAGCGGACGCGCCCCGGACTTCTCGTGGAGCCGGGCCGAGTCCGGGCCGAACCGCGGATCGAGATCATGGCCCGGCGCGGCGAGCAGGAACGTGGTGCCCGTGCCGTCGGCGTCGGGGCTGAAGGCCCGGCCCCCCAGGTGGAGCGCCGCCTCGACCGCCGCGTCGAGCTCGGAGGGGCGCAGCGCCGGCAGGTCGGCCTGCAACGCGCCGACCGCGCAGCCGGGATCACGGGCCCGCAGCAGCGCCGCTCCGTGCGCGTAGGCGCGGTTCAGCCCGCCCAGCGGGCCGTCCGGCACCACCTCGACGCCCAGCGCGCCGAACTGGGCGCTCACCGCCGGATCCGAGCTGACGACGAGCAGCCGCCGCACGCCCGTACTGGCGAGCACCGCGGCCACCGTGTCGTGGGCCAGGGCGAGCGCCAGGCGGATGTGCGCCCCGGCGTCGCCGACGCCACCGTCGGCGGCCCCGCGCAGCCGCGACTTCGCCGCCGTCAACGGCTTGACCGGGACCACGAGATCCACGGCCGGATGTGAACTCACGCCGCCATCGTCGCACCCGCACGTCCACTGACCCGCCGGTGCGGCGCTCGGCGCTTTCGACCAGTCGAGCTCCTGTCGTCGACGATCTCGACCCGGAGGGTGATCAGGCGTCCCCGGCGCTCCGGGCGGGCAGAGCACGGCGCCGTGCTCCCCCGGCTCGGGCCACTCGTTCGCGGCGGTCGACACCCGGTCCGACGCGCCGGCCCGGGCCCCCGGCTGGAACACCGCGTGGTTCGTCCGCCGGCTGCGCAGCGCCCGCAACGCCGACGGGGACCCACGGTGCGCTCCCGGCCCGGCCGGCACGCGAAGCGGGCGCGCCGCCCCCGACCTGGACCTCCGGCGGCCGGGAAGGAAGACTCAGCGCCGTGATCGATCGCAGAGCGGGCGTACGGCGGGAGCCGCGGGGCTTCTGGATCTCCTTCTGTGCGGTCTTCTTCTATCCGATGGGCTGGCTCGCCGGGCGCAGCCGGTTCGAGGAGCGCCAATACATCCCCGCCGAGGGTGGTGCGCTGATCGTCGCCAACCACATCTCACACCTCGACCCCGTCTTCACCGGCCTGCAGGTCGAACGGGCCCGCCGGGTGCCGCGGTTCATGGCCAAGCACAGCCTCTGGCGCACCCCGGTGCTCGGGCAGGCGCTGGCCGGGAGCCGGCAGATACCCGTCTACCGCGAGTCGGCCGACGCCCAGCAGAGCCTGCGCGACGCCACCACGGCCCTGGGCGAGGGACTGGTCGTGATCATCTACCCGGAGGGCACCATCACCCGCGATCCCGAGGGCTGGCCCATGCAGGCCCGCACGGGCGTCGCCCGGCTCGCGCTCTCGGTGGACGTCCCGGTGATCCCCACCGTGCACTGGGGCACCCGCGACGTGCTCGACGGCTACAGCGGCAAGTTCCGGCCGCTGCCCCGCAAGGCGATCACCGTGCGGTGCGGCCCGCCCGTCGACCTCACGCCCTACCGCGGCCGCACCCAGGACGCCGCGCTGCTCCGGGAGGTCACCGATCTGATCATGGGCCGGGTCAAGGAGCTGCTGGCGGAGGTGCGGGGGGAACCGGCGCCGGCCGAGTTCTTCCGGCGGGGGGCGGCGACATGAGTCGTGAGGTACGGCGCGTCGCGGTGCTCGGGGCGGGGTCGTGGGGCACCGCGTTCGCCAAGGTGATGGCCGACGCCGGCCGGGACGTCGTGCTGTGGGCCCGGCGTCCGGAGGTGGCCGCCGCCGTCAACGACGGGCACGTCAACCCCGACTACCTGCCCGGCGTCGCCCTCCCGGGTCTGCTCACCGCCACCACGAACGCCGCCGCCGCGCTCGACGGGGCCGACGCCGTGGTGCTCGCCGTCCCGTCACAGACGCTGCGCGCCAACCTCTCGGGCTGGAGCGTCCTGCTGCCCCCGGGCGCCACGCTGGTGAGCCTGGCCAAGGGCGTCGAGCTGGGCACGCTCAAGCGGATGAGCGAGGTGATCGTCGAGGTCGCCGGCCTGCCCCCCGACCAGGTGGCTGTGGTCTCCGGACCGAACCTCGCCCGCGAGATCGCCGCCGAGGAACCGACCGCCACCGTGATCGCCTGCGCCGACCACGAGCGGGCCGTGCAGCTGCAGCAGGCCTGCACCACCGGCTACTTCCGCGCCTACACCAACACCGACGTGGTGGGCTGCGAGATGGGCGGCGCAGGCAAGAACGTCATCGCGCTGGCCTGCGGCATGGCGGCGGGGCTGGGCTTCGGCGACAACACCCGCGCGTCGCTGATCACCCGCGGCCTGGCCGAGACCGCTCGGCTGGGCGTGGCGCTGGGCGCCGACCCGATGACGTTCGCGGGGCTGGCCGGCCTCGGCGACCTGGTGGCCACCTGCTCCTCGCCGCTGTCGCGCAACCGGACGTTCGGTGAGCGCCTGGGCCGTGGCGAGAGCCTGGCGCAGGCCGAGGCGTCCAACCACGGGCAGGTGGCCGAGGGCGTGAAGTCGTGCTCGTCGATCTGCGCGCTGGGGGAGCGCCACGGGGTGGAGCTGCCGATCGCCGACGCCGTGCGGAGGGTCTGCCACGACGGCTTCTCGGCGGCGGAGCTGGGCAAGGAACTGATCAGCCGGACGCCCCGTCCCGAATAAGCGGCGGCTCCGCCGCCCGTGCGCGGAAGACGGTGCCCTGGCCCTGATCTCCGCGCACGACCTGTCGGATCGGCCTTCCTCGTCACGCCGGGGCTAGGCTGGCCGCCATGATCACGGGCGCCGGGGACGGCACGCGCTGCGTCCACGGCGGGCGCGGCGACGACGTGCTCGGCGCCCCCGTGCACCCCGGCCCCGTGCTGTCGTCGACCTTCCATCTGGGGCTCCCGGCCGACCCGACGCCGCCCGACTTCTACGGCCGCGCAGACAACCCCACCTGGCGGGCGCTGGAGGCCGCGATCGGCCTGCTGGACGGCGGCGGGTGCGTGAGCTTCTCCTCCGGCATGGCGGCGATCGCGGCCGTGCTGCGCGTCGGCGCCCCGCGCGGGGCGCTGGTCCTGCCCTCGGACGGCTACTACCTCGCGCGCGCACTCGCCCACGGTGAGCTGGCGCCGCTGGGCGTCGAGGTCCGGGAGGTGCCGACGGCGGGCGAGTGGCCCGACGGTGTGCTCGACGGCGCCGGGCTCGTGGTGGTGGAGACGCCGTCCAACCCCGGCCTCGACGTGATCGACATCGAGTGGGCGGCCGGGGCGGCGCACGCGGCCGGCGCGCTGCTCGCCGTCGACAACACCACCGCCACCCCGCTCGGACAGCAGCCGCTGGAGCTGGGTGCCGACCTGACCGTCGCCAGCGACACCAAGGCCCTGGCCGGGCACGGCGACGTCGTGCTGGGCCACGTCTCCACCCGGGACGACGAGTTGCTCGCCCGGCTCCGCGAGGCCCGCTCCCGGGGCGGCGCGATCCCCGGCCCGATGGAGGCCTGGCTCGCCCATCGCGGACTGGCGACGCTCGACCTGCGGCTGGCCCGGCAGGCCGCGAACGCCGCCGCTCTGGTCGAGGTCCTCCTGCGCCACCCGGCGGTGCGCGACGTGCGCTGGCCGGGCCATCCGGACGACCCGTCGCACGCGGTGGCCGCCCGTCAGATGCGCCGGTGGAACGGCGTGCTGGGGTTCACGCTGCCCTCCACGGAGGCGGTGGGGGAGTTCCTCGCCGTGTCCCGGTTGGTGGGCTCGGCCACGAGCTTCGGCGGTCTGCGCACCACGGCCGACCGCCGGCAGCGGTGGGGCGACGACGTCGTCGACGGGCAGGTGCGGCTGTCGGCGGGCTGCGAGGATCCGGCCGACCTCGTCGCGGACATCCGGGCAGCTCTCGATGCCGTCCGTCGCTGAGACGAGACGGCGAACTCGCGGGTCAGGGGGTGGGGGGTTCCTCGTCCACCGGACCGCTGAGGTACCACTCCTCCCACCGGTCGTACGCGCCGGCGAGGGCGGCGCGGAAGATCGGGGGGCGGTCGATGGCGGTGATGAACGTGCGGGGCACCGTGCCCGCGGGGCGGGTCTCCACCGACTGGGCGTAGACCGTGGAGTAACCGGCGCGCTTGGCCTCCAGCGTGGCGGCGTCGGTCCAGTTCTTGGACTGGCCGAACGGGATGGCGAACTCGTCGGTGTCGACGTCGAGCATCCGCACCATCCGCTCGCGGGAGACCTCGAGCTCGCGGCGGGCCTCGTCGGGCCGGAGCTTGCCGAAGTCGCGGTGGGTGACCGAGTGGCTGGCCAGCGTCATGCCCTGGTCCTGCAGCGCGACGAGCCCGTGCCAGTCGAGCACGTGGTCGTATCCCTCCTCGTGGCCGCCGTCGGCCCACCCGGTGACCACGAACATCGTGGACGGGATGCCGTGGTGGCGCAGGACGGGCGCGGCGTGGTCGAGCACGCTCGTGCAGCCGTCGTCGAAGGTGAGGGCGAGCAGCTGCTCCTCCGGCCGGGCGAGCACCTGGGCGGGGGTGGCGAAGGTCCACCCGTCGTCGACGGCCATCTGCAGGTGGCTCTCGAAGTGGCGCGGGCTGACGTCGTTGACCTCCCACTCGGGCGTGCCGATGGAGTGGTAGGCCAGGATGCGGGCCCGCTTGTGCCCCGCGGTGGACGTCCTCGCGGCGAGAGCCCAGCGCTCCGCGCGCAGGCGACCGTCGACGACGCACCGGTACGCGAACTGAGCAGCGGGCACATCACCCAGCGCACGGCGTACCGACCGCAACATGGTGGCCAAGCTCAGGTCCTCTCGCGAGTGGATGCGGGTATCGAGCCTACGCAGTAGCCCTGTGGCTCCGCTGAGAGCTCTCTCAGACCGCGCGCTCCGCGGCTAACCGCTGCTCGGTCACCGGCACCGCGGGTGCCCGCAGCGGGGCCAGCGGCGTGTTGCCCAGCACGATGTCGGCGGCCTTCTCGGCCAGCATCATCACGGGCGCGTAGGTGTTGCCGTTCGTCAGCTCCGGGAAGATCGACGCGTCGATCACGCGGATGCCGTCGAGCCCGTGCACGCGCAGGCTCGACGGGTCGACGACGGCCCGGTCGTCCACGCCCATGCGGGCACTGCAGGCCAGGTGCAGGCCCGGGCGGGCGGTGCGCTCCACCCAGTCGAGCACCTGCTCGTCGGTGGCGGTGGCCGGGCCCGGCTCGGTCTCGCGGCTGCCGAACCCGGCGAACGCGGGCTGGTTCATGAGGGTGCGGCCGACCTGTACCGCGTCGAGCCAGCGCTGCCGGTCGCTCGGGTCGCCCATGAAGTTGAGGTGGATGGCCGGGTCGCGGCGCGCGTCGCGGGAGGTGATCTTCACCGTGCCCGTGGCCGGGGAGTGCATGACGCCGACGTAGACCTGGTAGCCGTGCTCCTTGATCCGCACGGGCCCGTCCGCGCTCTCGATCACCAGCGGGATGAGGCCGAACAGGACGTCGGGGCTGACGGCCTCGGACCCGGTGCTCGCGAAGCCGACGGCGCGCAGCGGGTTGCGGGTGCCCGCGCCCTTCCCGAGCAGGTAGGCGCCCAGGATGATGCCCGGCCACGCGGCCTTGCTGCGCAGCGGCGAGGTCAGCACCGGACGCGACGACGCGTAGTGCAGGTGCACCGCGAGATGGTCCTTGAGGTTCTCGCCGACGCCCGGCAGGTCGGCCACCATCGGCACGCCCATGGGGTGCAGGTGCGCGGGGTCGCCGACGCCGGAGAGCTGCAGCAGCTGCGGCGAGCCGATGGCGCCGCCGGCGAGGATGACCTCGCGCGCCCGGACGGTCCGCTCGCCGCCGCGGCGCTGCTTGTAGGCCACGCCGACCGCTCGGGTGCCCTCGAACAGGACACGGGTGGCGTGGGCGTGCGTGCGCACCTCGAGGTTGCGGCGGCCGCGGGCGGGGTGCAGGTAGGCGCGCGACGACGACGCGCGCAGACCCCGCTGGACGGTCTGGTCGGCGGGGGAGAAGCCCTCCTGGACGGCGTCGTTGATGTCGTCGACGACGGCGTGGCCGGCCTGGCGGGCGGCGGCGAAGAAGGCGTCGAACAGGGGGCTGTCGGCGGGCCCGCGCTCCAGCGACTGCGGACCGCCGCGGCCGCGGCCGGTGCCCTCGGGCTCATCGACGCAGTTCTCCAGCCGGCCGAAGTACGGCTCGCAGTGCGCCCAGTCCCAGTTCCCGCAGCCCGGCTTGGAGCCCCAGACGTCGAAGTCGGCGTGGTTGCCGCGCTGGTAGATCATGCCGTTGATGCTCGACGAGCCGCCGAGCAGCTTGCCGCGGGGGTGGATCAGCTTCCGCGACTGCAGGCCGGCCTCGGGCTGCGACTCGTAGTTCCAGTCGTAGTGGCGCTTGCCGATCGTGCGGCCGAGCGCGATCGGCAGCTGCACCTGCAGGTCCCACCAGTAGTCCCGGCCGCCGGCCTCGAGGACCAGCACGTCGACCCCGGGATCCGCGCTCAGGCGTGCGGCCAGTACGCACCCGGCGGCGCCGCCGCCCACGATCACGAAGTCGTACTCGCGCGCCATCCGCTGTTCTCCCTATCGCCGTCTCCCCGACATGACCGGGGAACACAGCCCTCCCCCGACGTCGCGGCGACCCTACAACGCCCCACAGGAGGCGCACGGGACATCCCTTCTCAGGCTGAGCTCAGGCTGAGGCCCCACGATGTCGCGGTGCTGCAGCGCCTGTGTCGGGACCCCCTGGGCATGCTGGCGGGCGCGGTCGTCCTCGTCGTCGCCGTGCTGTCGGTGGTGCGGGCGTTCGGCCCGATGACCTACTCCGGCGACATCTGGCGGCAGGCCGACACGGCGTCGATCGCGCAGAACTTCGCCGAGAACGGCATGCGGCTGCTCTACCCCCAAATCGACTGGGGTGGTGCGGGGCCCGGCTACGTCGAGACCGAGTTCCAGCTGCTGACGTGGCTCACCGCCGCGTTCTACCTCGTGTTCGGCGAGCACGTGTGGATCGGCCGGCTGATCTCGCTGGCGTTCGCGCTGGTGGCGGTGGCCGCGTTCTGGGGGCTGGCCCGCCGGCTGCTGCCGCCCACGGCCGCGCGGTGGGCGCTGATCGCGTTCGCCCTCTCACCTCTGTTCATGCGCTACGGCAGCGCGTTCATGCCCGACGCCACGGCGCTGGCGTTCTTCCTGCTCGCGATGCTGTGGTTCCGGCGCTGGCTCGACGAGGACCGCGTGGCGTGGCTCGCGGCCACGGCGGTCGCCGTGTCGCTCGCCGCTCTGGTCAAACCCACGTCGCTGATCGTCGGTCCGATCCTGCTGGTCTGGCTGCTGGCCGCCGACCGGGCGCGGCTGCGCCGGCCCGCGCCGTACGTCGCGGGCGTGGCGGCGCTCGTCGCCCCGGCGCTGTGGCTGCTGCACGCCAACTCGCTCTACCGCACCTACGGCAACACGTTCGGCGTGCTCTCGGGCGGAGACGACAAGTTCGGCGGCGTGGGCCAGTGGCTGCGTCCCTCCTTCTCCATCGGCAACGCCTACCTCGAGGCCGTGTGGGTGCTCGGGGTGGTGGGTGTGCCGCTCGCCGTGCTGGGTGCCGTGGTGGTGTGGCGCGAGCGCCGGCGGTACGCGGTGGTCGTCGCCGGGGTCGTGGTGGTGGTCGGCTACTTCTTCGCCGTCGCCCGGTACAGCCAGAACTCGCCGCAGTACCACATCTACGCGCTGCCGTTCGCCGCGTTGCTGGTCGGCCTCGGGGTCGCGGCCGCCGCGCCGCGGGTGCCGCTGCTCGCGCGCCGGATCGCGGCGGTGGTGATCGTCGCCGCCTTCGCGGCCGGTAGCCTGACGGTGTTCGTGGGGTCGCTGAGCGACACCAGCGGCACGCTCGGGGTCTGCGCCACGGAGCTCGACGAGGTGTCGGCCCCCGGGGACCTGGTGGTGGTCGACACCACCAGCAACGCTCTCGACAACGGGGTCCCGAACAACTGGCAGGAGCCCGTCGTCTTCTACCGCGCCGACCGCCGGGGCTGGAGCGTCGCCGCCGACCAGCTCGACGCTGCTCGGCTCGCCGCCGACCGGCAGGCGGGAGCGCGGTTCTTCGTCGACGTCGACCCCGCGCTCGTGCCGGCCGGCAGCCCGCTGGCCGGATGGCTCACCGCGAACGCGACGCCGCTGCGGACGTCGGCCGCCGACGGATGCGGCATCTGGGTGTTCCGGTAACACCCCACGCCGGGTAGGCGATCAGAGCAACGGAGGCCATTGCAGTGCAGAGTCGGTCGGGGAACGACCCGGCGTACCCGTCGGTGGAGTCGGAGACGGTGCGTATCGCCGGTCCCGTGACCGCGCCCGTGCCCGTTCAGCCCGACGGGGGTGCAGCCGATCACCGGAGCGCGTCTCAGTACCCTGAGAACGTGGTCGACACGCGCGAAACGGGCAAGCAGCGGTTGAAGCGCCTCCGCGTCGGCCGTGGTCTGGAGCTCAACGCGCTGTCGCTGATGGTCGCCTCGGTGATCACGGCCCTGGTGGGGGTCTTCTTCTGGGCGGTCGCCACCAAGGCGCCCGCGGCCGAGGTCGGCCGCTCGTCCGCGATCATCACCACCGCCACCCTGCTCAGTGCTCTGGCCAGCCAGAACGTCGGCCTGTTGATCAGCCGGTTCCTGCCGGGGGCGGGCCCGCGGTCGAAGAAGCTGGTGCTCGTCGGCTACGCCGCGGCGTCCGGGGTGGCACTGCTGCTCGGGGCCGGGTTCGTGCTGTTCTGGCACAGCAGCCTGTTCGCCTCCGATCTCGAGCGCTACCTGTTCCCCGTGTTCACGATGATCCTGTCGCTGTTCGTGCTGCAGGACTGGGTGCTCATCGGCCTGCGCGCCTCCACGTGGGTGCCCTTGGAGCAGCTGCTCTTCGCGCTCGTGAAGCTCGGCCTGCTCGTGGTGTTCATCGCGCTGTTCCCCGTCGGCGGCATCGTGCTGTCGTGGGTGGTGCCGGCCGGGATCGCCGTGCTGATCGTCAGCTCCATCGTGCTGTTCCGCGCGCTGCCGCGCCGCCCGCCGCCCGAGCCGGGCGCCGCCCAGCTCCCGGGGCGCCGGGGCCTGACCATCATCTTCTTCAGCGAGTACGCCACCGGGATCATGACGGTGGCCGTGCCGATGGCGCTGCCGCTGATCATCGTCGCGCAGCTGGGCACCGAGTCCAACGCGTACTACGCGCTGCCGTGGATGCTCAGCGAGGCGTTCAACATGCTGCTGTGGAACATCAGCTCGTCGTACATGGTCGAGGCCTCCAACGACGGGCCCAAGGCGGCCGCGCTGCTCAGGCGCACCATCCGGCTCAACCTCCTCATCGGCGGGCTCGGCGTGCCGTTCATGCTGATCGGGGCGCCCTGGCTGCTCACGTTCCTCGGCGGGGCCTACGCCGCCGAGGGCTCCACGGTGCTGCGGATCCTCGCCTGCGCCATCCCGTTCCTCGTGATCACCTCGCTCTACAGCACCACGGCGCGGGTCCGCCAGCAGATGGGGCGCGTGGTGGCCATCCAGCTCGGCGCGTCCGTGCTCACGATCGGCCTCGCCCTGATCCTCATCCGCGAGATGGGCATCAACGGCGTGGCGCTGTCGTACCTGATCGCCGAGGTGCTCTGCGCGGTCATCGTCTTCATCCCCCTGATCCGCATCCTGCGCGAGAAGACCCCTGCGGCTCCGGCGGCGAACCCTGAACCGGCTCCGGTGTGAGCCCGAGCGGAGTGACCCCGTGACATCGATCGGACCGCGGCCCACCGTCAGCGTCGTCGTGCCCTGCTACAAGTACGGCCAGTACGTGCAGCAGACCGTCACGAGCATCCTGCGCAACGAGCGCGTCGACATCGACGTCCTCGTGATCGACGACTGCTCGCCCGACGACTCCTGGGAGGTCGTACAGGCGCTGCCCCGGTTCGACACCCGCGTCCGGGTGGTGCGCAACGAGCGCAACCAGGGCCTCATCGCCACCGCCAACGACGGCCTCGACCAGGCCAAGGGCGACTACGTGGTGCTGCTCTCCGCCGACGACGCGCTCGCCCCCGGCTGGCTCGACCGCGGCGTCGACCTGCTGGAACGCACCCCGCACGCCACGTTCGTCAAGGGGCCGGTGCGCGTCTTCGAGGGTCCGCACCTGCCCACCCTGCGCAAGCAGCGCGACCTGCGCTCCGTCGTGTGGCCGGGCCGCGACTGGATCGCGAAGAGCTGCGACCAGGGCGTCACCGACGTGCGCTCACCCGAGGTGATCGTGCGCACCTCGGCCCAGCGTCAGGCGGGCGGCTACAACCCGAAGGTGCCCTACAGCTCCGACATGGAGATGTGGCTGCGCCTGGCCAGCCTGGGCGACGTCATCGAGGTCACCGGTCCGGTCTCGGCGTTCTACCGCTTCCACCCCAGCAACATGTCGCGCGGCAAGGACCTGCTCGGCGTCGGCGAGCTCGACAGCAACGACGACGCGTTCGACGAGTGGTACGCCGGCGCGGGCTCCCGGGTCGAGGGCGCCGACGAGCTGCTCAAGCGCGCCCACCGGGCGCTGGCCGTCATGGCCGTCGCGAGGGCGCCGCGGGCGTTCCTGGAGGACCCCCCGATGTTCCAGCGGCTGTGTGAGTTCGCGCTCGAGAAGGACCTGCTCTGGGCGGCGCCCCAGGTCGCGAAGCTGCGCCAGCGGCTCACCTCGCCGCTGGCGGTGCGGGCCCGCGACCGGCTCACCCCCCTCACCGAGGCCGTGGTGCAGACGCGCCGCAAGGTCCCGCACCTGCGGGCCCGGGTCGGCGCCTACACGGCGTGGGTCAACGACCGGCTCGGCACGGCCGACCACGACGCGACCGGAACGAAGGCTCGTCACATGAATGGGGAAGGCCGTTGATCGCCACCGAGGGCATGTGGTGCTGCGAGACCGACCTGGCCGGTGACGGTGCGATCCGGTCCGTGGCCCCCCAGGAACCCGGCCACACCACGGCGCGCGTGCTCGTCCGGCTGCACGGTGAGCCGCTCGGATACGTCACGCTGCCCGCCGTCGACGGCGACGTCGACCGCGAGCAGCTGCTGCGCGTGGTGTGGGCGCGCTGGTCGGCCGACGTCAACGAGCACCTCGTGGACGAGGGGCTCCCGGCGCGCACGGCGCTCGGCCCCGACGACGTGCCGCTGCCCGCCGCCACCGCGTCGTGCCCCAACCACATCGAGGCCGACGAGCCGGTCTCGGTGGTGGTGTGCACCCACAACCGCAGCACGATCCTCACCCGCTGCCTCACCGGGCTGCAGGCGCTGACCTACCCGAACCTCGAGATCATCATCGTCGACAACGCCCCCAGCGACGGCAGCACGCGCGCCGTCGTCGAGAAGGTGATGGCCGAGGACGACCGGTTCCGCTACGTCGTGGAGCCGCGCGCCGGCCTGTCCTACGCCCGCAACAAGGGCCTCGCCACCGCCACGGGGCGCTACCTCGCCTACACCGACGACGACGTGTCGGTGGACGCCGGTTGGATCGAGGGCCTGGTCCGGGGCTTCCGACGCCGCTCCGACATCGGCTGCGTCACCGGCCTGGTGTGCACCGCCAGCGTCAACACCGCCGCCGAGGCCTACTTCGACGCCCGGGCGTCGTCGTGGTCCACCCGGCCCCGGCCGGAGATCTTCGACATGCACGGGGCCCGGCGCGAGGGCGCGCTCTACCCCTACTCCGCCGGCATCTACGGCACGGGCGCCAACTTCGCGTTCGACCGCGAGTTCCTCACCTCCACCCACGGCTTCGACGAGGCGCTGGGCGCCGGCGCCCGCACCCGCGGCGGCGAGGACCTCGACGCGTTCGTCACCACGCTGCTGGAGGGCCGGGCCATCGCCTACGAGCCGTCGGCGATCGTGTGGCACCACCACCGCGCCGGGCGTGACGAGCTGCTGCGCCAGCTCTACGGCTACGGCACGGGCTTCGCGGCGTTCATCGCGAAGACCATCGCCCGCCCGTCCACCCGGTGGGACGTCGTGCAGCGCGTGCCTCAGGGGCTCCAGAAGATCGTGAAGATCCGCTCCGACACCAAGCACGCGCTGGGGGAGCGGATCGAGTCCCCCCGCGGTGCGGCGCTGGTGGAGTTCGCCGGCTACGCGGCGGGCCCGTACCTGTACTGGCGGGCGAAGCGGGACAACCGCAAGCACTAGCCGAGAACTGCCGCGATTTCGTGCGGAAGTACATCGTCCCGGGCCGAGCAGGGGGCAGGATCGAGGGCGTCGTCCAAGGCGAGGCGAAGACGCTGCTCACGGTGCTCGAGACTCGGGGCTCCGACATCACCGATGCTGATCGAACCCGTATCGCCGGATGCCGCGACCCCGAGCAGCTCGACATCCGGCTGCGCCGGGCGACCACCGTGGACTCGGTGGACGAGCTGTTCGGCTGAGCGACCACCTGCGACGAACGGCACTGTCGTCGCACGGGTTGCGACGGGAGTGCCGTCCGTCGGGCGGGTCAGACCGTGACCTCGCCGCGGCCGCGGCGGGTGGCGTCGCTCAGGGCGTCCTCGGACCCCGTCCGGCGGCCCTTCACGTCCACCTCGCGGACCGGGACGGACATGCCGTCCTTCGCGAGGCTCGTGGAGGCGGCCTCCAGCAGGGCGAGGACGCGCAGGCCCGACCAGCCGTCGGTGAGGGGGGCGCGGTTCTCCGAGATGGCGGCGGCGAACTCCACCATCACCGAGCGCAGGGCCTCCTGGTTGGGCAGCGCGGGTGCGACGGTGTCGCCGGTGCGGTAGGACACGGTGGTGCGGCCGCGGGTGTCGGCGTCGAGCTTGCTGGCCTCGGTGAGGTCGACGCCCCGGTCGTGCACCGACAGCTTCTGCACCGGGTTGAGGTCGTCCCACACGACGGTGCGCTGCGAGCCGCCGACGACAACGGTGCGGATCTTGGTGGGGGACAGCCAGTTGACGTGCACGTGGGCCAGCGCGTCGTTCGACAGCCGGATGGTCAGGTGCGCGACGCAGGCGTGGCCGGCGCCGACCGGGTCGGAGCCGTGCGCGGCCACCGAGACGGGGTGCACGTCGTCGGGGAGGATCGCGTCGAAGATCGACAGGTCGTGCGGGGCCAGGTCCCACAGCACGTCGACGTCGGGCTGGACGAGCCCGAGGTTGATGCGCACCGAGTCGAGCCACTGCAGGTCGCCCAGCGAGCCGCCGCGCAGCAGCTCGCGGATGTGGCGCACCGGCGGCGTGTAGACGTAGGTGTGGTCGAGCATGAGGACGCGCTCGTGGCGCTCGGCGGCCTCGACGAGCAGGCGGCCCTCCTCGTAGGTGGGGGCCAGCGGCTTCTCGACCAGCACGTGCTTGCCGGCCTCGAGCGCGGCCATGGCCACCTGGTAGTGGGTGCCCGCGGGCGTCGCGATGGCGATGGCGGACACGGCGGGGTCGGCCAGGACCTCGTCGAGCGAGTTCGAGACCCGCACGGTGGAGTACTCGCCGAGCACCTTCTTCGCCCGCGCCTCGTCGAGGTCGCAGAGGTACTCCAGGTGCAAACCGGGCGTCTGCTGGGCGTTGCGGACGAGGTTCGGCCCCCAGTATCCGGCTCCGACGACGGCGATCCCGATGGCCGGGCTGCTCGTTCCCACGTCCTGCTCCCTCGATCGTCTGGTGTCGCCCGACCGTACCGGGCGGGTTCCGTCGGCCCCGTCATGGGCCGTGCCAGGGCGAGTTCCATGCGATATCACACTCGCGTAACCCGCCCGCGCTATGGTCTGATCAGCCTGCGCAGGGAGGTGGTCGCGTGAAGCATCGACAACCGGACCCCAACGGTGCCCACCCCGATCCAGGGGAGGTACCGGGGATCACGCCGCTCCCGAGCGTGCTCCCGACGGGGTCCCGGGTCCTGCTCCTCAACGCCACGTTCGAGCCGCTCGCGGTGGTCACCGCCAAGCGTGCCGTCGTCCTGATGCTCACCGGCAAGGCCGAGTGCGTCGAAGCCACCATCGACGGCTTCTTCCACTCCGAGAACCTCTCCATCCCCGCTCCCTCCGTGATGCGCCTCTCGCGCTACGTCCGCGTGCCCTACCGCCGCGCCGTACCCATGACCCGAGCCGGCGTGCTGCGCCGCGATCTGCGCCGCTGCGCCTACTGCGGCCGCAAGGCCGACACGATCGACCACGTGGTGCCGCGCAGCCGCGGCGGCGAGCACAGCTGGGAGAACTGTGTGGCGGCCTGCCGCTCGTGCAACTCCCGCAAGGCCGACAAGCTCCTCGAGGAGATCGGCTGGAGCCTCGCCGAGCCGCCCCGCCCGCCGCACCGCACCGCCGGGGGCGTGCTGGTGTTGGCCGTCGAGCCGCTGCCCGCCTGGGAGCCCTGGCTGGGTGTAGCCGCCTGAGCCGAATGGACTGGGGATCGCTCACCCGAGAGGTCTATTTTCTTACTGTCCGTTTCGAATCCTCTGTAACGGGTTCGCGGTGTAGCTCGACTAGGTGACAAGGGCTGCGGCTGACGCGGTGTGGTGACCACCGCAGCCGCTCCGGGCACGGACTGCCCGCTGTCTTGTCCACGCGTTCGAGTACGGGGGAATGCGCGCACCGTGTCGATAGATCTGAGCTGTCCCAGCGAGCAGGCCGACGACGGTGGTCTCGGTCGGTTCGGGGTACTCGCCGGCCCGCTGACCGAGCCGCCGGATGGGCCCTACCGGGTCCGGTTCCAGAGGCTGCACACCGCGGGCGGTCGCGGGCGGGCCATCCGCACCGGTCTCATCATCACGCTCAACGTGGCGGTCGAGGTCGCGTTCGTGCTGTGGCTGCTCTCGCCCGACCACCATCCGGACTTCGACAACCCGTGGCAGATCAACGTGGCCAACGTCTTCGTGATCGGCGCGGTCACGCTCGTCGAGGGCATGCGGCTGATCAACGTGTTCTCGCTGTCGCTGGCCTCGTTGCTGGCGCGCGATCCCGTGCCGGTGATGCCCGACCCGTCGCTGCGCGTGGCGTTCCTGACCACCATCGTCCCGGGCAAGGAACCGCTGGAGATGGTGCGCACCACGCTGCGGGCCGCCCGGCGCATCCGCTACGAGGGCCGCCTCGACGTGTGGCTGCTCGACGAGGGCGACTCGGACGAGGTGCGTGAGATGTGCGCAGCCGAGGGCGTGCGCCACTTCAGCCGCAAGGGCGTCGAGCAGTACAACCAGGCCCACGGGGCGTTCAAGGCCAGGACCAAGCACGGCAACTACAACGCCTGGCTCGACGCCCACGGCTACCGCTACGACGTGTTCATGTCGGTGGACCCCGACCACGTGCCCACCCCGGACTACGCCGACCGGATGCTCGGCTACTTCCGTGACCCCGACACCGCGTTCGTCGTCGGCCCGCAGTGCTACGCCAACGTCGACAACTTCGTCACCCGCGCCGCGGAGTCGCAGCAGTTCCCGTTCCACTCGGTGATCCAGCGGGCGGGCAACGCCTACGGCGTCGCGATGCTCGTGGGCACGAACAACGCCGTGCGCATCGACGCGCTGGGCTGCGTCGGCGGCCTGATGGACTCCATCACCGAGGACTTCGCCACGGGCCTGGCGATCCACTCGCGCCGCAACCCCGAGACGGGTGGCCGCTGGCGCTCGGTCTACACCCCCGATGTGGTGGCGGTCGGCGAGGGCCCGTCGTCGTGGGCCGACTACTTCAGCCAGCAGCTGCGCTGGTCGCGCGGCACGTTCGAGCTGCTGCGCGGCCCGTTCTGGCGGCGGCTGCACCGCCTGTCGGGCCTGCGCCCGCTGCACTACGTGCTCATCGCCACGTTCTACCCGTCGATGGCGCTGGGCTGGGTGCTCGGGCTGATCAACGCCACCCTGTACCTGACGCTCGGCGCGTCGGGCATCGTCGTGCCGCCCACGGTGTGGCTCGCCCTCTACGTCGACGCCACGCTGTTCCAGCTGTGGGTCTACGTGCGCAACCGCCGCCACAACGTCAGCCCGTTCGAGGACGAGGACTCGCCGGGCCTGCGCGGCATGGTCATGAGCGTGCTGGCGTCGCCGATCTACGCCGCGTCGCTGCTCGCGACGGTCCTGCGGATGCCGGCGAGGTTCGTCGTCACGGCGAAGGACGCGGCCAGTACCCGCGACTCGCTGCGCGCGTTCTGGCGGCACCTGATCTGGGCGCTGCTGCTGGTCGGGGCCATCGTGGTCGCCTTCTGTGAGGGCTACGCGAACGTCGACGTGCTGATGTGGCCGGTCTTCGCGTTGCTGATCACGATCACCCCGCTCCTGGTGTCCTGGCTGGAGTCGGCACCCGAGGCGGTCGAGCCGGCTCCAGCCGGCACTGATGCGCCGTCCCCACACTCGGAGGTCCGGCCCGATCCCGTCGCGGAGATCGGGACCGGGATCACGGCCGAGTCGATGTCCGGGTCCGCCGCCGTGCCGGAGTTCGCCCCCGGCGATCTGGAGAGTGTCTCGTGAAGTCCCTCGTGCAGAGCCGTGTCCGCGGTGTCGTGCGCTGGATCCGCACCCGCCGCAAGCTCGTCACCCTGGTCACGCTGCCGACCTTCCTGCTGGCGGTGAACGTGCCCCCCGCGGTCGCGTTGGTGGCCGACTTCGAGCACGACCAGCTGATCCACAGCGCCGACTACACGGCGCAGTACGGCCGCTGGGACGTCATCGACCTGCCGGAGGACCTGCAGGTCAACGCGATCCACGCGGCCCTGCTGCCCACCGGCAAGCTGCTGATCGTCGCGGGCTCGGGCAACGACCAGGCCAGCTTCGACGCCGGCACGTTCCGCACGCTGCTCTACGACCCCGCGGGCGGCCAGTCGCGGCTGATCCCGACGCCGTCGGACCTGTTCTGCTCCGGTCACGCCTTCCTGCCCGACGGCAAGCTGCTCGTCGCGGGCGGCACGCAGCGCTACGAGGTGCTCGACGGCAAGGTCACCAAGGCGGCCGGCGGCATGGTCGTCAAGAACGAGAACCCCGACAAGGGGCACGCGTTCGAGAAGGGCACCGAGTTCGTGGCGCCGGACGGGCGCAAGTACAAGGCCACGACGGCGTTCACCGTCCCGCCCGCGGTCAAGACGATCATCCCCGAGGGCGCGAAGGTCACCCCGAGCCAGACCACGGTGTTCGTGGAGTCCGAGACGGACGGCCCCGCGGGCGTCACCGCGAAGGCCGCCCAGTACACGATCACCGGCCTCGCCGGTCCGGATGCGAACAACCTCTACGGGCTCGCGCAGAAGCTGACGCTCGACAAGCAGGACTTCCAGGGCATCGCCGACACCTACGAGTTCGACCCGGTCGCCGAGCGCTACGTCAAGGTCGGCGACATGGTGGAGAAGCGCTGGTACCCGTCGCTGGTCGGGCTGCCCGGCGGCGACGTGCTCGCCGTCTCCGGGCTGGACGGCACCGGCACGATCCTGCCGGGCCAGAACGAGGTGTTCGACCCGTCCACGAAGCGCTGGACCGAGCGCCCCGACCTGTTCCGCTACTTCCCCACCTACCCCGCGCTGTTCCAGACCGCGGTGCCCGGCCGCCTGTTCTACTCCGGCTCCAACGCCGGCTACGGCCCCGCCGACGCCGGGCGCGTTCCGGGCTTCTGGAACCTGCAGGGCAACACGTTCGAGCCGGTCACCGGGTTGCGCGACCCCGACCTCATGGAGACCAGCGGGTCGGCGTTCGCCGGGCCCGTCCAGGGCCAGAAGGTGATCGTGGTCGGTGGCGGCGGGGTGGGGGAGTCCAACCGCTCCACCACGCGCATCGACGTCATCGACCTGAAGGCGTCGAAGCCCACCTTCACCCCCGGCCCGGACCTGCCCGCCCCCACCCGCTACCCCAACGTGGTACAGCTGCCCAACGACGACCTGCTGATCGCCAACGGGTCGCGCGACTACCGGGGCAAGGGCCAGAGCGACCTGTTGCTGGCCAGCCTCTACCACCCGTCGACGAACACGCTGAGCCGCGCCGCCGACCCCACCGTCGGCCGCGACTACCACGCCGAGGGCATCCTGATGCCCAACGGCCAGGTCATGACGCTCGGCGGCAACGCGCTGTTCTCCGACCCCGCCGACACCAAGACGGCCAAGTTCGAGAAGCGGCTGGAGATCTACACGCCGCCGTACCTCTTCCACGGTCCGCAGCCGGTGATCACCACGGCGCCGACGGAGGCGAAGCTCGGCACGTCGATGGCGGTGACCACACCGGACGCGGGTGCGATCGCGGCGGCCCGGCTGATCCGCCCGAGCGCGGCCACCCATGCCACCGACCTCGAGCAGCGCTCGGTGATCCTCCCGGTCGCGAAGGGGTCCGGTGGTGCGCTCGACCTGCGGATACCCGGCGACCCGACGATCGTGCCGCCCGGCTACTACATGCTGTTCCTCGTCGACAAGGCCGGCGTCCCGTCGGTGGCGAAGTGGGTCCACGTCACGTGATCGGCAAGAATGTGCGTCCATGAGGCCCCGCCGCCGTCCCACCGCCCTGCTCCTGGGCGCCACCGTCGGCGTGGTCGTCGCGATCGTGGCCGTCCTGGCGTTCACCACCGCGGTGGACGTCTCGCCCGCCGCACCGGTGCAACCGGCCGCGCTCGCCGGGCCGCTGCCCTCTCCGTCGGGGTTCTTCGTCGATCCCGGGACGCCGGCCGCCCGCCAGCAGCAGCAGTGGGCGGCCGATGGCCGCACCGACGACGCCCGCCGCATCGGCGAGATCGCGGCACAGCCCGTGCCGGACTGGCTGACGCAGCCCACCGGCCAGGTCGGCGCCGAGGTCACCCGCTACGTCGGGCTGGCGCGGGCGGCGAAGCAGCGCCCGCTGTTCGTGCCGTACTTCGTGCCGGGCCGCGACTGCAGCAGCTACTCCGCGGGTGGTGCGAAGGACGCGGCCGACTACCGGAGATGGATTCGGGAGGTCGCGGGCGCGTTGAACGGGGCGGCCGCCACCGTCGTCCTCGAACCGGACGCCGTGCCGCACGAGATATCCGGGTGCGGCCGCGTCGAGGGCCGGGCCGAGCTGTTGACCGACGCCGTCTCCGTCCTGAAGGCGGCCGGGCCGGTGACCGTGTACCTCGACGCCGGCAACCCCGGCTTCGTCACCGACACCGGCGCCCTCGCCGACGCGCTGAAGCGCAGCGGCGTCGCGCAGGCCGACGGCTTCGCCCTCAACGTGGCCAACTTCTACCCCACCCCCGAGGTCGTGACCTACGGACGTGCGGTGTCGGCGGCCGTCGGGGGCAAGCCGTTCGTGGTGGACACCAGCCGCAACGGCAACGGCCGACCCGACGGCAACACCGTCAACGGCGCCCCGTCGTTCTGCAATCCGCCCGGCCGTGCGCTGGGCGAGGTGCCCACCACGACGACGGGTGAGGCGTCCGTCGACGCGTACCTGTGGATCAAGCGGGTGGGGGAGAGCGACGGCGCCTGTCGCCCCGGCGAGCCGGAGGCCGGGCAGTGGTGGGCGGACTACGCCCTGGCGCTGGTGCCGAAGTAGCAGCCGCCGCGACCGTGTTCTGGACGCCGACCCGATGGTCTGGGCTGTTTGCGCGATCGAGTCGGGGGCGAATGGCCTAATCCGGCCGAGGTCGCCCGACATGCCGTAACGCTGCACGTGAGTTCACCGACGTGGTAGTCGAGCTCCCCAGCCGGATTCTGTCGCCCATCGCTTTCCCCGACCTTCGCGACCGCAGCTACCGCACCCACGATGACGTCGATGTGGAGCGTTCAGGAATGACTTCCTGGACGCCGTACTTCCGTGACCATCGGAAGAGGATGCGGTCGTGCTCATCCGTTCTTCCCGACACTCGTCGCCCTTCTCCCCGAAGGTACGAGCCGCGGTACACCGAATGTGGAGCGCCGACCATGACCAGCATCGAGGACAGCCGGATCCCTGCGGATCTCCTGCCCGACGATCCTGCCCCGGAGTGCCCCGATCCTCCTGCGCCCGTACCGCCCCGGATCAGCGTCGTCGTCCCGCCCCTCAACGAGTCGCACAACATCGGCTGGGTTCTGGCCCGCCTCTCGCGGGACCTGCACGAGGTGATCCTCGTCGACGGGCGCTCGGTCGACGGCACGGTCGCCGCAGCCACGGGTGACATCGCCGTCATCATCGACGCCGAGGGGTCCATGGATCCCGTGGAGATCCCCGGCCTCGTCGGGGCACTGCTTGCAGGCGCGGACGTCGTGAAGGGCTCACGGGCCGCGGCCGGGGGCGGTTCGAGCGACCTCCCGACCGTTCGCCGGTTGCGCAACCGGGTCCTCACCTTCGCGGCGAACCTCGTGTACCGCCAGAGTTGGCGCGAGCTCTGTTACGGCTATGCAGCGCGGGTCGGCGGCCTCGCATGAACGCGATCCCCGAGCCCCGCTCGACCCCGGACGCGATCGCCCCGGAACGCGGTGACGCCGGGGACGGTGCCTCACGGGTCCTCTACTTCATCACCTCCTACGGCACCGGCGCGCAGCTCCAGCGCCTCCTGAGGACGCTGCTGACCGGTGACCCGGACTGCGCGGTCGTGATCCACCACGACCGCTTCCAGACCGACCTGGACCTCGGGGACCTGGCCGACCACGACGACGTGCACGTGCTCACGAGCGACGAGCCGATCGTGTGGGGTGACCTGTCGCTGGAACGGGCCCGCTGGCGGGTGTTCGAGTGGTCGTTGCGCCACATGGAGTTCGGTTGGATGGTCCTGCTCTCCGAGCAGGACTACCCGCTGGTCCCGATCCGCGACGTCACCGACGGTCTCCGCCGCTGCGGGGCCGACGCGCTCATCGAGGCCGTTCCCATCGAGCAGATCGACGATCCCCACCATCTCCGCGAGCTCCGTCCCCACCACCGGCTGGACTGCCGCCGCCGCTACGAGTACCGCTACCAGGTCGTGCCCCGCCTCGGTCTGACCGACGGCTGGCCGGATCAGGCCCGGACGGCATCCCGTCATCTGCGCCGAGCCCTCTACTTCACGGTGAACGCGGTGCAGAAGAAGGTGGTCCTCTACTCCTTCCACGACAAGCTGGGCATGGGTACCAAGGTCGGGGTCCGCTCCTCACAGCCGCCGTTCGACGCCAACTTCCCCTGCTGGTACAGCTCGGCCTGGTTCGCCCTGTCACGGAGGGCGGTGCGGTCCGTGGTCGCGTTCGTCACCGAGAACGAGGACTTCGTGGAGCACTACGAGGACACGATCATCCCCGTCGAGTCGGCGACCGCCACGATCGTCTGCAACGACCCGGGTCTGCGGGTCGCCCGCCGTTCCCTGCACTACGTCCGGTGGAGCGACCGCGGATCGGGCAGACCGGACGTCCTCACGGCTCACGACGCCGGTGAGCTGCTGCGTTCGGGCTTCTACTTCGCGCGCAAGCTGGACCTGGTGACCGAGCCCGAGCTGTTCGACATCCTCGATCGGACCGTTCTCGCGGAGCCGGTGGCGGGGAAGGCTGTCGAGCACGCCTCGGCCGACAGTGGCGGATGACCGCCGGAACGGCTGCGAAGTCCCGTCACCTGGAGTTCAACGCGCTCGCCATGATGGTGACAACGGCGTCGACCTCGGTGCTGGGGATCGCCTTCTGGGCCGCGGCGGCCCGCTTCTACACACCGGCCGAGGTCGGCCGGGCGTCGGCGACCCTCTCGACGGCGACGATGCTGGCGGCGTTCGCGAGCCTGAACCTGGGCAACGTCTACGCGCGCTTCCTCCCGGGTGCGGGGCCCCGGTCCCGGCAGTTCGTGATGGCCGGGTACGGCGTCACCGTGGTCGCCGCGGTGCTGCTCGGAACCGGGTTCCTGCTCCTCGGCCCGACCACGCAGATGCTCGTGACGCCCAGCGACCATGTGCTGTTCCCGGTGCTGGTCGTCGTCCTCACGATCTTCCTGCTGCAGGACTTCGTCCTCGTCGCGCTGCGGGCCGCCGCGTGGGTGACGGTCGAGAACGTGGCCTTCGCCGTGGTGAAGCTGGCGCTGCTCGCCTTCCTGGCCGGCGCGACCGTGAGCAACGGGGTGGTCGTCGCGTGGGGCGCTCCGGCGGCCCTGGCCGTCGGCGTCATCGCCCCGATCCTGTACTTCCGCATGCTGCCGAACCGGCAGCCGCTCGCGGGCGGCACGGGCGGCCAGCCGCCGGGGCGAGGTGAGCTGGGGCGGTTCTTCGCGGCCGAGTACGCGACGGGGGTGGCGGCGAACATCGTGCCGGTGCTGCTGCCGTTGATCGTGCTGACCAGGCTCGGCCCCGAGGCGAACGCCTACTACGCGGTCCCGTGGATGATCAGCACGGCGTTGAACCTGCTGGTGTGGAACGTCGCGTCCTCCTTTCTGGTGGAGGCCTCGCACGACGAGCGGGCCACGGGCGCGCTGATCCGCCGCGCGCTGCGACTCTCCTGCGCCGTGGGCGTCGGCGGGTCGATCGCCGTGATCATCTCGGCGCCGTGGGTGCTGTCCGTTCTCGGAGGTGCGTACGCCGCCGAGGGCACCGCGGTGCTGCAGTTCATGGCGGCGGCGGCCCCGTTCACGGTGATCATCACGACGTACACGACGCTGGCCCGGATCCGCCGCAGGATGGCGCAGGTCGTCGTCGTGCAACTGGCGACGGCGGCCATCGTGATCTCCCTGGCCTTCCTTCTGGTCGACGGGCTCGGTATCACCGGCATGGGCGTCGCCTACCTCGCGGGCGAGGCACTGGTGACCGCGTTCGTCCTGGTGCCGTTGGTGCGCGGCTACCGCCATGTGTCCCCTGTGCAGCGATCGTGAAGCGAATGACGAGAGGTGCCGCCGTGCTGGCTGGGGAACTGACCCGGGGTCGCCGGGTGATGCAGGACGGGATCACGATCTATCCCGTCGAGCGGTTGGGCAACCAGCTCTTCCAGTACGCCACCGGCCTGGAGCAGGCGCGCAGGCTGCAGGTGCCGCTCTACGTCAACAGGGCGTTCTACCTGGAGGAGGCGGCGGCGAAGCGGCGGGTGTACTCGCTCGACTACCAGCTCGACGCGTTCGACAGCGGCATCGTCGACCCGATCGGGGAGGAGTACCACCGGCCGATCTTCTACGGCCTGCCCCCCATTCGGACGGTGGAGTCCTTCCACCGGAGGATCGGGTCGAGGCTGCCCGGGCCGGGGTCGCGGATCTTCGGCGAGCGCTCGTTCGGCTACGACCCCCGCATCCACGACGTCGTGCCGGGAACCACGTTGCTGGGGTTCTTCCAGTCGTGGCGGTACTGCACGACCGTCGTCGAGGAGGTGCGCCGTCGGATGACCGCGCTGACCGCCCCGTCCGCCTGGTATGCGGCGATGTGCGAACAGCTGAGACCGGGCGACGGGTCGGTCGTCCTCAACGTCCGGCGGTCCGACTACCTGCTGCCCAGGCAGCGGGCGGTGCACGGTGTGGCCACTCGCTCCTACTACGAGCGGTCCCTGCGTCTCGTCCGCGGTCTCGGCGTCACGGGTCCGGTGTACGTCATGAGCGAGGCGCTGGACGACGTGATGCGCGAGTTCGAGGGGATCCCGGACCTCGTCCCGATCCAGCCCCCTCCCGGCACCGATCCGATGGAGCTCATCCTCCTGCTGGCCCGCGCGGACGCCCTGGTTGCGGCGAACAGCTCGTTCAGCTGGTGGGGTGGCTTCCTCGGCGAGCGGCCCGGCCGGCCCGTCGTCGCACCCCGGCCGTGGTTCACGTTGAAGCGGATCGACTCCGACGACCTGTTGATGCCGGACTGGATCACGTTGGACCGCGAGGACCACCCCGATCCGGCGGGTGCCGTGTCCGTCCCCGCACAGGCCCGATCGTCTCGTCCACTCGACTCCGAGGAGCACATCCGTGTCTGACCGGACCGCGCTCGTGACAGGTGGAGCGGGCTTCATCGGCTCACGCCTGTCCCGTGACCTGGTGGCCGCGGGTTTCGACGTCGTGGTTGCCGACGTGCTCCACCCGCAGGTGCACGCCGAGCCGGGATGGCCCGCCGCGCTGGCCCCCGGCGTCCGTCCCTACCCGGTCGACGTCACCAGCCCGACGCAGTGCGACGCGCTCGTCCGTCTGGTGCGCCCGGACCTCGTTGTGCACCTCGCTGCGGAGACCGGTACCGGCCAGTCGCTCACGGAGGCGAGCCGGCACGCGCTGGTGAACGTCGCCGGCACGGCACAGATCCTCGACGCCTTCACCCGCACCGGCCACGTACCGGAACACATCGTCCTCACCTCGAGCCGGGCGGTGTACGGCGAAGGCCGCTGGGCGACCGCCGCGGGGACGCCGTTCTACGCCGCCACCCGCGGGACCGCGCAGCTCGACGCCCACGAGTGGAACCCCACCGACCGCGACGGCACGCTCGCCGGAGCGGTGCCGTGCCCGCACCGTGCGGAGGACACCGAGCCCCGGCCGTCGAACGTCTACGCGGCCACCAAGCTCGCCCAGGAGCACCTGCTCGGTGCGTGGACCAGCGCGATGGGATCCACGTTGTCGATCCTGCGGCTGCAGAACGTCTACGGCCCGGGCCAGTCGCTCAGCAATCCCTACACCGGCATCGTCAGCCTGTTCGCGACGCGCGGCCTCCGCGGCGAGGCGATCGAGGTCTACGAGGAGGGGGGCATCCTGCGGGACTTCGTGTACATCGACGACGTCGTGCGCGCGATCATGCTGTGCGTCGACCGGCCCGACACCGGGCTGTTGCTGACCGACATCGGTTCGGGCAACCGGGTCAGCCTGCTGGAGGTCGCCGAGTTCGTCGCCGAGCGGACGGGATCACCGGCCCCGGTCCTGTCGACCCGGTACCGTCCCGGTGACGTGCGCGCCGCGTCCGCCGACATCGACCACGCGGGCAAGGCCCTCGGCTACATGCCGGAGGTGGATGTGCGGTCCGGTCTGCAGCTGCTGTTGAACTGGATCCAGGACATCCATGACCGCAACTAGCAGGGAATCCCGCGGGGCGGGCGGGCCCCGGCACGGCGCTCCGGCTCCCGTTCCGCGCCCGCGCGGTCGCCACGCGGCGCCGGTTCCGGTGCCCCGACCTCGTAGGTCGGTCGATCCCGTCACTCGCCCCATCCCGCGGGTCGCGCCCACGACGGCGATCCCCCACGTGGAGACCGCGACGACGGCGATCCCGTTGGTCGACACCGCCACGACGGCTTTCCCGGTCGTCGACACGGCCACGACGGCGATCCCCGTGGCCGGGGTCGCCACCGAGGCGATCCCCGCACGGCACACCGCGGCCGAGCCCGTCACCGATCGGTTCCCGGTCGTCGCGCCACCGGCTCCGTCTCTCTCTACCCGGGCCGACGTCGTGGTGCTCGCCGTCGCCTCCGGGGTGGCCGTCGCCGCACCCGCCCTGGCGTCGGCCTCGGTGTCCCTACCCGGCCGGCCCGTACTCGCGGTGCTCTTCATGCTGGTCGTTCCCGGAGTGCCGGTCGCCTTGTTCCTGCGACTGCCCGACCGGCTCCTGTCCGCGAACATCGCCCTCGGCGTAAGCCTGGGCGCGAACCTGCTCGTCGCCACCGCGGTGCTGCAGGCCGGGTGGTGGCACCCGGTCCCGGCGTCGTGGGCGCTGACGGCCGTCGCGCTCGCCTTCGCCGTCGCGGTGGGCCGCCGCATGCTCGCCACGGGAGTCGCACCGGCCGTCCGGCCGGCGGCCGAGCCGTCCCGTGTCCGCTTCCGCCTGGTCACGTCGTTCGTGCTGGTCGTGGCCATGACCGTGTGGGCCATCGGCGTCCACGAGACCGACCTGAACGCGGCCGGCCTGCTCGGGGTGGCCACGGCCGTCGGCTGGAAGTACGTGGTCGCGCTGGCGATGCTGATGTCGGTGGCCGCGGCGGCGCTGCTCCGCAGGCAGCTGGACGCCGCGGTGCTGGCCGCGTGCACGGTCCTGGTGACGCTCGCCCTGTACGGCTTCGTCAACATCGCCGACGGCCAGGCGAGCGTGGCCACGGGGTGGCTGCACGTCGGGTTCATCCACTACATCACCGACTACGGCCACGTCCTCGCGTCCTACGACGCACGGTTCAGCTGGCCCGGCTTCTTCGCGGCGGGTGCTCAGCTGGTGGCGCTCGCCGGGGTGCCGGACGCGCGTCCGTTCCTCCTGCTCTCCCCGGTCGTGTTCAACCTGCTGAGCCTGCTGGCCGTGTTCCTCATCGGGCGGTCGGTGACATCGAGCCCGCGCTGCGCGTGGCTCACGGTCTTCGTCGTCCTGTGTACGAACTGGTATCAGCAGGACTACTTCTCTCCGCAGGCCGTCTGTTACGTCCTGTACCTCGTGGTCGTCGCGACGCTCCTGTGGTCCTCCACCCAGTGCCCGACGTCCGCTGTCGGAGCCCGTGGCGTAGGCCGCGCGCTCGAGATCGCGCGACGGGTGCCCGCCCGGCCGCCCGGCGTCACGAGCGGGGCGAGCCTCGGTACGGGGGCCACGCTGCTCGTCATGGGTGCGGCCACCGTGGTGAGCCACCAGCTGACCCCGGTGGCGGTGATCATCGCGTTGGTGACGTTCGTGGTGTGCGGGGCCACCCGCTACCGATCGTTGTGGATCATGATCGTCCTGCTGATGGTCGCCTGGTACAGCTACGGGGCCACCGACTTCATCTTCGGGCACCTCGGAGAGGTGATCGGTGATGTCGGGCAGGTGCAGAACACGATCAGCAGCGCCGTCACGGACCGGCTGACGGGCAACCCCGTCTACCTCTACGCCCAGCAGACGAGGATCGGCTGGTCGGGTGCGTTGTTCGGCGTCGCGCTCATCGGTGCCTGGTTCGTCCGGCGGCGGCGGGACGCGGTACTCGTCGTGGGGCTCGCGGTGGGGCCGTTCACGCTCATGCTGCTCCAGAGCTACGGCGGCGAGGTCCTGATCCGGTGCTTCCTCTACGCCGCGCCGTTCCTCGCGACTCTGGCGGTGGTGGGCGCACGCGGCGTCGTCCACGCGGTGCGGGAGCGGACCGGACGCCGGCGGGCCGGAGACCGCACGGCGTCGCGTCCCGTGGTGGGCGTACCCGTGATCGCGTTGACCGCTGTAGCGCTGACGGTGATGTCGCTCGCGCTGACGTTCACGCGCGGCCTCAACGTGTCGTTCGAGCGCAACCCGGGCGGGCTGCTGGCGGGCTCGGACTTCCTCCTCGACCGGATCCCGACCGGGGCTGCGGTGGGGACGCTGCGCTTCCCGGGCATCCTCCCGTACCGGCGGCTGGGCGACTACTCGGCGCTGTCGCTGGAGGAGCGGTTCTGCGGGGTGCCGGAGGTCGAGTGCGCGATCAAGGACCGGCCCGAGTTCATCCTCGTCACGACGACGCAGGACCGGATCGGTGAGCTGCAGTCGGCTCTGCCGAGGGGCTGGACCATCACCATCGCCGACGAACTGATCGCGAGGGGCCTCTACACGAAGGTCTTCGTGAACCGCGACGTCGAGATCCTCAAGATCACGGGCGAGAGGTAGGCATGCTGGAGTTCCTCGTGGGGTGGCTGGGCCTCGCGGTGCTGAGCGTCGCGTGTGTAGCGGCGGGAGCAGCCGACGTGACCAGGGAACGTGTGCACGACGAGGCGGGCCGCCCCCGTGGCTCGAGGCGGACGCTGCGGGCGGTGACGATGGCGACGGCCGTGCTGGGCCTTGCCGGGCTCATCCTGACGGTGCTGCGACTCGCGGCGTTCGCATGACCCCCGGAGGGGGATCGGGGGCGTAGACGGCCACCCAATCGACCTCCAGGCGGGTCGTGTCGGGTGTGCCGGCGACGGGGCACACGACCTGGTCCTTGCGGCAGCCGTCGCCCTGGGCCTGGATCGCCATCCACATCGGGATCGACGGCACCCCCGCGTCCTCGACGGTGGTCCAGACCCTCCCGTCGAGCGTGTAGGATACCTGGCCGGGCATCCACTCGACCCCCACCGTGTGCCACGTGCTGAAGTCACCGGGCACCTCGCGCTGGATCTGTGAGTTCTCGGCGCTGTAGTGCAAGGTGGCGGTGGCGGCGTCGCGGATCCCCCCGCCGTCCTCGGCGAAGTCGATTTCCGGCGGCCAAACGGGTTCCTCGGGCCACAGCAGGATCGCGTAGGTGATGTCGTCGCTGCGGTCCACCCGGAACCGCACCAGCCACTTCCCGTAGGTCTGGGCCACCTTGTAGTTCGAGATCCCGCCGGTGGTCCACAGATCGCCGGCCCGGGTGCCTTCGAGAACGAGTCTGCCGTCGGCCACCACGACCTGGTCCAGAGCCCATTTCGTGCGCGGATCGTCTCCTGGGCTCCCCTCGTACGGCCCCCATTCCTGGCGGAGCGCAGGCCCGGTGAAGTCGTCGACGAAGATCTGCTTCCAACCGGGCAACGTCGCGGGGGGCGGAGCCTCCCCGGACGGGTAGGGGGAGTCCGACGCGACGAGTAACGCCACCGCGACCGCCGGTACGGCGGCGATCGCAAGGACCCGCCGTACGGAACGGTTCACGGGGAGACCCTACGGGGTGGAAAGACAGGGATCTGTGGCCGTCTCGCAAGCGTCGCGCGGCCGGATCGGCTGGGAGACTCGACGGCGTGTCCCGCCTCCTGGTCGCTGCCCTCGCACTGGCGTTGATCGCCGGCTGCTCGGCCGCGCCCACGAGCGTGCTGTCGCAGACCGACCTGTTCGTCGACCCCACCTCCCCGGCCGCGACGCAGGCCGCCGAGTGGCAGGCGGCCGGCCGCACCGCCGACGCGGAGAAGATGCGGGTGATCGCCGCCCAGCCCATCGCGCAGTGGCTGACCTCGCCCACCGGTCAGCAGGCCCCGGTGGTGGCCGAACAGGTGCGGCGGGCGCGCGCGGCCGGTAGGACGCCCTTCTTCGTGGCCTACCACGTGCCGTTCCGCGACTGCGGCAGCTTCTCCGGCGGGGGCGCCACCTCGTCGGACGACTACCGCGCCTGGATCCGCGAGGTGGCCGGCGCCCTGGACGGCGGCCCGGCCCTGGTCGTCCTCGAACCGGACGCCGTCGCGCACGAGGTGACCGGGTGCGGGCGCTCCGCCGACCGCTCCGCCCTGCTCGCCGACGCCATCGGGGTCCTCGACGGTGCCGGCGCCAAGGTCTACCTCGACGCCGGCAACCCCGGCTTCGTCACCGACCCCGCCCGGATCGCCGACGCCCTGCGCCGCAGCGGGGTGGAGAGGGCGGCCGGCTTCTCGTTGAACGTCGCCAACTTCTGGCCGACGCCCGACGTCGTCGCGTACGGGAAGGCCGTGTCCGCGGCGCTGGGCGGCGCGCACTTCGTGGTGGACACCAGTCGCAACGGCAACGGCCGCCCTGACGGCGAGACGGTGGACGGCGGACCGGCCTTCTGCAACCCCCCGGGCCGGAAGCTGGGCCAGGCCCCGACCCAGTCGACGGGCGAGCCGCTCGTCGACGCGTACCTGTGGGTGAAGCGGGTCGGGGAGTCGGACGGCTCGTGCCGCCCCGGCGAGCCGGCGGCGGGGCAGTGGTGGCCGGACTACGCCCTGAGATTGGCCGGGTAGAGCGCAACAGCGCTGTGTGACCGCCATTTCCGATATGTGGAGGAATTGCGACATACAGGACGAGTCATGGTGTGCCGACTGGGCCGCCAGGGTTGGGTGCTCGCGACTGTGATTACGTACCGCGACGGGTCTCCTCGTCTGCGTAACAGTTTCCGGGCCTGCATCGAATGGTGGATGTCGGTCCTGGAACACTCGCTTCCCCGTCCCCAGCAGGCCGAGTGTCGACGTTGACGTGCCTTTCCGTCCCCTGGAGGTGTTCTTGATCAGCAATTACCATGTCGTCACGCAGGTCCTCGCACTGGATCCTGCACGTGCGGTGCGTCAATTGATTTCGTCCGGTTTGTTCGGCCATCACGTGATGTACGAACGGGGTGGCCGCTACCATCTCGCCGGGCTGGCGCAGGGCGAGATCGTGGTCGACGCCCGGCGGGTGCGGTCCACCCGCACCGCCGACGGGTCGTGCGCGGAGACGAGCTGGTCCTGCACCCCGTGGGCCGGGATCACGGCGGCGATCGAGCGCGTCGGGGTCGAGGGTGCGCGGGTCTACGGGTTCGCCTGCTTCGACCTGGCCGCGCAGATCGGCACCGGCGCACCGCCCGCCGACGGGGACGAGACCCTCGCCCACATGATCGTTCCGGGCCTCGAGGTCGAGCTCGGCGCGGGGCGTGCCGTGGTGCGCGCGGTGGAGCCCGCGCTCCTGGACGCGGTGGCCCGCGTGCTCGCCGCACCCGACACCCTCGCCGACCCGGTGGCCTCGCCCGTCGACGTGCGCGTCGGCAGCGACCGGTACCGGGAGGGCGTGGAGTCGGCGGTCGGCGACATCGCCGGCGGCCGGATGCAGAAGGTGATCCTCTCGCGCTCGGTGGTCGTCGACTTCCCCGTCGACATCGCCGCCACCTACGAGCTGGGTCGCTCCCGCAACACCCCCACCCGCTCGTTCCTGCTGGACCTGGGCGGCTGGGTCGCGGCCGGCTTCAGCCCGGAGAGCCTGGTGGAGGTGAGCGCGGACGGCGCGGTGTCGACGCAGCCGCTCGCGGGTACCCGCGCGTTCACCGGCGACGCGGCGCTCGATGCGAAGCTGTGCGCGGAGCTGGTGTCGGACCCGAAGGAGATCTTCGAGCACGCCACGTCGGTGAAGCTCGCCGTGGACGAGGTCACCGAGATCGCCACCGAGGGCTCGACGCGGATCACCGAGTTCCTGGCCGTCAAGCAGCGCGGCAGCGTGCAGCACCTCGGCTCCCGCGTGATGGGCGACCTGCAGGACGGCAGGACGGTCTGGGACGCGCTCGGCGCGGTGTTCCCCGCCGTGACGGCGTCGGGGATCCCGAAACGCCCCGCCTACGACGTGATCAGCGAGCTGGAGGACGGCGCGCGCGGCCTCTACGCCGGCACCGTGTTCATGCTCGACACCGACGGCGCGCTGGACGCGGCGCTGGTGCTGCGCGCGATCTACCAGCGCGACGGGCGCACCTGGCTGCGGGCGGGCGCGGGCATCGTCGGGGCGTCGCGGCCCGACCGCGAGTACGAGGAGACCTGCGAGAAGCTCACCAGCGTCGCGCCGTACGTGGTGCGTGCCTCGTGACGACGGCGACGAGCACGACGCTCGCCCCGCTCACCGTGCCCGGTGACGTGCACTCGGTGGTGACGCGGTGGCGGCAGGTCGTCGCGGCGGTCGGCGGGCGGGCGGCCGTGAGCTCGGCGGGCGTGCAGTACTCCTTCGCGCGGGCCGACGCGGTCACCGACGTGGTGGCGGCGCGGCTGCTGGCCACCGCACCCGACGACGGCACGCCCGTGCTGACGCTCACCGACCACAGCGCCGAGGGCGTGCTCGCGCTGTGGTCGGTGATGAAGTCGGGCCGGATCCTGGTGGCCCTGGACCGGCACCTGCCGGTCGACCGGCTGCGGACGATCGTGGAGCTGTCGGGCGGCACGTGTGTGATCACCGACGACGGGCACGCCGGGTTGGCGGCCGAGCTGGGCGTCGGCACGGTGCTGCGCTACGAGGAGCTCGCCGCGGACGGGCCGAACACGGTGGCGGACCGGGCCACGGCGGCCGCGGTGCCGGAGGCGAGTCAGCGCGATCCGCTGTGCATCGTGTTCACCTCCGGCTCCACCGGTGTCCCCAAGGGGGTGGTGGTGACCCACGGGCATGCGCTCAACGACGCCCACCACGGCGTGGAGAACCTGCGGATCGACGTGACCGACCGGGTCGCGCAGGTGCTGCCGCTGTCGTTCGCGGGCGGGTTCATGCTGATGCTCAAGGCGGTGCTCAACGGCGCCGGCGTGTGGGCCTACGACCCCCGTGACCAGGGCGTGCGCGGGTTGGAGCCGTTCATCGCCCGGGAGCGGCTGACGGTGCTCGGCTGCACGCCGCACCTGCTGCGCGCGTTGGTGGCCGCGCTGCCCACCGGGCACGTGCTGGACACGCTGCGGCTGGTCACCACCTGCGGCGAGGCGGTCTACGGCCGCGACTACGAGGCACTGCGCCCCCACCTGCGCCGGGGCGCGTCGTACGTCAACTGGTCGGGGTCGTCGGAGGTCGGCAACATCTCCTTCCACGAGATCCCGTGGGGCTCGCCGGAGCAGGACGGCCCGATCCCGGCCGGGCGCATCGCGAGCAACAAGGAGGTGCGGATCCTCGGCGAGGACGGGATGCCGGTCGCCGCGGGTGGGACCGGTGAGCTCGTCGTCGTCTCCGACTACATGTCGGCCGGGTACTGGCGCAACCCCGCGGCCGAGGCCGCCAAGTTCGGCCGCGACGCCGACGGGCGTCGGCTGTGCCGGCCCGGCGACATGGCCCGCGTGCAGGACGGGACGCTGAGCTTCGTCGGCCGCACCGATGCCGCGGTGAAGATCCGCGGTTACCTCACCGATCCCAGCGAGGTGGAGGCGGCGATCGTCGAGTCCGACGCCGTCAGCGAGGCGGCGGTGATCGCCGTGGTGCGGCCTCCGGCACCGAGCTACCTGGTGGCGTACGTGGCCGCGGACAAGCGGTTCCGTGCCGAGGAACCCGCGATGCTGCGCCGCCGGCTGCGGCAGCGGCTGCCCGAGTACATGGTGCCCGCGGTGTTCGTCGCGATGGCGGAGCTGCCGCGCAACGAGCGCGGCCGCGTCGATCGCCAGGCCCTGCCGCCCGCCGCCCCGCCCACGCCGAGCGAGCCGCCCACCACACAGTGGGAGATCGTGCTGTCGGACCTGTGGGGCGAGGTACTGGGCCTGGACTCGGTGGGGCTCGACGACGACTTCATGGAGCTCGGCGGCGACTCGCTCACTGCCCAGGAGATGCGCCGGCTCGTCACCGAACGGCTCGGGATCACCGTGGCGTCGTCGGACCTCGTCGAGGCGCCGACGCTGCGCCAGTTCACCCAGCGGGTCACGCTCGGCTCCGCGTCGCTGCCCAGCCACCCCGACATCGTGCCGCTGCGCACCGGCGGGGCGGGCACGCCGGCGTTCTGCTTCGTCGGCGGCGGGTCGCTCGCGCTCACGTTCGTGCCGATCGCGCGCCATCTCGGCGACCGCCCGGTGTACGGGTTCCAGGCCCACGGCCTGGAGCGCCGCGCCCTGCCCGACCGCACCGTCGAGGCGGCCGCCCGTCGCGCGCTGGCCCTGATCCGGGTCATCCAGCCGCACGGCCCCTACATCCTGGTCGGGCACTCGTTCGGCGGGCTGGTGGCCCTCGAGGTGGCGCGACAGTTCGACCAGGCCGGCGAGAGCGTCCGCCACGTCACGCTGCTCGACACCTACCTGCCCTCGAGCAGCGCCGGTGCCGTCCTGGCCCCGCGCGCCGACGTGCCGGACGACCTGCCCGTCGCGGCCCCGCCGCTGTGGCGCCGGGGTCTGGGCGCCGCCGGGGACGTGGTCCGCAGCCGGGTGCAGACCGTGCTCCCGCACGGGCTGCCGGAGCTCGACCAGCTCGGCGAGCGGGTCCGGGCCCGCCTGGCCGGCGTCGTCCCGTTCGAGGGGCAGCGCCAGTTCGACGCGTTCTTCGACAACTCCGGGCTCGTCGCCCGCCGGTACCACCTGCGCCCGACCAGCACCCCGGTGCTGCTCGTGCTCGGCGACGACAACCCCGACGGCCCCGACGCCTGGACGTCGCTGCTCACCGGGCCGCACAGGATCGTCGAGATCGCCGCCGAGCACAGCTCGCTGATGCGCGAACCGCACGCCACCGACATCGGGGCGCTGATCACCGGCGAACTCGGCGACGACCGGTGATCCAGCGGTCCGGATTCCTGCCGCACGTCGTCGGGATCGACCGGGGTCTGATGGCGGTGGTGCGGCACTTCGGCACGGGCGGGGTGGCCCCCGCCCAGCGGCACGCCCGGACGGTGTTCCGGTTCGTCGTCGAGGGCGAGGGCGTCTGGATCGACGGCACGGGCAACCGGTACGCGGTGTCCCTGGGTGACCTGCTGATCCGGCCGGGCGGGCAGTGCAGCACGCAGGACGGCCCGTTGACCTGGATCGACGGCCTGACGGCGGAGCCCACCGTCGCCCCGGAGGCCGCCGTCTCAGCCAGTGAACGGCTCTGGGGCCATCCGGGCCTGGCCCCCGTCGGAGCGGCGCCGTGGGTCTCGCCGCTGGTGGTCCACCGCTGGCGGCACACCGACGCCGCCCTCACCGCCCAGCTCGAGGCGGAGTCCGCCGACGACCCCGGCGTCGTCGGGCCCGGGCCCGCGGTGGTCCGGTTCACCGACCCCGCCACCGGCCGCGACGCCCTGCCCACCGTGCGCACCGAGATGCACCGGCTGCGCCCCGGCGCCCGCGCCGGCACGTCCGGCTGCGCGGGGTCGGTCCTCTGGCAGGTGTTCGACGGCGACGGGTCGGTGACCGTCGGCTCCGAGCGCCACGACGTGGCCCGGGGCGACCTGTTCGCGGTGCCCCCGGGCGTCCCGGTCACGTTCTGCACCGACCGCGGCCTGGACGCCTTCCGCTTCTCCGACGAACCGGTGGTGCCGGTCCGCCGTTGCTGGCGTTGCGCTGCTTCCAGCCCGAGTGCGCCGACGAGGGCCGATCGGTGCCGTCTGGAGCGACGGGAGCAGGCAGCGGGGAGCGGACGCCGCCGGCCGGACCACGACGCGGGCCGGCACACCGAGAGCTGCTCTCAGGTGATACGACGATTGCCATCAGATGCCGAGGTTTCCGCGCACTGAGCTCCCGTGGAGGCGGGGTGGCTCACGGCGAGCTGATCCGGCCGTTGGTGGATGAGCTGGGGGCACGGCTGGCCGACATGCAGGCGTTGCGTCTACTGGCGGTGGCCGGCAGTGGTGTCGGCACAGCCGTCGGGGCACCTGCGCAAGGGCAGAAGGCCCCGACCCGATGGACGCGCCGACCACAGCGATCCCCGCCCCGGTGTGGCGCGAGATCAACCGGTCAAGGCCCGCTCTCGGCATTGCCCGCCCCGCTGCGACGGGCGGTAAGACCCGCGGGCCGGTGGCCTGCGTCAGCGCTCGAGAACTGCGGCGCCAATACCCGCGATGGCGGTCTGGAGCGGATCCCGCTGTGGTGCGTCCCACAACATCCATGGGCTCGTCCCCGACTGATAGAGCGCTTCGAGCGCCGTACGCTCCTTGACGGTATCCGCCGGATGCCAGAATCCCTTGTGGCGGTATGCGAGCATCCGTCCCTCTTGCGCGAGTGGCATACAGGCATCCGCGATCAGGTCGCCGTCTTCGGGTAGGTGATCGAAGATCGTCGGGCGGAGCACGAAGTAGCCGCCGTTCTCCCAGATCGGCATGTCCTGCAGCGTCCGGATGCTCGAGATCCGCCCGTCGTCGGCGACGTCGACGCAGTGGAAGGCGGACTGGGGTGGGACAGCCACCAACGATCCCACGGCGTCACTCGCCCTGAACTCCTCGATCATGTGGTTCAGCGGCAGGTCGGTCAGGACGTCGGCGTAGTTGGCCAGGAAGACCTCCTCGTCCTGCACGTACTCCCGCACACGCCGCAGACGCTCACCGATCGGTGACGCGAGCCCGGTGTGGACGAACGTGATGTTCCAGTCCTGGATGTCGGAGCCCAGCAGCTCGACCTCGCCCTGGTGCAAGACGAAGTCGTTGGACGCAGTCTCGGCGTAGGTCAGGAAGTAGTCCTTGACGTGTTGGGCGCCGTAACCGAGACAGAGGATGAAGTCCTTGTGGCCGAAGTGGGCGTAGTAACGCATTACGTGCCAGATCAGAGGCCGGGGGCCAACCGTTGTCATCGGCTTGGGTACATCGGACTGGCCGTCGCGCATGCGCATGCCGTACCCACCGCAGAACAAGACGACCTTCATCGTACGAATCCCTTCGGCTGACCGCACCCGATCCTCCCAGTGAAGGTCGCGCCGGGAGGGCGTCGCGTTAGCCCCGGTCGTTCATGAGGGTTGTGGATCGATCTTGTAGTAGCGGCTGTCAGCTTCTGAGGTAGCTCCCGCCGCTTGTCGTGTCGGGGTTGAGGATCAACCCAGCTGGACGGGCAGCGCCGCGACCCGTGCATTGGATGCGCAGCCAACACCGGCGTTGTCCCCGGTTGAGCCGGGCGGCGACGTGCAGCAGTCGGAGCGCAGCGTCTTCGGCTCGGCCTTCGCGAGTTCGCCGTGCAGGAGCATGTGCTGGGTCCAGGCGATCAGATCGACCGCCAGCATCACGACCTTCAGTGCGGGCGCTCGCGGTGCACGATCACCCTCGTCCTGCATGGTTGGCCGACCAGCGACCGGGCGGGCGAACCTGGCTGATGCGGGCCAGGTCGGCGCCGTCACGGTAGCCGCTGTCGCGTCGATCGCGTCCGCCCACACCTTCTTCCCGATCGTGGCGATCGAGGCCCGCTCCGGAGCACGGATCGCCATAGTCGACCGAGCAGCTCATCGACTCCTCGCAGCGCCCGGATGTGGACGCGGAACTCCCGCGTGCAGCCGGCGGTGTCGACCCGGATCAGGATCGGGTTGCCCAGAGCGGCGGTGAGGAGCCGGGCAGCACCTTGTCGGCTGCCGTCGCGGGCGGGAACGGCGCGCCCGACAGTTCGGCGTGCTGCACCCAGACCACCTCCCGCGCCGCGGACCGGGCTCGCGCGACCGCGCCCAACCCGGCGGTGTCGAGCCGGTCCAGCAGCCGCCAGCAGGTCGAGTCCGATGCCACCGTCCCGGACAGCTCGGCCTGACCGGCCAGCATCGCGATGTCGGAGATCGTTGTCGCGCCGCAGGCGACCGCCACCGTCATGTCCACCAGCATCCGACCAGGATCATGGCGCGCCCGCGGCGTGCACAGCTGGGCCAACATCTCGGCGAGCTGCCCGGTCAGCGTGGTCCGTCGGCAAACATCGGCCAGCAACCGTGGCCGGTGTGCGACCCCACGCCCTCGCCGTCCGCGGGTTGCCGTGATCCTCGGTCTGGTCGTTGTAGCCTGCATCACCAGAGTGCTCCTCTACCGGGAAGATCTGGGCCCTCAACAACCACAGTCTCCCCTGGTAGCGGGGCACTTTCGTCAATCCAGACACGGACACGCCGAACCCCCCGTGAAGAGCCCGGAGTTGGTCCTTCCCGGCGATTCAGCGTCAGAAAGGCAGACCTCAGTAGGCCCCGCTTCCCCGGGCAAGGGTGCCAATCGTCTTCCAGAGGATCAGAGCGTCCATCGCCAGGGTCCAGTTCTCCACATAACGCAGATCGAGCCGGACCGATTCTTCCCAGGACAGGTCACTCCGCCCGCTGACCTGCCACAGGCCGGTCAGCCCCGGCTTGACCATTAGTTTGCGCTCGGCGTCTCGGGAGTAGCTCGCAACCTCTTCTGGAAGCGGGGGGCGGGGGCCCACCAGTGACATGCTGCCGGCGAGCACGTTAAACAACTGTGGCAACTCGTCGAGCGAGTATTTGCGCAGCGTCGCGCCTATTCTGGTAATACGCGGATCACCGCGGACCTTGAACATTGGGCCCGCGCCTTCGTTCTGGGTCATCAACTCGTTCTTCCGGGCCTCGGCGTCGGTGACCATCGACCGGAACTTGATGATCTTGAATACCCGGCCGTGCTTGCCCACGCGCTCCTGGCGGAAGAACACTGGGCCGCCGTCAACCTTCACGGCCACAGCTAGGGCCACCAGCAACGGTGCGATGACAACGGAGAGAAGGGCGGCCCCCGTCCAGTCGATGACGTTTTTCACCACCCGTGGCATCCCGTCGAAGACGGGGTGGGTCAGGCGCAAGAGTGGCAGGCCGTCCACCGGCGCGATGTGCAGCCGCGGTCCGGCCATCTCCATGAGGCCCGGATCGACCACGAGGTCGGCCCCGAGTCCTTCCAGGTCCCAGGCCAGCTGGTGCAGGCGACGGGGGGACCAGCCGGGGGTACTGGCCACGGACACGACGCGGTGGTCGCCGCGGTGCACGATCTCCGCGACGGAGTCGAGATCACCGAGCACCGGAATTCCGAGGATCGTGGCGGAGTCATCCGGTCCGGTTCCCGTCGGAGTGCAGGCACCACTGACATGCCAGCCGTTGTACTGGTCCCGTCGGGTGCGCCGGATCAAGTCCTCGATCGACTCGGTAGTACCGATTGCCAGCATCGAGTGGATGAAACGGCCGCGGCTCCGGTTGCGGTGCAGCCACTTCCGGAGGGCGAACCGCCCGGTGAGCGACAACGCGCCGGCCAGCGGCAGCAGACCGAACACCCATGGCCGTACAGCTGGCAGCTGAAGGCCCAGCCCGAGCAGGCCCAGCAGGACGGCGCTCGTGATGAACGCCCGCATCAGCCTGCTGAACTCCTCGGAGCCCTGGCCGAGCATCCGGGGGTCCCACACCCTCGTGATGAACAGGCACACGAACGTCAGGGCGGAGACGACGATGCCGAGTGCGGGGGAGATCTGGCCGCCGTACTGGGGGGCCCAGTTGCCGAGCCCGAGGACGTGCCCGACGACCACGACGGAGGCGACGGCGGTGAGGTCGCTGATCACGACCGCGAACGCGAAACGCGACTCCCAGCGCTGTCGTGGAATCGCGCCGCGCAACGGAGGTGTCGGAGTTCCTGGCGCGCCAAGTTCGGGACGCACCGCGGGGGCAGCCGCCCGGAGCAGGGGGTGCTGCTGTTCGGAAGCACCGTTGACGCCCTGTTGTGAAGTCACTGTCGCCCCTCGTGCCGCGTCGTCGCCCAGTACGCCGACGCCCTGTGATACCGGCCCCGTCCGGTCATGCCAGCAGCATCGGCGACGTGTGTCCGTCATGACGACTCACGGCCGACATTGGCTGTGCCCAATTCCGAACTCGCGTGACGGGCCCTTGGTGTTACCTGGCGTCACCGGTAATGCCGGGGCCTGAACTGTCGAGTAACCACAGGGGGTCCGAAGCCCGGGTGCGGCGCCGGCCAGGCCCGAACACTTCTGTCGGCAGGTTCATCGGAGGCAAGGTCACATGCGCGGTCGCGGAGCGGCATCGAGCTACCCCCGCATCGTCTCGGCGGTCCTGCTGCTTGCGGTGGGTCTGCTCGCGACGGCGTGCACCGTGTTCAGTTCGGCGGCGGGTGCTCCGCCGAACCCCACCGCCTCGGACACCACCGTCGCGGCATCGCGGGCCGACTTCCCCGGACCACCGAACACAGGCGTCCCACCCGGAACGACGCTCCGACCGTACAACGGCTCATGCGTGATCACGCAGGACAGCACCGTCATCGACTCGAGTCTGGTCACCTGCGACCTGGTCATCTTCGCGGCGAAGGTCGTGATCTCGCGGAGCAAGATCATGGGCCAGGTCGTACTGGACACCGATCGGCCTGGTTCGCAGCGGTGGTCCGCCACGCTGGTCGACAGCGAGGTCGATGCCGGTGTGGTGCATGAGGCCGCGGTGAGCTCGGGGAACATGACGATTCTTCGAGCGGACATCCAGGGTGGGCAGACGAGCGTGCAATGCGGGGAGCTCGCCGTCTTCTGCACCGTCCGTGACTCATGGCTGCACGGTCAGCAGATCCCGGCGGGTGCCGACTGGCATCTCGGAGGCTTCCTGTCCAACGGCGGTCGGAACATCGAGCTGACCCACAACACCGTCCACTGCGAGCCGCAGCCGACAGGGAAGGACGGTGGCTGTACCGGTGACATCAACCTGCTGGGGGACTTCGCGCCTGTCTCGCACGTCACCATCACCGGGAATCTGCTGGCGGCCAACGTCGGCAACTCCTACTGCACGTACGGCGGAGATGCTTCGAGTAAGAAGTTCCCGCACGCCGACAATGTGGTCTACCGGGACAACGTGTTCGAGCGCGGGACCAATGGCATGTGCGGTGGTTACGGCCCGGTGAGCAGCTTCAACGACCGGGGGCCCGGCAATCTCTGGGTCAACAACACATGGGACGACGGTCAACCCGTCGTTCCGGCCGACTGAGTCAGCCCGGACGGAGCGCCGAGGTCAGCACCTCCAGGTTGACCAGCATCGCCGCCGACGCCGGATCAGGCGTGGCCCTGCCCCGGATTACATCGTCGATCCACTCCGACCGGAAGAACCCGAGTTCGCGTACACCGGCGAGCGCGTCGCCGGAGCCCCGGTAGTACTCGGCAATCTTCGGTGTGAGGGCCGAGGTGCCCGCGGCCGGCCTGCCCGCGCGGGCGAGGCGCTGACGGGCCTTTCCTGCGATCTTCTGTGCGGTGGAGGCCGCAAGGCGTGCCCGGTTCGCGAGATCGGGGTAGGCGAAGACCCGCGGGGCCGGACGGCCGTCGAGCGGGATCGACGACAGCTCCTCGTCGAGGAAGCACGACAGCCTGCTCAAGAAGAGGGAGTTCTGCTTGTCACGAGGGTGCAGGCTGCGTGCGACCGCAAGGAACCGGTCGTCCAACATCGGATTGATCGTGATCCGGTCCAGCGCCGTCGTCGACGCGAGTACGCCCGACCAGCGGTGCATGCGCTCCATCAGGTAGAACTCATCCGTCGCCTCGAACCAGCTCGAGCCGTAGCCGGCAAAGGTGTCGGACAGGAGGTCGATCGTGTCGCTCCTGGCGCGGGAGGCGAACCGGGGGTCGAGAACCTCGTCCGGGACGGACTCGTTGGTGAACATGCGCCACTCCGCGAGGCGGCGAACCCGGGCACGGGTGACGGGCGCAGCGCGGTAGGGACCGAGGTAGTAGAAGCCGCGAGCGAACTCCCCTCCCAGCCCCGCCAGTCTCGGACGCCGGTCCAGCTGGGCCTCCGCCCATGAGACGGAGGCCAGCGCGATCGGGTTGGCCGAGCAGTCGAGCCGTACTGCGGCCGCCGTGGCCAGGTCGTGCGCTTCCTCAGGATCGACGTCACGCAGCCCATCGAGGTCCACCGTCCGGTGAATCATCCCGAAGCGTCGCGCCAGCGCTGCCGCTATGTCGGCGTCCGGATTGCCGGGTGAGGCGAGCGTCATCACCTCGAGCCCCTTCCGTCGGGCCGGCGCGATGGCCCCGAGCAGTATCCGTGAGTCCTGGCCCCCGGTGAGCTGCAGGATCAGATCGGGATGGTCCTCGATAACGGCGTGGACGTGAGCACGCAGAACAGCGGCCGCATCGGCAACCGCACGGTCGAGCCCCGGCCTGCCGGACCTGTCGGCCGGTGGAGCCGGCTCCAGCTGCGCCGCCCCGCCCCGGAGCGTCAAGGAGGCGCCCGGCGGCAGCTTCCGTACTGCCTCGAACGGCGTGTGCAGGCCCACCTGCCAGCCCATCAGGGCTTGAGTGCCCAGCGCGCGACGATCGGCACCGGAAGGTCCGCACGTTGCCAAGGCCCGCGCCGACGTCGACACCGCCGCCCACCCGTCGCCCGAGCGGTGGTAGACCTGTCGGTAACCCAGCGGGTCGGCGGCGACGGTGAGCCCGTACTTCGGATGGCTCACCGCGGCGGCGAAGGGCGGCAGGATCTCCCGGGTGTCGGGTCCCCCCGGTCGCCCGAACAGCCGTGCCACCATGTCGACGTCAAGGGCCTGCTCATGCCGGCGGGGCGCCAGACTGAGAAGATCGACGACCGTACCGTCGGGGCGGGCGGGGGGATCCGGAACATCGGCGCGAACGACCACGACGCCGTCGACGTTGCGTACCACCGCGTCTCCGCCCATGACGCGAACGGCATCGCGCACGTCGGGTGCGTCTCTGCCGGACTCGACCGAGAGGGCGAGGAACCCTGGCCCGGAGGCCGAAACGGTGGTCATGGGCGACATCCTGCCGACGCTTCCGCATCTTTCGGCGGCGGGGTCCGCCGACGCCTCGTAACAGCGCGGGTGCGCTGGCCGACTCCGGTGGGGAGCGCGCGCTGTGCATGTCGGCGGCGCCGCGAGACCGAGGGAGACGTTGGTGGAGGACGAGTCGGTTCTCTCGGCAGGGCCGCGGGGGGAAGACAGCGGCCTCGCTACCGTCGGCGCTCAGGCCGGTCGGGGGTTGCGTTGGAGCCTCCTCGGAAACGTTGTGCTCAAGGTGGGCTCGTTCGCGCTCGGCCTCACTCTCGCCCGGTTGCTCACCCCGGCGGACTTCGGCGTCTATGCGGTCGCGCTGGCTGCCCTGAACTTCCTGATGCACGTCAACGACGTCGGAATCATCGCGGCCACCGTGCAGTGGAGAGGCCGACTCGCGGACATGGTGCCCACTGGTTCGACGCTCGCCGTCGCGTTCAGCCTGGCCGTCTACGGGATGTGCTGGTGGCTCGCTCCCGCGTTCGCAGAGCTCGCCGGTAGCCCGGGTGCGGCCGGGCCGATCCGGCTCCTCACTGTCGGCATCCTGATCGACGGCATCACCGCGGTTCGGGCCGGCGCATTGATCCGCCGCTTCCAGCAGGACAAGCTCGCGTGGGCGAATCTCGCGGGATTCGTCGTCAACTTCGTGCTCGCCGTCGCCCTCGCCCTGCACGGCGCGGGCCCGTACAGCTTCGTCGGCGGCTACGTCGCGGGGGCCGCTCTCACCGGAGCTCTCGTCTTCGTGCTCGCCCGCCTGCCGGTTTCGTTCGGCCTCAACCGCGACGTCGCTGCCCGGTTGATGAGTTTCGGACTGCCTCTGGCCGCCGGACTCGGCGTGGAGGCGCTCCTGCTGAATGCCGACTACGTGATCGTCGGACGCTACCTGGGCGTCGTGGCTGTCGGGTTCTACCTGTTGGCGTTCAACATCTCCAGCTGGATGCAGGGGTTGGTCGGCCAGGCGATCCGCTGGGTCAGCGTTCCCGCCTTCTCACGACTAGCCGAGGACAACGGTGCTCTCAACGAGGGTGTCCGCCGCTCGGTGCCACTCCTGGTGACAATCGCTCTGCCGGTCGCCGTGGTTCTCGGCACCATGAGCCCCGACGTCGTCGTCGGTCTCTACGGTCAGAGATGGGCGCCTGCCGCTGCGGCACTGCCATTCCTGGCGATGCTCGCAGTCATCCGGCTCCTCCATTGGTTCGCGATCGACATCCTCACCGCGATCGGTGCGACGCGCTCTACGTTCTGGATCAACCTCGGCTGGGCTGTGGTGTTGATACCCGCCCTGGCGCTGGGCACGTCGGCAGGGGGGATCCGGGGGACAGCGGTAACACACGCCCTCGTCGGCCTGCTGGTGGCGATACCGCTGACACTGACGTTCCTGCACCGATCGGGAGTGCGGTTGCTCCCGGTGCTCCCGGCGCTGGTCCGGCCGTTCACGGGCGCAGTCGTCGCCGGTGCCGCGTGTTGGGCCGTCCTCACCACGCTCGATCTGCCGCCTGTGTTCGAGCTCGGGGTCGGCGGAGCGACCGGGCTCCTGGCCTATGTTGCGGTGGTCGTTCCGCTGGAACGATTGAGGGCATTGGTGGTCCGGTTCCGAGTGGCCAGGACCGACCCGGTCGAGTCGAGAGGATCACAGGCATGACACCGTCAGGGACGCTCGTGTCGATCGGAATACCCCTGCGCAACAGTGAGAAGCTCGTCGACGATGTCCTACAGTCGGTGAGCGCGCAGGAATACGACAACCTCGAGTTCGTGTTGTCGGACAACGCATCCGATGACAGCACCGAAGAGATCTGCCGCGACCATGCCCGGCGGGATCCGCGGATCCGCTACCACCGGCAACCGGTGAACATCGGTGTCGACGGCAACTTCACGTTCGTGCTGCGGCAGGCGAGGGGTGAGTTCTTCCGATGGGTCGGCGACGATGACCGGCTCGAACCAAGATGCATATCACGCTGCGTAGACGTTCTGTCCGACGATCCGCGTCTGGTTCTCGTGACCACGCAACAGACATTCCGGGAGCGGGACGGCGATGTGCGTACCGCGGCCTACCTGGGCCCCGGGCTCGGCTCCTCGAATGCCGTCGACCGGCTGGAGGAATGGCTGCGCCTGTTGAACTCCACGCACCTGCTGATGGATCCGATGTACGGCGTGATGCGCCGCGCGGCGGTTGAGGATGTCCCCCGCGCGACGATGCTCCGCAGTGATCAGGTCTTCGCCACCCGGCTGGCCGTCACCGGCCCCTGGGCTCATATCAACGAGGTGCTTGCCCACCGCGGGTGGCCGGACGACACGCGCGAGGTGCTAGCGCGCCGGATGGGCCTGCCGCGCTGGAGGACGCACATCGCCACCGCGTACCAGGCACGGCATCTTCTCGGCGTCGTCGCCGAGACACCGATGACGGCAGGTGAGCGACGGCGGGCCAATCAGGCTGTGGCGACCTGGTACGTCGGGTGGCATCGCCGGCGAATCCTCGGTGGCGCACGGCGTGTCGTCGGTCGGGCCCGCATGCCGAGCGCTCGACCGTGACCGGATGGGCGTGCCGGACAGCCTGACACGCCCGTCGGAGGCCGGTGATCACATCGCGGGTGCCACTGAGGTGCCGTCCTCCCACGTGTTGTCGATCCACTGATTGCCGGGGCCGTCGACGTTGAAGTTGCTGACCGGTCCGTAGTCGCCGCATTTCTCGTTGCTTCCACGCTGGAAGACGTTGTGCTGGTAGACCACGTGATCCGCGTGCGGGTAGGTCTTGTTCGACACGTCACCGCCGAATGTGCAATACGCGAGACCCATGCTCGCGCCCATGTAGTTGCCGTCGACAGTCACGTGGGAGATCGGCGCAAAGTCACCGAAGAGGTTGACGTCTCCGGTGCAGCCGCCGTCCGAACCGGTCGGTGCGGCGTCACAGACCACCGTGTTGTGTTGGATGAGAACGTTCGTTCCACCGTTGGACAGGAATCCTCCCAGGTGCCAGTTGGCGCCCTGTGGGATGCGCTGCCCGTGGAGCCAGGAGTCGCGCACCGTGCAGAACGTCGCGTGCTCACCGCACTGGACCGCAGTCTCGCCACCATGGATGTTCGATCGGATCACCGTCATGTTGCCGTAGCTGACCGCCGGCAGTTGCACGGATCCGCCATCGACCTCGGAGTCCTGGAGTGTGTAGCTCCAGGCGGACGACCCGGTCAGATCGGTGTCCAGGGCGACCATTCCGTTGATCTTGCTATTCTTGATGGTGACGTCGGCAGCCCTGATGTCCAGCCCGCAGTTCACGGTCCTGGAGTCGATGACTGTGCCAGTTTCGGTGACGATGCAGGGACCGCCGTAGGGAGTCAGCACCGTCCCGACTGGCACCCCGGTGTTCGAGGCGTTCGGGAAGCCGCTCTGCGGGACGGGGACCGGGGCCATGGTGGTCGGGGGCACGGCGGTCGTGGTGGGTGTTGGTGGAGTGGTGGTCACGCCGGTCGGTTCGGCTCCAGTCGTCGATCCAGCAGGATCGGTCGACGTCGGAGAATCCGCGGGATCATTGTTAGCCGGAGACGGATGATCAGCATTGGCCGTGGGCTTCGCAGAATGGGTCGAGGGCAGCCCAGAAACTGCCTTGCTGAGATCAAAGGTACCCGGCTGACAACCGGTGAGCAGCACGCCGCCCAGTAGCAGGGCGGCAACGAGCGAATGACGACGTCCAGGGTGGCGAGCAGGCATGGAACGGCCTCCGGCTAGGTGCCACGCACGATGACCTCGGCAGATGGCAACTGTTTCGACGAGGTACGGAGCCCGAGGGGGAGCGAGGCTCGTGCATCGCGTGGCGACGACGAGTGCAGACTAATGGGTGCCAGCCCCTTCGTAGCGGCCTCCGTGCCGAATTAGTCTGAACGGCACAACGGAATGCTGCTGAATGCGCATGTGGCGACTGGGTCGGATGCCGAACCAACTACCGGTCGGTTGCGGCGCAGGTGGAGGGCGAATCGGGCCCGGTCGATCGCAGTGACCGCGAGATAGCAGCCCGCGTCGACGATGTGGACACGTCGGGTTCGCACCAGACGAACGAGTGCCGATATGCGGCCGTCGCTGTTGGTCGCGCTTCGACCCATGAGCGCGAGTTGGTGGTTGCCCATCCGGACCCGCGTGCGTCGGCGCAGGTGGGCCAGCAGAGTCGGGGCCGGTCGCACGACGCTGCGCGCTGTCGGAACGACACGTCGTTCCTCCGCCGCGAACGACCGGTTCACCCACTCGTCGTCGGCCACCACATCGGGGATAGGGAACACGGTCCGGTGCCCCTGCTCGTCAACGGCGTACAGACCGACACCGGCCAGTGCCCGCCGTGGACCGAACAGCTCCTCGTGGACACGATGTACGCGGCGCACGACAGGACCCGTCCCGCGCAGGTCCAGCACCGCCACCGGCGAACAGGCATGGATTCCGTCCTCGTCGAGCGTCTCCACCATGGCACACACGGTCGCGAGGTCCACCTCGACATCCGCGTCCAGATAGAGCCGCGGGAAGACCGTGCAGTCGGCGTCGCCGAGGTTCAAGGCGTGGGCCTTCCCCGCGACAGCCGTCTCGATGACGTGGACCCCCGAGGCCCGCGCGACGTCCGCGGTCGCGTCCGTGCAGGCGTTCGCCACGACCACCACGTCGAGTGTGCCCGTCGGTGCGCCGTTCAAGAGCCGGGCCAGCCCTCGGCCGATGGTGCGCTCCTCGTTGTGGGCGGGAATCACGACGCTCGCGATCGCTGCTCGTTGCTGCCTGGGGCTGTCAGCCATGAGCCCTCTCCAATTCGACGCGGCGGGTGTGAGCCGGGGGCGAGGACGGTGCGGCCTCGGATCTGATGATGCGGCAGAATGCGCCGATCACGCCGATCACGACGAAGAGAAGGCCCTCAAGGGTCCGGAAGGACAGCAGATCGAACGTGACCGATCCGACGACGGGCACGCTCGCACTCGCCATGAGCGTCATCGCAAGGTCACGGTCGCGCTGTGTGTGGCTGAGGAGCGCAGTCCGCAGCGCCGTGACTATCCCGGTGAGGTAGAGGCCCACCAGCACTGAGAACCCGATGATCCCGCTCTCGATCAGAGTCATGATGTACTGGTTGTCGAGCGCGAAGTGTTTGGGGAAATACCACGTACCCACTCCTCGACCGAACCACAGGTCCTTCGAGATCTCCTGGGCGGCGATCGGATATCGCTGCGTCCGGTAACTGACGCTGCTGTCGCTGGAGATGTTCTGGAACAGACCGATGAACGTGCTGAGCAGGCCGGGAAACGCGACCTTGGACACCGCCAGGAAGCCACCCGCTACCAGGAGTGCGGTCAGCCGCCGTCGCATCGACCAGCTGGTGATCAGCACGATGCCAGCAGCACCGACCCCCAGCACAGCGGAGCGTGACACCGAGAAGAGAAGCCCGGATGCGATGAGCGCGCTGCTCAGGTACCACCCCCACGCCGTCGTTCCCTCCGTCCGCGCACGGTAGGCGTAGTGCAGCGGCAGCGGCAGGATCATGGCACAGAGGACGCCGAACTCGATCGGGCTGCTGGTGGTGCTCTGGACCCTCGAGAACCCGGACCGGTCGTCGACCTGTCCGATTACCACGGAGCTGTCCTTCAGACCCGGTAGTACGAGGTACCTCGTCAGATCGATCTTGGCGATGAACTGCAGGGCACCGATGAGGCACACGATCGCAACGGCGACCGTCACCGTCCGCAGCAGCGTGTCGATCCGCTCGCGGGTACGGACTCCATCACAGATCAGAAGGGTCACACCGACCAGCGCCACGACGATCACCAGTGTCCGGTCGGCCTGGTTGACCTCGTCGCTCTCCAGGTAGGAGTAGTTCCCGTACGCATAGGAGGCGACGAGGCTCAGTGCGAACAGCGAGACTGCCGTGCGGACCGGGTTACGGCCTTTGGCCATGCCCAAGGTCTGTGTGATGTGGGCGCACAAACAGCACAGCGTTAGGAACAGCGCGACGAGGGTGGCCGGCGTGATGGAGAGTGGGAGCCCCTGAATGACGAGCCCGCTGGGGATGATCGTGAGCACGATGACGTAGACGCAGCTCAGCGTCGTACCGTCCGCGCGACTGCGTGCGCGGGGTAGCCGGCGGCCGCTCTCCGCTCTCATCCTCGACCGACCGGTTCTGCGGTGCGGCTGGGTTCGTCCGGCCGCAGTGTCGGCGGAGCCGCCGACCGTGGGGGCGGCGGCACTGCCGGGGGTGGTGCCGCCGCAGAGGTCGCCGGCTCCGTATGGGATTCCCGGTCGTCCGGTCCGGGGACGGGATCAGAAGCGTTGGCGCGTCCTCGCGACCGAGCAAGGTACACGCTCTCGGCCACGAAGGCCGAGGCGAGGCAGAGGATCAACCCCAGTGCGCCGGTGGCTCCGGCCGCCCGGATACGGCTGCCGCGCATCCCGACCGGGTCTGTGGGCGCGACGATCACGGAGTAGTTGACGAAGGTTGTCGTCGGTGCATCGACGGCTTGCTGCCGCTGGGCCAGCACATCCCTCCCGGCGGACAGGGCCCGGTCGACGAGCGGACGGATAAGCGCCGGGTTGCGTGAGTCGACGGTGAAGAACACGAAGGGGCCACTCTGCAGCAGTTCCGGGTTGGATGTGCCGTTGTTCACCGTGAACTCGACCGAGCCGTCGGTGGGAACGCCGATACGTGCGGCGAAGTCGGGGGTGCGCATCGCCTGAATGATCAGCGCGCCGGTGAGATCGAGCCCGTGGCCGGAGTTCAGCAGCGGGTTGATGGGGTTGGGGCGGTAGCCATTCGCGTACTGCGTCGCGCCCGTGGGCGGCGTGCTGAGCAGAACCACGGCCTTGCTCTCGTACAAGGTCGGCACGGTGACATAGACCGCCGCGGCCGCGGTCATGCCGAGCAGGAACATCGGTACGACCACGTACCACCGCCGCCACACGACGCCCAGCGTCGCCCAGAAGTCCATGCTGAATCGCCTTTCCGTCCTGCTGGTCGGGCACGCCCTCCGGCGAGCGTCTCCTAAAGGCCTACGCCAGGACCGTCCACGTCGGTCTGCTCCGGCGTTGCCTTGTTCGGTTCGGCGGCCGGGTCGGGCCGCAGGGCCGTCAGCAACTGCGTCAACGAGTCGTCGAAAGACGACTCCGCGCGCTTCAACTTGTCGCGGGTAACCGGCCCGGTGGATCCGTTGGTCGTGGGTCGGCTCCGGTCATCCCGTGGAGGTGACGGCTGTGCGGATGGCCGGGGCCGTGGCCGTGGCCGTGGGCGGCTGGACTCGGCGTCCGCCGGCGACATCGCGACCTCCGGGGCGGGTGCCCCCGCCGGGGTGACGCGCGCCTTGTCGAGGTCGATCTGCTCCGTACGGGACTCCACAGGGACCGGGCCAGGGGTTGTAGCCGTCCGCGGCACGGACTGTGGACGCTGCGGCGGCGGCCGCAACGGCGTCGTGGCCGAGTCCACGTGAGCCTGCTGAGCTACGGCCACCCGCGGCCGGCCGGTCAGAGGATCCCAGTCGCTGTTCTCCGACGGTCGACCACCGAGCTTTGGATTCCTGACCAGGGTGCCCTCGGAGAGACCGATGCTGTCCGGTATCGCGTTATCGTGCGGAGCGGTGCTCCGTTCTGCCGCCGGGAAGCCGCCGCTTCTGGTCTCTCGGAGGTACGCGCCAGCGACGACGATCAGCATACCCAGTACCAGCGCGATCGCTGCACCTTCGATCTTGAGCGTCGTGCTGGCTACTGGGGCAGTGGGGCCCACCACCCAGATTGTCGAGATCAGCTGTGAGGCCGGGGCGTTGAGCGACTGCTGTCGTTCCAGCAGGATCTGGTTGGTCTTGGCGGCCGTCTTCACAACGATGTCGTTCGCCGCCTGCGGGGACGCGGTACTCGTCCCGGTGAGGAAGAGGAACGGACCCTGGTTGTTGCCCAGGAACGATGCGCCCCCGACGTTGGTGATGGTGATGGAGGCGCCGCTGTCCGTTTCGAGACCGTCGAGCACCGGCTCGCTGTTCATCATCGCGACGATGATCGCCAGTGTGGTGTTGAGCCCGTCGCTGAAGTTGAGCAAGGGGTTGATCTTGGAGGAGGCATTCGGATCGCCGGCGGCCGCTGCCGTGTTCGTCGGTGAGCTCGTGAGGACGAGGGTGGCGTCGCTCTCGTACCGGGTGGGCAGGAGGAAGTATGCGCCCACGGCGAGCACGACTGCCACCGCGGCTGCGAGTCGCGCCACCGAGGGTCGCCTCATCAGTGCCACGATGTTGATCCAGAATGCCATGATTTGCTCCCCGACGTTTCCGCGCGGCCTGAGGAGGACCGTGTCGAGGCCTCCTCGTCCCGTAATTCCACTCGCTCGTACGACCGCCTGCGTTACGACGTCCTGCCCTGTCCACGCGTCCTGATGGGCGATCGGTGGTCTCCTGTACCGGAACGACTAGGAAATCCGCTCTAGCCAGATCTCACGCCAGAAGTGCACGAACTCCCGGGGGCAGGCAGCGTTGAACGCACCCTCGCAGACGCTGTTCTCCAGAACGATGCACGGGTTCTTCATGGTGAGCATGCGTCCGGTCCGCTCGTCGAGACAGCGGTCGACCCGCCGCTCCACCCGCCCGACGCGACCGCACCAGCGCGACATCTCTTCCTCGAAGCCCATTCCCCGGTTCAGGAGGTTCGCATCGAGGGTGGCGAGGATGGCGTCCTTCGACTTCACCCGCACCAGCTCGCCCGGCTGAAGGTCGAGGATCTCGGTCGGCGTCCGGCCGACCGCGCGCCCCTCGAGGAACCTCCACCGCAGGCCGCGGCGGAACCGTAGACGGGGTGGGAGGAATCGGATGGACAGCTTCTGCAGCCGGTTGAAAAGCCCGACGAGGAACGCACGCAGCGCCCACAGCACACCGGCGTTGCCCGAGCGCACGTCCTGGACGAACTGACCGACATCACGGAGGGGCAGGCAGGTCGGAGCCGCCCGATTGAGCTCTGTCGCCTGGCACGAATACAGCTCAGCGCCGTCCGGACCGGGTTCGCGACGGGCGTTCGCGGTCACGAGCGGGAGGAGGAGGCGTCCGTCCACAGGGCGCTCCGTAGGCGGAGTCGCGGCACCGGCACGTACCAACCACTGTTCGCGCCAGACCAGTTGACAGGCCGTCTGACACCCTCCGTGACCCTGCCCGTCACAGCGCGCGCCCGATAGGTACACGGCGTTCGACATGCGCCGCATCCCGCCGCCCCGGGTAATCGTGTCGCAGACCTTGTGGGCCACCTTGTGCACAGTCATGCGCTGCCCGCAGTACTGGAGCATCTCTGGCATGAACGGCAGACTGTCGAGCTCGCCGCGCTCGTCGAGGCTGGCGAGGATCTCAGCCTCGCCACGAACCTGGACGATGTCGCCGACGCGGAGATTCAGTTGCTCCCTCACGGGAGAGAAGTCGGTTTGGATCTGGGTCACCGTGCACCTTTCCGTCATCATCGGTGCGGCAACCAGATCCGAGTCTTCGGAACCGCCACCGGCCGGTCGAGCGGCGTTGCCCTCAGCACCTGGACGCCGAGCCCGCCACCGCGGCCGTACTCGCTCGGCCGTCTCCTGGCGTTACCCCGATCAGCCGCGAGTCGCCGGCGCACAGGGGAATGCGACCGGTGCTGCCCCCGAGTAACGGCTCACGTCGGTCACCGACTTATCCCTCGGTGCCCGCCGCCCGAGGCGTTCGGCTCGGCCCGACCCGAGAGGGACTCGATGACAGAACTTCTGCCCCCCGCTCCTGGGGCCCGACCCGAGTCCCCTGCGCCGCCCAGATCGGAGCCTGCCGCTCCCGAGGTACGGCATCGGGTCCCGGGAGCGTCCCGGATTGCGGGCCTCGACGGCATCCGCGGCCTGGCCGCGCTCTTCGTCGTCCTTCACCACAGCTGGCTGTCAGCGTTCCCCGGCTTCCCGAACGCGGCGGTTCCGCTCTGGACGGCATGGCTCGCGTTCGGTCATCTGGCCGTCGTCGTCTTCATCACGCTGTCGGGGTTCTCGCTCGCGGTGGGGCCTGCACGGGCCGGCTGGCAGCTCGGCCCGATGCGCTGCTTCCTGCGGCGGCGAGCATGGCGGATCCTGCCGCCCTACTGGGCTGCGCTCGCCTTCAGCATGATCGTTGCGGTCGTCGTCGTGCCACAGCCGGGAGAGGGTGTCCCGACCGCCAAATCGGCCGTCGTCTTCGGGGTCCTGCTCCAGGACGTCTTCGGGTCCCCGAGCCCCAATGGCGCGTTCTGGTCCATCGCGGTCGAGGCACAGCTCTACCTGGTCATGCCGTTGCTGCTCTTCGTGCGTCGGCGATGGGGTGCCGTCGTGGTGCTCGCCGTCGTCTGCGTCCCGGCGATCGCGGTCGAGCTCCTGTCGGGAAGGCTCGCGGTCGCCGCGCTCCTCGAACGTTTCGTGCCACAGATGGCGGTTCTGTTCGCCGCCGGTGTCGTTGCTGCGACGGTGCTCGGCAGCAACCGGGACCGGGCCGCTCGGATCCCCTGGGGCGTCCTCTCCGCCGTCGGGGTTCTGCCGCCCCTGGCGCTGATTCTGCTCCGGGGGCAGGTATGGAGCGTCGAGAACTTCTTCTGGGTCGACCTGGCCATCTGTCCCGCGATCGTGTTCCTCCTAGCCGGCTTGTCGGTAGGCCGTGCGAACGTGGCCGTCCGCGTCCTCGACACCCGGCCGTTGCGCGGCCTGGGGTCCTTCTCCTACAGCCTGTACCTGGTCCATGCCCCGATCGTCATCATGGTCGACGCGTTGGCCGCGCACGAAAACGTCCCGTTCGGGCTGCCTCGCCTTCTGGTCCTCGTCGCGACGGCGGTGCCCCTGTCGGTCTTGTTCGCGTGGCTCTTCGCGCGGGTCTTCGAGCTTCCGTTCCAGCGCCACCGGTCGAGCCGGGAACTCCTCGCCACGGTGCGGACCAACGTTCGCCGCACGAAGGCCACGGCCCTCCGTGAATCAGGTACCCGTCCAGAATGAGAGGATGATGCCCGCGATGCGGTTCCGCCGACGGGTCGTCGTGACCAGGGGTGCGCTTGTCGGTGTCCTGGTCGTGGTTGTCCTTGGCCTCTGCACGGCGCGCTACCTAGTGGCTTGTCACGCAGCCCTGGCCGGGTAATCGGTCCAGGTTCGGATCGGTGAGTCGGTGGCGAAGTTGACCTTCGGTGTGGCTCGGGTGTTGTGCCAGCGGACGTAGCCGGCGATGGCGGCGTT
>Ga0209935_1000773_pt1 | contig 66181 bp, 65 predicted proteins | sample ThiBio_1000_plan_2_FD_183958 | JGI IMG/M metagenome (GOLD analysis project Ga0209935, IMG submission 183958) | Wastewater bioreactor microbial communities from Cape Town, South Africa - Thiocy_cont_1000_plan (SPAdes) | ecosystem: Engineered > Bioreactor > Thiocyanate-remediating >... | reverse complement strand
ATCATTGAAACGTAAACGGCGTAGACGTGGAAACGTCTTGATGAAATGTAGAATTGAATTTGCTAAATTGATGTCTAAATGACATACTTGATGTCCAGTTGACAAATAAGATATGTTTGGAAATAACATCGATAAATCATTTGCATATGGTATTCGATAATTTGTTGATATATGAAGATGTAAATGATCCAATGATGGTATACTAATTTTCAATTTCCGTTCAATACATGCTATCAAATCATCTGATTCGACTTCTAAAATTCGAAGATGTTTACAAACAGAAAGTAATGATGCAATAGTATAAGCTAGATCTTTCAATCGCATTTCTAGATTAGTCCAAATAGACAATGAACGAAGTTTCATTGGAGACCATTGTACATTATAAGTAAATATATCTGATGGCGATGTTACAAAAGGGCAATTCTACAATTAAAAAAGAAGAATATTTATCTTTTCACGCATCAACATTTGAAAATGAGACATTGAGATCTTACTTCAGCTTTATACATCCAATCAAGATGTTTTGCTTGACTGAATCCATGTAAACACTGCTTAAGTGCTAATGCATCTGAAGTTTTACATACCCAACAATGAGCTGAAGAAGTCTTGAAATCGACAAACTCAGGATGTTTTGCAGCAAGAAATGTATGAGTTTGAAGAAAAGAATCCGAAGATAAAGGATATGGAATCGTGTAGATAATGAAAGCATTATCTTCCACATCTATATAATCACGAACCAGCCAATCTCGAGATATCCATCGATCATTTTGTAAAACTTTATAATCCTGTTTGACTTTTGTTTCATCGCCAACACAGATGGGGAAACGTAATACAAATCGAAAATTGATAAGATTTTCTAAACGAGTTGAAATCGTTCGTTCAAATTCAGTTAAGCATGCTGATGCTGCAAAGAAATAAATACAATTGAAACGAAAAGACTTTACTTATAAACACATACTTTTATTGATTACACGAAACAAATATAAAGTTTCAAGACGAGACAATTGCAGACAGTCGATGAGTTGTAACACGTATTGCATACGAATACAAGATAATGATAATGTACGCAATCGAGTTGTGTCTGTTGTTCTTAGTTTCGATTCATCCGGTTTGAAACGAACATGAAATCGATCTTTTTCTATATATCGATGGTCAAAAACAACAGTCAAATGTTGAAGTGAAGATAATATGCTCAATTGAAGAAGTAATATCAAGTCAGAACTAAATTCTAATGATATTGATAAACGAACAGCATTTGTTAATGGTGAATAAACGTCAGGAGATGTATATAAGTATTTTAAACTCCTCGGCCAAGGTGCTAATCTTCGTTCATAGAATCCAGGAGAATCTAAAATTATTTCATTTCGTTTTAATTTAAAAAAAGTTTTCGAAAACAACATACATCTTGTGACATCAAAAGTCATAGTATTAAAAGAAATCTTTTTTCAAAGATTTTAACAAGTTCTGTTTCATAAAAGTCCCTCCAGTCTTGAAATTTCAAAGTAAGATGTTCTAACTGTCCACGTCCTTCTTCATTGGCCAACATCAATGTTTCAAGTAATCCATCTCCATTTCCAACTAGTGATATCCATTTACTTGTCATAATTGTCAGACGTCGTAATCGATTCACCGAATCTTTTGTAAAACATTTAATCAAGTCGCAAATACCAACTGGTGATGAGTCAAGACAATTAAATTTCGAGCGAACATGATTTTGATCATCGATATAGGCAAGAAATGTTCGATATGAAATAGAACCTGATGTTAAATCAAATGATTGAGAAGATGAAACATCGTCCAACAATTGATTAATACGAGTATTCAAATTGAAAAAAGCCAAACAAAGATCAACACCCTCAAAACAGTTCGTTAGGCAAATCATCTAGTCGTGAAATTGTCATTATTGAAAGAAACTCAGTTTATACAACATGCTTAATATGAACGAAAATGACGAACGTTTGTTCATTCTTTATCTGCTAAAACGTCAACTTATTTAAGATTGTTATCCAATACAAATTAACAATTAAGTCATCCATTCATTCATTCTCTGCCTATGAGTATGAGTAAAATATATGATTAAATTTATTGAAGCAGCAAAAAAGCAATTCAAATAACATAAGAAACCTTTTCATTTGTAAACGTAATATATGATGACTAACGAACGAACGTGTCCTCGTAAAGTTCAGTTCAAAGTGTTGCTAAGTTGAGAACGATAGACCAGTGACATCTAGTGAGTATTTACTATTGAATATGTCCAATCCAGATAGATTTATTGTATCCATAATTTGTTTTCTTGTCGTCATCGTCGTTGGTGTAGTATCATATTTGTCTGACTTTTTTTGTGTCAAGGACTATTGAACAGTAGATTTAACAAAAAATCATGCCGGAAAATTTGACATTTTTTGTTCCGTATCATACTGGATATGCTCATGCTGAATTAATTCAATCATTTGCATCATTTACCGATGTTCATTTGTTCATTTACAAATGGAATCCAGCTCGTGAACGTGTGAAAGACTATTTTTCTAATTTCAAACAAATTCATTTACATGATTTCAGTATTGACACCATTCTCGATCAAATTACTCAACAAAATCATCGTAAAATTGTTTTTCTTCTAACAGCATCAACAAATTATTTATTTGGACAAATTCAATTACGTCTATTTCGTATACTTCAGCAATACATTCCATCAATAATCGATGTTTATCCTGTTGGGCATTGCATGTATGGTTGTCAAAGTTGTGCTTACGCATACACTCACTGTTTACCAATAACATTTACCAATTATATTCAACATAAAGATGAAAACCTTGTTCTCGAACAAGATTTCGAGATTCTCATTTGTCCAAGTTATTCATTTCAAGGTTCACCATTTAGTTTGATGTCAAATCTTGAAATTATCGAGTATTTATTAACATTAGAACATTCACATGCGATTAAATTACATCCATTAGCATATGAATATAAAGAAAATGCTCATCATCCATTTCTCTCGTTGACTAACTTAGAAAAAGAACATGTCGAACGAATTTGTCAATCGAAAAATCTTCTTCAAAGTAAACAAACGAATACATTGAAATTAATTGAACACGCTCGTATCATTATTTGTGATTCGAATTCATCGATTCCATTCGAAACACTCTATTTCGACGATAAAAAATTCGTATTTGTCTACGAAACGAGTCATGATTACGATGAACAAGATGATCGAGGAAGATTTTTTCATAAATTTCAAACTGTTGAACAACTAAAAGAACTTATTGACAAATATTATCAACAAGAATTAGATTGTCGAACTGAAGATAGTCATGAATTTTTCTTAGAAAAATATAACGAACCCGATGGAACAGAAATCGAACAATTGGCAACTGTACGTGAATGGTTAACTGACGATCGAGAAGAGATTTCATTTGATAAGAATGAAATAAAACAAACTATTCAAGATGAATTTCAATCGAGTTTATCACCGATGGTTTTGTATACGCTAGGTGATCATACGATGACAGAAATCGTACAACTCTATTTTAGTGATGAAAATCGTGTTTTTGATTCTATGCAAGAGAACGCTAATGAGCTTTGAAAAGAACGATTTTGTTATGTTTTTATTTTTGTTTTTCAGATGATTTTTCTGCATGGCATCGTCTAGCGAAAATGATGATGAGACGATCTTCTATGATGCAAATAACACATGGACAGAGACTGATCTAACAATGTAAGTAGGAAAACAATTGAATAGACTGATGAATAAAGTTCTATTTCTAATGGAGCAGAAGAAAAAGCCAAAACTATTTACTGTAGTAAGTAGAAAAAAATAACAGACGCCATTGCTAAATCTACGTACGAATAATAAACGAGATCGATGTACTTTTATTCTCAAAAAAATTTAATTAACGAACCAAGTATTGGCATATGTCTAACGGCTTGTCATTTTCTCTTTCTTTTTTTTTGTTTTCTCATTAATACGACGGGTATCGGGTACAGACAACATGTCAAATGTCAGATAATTTCTCTAGCTTGAATATTTGTTTATTTGTTTTCGTTTTTCTTTCGATATTAGACCGCGATATCAAGATGCTCGATGGATATTTTTGTCATCGAGTGATTCATTAAGAAAATCGGTAGGCGAAATAAAATCTAATGATTTTCTTCTTCTTCTCTCAACTGATTTGATTAGGAGCATTCATGTACAATTCAATTAACCGACTCTCAAATCAATGATCTAGCACGACGAGAAAAACTTCAACGCCTACGTGCACAAGAAGATGATTTCGTCACGCCAATAACATCAACACCATTTCCATCGAATTCAATTCATTCGCCAGTAACATCACCGTCGAATCAACATGACGAACAATTAGAATTCGAACAGAATCTATCAGCAGCACCTGACCTACTTAAAGATCACATTGACAGCGAGCATGTTCGCATATCTAAAAAGGTCTGACACATAATATAAATTAATCAAATCAAATATTTGTTTTTTATCACGAGAATTATTTGCCGAGTAAAGTTTAGAGTATATTGCAGAGAAGAAAAAAAACTAATAATAATTAGACTAATTGTTTTCCGTTCTATCGTTTGCCATCTGTTCCTTTCGGTTTCACCAGTCGACGTCAATTATTGTCGTTATCGCGCGCCCCGCACATAGACAAACTCGACAGCTTTTTCTTTCTCATTCGCAAAAAAAAGTTTCCATTCAATTAGTATCATGTCTATTTCGTTAGATTTCCGCTCCAGCATCGGGCAAAGCAACGCTAGTTAATTCTTCGCCAATATCTGTCCCTTATCAACAACAACGTTCACTACAATATCCGACATTACCTGCATCAGCAACCTCCAATCGACATACAGCAGCCGGATTCTACACGAAAATAACAAATTTCGCTGCGATCAGCGAACCAAGTATCGTCGATATTAATTTAAGTGATCAGATAACTAAATTCGGCGATCTATCTTTGAAATTAAACGAACAAGAGCATATTCATAATCATGACAATGGAAAATATGTCCCGTTAATCGATGCTAATCCAATGACCCAGACGATTTTAGAACGTGTTCATGGCAGTGGAAGTATGATGACATTACGGCAGAATTCAGTTTTAACAAGCAATAATCTACGGAGAAATTCATCAGAGAATAGTAATCATAGTTTTCATGGAATAACCAATTTGGAAAGTAGTCTGACACGTCAACGACGTCAATCGAATGATGTCGAAGAAGAAGACGAGGAAGATGATGACGATGACGATGTTGAATCGACATCATCCGAATCATCGAGTACCAAATCAAGTCACACAATAGCTGTGTCGTCGTCGTCGTCGTCAACAACGAACAAATCGACGAGAGCTGCCTTACGTGCAGCATCGTTCTTGTTCCATGGAGGCAAACGACAATTAACTCGACTTGTAAATCGAAGTTTTCTACGGAAAACAGGCAAAAAAGTCATATCCGGTCATCATGACATTGCCGATATCGACGAAGAAGAAGAAGATGCCGAAAAACTACTGATCAATGACGGTTCAAATGGCGATTTGAAATATAAAACATCGAGAAATTTCAAAGAACAACCACAATTCGATAAAACTCAATTGTTACAAACGATTGTCAACGCGCATACAGGACCCATTTGGTGTATGCGGTTTTCTCCCGATGGTCATCTGTTAGCGACAGGTGGTCAAGATAGTCTTCTTAAAATTTGGGTTCTTCGAGCAGCTCAACCTCATTTCAATGATTTTTCTCGTATTACAGCAAATCAATCAAAACAACAGAATGAAATTCTAACCAAACGATTTCATGAATTTCATCAAACAATCTCATCGGAATCGATCCCATCGACTGTAAATAACAAATTCGGTCTCAACGAACAACAAGCTCCACTCTATCCACGGCCATTTTGCGTTCTCATCGGTCATCAAGCTCCTGTTCTCGATGTTGCCTGGTCGAAATCGTTGTTCATACTCTCATCATCAATGGATAAAACCGTTCGATTGTGGCATATCAGTCGATTGGAATGTCTCTGCTTTTTTCGACATGTTGATTTCGTTTCTGCCATTGCTTTTCATCCGCGTGACGATCGATATTTTGTCTCCGCGAGTCTCGACGGGTAAAACAAACGAATTCGAAAAGAAAAACTGAAATCTCCGAATTTTTAGACATGTTCGACTTTGGAATATTCCTGATAAACGTGTTGTCTATTGGACATTAATACCACCTCAAGCGTCATCGCAAATAACAGCTGCTCAAGCCAATCTCATAACTGCTGTCAATTTCTGTGACGACGGCCGAAAAGTGACCGTCGGTACATTTGACGGTCGATTTTTGATTTATACTGATTCGTTACAATATGATGTAAAGACAAAAGCAAAACTTTTTTTCAGTTGTCTCTTTGCTTTTTTTTGTAGACCGTGATGAATATTGGTGATAAAGATGGTAGTCGAAGCCATCGATCGAGAAAGAAATGTCGAAAGCCATATAAAATCACCGGTATCGAATCGATGAATACCAATAACTCAAAAGTATGGCTTCATAAAATCGAAAAGAATCGATTCACTGTATGAATTTCGTCTTTCTTTTTCGAATTAAGGTGTTAATTACATCGAACGATTCTCGGATACGTTTGTACGATATTCGTACGAAAGAAATCGAACGTAAATATCGTGGTTATTCGAATCAATCGAGTCAAATTCGTTCATCATTCAGTCACGATGATAAATACATCATTAGGTATGCGAGCGAAAGAAATATTCAAATAAAACTCATTGAATTATCTCTAGTGGAAGCGAAGATAGTTGGTTTTATATTTGGAAAACCGAACCGGGTAGTGCGAGTAATTTGAATGGAACGAATTCGAAATTAACACGAAAACAACGAAGACATTTCGATCGTGCTTTCGAACGTATTCGAGGTAATTGTCAATTCTCGTATTTAAAACAGAAAAAAAAAACTTCAATTGAATCTGTTCGTTTTTCAGTGCATAATACCATGGTGACATCAGCCATATTTGCACCGAATCCATCGTTAATTATGGATCATCTTTATTCATCGAATTTATCCTTATCTAGTGACAGTTCATCTATATCTAATCGTTCGCAAAATTCAACTACAACATCAATAGGAAATTCTACTCATAATCGATCACGATTAATATGTGTACATTCAATATCTAGTCCAATGGATCCTTCGACAACAATGAATACATCAGGACCGACTTATGTTATGGTTACTGCTGATTCGAAAGGACAATTGAAATTATTAGTCAATCGATATCACCGTTAAATACAAAACTAAAGCAGTTTTTCTTTTGGTCTTCTCAAATGTGATAATTTTTAAGATAAAATCCTCTATATATTCTTCTTGAATTATCTATCTATTTAAATTATTTTAAAAACAGTGATATATATATATACAGAAAAAGACATTGCTCGCTCTTATTTCATTAAACACGTATATCTTGTTCAAAACAAATTATGATAACTCCTAAACAAATCAACTCTCCAACATTCGATTAATCATATAATGGAACCTGACAAGATAGAAAATCGAACATGTCTTTCAAATAACTTTATATTTCATATTATCTCACTTTCTTTTTATTTAATATTGCTTGCAACAAAAAAAAGAGAAAAACACACACACATATATATATCTACATATACATGTCTGACTGGATAAATAAATATCTATATACGTATGCATATTATCTTTTGTTTTTTTTCTTCTTCTAGAGAAATATCCTTTTTTGACAAAAGCTCGTACTGATATGACATTTTTTGTAAATGTACTTCGAAAAGAAAAGAATATGGATTGTCTCATAGATCCAATTCCGCTCATTTTCTAATTATCGATAGATAAAATGTGTCTGTCTGTTTGTATGTATGTATGTATGCATGTATGTGTATACACTTTTGTTTAAAAGAAACCTCTATTTTTAAGCGTTCTCTGCAGTGTTGATTGTTTGTTCGTTTACACCCACTAGAAAAAAAAACTTATTTTTTATCGTCATATGTGCACCCGTAGACTTTATATTCTTTTGATAGGTTCGATAAAAACACAAACACACGCACACAATCAAGTATTAGTTCGCCACAACTAAATAAAATGAGAAATCAGAAAAAGAGAAAGAGAGAGAGAGGAAGAAAAACATTTTCAACTTGTTATATTTGGGGGCAACAATATTTTTGTTATTGAATCGCATCATTAGAAGTTAATAGCAGAAGTTAATCGCCATTTATATTTTGTCAGTGTCATACGTATAAAAATCGCGAGAACTCAGAAAAAACAACACAATTAAAGGCGGACACGATGGAGAACGAGTTCTCACGAGTTTTTTTTTGTCATGATAAAAAAGCGTCGATTGCATCTATCCTATTATTATCATGTCAATGCATCCTTAATGTAAAACATCTGTTAACTGATTATTTCCGAGTTTATAATCTCACATTAATTCAAGATAGAATAACATGGCTCATCATGTGTATCGCATAGCGTTAGTCTCAAGATGTAGACGTTTCATGTTGTGTTTTTCTTTTCGGGTGTAGTATCCATTAAATGAAGACGACAGGTGGTTGCAGCTGATCTTTTTTTTCTTGTTTTCTTTCTCTCTTTATTCGATTTCTGATCCATATGATACCACTAAGATTAGTGACAATACTGATTGGTTTTTCTTTTCGATATTTTCATTTATATACATATGTATTAACTTTGAAATGAAAAGAAAATGGAAGGTAGAAAACAAAGAACAAAGAACAAAAAAAGGATAAAATTTGGTGTATTATCAAGATTGTCGTTTACGATTGACGTCATTGCATATATACACACATACATTTTTCTTTGTTCTGAAGTTACTCGAGGTCTATATTATAGTGTACGTGTATGTGTATATATATTATATATATATATTTGAAAATGAGAATAAAAAAACGACGATATATTTAATACAAACGCAAAGCGAGAAACAAAGAGAAAAGAGCGCGTAAAAACGATGGTCTACTCATTCATTTAAACGACAAATACAAATAAAAGTAGTATCATGATTGAAGAGCATATGTATGTATGTGTGCAAACTATCCTGTTGAGATGAGAAACGAGTAGGAAAGTCGAAGTAGACGTGTAGATGATGAAGGAGAAAAGAAGGAGAAGAAGAGAAAAGTCTATGATTGGACCGGTATGATGTTGCTATGTGTCAAACGAACAAGGGCTATAGTATGTACGTACGTCATCAACAGTAACATCGATTCCTCTCTTTCTTTCTTTTTTCTTTCTTTTTTTTTGCTTCTTTTTTTCTTCTTCTTCGTCTTCGTACTTGCTCTCTTGCTCGCATCGTTTTTCCTTTATATTGCTTGCCCTGTTATATATTCAACTGTACGAAGAGTAACAGCATTGAGAGGGAAAAAAAGAAGAAACAGACGTAACAGCGACGGCAGAGTTGCCCAAGTATCTATCATCACATCATCATCATCATCGTCGTCGTCGTCACTAATATTTTTTCCATAAACTAGCAATCGGAAAGAAGATATTTTCCTTCAATATACAGTCTTCTTCTTCTCTTCTTCTTTTTTTTGTTATCCTACTTCGTTGATAAATAATATTCGGTACATATCGTAGGAATTTACCGATCGATTTATTTTTATTCTCTACATCAACAACTAATTATCCTACACCTGACAGTCTTGTATCTTGATCCTTCCTTGGCCTTGACCATATGCCAATCAATTTCTTCCGCAAACTATCTTTTCTAACTAACTAGGAAATTATACGAGACCTATATCATTTCTCTCGAAAGTCAACTTTATACGTACATGTCAAAGTTACGAAAATGTATTTATTTAGATAATAAAAAACTTCAAACTCCAAATAAACAAAATCGTGTTATGATCAATCACAATATTGATTTAGTTTTCGTCAATAGACGACGATAATGATCGGCGAAAAATCTTTTACGAATCAATCAAATATCCGATTCTTATTTGTGACAGCTAATACAGGCACAGTATTTGAACAGGTACGTCAATCGAAATTTTCTTTTCTATATTTAGACATATTTTTCTTTCTTTTTTTTTCGTTACGTTAGCCCGATTTAATAACTGCATGGGTGAACGAATTTGCCGATGTAAGTGATATCATTTATCATTAACATAAAGCGAAGAACAGTTAAAGAGAGAGAAAGGGAAAGACGAAGAAAAAAAAAGAGACAAATGCTGTCATCATTATTTATTGAAAGTACTCGAAAGAAAAGAAAAGAATATAAAATGATAAACAAAGTTGCAGAATAATTGATTGTGTAGATGAAGCTATTTGTTATTTTTAATAATCAAACAAATGATAGAGTTTTATGTTGACGTATTATTTTTATGGACGTGAATAAAGAGAAAGAACGAACGAACGAACGAATGATCCGATAGATTTACTTAATCAAATTATTATCTTGAGACTCTTTGTCTTTTGATATGTTTATTCTAGCTTGTTCGTCAACAACCATCCGATTTTATAGGATTACATTTCCAAGAAGTCGGCGGAAAAGATTATGAAAGATTTATGCATATTCTCGATCCATTCATTAAGTAAGATAAATAAATAATGAATCGATTAATTAACTAACTGAAATTTATACAATGATGGTAATTTTATTTTTCATAGAACCATCCTTCAAATACCTGAGATAGCGACAGATTTTACTCAATATCGTTTGTATTTCGATTCGGATTTTACATCTCAGGAAACATTCACAGTAAATTCAAAAAAGAAAATAATTGAATTCATAGTTTTATCTATGATAAAAGGCTCTTGGCTCAGCTTATTTTATTCGTCATAATATTCCTATTGAACAATGGAATTTTACAAGTAAAATTTCGAAATAATCTTCCTATGGAAAAACATTTTGGTTTTTTATTCAAAATCTTTAGCTTCATCATTCGAAACTGTTGCTAATCGTCAGATTTTTACTGGGAACCTGATCAATGCTCAAACACTTCGCAAAGAAAAATTCCCAAGAGAATTCTTTTCTGAAGTAGAATTATTCGTGTTCGTCAAATGAACTTTTCGACAATGAATTTTAGGCGAAATGGTCTCGAAAAGGTTTTACACAAACACGTTGGTCAATAGATGGCTTGTAAACTCGATTTGTTTCTCTCTCTCTCAATAATTCTTTTCTTTCGATTAGCACTTTTGACGTGGTCAATGTACATCTCTTCCATGACGCATCAAATCTCATAGCTGTTGAACAGAGTCCATCTATATACAGTAGTTTTCGCAAAAATGCTCTCGAACATACTCTTCGAAGGTATCAAAACAAAAAAATGTTTGATTGAAGTCAAATTTTTGTTTTAGTTTACCTCTTGATCCTTCAGAAACATCTGTACCATATGTTATATTTGGAGATTTTAATTTTCGACTTGATACAAATCGTTTACTTCAAGTAGATTGATTAGTTTTGCTTCTTTTTTTTTATTTATGATTGTAATTATTTCGATTAGAATATTATTGAAGAGCGAAATGCTTCAATCGATCGAATTCAAAAGCCGGATAGTGATGAAGTTTCTCGAATTATATTAACAGCAGATGAAAATCAAACGAAATTAATTATCGAAAAGAAAGAATTTGACTTTCATGATGATCATGATACATATTTTATCGATAATGTTCAAAAGGTTCCTTGAAAAAACGGAAAAATTTTCACTAGAAAAATATGCATATTCTGTTTCTTTTCAGTGTCAAACATTTGATTTTGAATTGACACCATTTATTGATCAATTATTTGAATATGAAAAAACATTTCCACCAAGGTAAATCTCATTGAAAATATCTTGAGTCGTGTCAAAAATAGTTTTCTTTTCTAGTTATCCATACAGTGAAGAACGCGATGTAGCTCGTTCGTATTTACGTGCCCGTTGTCCTGCTTGGTGTGATCGAATATTTCTTAGTCATTCATTTAATAATTTCATTCGTACAGAGGTTAAACAAAAGCAAATGTTCAATTCATTTTTCTTATTTATTTATCCATTTGATAGATCAATCAACCAAGATATAATCTAATCGGACAAAATATCTGTATGGGCGATCACAAAGTAAAAGATTTGCGATTGACGATGTCATTTTCGAAAAAATGTTTTGTTTCTTCTTTTTTTCTAGCCAGTTTATTTAGCATTAACAGTCCATTCGATTCCAGGTTTGTTTTCGTTGTTAAAATGTCTAACTGTTGTATCTACTTATCCTTGTTCATCATTAGCGGTTGCCTCTAACTGTGACGATCAGACAGCTTTATCTAATCTAAGTACATGTGATGATTTAATTAATTCATTGCCTAAGAATTCTGATAATCAAAACGAATCACTTGTCACTGTTGCGAGAGAAAATTCATCGAATATAATTTTAAATGAAACCCCGTTATTAACTAATGATTTCAATCTATTTAATATACATGATTATGCGATATTTGTTCAATCGAATATTTTACAGCCAACTTGGTTATCTCAATTTCAACCACGACCAGTCAAAAGTCCACATAACAGCAATAAACTTTGGGCCAAAGTTCGAGCTGTGACGTACTTAACCAGATTAGTTCATCGGCCAGGCTCGTGGTATTCCGATGATCAAACAGAAATCTCACCTGCAGATGATGATAGATCACTACCAGATACAGACGAAGGAAACAATCTACCAACTATTGAATTCGATTATTCGAATGAACATAGTAGAAGAAATGATCTTGCTATACCATTGCGTCGATCATTTAGTTCAATTAATTATAGTAAAAACATTGAAATACCATCACCAACATTACCTCGAAGTCGTTCGACGACACTCATCAATACCCCTGAGAATTTATTAGATTCTCCATTGAGTGATTTACCATCACCATCATCAACAACAACAACAACTCCAACACCGACATCGACATCACAAACATCTTCACGTGTCTATCGTTTTCTTCATTGTATTCTACTATGAATAACTAACATTCTCAATTACTAACTTATGGATATGTGATGTGTAAGTATAACAATCGAACAGCTCACACACACCCGTTCGAGCTTCTCTAAAAGAACGAACGGTTCTTCATCACAAATTGCTTGCTCCTTTCTCTTCGAACAGTGACTGGTTGATTTCGGAATATTTCTTTTCTTGATTTTTGCTTGTTGCTTTGACGATTTTTCATTTTGACAAATCACATCATATTGAAATAAAAGCAGAAACTCGCAAATCGATTCTGTTATTTTCTATTATCTTGCATGTTGAATTGATCTTTGCTTTTCTTCGAAAATTCTCTTTGCGCATGTTCGAGCGCCTGTTTAAGAGAACGATGTTTGCCGGGAACTATCTTCTCAATCTTTCTATTGTTCTAGACAAAATGCTATGATAACGAATGTTTTCTCTAGTCAAAGATTTTCTTTTCTAACAGGGTAAATACCAACTAACACATTTTTTCCCTTTGCATTGTCCGATTGTTGTTTGTATTGTCTTGATTATTCTCGTATTTATCACTATAATCAATATTGCACAATTTTTTCTTGTACGGGAATGTCGGTAGTTTCATTTATCTCTCTCTCTTTCTCTACATATAGTATTGTTTAGTATTTTATAATTTTTGTAGAATTAGTAAATAATATGTTCGTAGAAATGAATTGTGTTATATTTTAGGTGCAAATGACAATACAAGTCAAGTCAAAAATGTCAATTTTGATGTTCATATAAATCCAAGAAAAGTAGCTTCTATATCAACGAATACAAATGATCATCGAACAGTACGTGCTTGTCACATATTTCATTCGAATATAAAACGAACAATAACACGACAGATGCGTGAAACACCGGTGTAGTCTTTATTTTCGTCTTTTTTCTCATTTTAACAAAAATCGTCTCTCTCTCTCTCTCTTCATTTTCTGTAAATTACAATCTCTTTCATTTTCTTTTTCTTTTTGTCTTGCCTTTCTTTCATATATATATACATAAATATAAATATTTTCTCCCCCCTCTCTTTCTTCTCCTAGTCTTATCATTTTTTTTCAACAAAAGTGAACTCTTTTTCATATCGTTTTACTTTTTTCTTCTCTCTTTTGTTTGTGTGTGTGTGTGTGTGAATGTTTACAACAATAATAAGCAGACAACGAGACAATATTATATAATTATGTGTACTTGTACTTTCGAATAACATCAATGAACATATATGATATTTCAAAAAAAATTAATAAAACAAGATGTTTTTTTCTAGTTTTTAATAAAGAATATTAGATCACGACGTTTTACCGTTTTATTAGTGTAGGAGGAATTATGATTAAAAGTTTGTCTAGTATGCTTATTTGCCTTTATATACAACTAAATTAAATCCTTAATGAATGTCATTTGAATAGAATAAAGAAATAAGTGTTTTTGTATTGAGTAGTCTCCTTCGAACTGCAGTCGTGTCAAATTTGATTACAAACGAATGTGCTGAAATTTTGACAGAATGTCGTCTGAAGTCAATGTACGATTGATACACATCAATTAGTTCGTTGAGTTGAGTTAAGTTCTATGTTTATATTTAACGTATGATTGATTAAGGAAATATATTTTTCTTTTGAGAAACAATATTTCCGTTGAAACCTGTTTATCTATAAATAGATTTCCGGTTGAATTCAAGTTAAAATTGGATCTGAAATTTTATTTATCTCAAAGACAGTACATGAAAAGATAATTGAGATGAGAGTAGATACGGTAGATACACATAATTATTAAGCAAAAAAAGACAATAACAAATGAACTCCTTCGTTTTATTTCATTCAAGAGAAAATCATGACGATAAAATCGAAGCATACAATTTGATCGATAACATTGTTGTGCAAGATGAAAGATTTATTTGAATGGATTATCACCTAGTCCGACAGCCTTGCGACGTGTAACTAAAACAATCGAAAATTAAATTCGATTGTGAATCAAAACAAAAAAGGTCTTACCTATTTTTTCATATTCAGTACTGTCCGTACTTTCGTCGTCATTGAAAAGAAACTGTTCGAGCTCTTGAATTCTTCTATTGATTTCTTTTCGTTGATTGTATAGCATTTGTAATTGTCGTGCATCTCGTAGGTAATCGAGAGCTTCTTCTTGTAGAGCATTTTCCGAGGGCTAGAAAATGTCAAAGTGTATTCATGATTATTGTAAAATGAAAATCATTTTTAATCGCACATACTCGTCCACAGACATTAAGAATAAATGTCAATGATAATACAAAGATGAATGCGAATGATAATACTTTCATTGCTTTTTAATTGATAAATTATGGAAATAATCTGAAACAAAGATGAACACAAACTTTTAGTTCGTTTCAATATTTAAAAAAATCAAATGACGCATGTTTGCATCATGTCTATTTATTAAACTATGATTTTGTTTTTTTTTTCTGACATGTAAATGTTAACCACGTATTTTTTTCTCTCTCGCGCACTCTCGCTCTTTTGTCTTACACAATTCGTGTGACAACACACTACATTTCTGTTTGCTTGGTTACGTCGTTTTGATTCGATAAACAACAAGAGACTTTCGTCTACAATTTCGATAGTTTTTTTTTCATATTTTGAAGAAGAGAAAAAAAACGTATGTATTACGTTTGTCAACTAGTCAAATAGATTCGAATTCTAAACGAAATTTATCGAAATATGAACAAGTAAAATAAAGAAAAGAGGAAAACACTTGATGTCCTTAGATATTATTGACATAATTACGTTTTGTGTGCCTTAGATTATTCAAAGAAAAAGGAAAAAAGAAACTTTCACGAAAATAAATGTCATCATCAACGAAAAGTTGACAGACCTTCACTACAATGAAGAGACAAAATAATTTTCATCGGAAGTTATGTTTATACATACATACGTTCGTGTAGGCAGCTGAGATAAAAATCAATACGAGTTTACATTAAATACGCACGTTAGTCAATAACACACAACTAACTTATGATACAATCGAAAATTCAATACGACATTATATATGACATACGAATATGAATCAACAGTATAATTGTTAACATTAAAAGAAATGTCAACACTGCCGGTGACAACGTGTGACACCAATGCTGATGTTGCTGCCATTCGACGTTTACCAAATAAATGTAAGTTCTTATTATAGATTTTACCTATTAAGTCTTGAAATTTAAATTCAATTTCTTGATATATTGTAATTTCTAACAGCAGGACTTTACTATTTTGTCGTTATTGTGTAGCTAAATGATAAAATAGATTTTCTTCTAACTAAATTTGGTTGATATGTCGATGAAAAAGAAAACATATTTGTAATTGTTTATAACTACTACATTGAATTTATATAGTTATTAGTCGTGACGTCAACGAACTATATCCTACGGTCTTTTTTTTCAAAAAGAAAAAAGAAAAATAACTGAAAATTAATCCGGTTTACATACCTATACAATAGATTTCTGACGACATCGACATTTTATTTTCTGTTCTGATATATACTTATGCATTTAAAAAAGAAAAGAGTATGTACTGAAGAGTCAATATACGCACTTCATATATTATGACTATTACTCATATCAATAGCTTTTATATATATGCGCAAATTTTTGAAAGCGAGTTTATGATTTTGTTAGTTTGTTATAAACAAGCAGTTTAGAATATCAATGAGCGCATGAAAAGGAAATCTATTACTCTTTATGGAATCACGGTTTAGCCTACGTATGTCTATGAGTTCTAGCAGCCATACTTTCTCAAACAGAAAAATCACGTAGAAAATTGACAAGATTCTAAATTTAGTATAATAACTACCGCATAGAATCACAAGAAATAAAACGGAAAAGAAAAAGAAATTGAAACAAGTTAATAATTATAAAATGATATTTAAAGAAAGAATTAAGATAGACTCAATGATTTCGGAGCATTCTCCTACTCATTTTATTATTAAGAAGCTTAGAATGCAACGAACATATTCTTTTTTTTGTCAGATTAATCTAACAAAGCATGAAGTACTTGTCATTGGTATAGTTATTAAATCTCCATTTATGTTGTGTACTTAAAAATATTTAAAAAAAATTAATAATGTGTTTCGACAATCTTGTAATTACTTGTAAAATATCACGATTGCTCGCAGACTATGTTATGTAGATCGTCTTGGATTTCGTACTTTTCACGATATTCTCTACATGTTCCTTTGAACCGTATTTGAGGCAAAATTAAGTGCAAAATATTCACCGCAAGCAGAATAATTCGACGATATTCCCTATTTAATTAGTAAGAATAAAAACATTATTATAATGAATTAAATATAGTACTAGCCTACGTTGATTTATTGCGTTGGAAAAGAGTCGAAATCAATTCAGATGTCTACTTATATATATATTAACTACTTGAAAAGATACTCAAAAGCCTACGTCACCACTTGAGCGTACAGAAGATGTTATGTCGCAAAAACTGGTTCCTCAGACCACCTACGGAATGACGTTCTTCGCCCATCAATGAACAGAAAATGCAATACGTCTATCAAATAATAATATACTATATAAAAATGTGTACTGAAACTTGTTCTTTCTATTCTTCATGCTACACTTAGAAAAAGGAAAAGAAAATGTTCTAGTGCTGTTGATGTTCACACTCGTACTGATTTTAAGTGAGCATATGTTGATAGTTTTTTCTTCCTGATTAAATATAAAATATTAACTACAATCTTGCTACGGAAAAATACATTTGCGCATCAATTTCCCTAATGAGTTACGTAGGCTTTCCGTTTCATTGATAACATATGTTATCTTCAAATTGAAATTCATTTTCTTATATTTCCCCCGGATTCTCTGATCAACGATGAGTTTTGATAAAATCACGTCTAATCAACACTCTTATTCAAACGATCATCTCATGACATCTATCATGTCGATAGGAGAAACTCGATTGGAAGACAAAAGAAGATTTTCCTTGGATTAGTTCAATATATAACGGGTTAAGGATATCATTGTAGTTGATACACAACGATGTCATCCAACAACAATTCGTACACAAACATCGAAACGTTTAACAAGTTTAGCAACTAGTTACGAATCAGATACAATCGTTCCTATGGCTCCACGTTTTCATAAAGTCGTTCGAAAACGACAACGTGATCAAACTGAAGTCAGTTCATGCATGAAGTAAGATAAAATATTGATGTTTTACATCGAAATGACGACCTTTTCCCCTCTAGATATCTAATGTTTAGTTTCAATATACTATTTTGGGTAAGACGCGAACATATTGTTAAATATTTATTGAAACCAGCTGTTATGTCTAGATTCTTGGTTTTATGATCGCTGCGATAGGTATCTACGCGTGGATTGAAAAAGAAACTTTTGATAATTTCGGACGTTTGACCATGGGTGGAACATTATTTTTCGATCCAGCATTAGTTTTTGTTCTTGTCGGAGTTTTTATGTTTCTTATTGGCTTCGCAGGTTGTGTTGGTTCATTGAGAGAAAATACTTGTCTCTTACTTCTCGTATGTCACTATGATTTTCGAACAAAAACAAAATTCAATCATGAACATCTTTTTTTTCTTTAGTTCAGTTTTGCTCTTGCTATTATATTTTTTGCGCAGCTTGCTTTTGGTACATTGGTTTTTATTTATCGTGAAAAGGTTTGAACGGAAAACTAGTCGACTTCCGTTTTAATTTTGAACTCGTTCTATAGGTTAAAAACGAAGGTGAAAAACAATTGTTGATCATGATTCAAAGTTATCGTGATGATCCTGATCTACAGAATTTAATTGACTGGACTCAACGTCATTGGCTTCATTGTTGTGGAGTGAACAATTATCGAAATTGGGAGAGCAACGTCTATTTCAATTGTTCATCGAAACTTGTCGGAAGTGTTGAAGCTTGCGGTGTACCAGCAAGTTGTTGTCGGCCAGAGTATTTTCATGTAGACAACAATAACAACAAAAAGTTATTTTCGATGTATAAATATTTGATATTGATTTTTAGAATAATAAACAGTGCGGATATGGAATGTTAGAACCATCAGCTGTGAGTTGATTTTCTGAAAACAACAAATTCTATTGTTGTTTTTAAGGTAACGAATACGATTTATACGGAAGGATGTTTGCCAAAAGCTTCACAATGGTTTGGAAGACATGTTTTACCAGTGGCAATAGTTATTGTTATTTTGACTGTATTACAAGTAAACAAATAGTTTTCGAGTTTTTGAAAAATGATTTCGAATTTCTTCTCGTTTTTAGATTCTCAGCATTTGTTTTGCACAAAATCTTCGCAATGATATTCTAGCTCAAAAAGCCAAATGGACATGGCGTACACATCCAATGTTAAATTATTATCGAAATTAAACTCAGATTCTTTCATTTCTTTTTCTCTCAGGTTTTTTCGTTTGTAAAAATTTTCAACACATTTCTCTATAGAATAAAGCCATAGAAACTCATCAGTTTATTCAAAAATGAAAATATTTACACGAGTAAGTCTAAGACAGTGATTGATTAGGAGCTTTAGTTAAAAGATATTCAGCACTTAATGTTCCATCGGAAAATAAATTCAATGATCGTCCCGATGTATTGTCAAATATCCAATGTGTTACTTGAATACCATCGAAATCGTAAACAGGATTGTTTTGATGATATTTAATCGGTTTTTTATTTTGAAAACTAGGAATTGGCCAACGACGTTGATCACCATAGATATGTCGAAAAGCAATTCGTTTAATACCGAGTTCTTTCGCTTTGTTTAAATATTGTTCGACTTGATCGATATTATCTTCTGTTAAGACACATGAAAGTTTGATAGGAACATTCGATGCTTGTTTGAGAATGGCTTTTAAATTTGGCATTTGTTTAATGCCGTGAAGTTTTGCATATGTTTGTGGATCGAAAGAATTAATTGAAATCGTACAAGAATCATACGTACGAAAGACTTTCATTTTCGAAAGAGCTAATAAACCATTGGTATGCAATGATATATGAATAGTTGGTAAATGCGAACGTAATTCATTGACTAATTGTTCTTCGTATTTGTAGAGTTGAGGATCAGTTCTTGTACCGGTAAGAATAATTTTTTTTGTTTGTGATTGTTTTAAAATTGAGATAAATTTATCAAGATTATTTAATGTTTGTTGACGTAAATTATCTGGAGTGTCAATTAATTGATGACCGATGCAGAATGGACATTTTTGATTACACCTCCCCGAAAAAAGTATATTCCCGAATTCAAATGGTTTTGATGTATCGATACGAGCTAATGACGAGAAAGAACGACGTATTTGATTATTAGCAATTTGTTGAGTTTGTTGTGAGGTTAGAATTGAAGTTGTTAATGGAATTGATGGTGTTGTAGGAAGAATTCGACGACGAACAGCTGTTGTCGTATCAGGAATAGGTTGAAACGGACTTTGGCCTTGTTTTAATGCTTGAACAGGATCGACAAGAAATTGTTCACCACCTTGAAGATTTAAAATATGATTTTTAACTGCAGGTGAATAGAAAAGAGCAACAACACCACCGAAACATTGTTTACCAAGAGCAGTCATTTGTAAACGTTGATCTTGTTGATCATGTATCATAAGACCATGATCGACAACGAATTTTAATTCATTAGGAAATAATTCTTCTAATGAAATTTGAAAGCAATCCTTAAATGCAATTAAATCAATGCCACCATAATAAAAACTAACAGATGCCATTTTAGCAATAGCTGCTTCGCGTGATAAATGATAGAGATCTTGAACAGGTATACGATTTAATTCAACACTACGAATGTATTGTTGTAATTTTTTTGTAACGGCACCTAGATTATAGGATAATGTATAATGACTGAACGATTGAGCACCGAGACCAATGCCAATATATGGAACAGCTTTTCGAACTCGTTTATCGAGATAATCCGAACAACCTGAATTATCTTTAACAGATGAAAATGTATTTTTGCCTGTTAAACCAATATAACCCGATTCATTTAATAGTTTTCGTGCCTGACCTTCTTGACGATTCACTTGATCGAGTTTAACACGATCGGCTAAATGTGCCATTTGTGTACCTTTATACCTCATACGATACAAAGTTATATGTTCAGGTTTAAGATCAATCGTATCTTGAACAGTTTTCAACCATGGATCGTCCGTACGTGATGCACGTATTGGAAATCCATACATAAGATCGATATTAAAACTTTTAAAACCAGCTTTACGTATATTTGTTACTGCTTTTTCGATGTAATCTATTGATGCATTCGCATCATCACGATTCATTTCTTTTGCTTGACGAAAGTCAGTTGTTTGCAAACCCATTGATATACGACGAATGCCCATATCAAAATAAGCTTTCATTTTTTCCGGTTCAGCAGCTGCTATTTTCGGTGTTGTTTCGATGGATACTTCAGTTGTATTCCAATCGGTTTGAAATTGTGATTCAACACGTTTCATTAATTCGGCAATATGTTCGATTCGAGCCATCGATGGTGTTCCACCACCAATATCGAATCCTGCTAATTTCTTCTCTTTTGTATTTAATAACTTCGCATACATATCAAGTTCTTGATAGAGTGCATCGAAATAATTACTTTGAATGTCAACATTTCGACCTTGTTTTGGATTGACAACAGTATATTCACAAAATTGGCAACGTGTTTGACAAAATGGAACATGCGCATACAACATCATCTCAGGTAATGAACCGTAAGCACCATAATATGCTTGTTGAATGTCATTCTGATCTCGAAGTCGTTTGACTCGATACGGACGTATGGTTGTATTATGAGCAATTGGAAATGCTGTGTTACATATATGATGATGTTTCATACCAGCTCGAAAGACATCATCAGCTGGATATTGTTGTTGATCAGCTTCTGTAGATGGCTGCCATGTGAAAGATGATGATAGTGCATGATTAGTAGTGTTTGAATAAGTTCTTGGATGAAGAATTCGATGAGAAAAATGTCGACGAACTGAGGATAACATTTGTGTATACTTGTTTGATTAGAAATATGTTGAAAATGAAATTGCCTTGATAAGAAGATCACACGTCTTGTAGATTCACCTTAATCTAACGGAAAAAGGACAAAAAAACAAGGCTTTATATAGTAATTTTTCCATATTGTGAAATATTTTGTGACGATTGACTCACTGTGACTCATTTGCTGTTTTATCGGTTCTGCTGGAATAAAATAGGACAATATTCTTTTTGCCTTTTTTAGTCTTGAGAAAAAAAAGATGTGTTTCTTTTTCCGTCCAATACGCAATTGTCGTAATCAAATTCTGACTCAAATTCACGTCAATTTTCGATAGATTTCCCGCCAGCTCAGCAAATTTCCATGACACGTTGCACAACAACACATACGTCTTATGTCATTCTTTTTACAGGTTACATTTGAAAAAAATAATATCATGACTATCGACGACGTCATTTGTGCTTTGTTTTTACACGATACAAAGGGAAAAAAATCAAAAATATGTCTTATCGATGATTTTTTTTTGTTATATTTACAAACGTTATAACAAAATATAAAAAAGAAAATAACAAAAACGTTTGTTGTTCAATGCATCCGAAAATATCAATATAGAAAACACACACACACACGCATACATTAACTAAATATTATATTACACTACAAAAACGGAGAAACTTCGTCGAGACTTTCAATTATTTAAACGTTTTTTAGGTTTTGATTTTGATTTCAACTTTGTTTGAGTTAACAACGACAATGGATCTTGTGCATTAATCAAATCGATTTGAAGATGATTAGGATTACTCAATACTGTTGAAGCATCAAATTCGGTTTTTGTTTGAATTGGTTCATCTAAAAGCAAATTCAAATGAAATCAATAATTGAAAATTAACTTCTAACTACTACTGCTTACGATCTAAAAAACTTGTATAAAAAAATGTCGATTGATGAATTAGGTCGTTTTTGAAAAAAACTTTAACATTAGCATTGATACGGCCATTGTATTGCGAAAGGACTGGTGGGATTTTGAAATAAAGTATATTACCATTAATACATATTTTTGTAATCTGTACATGGTTACTGTCAAGGTCGGTATTAATAAAGACATGAATATCATCTTTTACAAAACGTCCTTTCAAAGAAATGAACATCAATTCATCACCACACATTGGACTATATTTTGGACTAATGAATTCAACAGAAACTTCTCCGTAACCTAAGAAAACAAAACATTGTTGAAGGAAAAAAGGGCACGTTCGTTTATTACTTTCAATCATTGCACAGGAATATTCGATACTTTCGGCATCATGTTGAAGCATGCCATGTTTATTTTGAAAGATACGTCTGAAACGGAGCATGGATTGATCGAGTTTTCGGAGACGGATTAATTTTTTAGTTATAACTTCATCTTGTTTGCTCTTAATCAATTCCATTTGAAAACTAATTGAATCGAAAACAAAATTAAATTTACAATTTCTCGTAGAAAAACTTACATTTTATAGCCTCGAGAAAAGTCCTCATTTGATAAACGAAAATATAAAATATTCGAATCGTTTTGTTTAATAATTGGTGTTCCATTTTCAAATGAACTTTGAGCAGATTTATTCTCGAGAGAATATGGATGAGGTTGTTTTTCCATATCGACAAGTGTAACTTCGATAATATTCATGCATGATTCCATGGCCCATTGTATCGGAACCTACACAAATTGTCTCTTAGCCAACAGAATTTATATGTTCGACAATTTTACTTGAATAGTAGGATAATCGAATTTGTCTCCCTCTTCGCATCGAATATAATGCGATGATTGTTTACTTTCATTTTGTGTTCGTGGACGATAAAATCCTCGAGGTTGAGATAGAATGCTGATTTTATTCAATCTGTATGAACTAGTTTGCATTTCCATAGCGACTATTGATGAGTTATGATTTTGTTCTAATTAACAGAAGAAAAAAAATAAATAGACGTATAATATCAATTTCGAATTGAAAAACTTTTATTTTACCATTCGAAGGTAGAACTGGAGTGACTGATGTGGATTGATTTTGATTAACTAGAAAGACAAATTTCGAATTGCATTTCTTTCAATGAAATCAAATACTTGTTGAGTTTTGTCTCAATGGTATCGTTTCTGTTGAAAGACCATTGTTAAGAATAACGTCTGAGAAGAAAAAAAGATTTAACTAGCCATTAAAATATTTGAAAATGAAATTTCTATTTACTATCTATGCCGCCTCGATCATGAAGCAGATTAGACACGGAAGGTAGACTCTGAGATGATGATGAAGTTATATCTATTAAATAAGATTTTCAATTGAAAAAAAAAGTTCACGAGAATAATTAAAACATTTCTTTACTTCTATTTAATTGACTGATGTTAGGATTTATCATAGTTGGTTCAAATATACGTTGTACTTGAGACACCGGATCAAAATCTTCAGTAATTGTATCAAAGACGTCTTGGCTCGAAAGTGGTGTTTGAAGATCTAGACAATACGGGTCACAAAAATATTATTATGTTGTCTACTCAAGTTATCGTTGTTTTTCTTTTATTTTAACAAGAGAATAAACCCTGCCTAGGTGAATTTATATAGATAAGTTATGTTAGGTTTTTTCCTTTCGACCATAAACGAAAAAGTAACGACTACCAGCTTACTCATGACTAATATAAAGAACAGAAAAGAAAGAAAAAACTGCTTATTGAAGGTTTTTTTCCCATGAAGCATTGGTAAATAAAAGACCTTTTATCCAATATGACGGGATCGAGTGGGTTAAAACTTCCTTTATTCAGAGAAACTTACAAGCGGCATAAAATGACTCTAAACTGTTATGTGGAATATTAGAAATTTGTTCAGGAAAATGACCAGTCTATCAATGGAAAAAGCAAAAGATAAAAGTGAATTATTTTAATTTTAATTATTGTTTTACATTATTTGAAAGAATGATTGATTCGATTGTTTGTGGAATATCATTGAAATTATCGATGCAATCTAATGTGTCCATGTTTAAATCTACAATTTGGAAATTTCATTTTCAATAAATCAAAAATCGGAAGTAAATATTGTAATTACATCATTCGAACGATGAATGTTCGTTTTCTATATTCTATGACTGTAAAATACGAAGTATTAGTAACTAAATAGTGTTCTCGTTTTCGTAAAATACTACCGTAGTAAATAAAATATCGAATCGATTTCAAACATCGCTATAAATATAGTTTAATCGCACCCCTAGTTCGCTCGATTCGACGTGTTTTCCTTTGTCATGACTCATGGATCTATGACTTGACGTCATTTTTAGGCCTAGGTGCATACATAATTCACGTAAAATTAACCAATAGAATAGATCTATCTTTTTTCACGATTTTATTTATTTGCGCACAAAATTTTACAAGTGAATTTTTGTCAGACACTATCTGTTTGAAACTGTTTGAGAGTATTAATATAACGTTGACGATCAGGATGACTTTCTGACAATGAATTTTGTGCGATATTCAAAGCTCGTTTTATGCACAATACACCTTTAGAACTGTCGCCAATTTTTATATACAATTCGCCAACAATATCGTACGACGAAGCTAACAACGGATGACTAGATGGTAGTGTTTTAACACGAATATCTAAAGCTTTCTCGTGAGATGATAACGCTTGTTTAAGGTCGTGCATTTTATCATAAACTTTGCCGATATCATGATAACAAACAGCTAAAGATGGATGAATAGGCAAAAGAACTTGTTGAAAAATAGACAATGCTTTTTGATGAGATGAAAGTGCTTGAGCATAATCGCCCATTTCATCGTAAACTTTGCCAATATTACCATAGGATTTCGCGATAAGTTGATGATTAGACATTAACGTTTTTTGAAAGATCGATAAAGCTTGTCGATGTGAATCGAGTGCTTTTGTATGATCACCGATTTTTGAATAGACTAAACCTATTCCTGTATATGTACTAGCAAGATAATGATGATCCGGCGAGAGAATTTGTCGGTTAATTCCGAGTGATGCTTCATAAAATTGAATAGCTGCTTCGTATTCACCTTTGCCATCTTTAATAACGCCAAGATGATGATAAAATTGTGCTTTTTCATCTTGATCATGAGGTTTATCAAGTAATGTTTTATACAAATCTTCGGCTTTGTCATATCGAGCCATCATAATCAGAAATTGAGCAAGTCGATGCCATCCTGTTAAACCTGGCAGTTCATTGAAAATACGTCTCGTCAATTCAGCACGATGTGGATCATCGTCACTTGTTAAAATTAATTCAACTTGCCAAAGTCGTTTATTATGCGGTTCAATTGGTTTTATTGTACCAATACGAAATACACTGTGCATTGAAAAAAGTATTTCTCGTTCAGTTTGAAAATAACTAAACGTTTTAATCGAAGCAAATGGTGTTGATGTTAATGATGGATCAATAAACATCGTAAATAGAACGCCAATTAAATCTGAATTCGCAATTGAACGTCGAGCAAAATTTAAGCCAACGTCTGCTTTTCGACTTGTCGATAGAAAATTATTGAACGATAATAAACCATCTTTCGTTTTCAATAATTGTTCGAATTCATTTTTCGTTATTCCTTGACCACGATAGACAGTAAACGGATGTCGTTTATGATGATTGATATATTGTTCAATGTAGAGTTTCTTAATATTTTCATGAAGATCTCGAAGAAAGAAGCCCATATTAATAATGATATCGATTTCCATGGTTCGTAGAGCACGATTAATCATTGAATATAGAAAACATTCGTATGTGTACCACCAAATAGCTCTATTCGGATTATATTCTTGATCTAATCGATTAACATTATGCAATTCCATTGGATTATCAGCAAATTGCAAACGACAAAAATCAATAAAATCTTTCTTAGTCAATTCTTTGGATTCAATACTTAGTAGAATATCTTTTAAGATTTGCGTGTACATAAATGTTTGATTGATTTGATCGAATTGTTGATAGGCTAGTTGTTCATTACATGATATCAAACTAATTTGAATTGCATTATGTTCACATGCAATAACTGCTTGTTTTAATTCTTTACATATCGGTACGATTTGTCTGAAAACACCTTTAATTTTCAGCCAATTCTTTGCCCATTGTCGATGTTTAAGTTCATCGTAACAGAATATGAATATCGAATCGATTTGTGACATATTATGTATGATAGGGACGAATGTTTCACCGAGTTTACCGGAAATGATGAGAAAAATTTTCTCATTAGTAATGTGAGTCATAAAAGCGAGACATTCATCTGAATTAGTAAATGTTTTGATATTATTGATGAGTTTTTTTAATTCATTTATCGTATGACGAGAATCATTGTTGTTAACAATGTCAATGTTACGATCTAACCAAACAACAAGAAAATTTTGTAAATTAAGAGAAGATAAATGTTCGTTGTTCGTATTTTTAAACGAGAATTTCGTTTTTCCAAGTGACGACCATACCGAAGTGACTGTTTGAAGTACTAGTTGCATATCCGACTGGTTATATGCACAAATACACTCGTAATATTTGTATAGTTATAATATCGCGATCGATGTTGTTGTTTTTCTTCTTCTTTGAAGAGAAAAAAATGCAAGATCGTAATAATAATATGTTTGACTAAATAAATACTCGCGGCGACGGATTATAGACCGTATATTAATAAATGAAACTAGTTTTTCAAGTGTATTTCGTTTCTTTCATGCATGTATTAGTTATGAGTGCATCAAAATTTTGGTGTTAAAATGTGTAAATAATGTAAAATTTAGATTTTGTTTTTTTTTATTGATTATGAAAATAAAAACACGAATTAATATTTTCATTCATTTTGACATTTTCTCTTTGGTTTTTTCGGCGAAATAGTCGACGACGATGATGATGATGGACGTTTTTTTGTGTTCGAATCTGTTGATTGAATTCGAAGTTCCTCGAGAGCATCTAAACAAGTAAAATGAATAAATTATTTAAAATAATATGTACACCAACCGTCAATAGCAGTTAAATATATGAATGGCGAATCAAATATCGGTTCGTCGTCGTAAAAAATAGTGACAATTGCATTGATAACCTTGTCTTCCACTGTTTGGTAAGCAGGTATCCGTAATCGTGCAATCGATCCAATCCATTGAACATCTTCTATGCATTCAGACCAAGATTTTGTTTTATGAGAAATTGCGAACGATAATTTCTTTTTGTCTGTCGTTTTGATATTTTCGAAAGTCACAACTAAGTTTTCACCACCATTCATTGGGCCAACTCGAGGGATAACATTCGCAACCGATAGAGTACGACCTGACGATGAATACGCTATATAAATTATATGAAAATAAGTTTTAGAAATAAAAAAACAAACGATTTATTTACTGTCTATCATCTCAGAAGAATGTGCTATACTATCATAAACTGGAATTAATTTATAAGGGTTTTCCGTAGGATCACGATATAATCGGGTAAAACAAAGTTTTGATATATGAAGTTCATTTTTAGCAATATATTCTTTTGCTACGGTTTTCTGTTTTGCAGTTGGTTCACTAGTTGCATTGATTTTATTCCAGAATAATTTTCTTGCAATCTCGGGTATTGTATCCTTGATAATTTGAATTTCGAATATATACATAATACGAGAAAATATTTCAAATGAAAGACAAGTATAATTACTCTTTAAATCCGTTCTTGAAATCATCAGCAGTCAAACGAAAACGTATTGTATTTTCAATATCATCCAGCTTTTGGATTAACTTTATTTCATTTGTTTTCTTTCTATTATTATCGATGTCATATAAATGATTTTTATTGTTCTTCATCAGAAGAGTAACATCAATGTAATTCTCGTCTGATTCCTCAGCCCACTTTGGATCCAACTTAAAAAAATATATTTATTTTTCTTGCAAAAAACTGATCTCCTACATACACATATTGCCGGATATTTCGCATTCACATCTTCACTGTCTTCACAATGTATAAAATGTAGTGCTTTTACCTGCTCCATCCGTGTTCGTAGACGATCAGCTGAACGTACATCGTGTTTAATTTTAATACGTTCCCCATTTGAATCGTTGTTACTCTCTCCTACAAATCAAGTATAGAACATAACAATTGACTTCGACAAATAACTGCATACTTTCTACTGCTTGTGCGAACGTTGGTGACTGATAAACAGGAACTGTTTGATGGATGACAGCGACGAGAGATGCTATATTACATATTCATTATTATTTTTACTGAAAACGAGAGCAAAAAAGATGTACCTTCTGATTGTTCAGTAACTGATCTAGGACTATGTTGAGAAGTTTGTGTGCCAAAAGCTATAGAATTGTCAATGATATCCTATCATGAGAAAAAAAAGTGTTGTTATTTTAAATTGTAAATGCATAGATACATACCATAGCTGGCTGTAGCTGAGTACGTGTATTATTTGAACTCGAAGAAGGGAAATTTGAAGTGGATTGACTCATTATAAAACCTCAATTATTTATTTACAATTTACTAAAAAACAAACGAGTATACGTGGCATCTATATTGCGCTGTACGAGAGAAAAACAAAAAATACTTATCGCTTCTCTTACGCGCAATACAACGATAAGCGCATTAACAACATGCGAGAGAAAGAGAGAAAAGAAAAAAAAATTATGAGTAGGGAAAAAGAGAGTTAGATTGATTTATAAGCGCACGACATATTGTCTGTCAATACACATATCGTTTAAAATTGACGTCCTAAAATTCTTGGAAAAATCCAAGATTTTTGTTTCGTTCTTTCCTACATCGTGTCCTCACATAAAGCATCGTTACGCATGAATATTGCTTTTTCTGTTACGTTTTATTTTGAAAACTTTTCACTAATAAATACAATGACTAATATCCGGCGTACAAAATGTTTGCTAATATAATATAACGTTCACGAAAACAACAAAAACAAAAAAAAACACTAGAAAATAACATCCGAAGTAAATAAGACAAAATATTTATAAAAAAAAAACAAAGGACAACTGTGTGCACGATCTGATCGTTTGTCTAAAGAAGTGTGTTTACAGGTTCTTTTTCCATAAACGTTTAGCAACTTTGGGCGTCGATGATCTTCGTGGTGACGTATTCGATCGTGCACTAGTTGCATTTAAAAAATCGAGAGCATCAAAACTATTCGATCCTGAAGAAAACGAAGTACGTGTTGAACCTGGTTCATCAATCGTTAGTTGTGCTAGATAATCTACAAGAAAAAATCGAACATGTTTTTTTTTCTAATTTCAATATTTGAACGAATGAAATACATACGATCTAAGGTTCCGATGTATAAATAAGGTGCTTGATATATTTCATCATTTTTATAGCAAACTGTTACATAGACTTTCACTGTTTCATATTGTGGATTTGGATATGGAAATGCAGGCATACGAAAATACAGAACACTTCCATTTTTAGTAAAACTGTCGACGGTATATCTCCAACCAGTCGATGGTTCGGACACTTCGATGTGTAGATCATTCTTGAGAATTCGTCCTTTGAGAACAATATAAACCATCTTTTGGCCACTCATAGGTCCATATTGTGGATCCATATGTTCGACTTCAACATCACCATAGGCTTCAGTCATTATTGTTGAAAATTCAGTGCTGCCTTCATCACGTTGAAAATTGCCTTTTCCCACTTGAAAAATTCGTGTAAATCGAAGCATCGATTGTTCAAGTTGTCGTGTTCGAATGATTTCTTTCGTAATTCTTTCATCTTGTTTGCTTTTAATTAATTCCATGAGAAATGTTTTATATCCATTTTGAAAATCTTCATTCGTCAAACGGAAATATAAAACATGAGGATCATTTTGTTTGAAGATTAACGCATTATCTTCATATGTATCTGAACTGTTCTTATTATCAAGTTTGTATAGATGCGGCAAATGATCGACACCCATTAAAGCAACTTCAATAAGATTAACGTCTGACTCGAAAAACCAATGTTGATGAATGCCTATGGTTGGATATTCTGGTTTCACTTGTTCTTCACATCGAAGATAATGCGACGATAGTTTGCTTTCATTTTGTGTTCGTGGACGAAATTTTGAACGTGGTTGACAATGAATTTGAATTTTTTTCGAATATGTTGCGTTGTATTCGAAAACTAAAATAGAAACACAAATGAAAGAACGAGTCAACATTTGCTGATAACGATAACGTACATTGTTCTTGTTGATGTGCGTAGTCATTGTGCATTTCGACTGTCGTACACGGTTGACATCCGCCTGAATCTGTAAATATAAAATATTGATTAGAAAGATTTTCGAAAAGAAAAAGAAAAACAACTTACGTAAAACATAATTAGCTGGACCGACCTTGCTGGTTTTTTGACCTAATTAATAAACAATTATTGTATTTTTCTTTTGAAAATTTAAACATGGATAATTTACCTTTCTGATTCTTCTTTCGCGACGATTCATGAAGGATCTGATTTTGTTGTCGAAGAACTGTTTGCAAACCTGAAATAATTATCATATCATATTGATCAATTACGATTTTGAATAAATATAATTAACTTACTTTCTTGAACTTGTGGCTCGAGTGGAGAACTACCGACTGCAACCGAATATGCTGATACATTTGCTGAAATACAGGTATTCAATTTGCTATAAGCAATGAAAGAATATTTCTAAACTTACATTGTACCGGTGGATAAAAATTAAGTGAATCATAAGATTCAACAAATTCACTTTGGTATAATTGTGATTGCTGTTGTTGTTCTAATGATCCATTATCACGTTCAGCAGGTTCTTCTTTTGGAATACATTCAAGTAGACTTGTTAATTCATCTGCATCAATCGGTATGAATGAGAGTTGAGTGTCAAAATTGCCAGGAAACGCTAAAGAAATAGGGATCACTTGATGAGCCATTCGGCGAAAACGAAATTGTGTTCTCTTTTCTTTTTTTTATACTCGAGGCAAATTTATACTCCTTCAAGGTGAAAACAAGTTGAATACGTGCTGTCTCTTTTTTTGCTTTTCTGCTCTCTATACGATGATACTGATAAGCATATGAAAATTGTCTACCGTTATCGTAAACATGTATATTGACCTCGTGAGAACCTTTCATGAGCCTACGAAAACTTACAATCATTAGGCGGGTTAATTATATCATTTATATTGAAATGATCGCTAGTGTCGTGCGAATCCAATAAAGATGCTATCGAATCGTCTATAGGATCGGTGAATGTGACTATGGCAAGGTCATCAACTAAGAGCTAAAATACAAATTGTAAACAAATTGCCGAATTCGATTTTCTTCTCATACCGCATGATTAAACTCTGCAGTGGATGATGGATATTGTGAAGCTGGTTGTTGTTGATCAGATAGATCTAAGGTTCCCAATGAACTTTCAAGAATGGATTCATCCATGGCTGAACAATAATTAAATACTAATGCACTTCGTTATTCAATCTACAAAAATAGTAGATGATTGTTTTTTTGTTTTCATTTAACAATATTCAGTTAGACGGCGGTAGATTTTAACAGAGACAAAGACGAAAAATATTTTCTTGTTTCGGCCTTGGCCTTTTTATTCATGTGACTATCTATCATACTTTTCGTCCTGGTCTGTGTTTACATCGTTCGAAATATTTGATAAAACAGAAAGAACGGCAACAAAAAAGAAAGATACCTACGATTCAATGTCGTTTCTCTTTATTTATATACGACTTTTTCTTGTTGTTTTTCTTGCAAAGCAACGCCCTCGTGTTTGCATGACACATATTTCTCAAGATGTATTGGCAAACATTCTTTTATTTTTCTTCTTCACTAGCGAATCCTTTCGTTTATTTGAATAGAAATAGTGTAACCCTTGGTCTGACGTCATTTTCATGGTAAAAAAACCATTTTTAATAGAACAGAAAAGAAAATGCATAATTCATGTTAGATTTTTTCTCCCGATAAAAACGTCAATAATAAGCAATCATTTTTCGGCGAAAATAGTTTGATCCTTCAAAACTTAGTACTCCAAAGCAAGTAGGGTATTTGTATTTTCGAACGCCTATATATATATCGTTGAAAGAGGATTATAAGTTTTGGTTTTATTCAAACATCCGAAAATAAATATCTTTTTGTTTCTCTTATTTTCATAAACAAAATACTATATTAAAAAAAAGAACCATAGAAAAAATGCATTCGAAAAAGAACATTTGAAATATGTAAATATCACTGATTTTATATCACAACGAAGAAGGCAAGCACTGCGCGGTATTTTATCGATGCACTATCCCGGTTGAATATAAAAATAAGGATTCGAGAGCAGCATAGAATCTTAAATTGTGAAGGAGTCGTAGCGGTGTTGTTGGTGGCAGAATTGTTTCAGTCATTCGGAAATAATCAGGTGGAGACTAAAATAAATATAAAGAGACAATTTTCGAAAAACTAAAAATTACACGATTGATAAGATTCTTACATCATGCTTGATTTTATACAGTTGCCATAATGTTGCACCTGTAAAATATCTGAGGCCTTCTTCGAATCTAAAAGCAAACAAAAAACGATGAACTCAAATTTCGAAAGTAAATTGAATGTTTACATTTCTAGTTTTTCTCGATGTAACCATTCGATAACATCATCGGAAGTCCAATCTTGAATATTCTGTAGATCTGACCATGAATTGTTCATTGTTGTTGTTGCTGTCAATTGATTATTTACAGGAATTGCTACTGAACAAAAGACAAACTTAGTTTTTGTTTCCACGGAAATTTTATTTTTGTTATCCTACCAGTTTCATCCATCGCATCCGCTCCTAACGATACTCGAATGGCTTCGATTTCTCGTATCAATAAATTAAAAGCGTCATCGAATGACAATTGAGAAAAATCGATTTGAAGTTTAGCACCATTGATGATCCCGAGCCAACCTGATGGTCGATAACCATTTTGCATTATCATTGGAATCGATGCTTTTTTCCGTTCAATAGCGTATTCCGCTTCTACAAATTTGAATAATCAATCAACAATCAGCATAATTATTAAAAAAATATGTATATCGTTCTACCTAATCGACAATATTGACTTTGAAAATATTCTTCATTGATTGCCATTAGAACAACAAACGAATTTTCGACAGCTTCTGCCATCGATCGGAGAATATCACCAGAGATATTCTCTTGATCGATCCAAACGATATAATTGCGACATTTTAAATTTTTCGCAATTTTCGAACAAATGGCTCGTGTCGAATGATTATAACTGATCATAATATGTCCCAGATTATTCTTATCTTTCTTTACAACCTCACCAAAATCTAATGATATATCTATTGATGTTGTTGTTGAAGCTTCTTTCATTATCGATATTTCTAAAAAAAAGGAAAACTTGAAATTCTTGTTTTGCTAATAAAGATCATTCTTCTACCATCTTGTTCGTTTTGATCATTTGTATATGGTACACATAAACTGTGGCTATATTCAAGTACCTGTCGTTCATGACGTGTCTCGATGTCTATTGATTGAGTATTTGATAAAATCGTCGAAAGACTTTCTTGATAGGGTTCAGTTTCTTGAACAGGTGAATGAACATCATCCTCATGTTCGTCATCTGATGACGAAGAATGAAAAGACACTAAACAAAAATATTTATTTTAATCAACGACAAAAAACAAAACATCTATTTGACTAACCACCGAGGTTTTCTATGGGTATGGTTTGAGTTTGCAGAATATCATCATCATCTAATCGATTCATTCATTAATTAATTAACAATCAATAGAAAACAAAAGAAATTTTATTTACCGTGATCTGTGGCTTCGGTCGGCTGTTGATCGTGTACATCTGATTCGCTTTCATTGTCGCCTAAAAAAGCAGTTGGATTTTTTCGATGAATAACCATAATAGAAGCAATCTACGTCTCATGAAAATCTCAACTGCAGTTATCTCCAACCGAATGACAAAAAATTACAAAAACGAATACGTATCTAGTGACATTACTTATCTCTAACTATTTCACTTAAGTCACTTTTTTTTCTTTCTTTCTCATCCTCAAGTCAACAAAAAACTGAATATGTAAAAATTTGAACAATTAGTTCGTTTTCTTACCTAATTCAGAACAAAGCTCCATAACTCGAGTAAGATCTCGAGTAATATTTGACATTCGACTTAGATGTTCTTTTTGTGAATACGAACACTAGGAAAAAAAATAAATGAGTTCGTTGTTTTTCCCAATTAGAAAAACAAATTATTTTTTACTTCTAAATCGAAATATTCGGTTGTACTTCGATCACTAACGTGTGGTGTTAATGACGGAGTTGCAAAACCTACAAAATCAATCAATTTATAAACATAAAAATCGAAGAAAAAACTTACATAAATATTCATTTTCGGTTTCATCGACTGTCGTTGAATGCATTTCGAATGAGAAGTAACAAAATCGACACACAGAGCATATACTGTTATCTAAAACATGAATCACACCGGTATAAACCAACGGACTATCGTATTTTTCAAATATGTTTTTTGATCAAAAAAAAATCTTTATCACGTTCTTCCCATATTTTATTATCAAGTAAATGAATCGTTAAATTCGTTCGCGGAATAGTTGTGCGAGAAAAAAACAGAATCGAAAGAAAAATAAACTATTCGATTATTTATTATCCGCCTACGATAGTCAAACATCGTTTGAATTCGAAGCACTGTTCTTGTCATATCTCATAAATCTTCGGAATATTCAAACGATTGTACTTTTTAAAGAAAAAGCTAGAATTTGCTGCCTATCGTCTGTTGTTTTTCTCTTCGAATGTCATTTCACAATCGGCAAATTCAAGAGTTCGTTCGTTTCTATATCTGAATCATTTGTTGTTTTCGTATCAACACCAAGTGGCAAAAGGTAAAAACAACCAATATATAAGAAGTCAAATAAACGACACCTGCGACAAAAACGAACTTGGAATTTAATTGAATTCGCCCCGTCAAATAAAAAATCTTCGATGAGTAAGTTAAGAAATGCAAAAAAAACAAATCTTTGCGCTTGCATAGTAACATTGAAGACAGAGAGAGAGAGATGATGAAAAAGTAGATTTTATTCTTTTTTTGTCATGAATATGAATTGATACGTTAATACAAAAAAAACGAAATAACAGAAATAAGAATCATGAAAATCGGAATGATAATGGCAGAAAAATGAATTATCACAAGACAATTAGCGTTCTTGTTTTATCTCTTTGGATTACAAGATAGAATAAGAAGAGAGCAAAATAAAATAATGCTTAATAACAATAAGAAGGAGATTCAAGCGCAAGCTTAATTTCAAATTAAATAAGAATCTTCGGTTCCGATACGCTTTCACTAATTGCTTTGTGCGGTAAAATGACGCCACCATTGATAAACAACTCGTCTTGTACGGAAACATCAAGGCCAAGAACAGTTGTATTTTCCATACGAACCTAAAATTAAATCATGAATTTGTTTTAGTCGAATTATTGAGAAATTACCCATTGACCAACATTACAACGCCAACCAATAATAGAATTAGCTACCCATGAGTGACTTTTAACTAATGAATCAGCTAGAATAGTACAATTCTTCAGACAAACTCCATCTTGAATGATAACTCGGGGACCAATGACAACATTTGGACCAATACGACAGCGGTCACCGATTTTAGCTGTTTGATCCTATGAAAAAAAAACGAATGAATTCGAAAATCCATTGAAAAAAGAATCAATCATTCCATCTTACCACTAAAACATTTCCTACAATGCCATTGTCTCGTGATAATCGTTCGGGACTTGTTTGTCGAACGTAATTAAGATATAAACCCATTCCAACGAGATAATCTTTCGGTTGTCCCACATCCATCCAAAAACCTATTCAAAATTTACTGTTTTTCAATTTCGATGAATCAATCTCGTTTCTACCTTTTAATTCAAATGCAAATAATTGTTTATCAGCAGCCATAGCTGGAAAGATTTCCTTTTCAATCGACGTTGGTCTTAGCTAAATCCGAGAAAACAAAAACGTTCGTTTGCAACATCGAATTCCTAATCATAATTACTTCAATTCGATTTAAGATCTCTGCATTGAAGATATAAAGACCAGCATTGATTTTATTCGAAACATATTCTCGTGGTTTTTCAACAAATCGATCGATTTTACCGGTAGTTCCATCGTAAACAACAACACCGTATTTCGATGGTTCTTCGACTTTTGTTACCTTGAATATAGACAAAGTTATTTTTCTATGTTGATCAAGAGGAAAAACAATTTTCATACGACAATTGTTCCTTCACATTGATGATTTTTATGAAATTTTAACATTTCCTCAAATGGAAATTCACAAATAACATCAGAATTGAGAACAAAAAATGGCTCATTATCAGCCAAAAGATGTTCACGTGCCAATGCCAATGGACCAGCTGTTCCTAATGGTTCATTCTCTTGTGAAATACTAATTTTAATATTCAATCGATTAGCTTCAACTTCCATTTCTCGTTGAAGCATATCCGATAAATAACTAACAGCTAAAATAACATGTTTAACACCGACCTAATGAAATCAACAAAACATATGACGCATAGCTAATACATCGATTCTAGTCAATCTTTTCATTGAACATACTTTTGCTAAGGCTTCAATTTGATGAACAACCATTGGTTTATTACAAAATTCAACCAATGGTTTCGGTTTGGTAAGTGTCAAAGGACGTAAACGTGTTCCATAACCACCGACAAGAATCAAAGCTTTCATATTTTCTTTTTCAAAAAAAAATAGATACGTATATATATACTAGAACAAGACATATTATTACAATTCACACTTCTTGCTTTAAATAAATGTATATTTATATGTATATATTGAAAAAAGAGAAAGAGAGAGAGAGAGAGAGAAGGACGGAAGCCGAAATATAGAAAAAAAAGGGAAAAGAGAAATGTTCTAATACCAAACTGCGTGTGTGTGTGTGTGTGTGTTTGCTTAAATGTGTAGTGAAAATGCTCGAGTACAAAAAAAGAAGAAAAAAATGAACAGAACAGAAGGGAAAACTGTTAATTGATTGTAAATAATCGCGAGCATTGGTTATATATTTATGTCTTTTGTTTTTGTCTGACATATGAAAAATAAATAAATAGATATTCATTCCTACTGTTCAAAGCAAAGAAAAAAGAAAACAAGAAAAGAATAAACAAACAAACAAACAAACAAGATCACAAATTCGAAATGAAAAAAGAGAAAACGAAAACCAACGAGATGCGAGTTTTCTTTTGGTTTTTCTATTTGTCTTTTATTAGATTTTCATTTGGTTTGATACTGTCAATGATTCGACCAGTTAAACAATCCACAACTTGATCGATACGTGTTTTACAAAAGAAACATTCATTACTGCTCATAAAATGCGTATTAATACATGATCTAAATTCAGATAGAAAAACAAATGTTCAAATACCAAAAGAAAAAAGAGAAAAATGAGTGATTTGACATACAAACACGCTTGATGTTTACAAGGACGAAATTCGCCTTGAATTTGATGTGAATAGCAAATAATACATATATATTCATCGTTATCATCTGATTTTGTTTGCGTTTTTGCTAGTTTTTGATATGTATCGGTTAGTTTACGAACGATTTCTTCGAGTTCTTTGCTTTCAGATGCGTTGATTTCGGGTTGAGATAGCAAATTAAAATGATCAGTTGATACTGAATTCGATGTATCAGTATCACTACCATAAATAAGTCGACGTAAACAAGTTAAATCGAGATCAGCTTCACTATAAATTGCTCGACATACACGCGATGATCTATTAGAATTTCAAAAGATCGAAGAAAAAAACTTTTAGTTTTGTTTCCTACGTTTCATTGCTTGTTCGATTGATTAAATGAACTAATATTCCACAAACAGCAGAAAAAATTGGATAAGGTTGAATATTATCTAAGACTAGAAATTCGATAAATAAGTAAAATCAATCCAAAGACGAATAAAAATTTCGTCTTACTCGACATTTTCAATCGTTCGACTTCTTCGAGAACATAGTTTTTCGTTGCTAGACGATTAATTATTTGACTAATTAACTTGAAGAATGAAATTTTTCTTTCGATTATTGAAATAAAATAGAAAAAAACGAATTCTACTTGAAGAAGACGAATAAGAAGCATTTCGGATTTCTGTAGATGTTTATCCAACATGACATTCGGTGCGACACATATTGTCATTTCAATTGTTCGTAGAAGACTAACTGTCACATCGAAACAAGTCGAACAAATTTTCATTTGTCGATGTTCGAGTGACGGCATCGAACGAGATTTATTCGGTATTAACTAAACAAAATCAATCGACCGATCGATTCGCATAAACAAATCGTTTATATTTACATCTTTTAATAGATTCATAAATTCTGAAAATGCCCAATTCAGTTGTCCTAATAAACTATTTAGAAATACGATTGCATCATCGATATTTCCCGATAGATATCGTCCGATTTCTTGTTGATATTTAATCGAAGGCGATGGATCTATTTGAAATTCAAAAAAAAGTCAAAACGAATTGTCTCTTTCTTTGAATTTCTAACCTTGTATTCGATCTTTTCTCAAACTTTGCAAGAATTTCGATGGATAAACTTGAGAATATCGAAAACCGAATCCACAACCTTTCCAAAATCGTACGAGAACTAAATTCGTCATAGCCCATGACCGATTGGCATACGGTGTTAGTAGAGCACGTATTAAAACAGTTCGATGATTTTCACGCATATTTTCTACAGCTCGTAATGAACCCGAATAGAAACAGAATGCACTCAATGTTTGAATCATATTATCACGAACATCTGTAAAACGTAGAAAATTGAAAATAAAATAAAAAAAGACATTAGCAAAAATTTATTTTGTTGAACCTGTATTAACAATTCGAGTATCTTGCATATGATTAGCAATGAATTGAACGAAATCAGTTGCGATTTCTCGAGTCGATGATGAATCTTAAAATCGAAGAGTTTGAAATTTAATAATAGAGAATCAAGTTTGATTGGTCTATACCTTCTAATAGATAATGAACAGTTAAAGCTGTAAATGTATTCAAATAAATATCGTTGAGATAGATTTCTGGAACGAAACTAAATAAATTTCCTGCTTCGGATGCTGATTGAAGAGTTCGATGGACACAACGATGTAATATCATAACATCTCGTCGTCTTTCCTATAGAAATCATCGTCAATCGATGCTGTTTTTATCTTTTGTTTTTCGAGTATTTTACTTGTGAGAAAACATGTACAGTTATCCAAGCTATTTTTCTTATCAAATCTTCTGTTTGCTGTTCGAAGATTTTCTTTGACCGTAGTAATTCATCTCGAATCTCTGGATTCGTCTCTCGACAATTGAATAATTTATTATCAATATCAGATAATGATTCAGTATATTCACGAAAACTATCGATTACTTCTGATACCTAAATAAAAACCGTCGTTTCAATAGAAATTGTATAATTAATGTCGAGTTTTCTTTCTTACTTTGATATAATGTTTATGTACTCCAGCATGATAGAGAAGAATCAATCCATCGAGAAGTTCAGTTAAACTATCTGAACCAGTTGCATTCGATGATTTGATATTGAAACTAAACGGATTCCTATATCGATCTCGACCAGTGACAAGATCTACTAGACAAAACAAAAAATACATCTTCTCTAATTGAATTAAATGAGATCAAGGATTGTTTACCCATATCATCATGTCTCGATGTCGAATCTCCAAAAGCTCGTGCAAAAAACGACGATGTTGTCGATGTCGTTGATGCTGTCAACGATCTCGCTCGTTTCACATCGGCTATTCATATAATTTCTTTGTTTAAAAACAAAAAAATCTGCTTTACTTTAATTTTACCTGAATATTCTTTTTCTAAATGACTTTGTACGCCTCCTAATCTCTGCAGATTAAAATAATCCAAATTATTATCAATGAATTTTTGACTAGGAACATAAGCTGAATCGAATGGCAACGAAGATTCTCGACCTTCGTCAAGGGATTTCACTTGATGATAATGATTCCAATAGTATTCTAACACAGGCAATAAACGATGAAAGAAATTTCGAATAATACTTGGCTGATAATTATGAAGCTACACAACAATCGAATCAATAGAAAGATTTTAAAAAGAAAATAAAAAAAAGAATTCGATGGTTTACGGGTGAATCTGCGAGATTATCTTTAATAAACTGTCGAAATTTAGTAATAAATAAAGATTTCGATGATGGTTGTCGTTGAAGAACGTCCGAAGGTGTTAAGAGAATTTTCAAAATTTCGATTTGAATATTTTCAATTGATTTCAGATCATCTTTAAATTTTCTATAAGCTGATAAATAACTAAAATCACGTTCGAAATCACTCTGCAAGGAAAAAGATGCACATTTAGAAATTCTCTTTGCTTGTTTCTTACAAAATTCGATTTTTTTAATGAATAACCATCGGGAATAATCTGTTTCAAGACATTCGTATCCGGTGGTTTAATATCGATGAATAATGGTAATTTAACTTTATCGAAGAAAATTGAATTTAACGATAATTTTCTCGTATCTTCATGTTTTAATAATGAATATAATAAACATAAATGTTGTCGTTGATAGTCAAAAGTCAGTTGAGTTGGCTCGAAAAAGTAGAGGTTATTTAATGCAAGAAAGATTTGAGTCAATATTGAAAGCAAATCATCCGACTAAATAAAGAATTGATTTACAAAAGTAAAAATAAAGTAAACATGGAAATGCTTTTTTTACTTCGAAAAACGCCCATAGATAATCAAGGAAAAGAGAGATTTCCAAGTGTTCATCGTGAATGATCGGTTGATTAAGTTTCAAAAGTGTAAATATAAGACATTCATGAATGATATAAGGTGAATTCTAGTGAAAAAAGAAATCAATTAGATTCAATACTTTTCTTCTTTGATCTTTTTTTGATAGTAAAATCTAACGAATTTCTTGTTCTTTTCTTTTTTTTTCTATTCGTATTCTCGACACAAGACGAATGGCCTTGAGAAAATAACAACATCAAGGTTAATCTTGACGTTCTCTCCTATTCACGATCAAGGAAATACCGATGCAAATATTCTCCCTCTTTTTTTAATTAAATGTAGAACTATTAAAGAATTTAAACAAACCATTAGTAATGGATATAAACGTTCAAGGATTTGTTGAGTAATAATCATTAAAATGGCATCATTTTTCGTATCAGATATCAATCGTGCTTGTGGTAACTTAACAAACAAACAAACAATCAATCGATGATTTTCTCTGTTGTCGAAATCAAATTCAGTTCGTTTACTTTGAATAGATTCGTAGTTTTATTATTAGTTGGCGTTAGTTTTTGATATTTTCCGAATTGAATAATTTGTTCGAAAATATTGAGAAGAAATTTCGCCTGTTGAATTGCTAATTGAGGTTTATCATCAAGAGGCAAATAACCGTCTGTCGGATGTTGAAATGGTGTCGAACCAAAATTGACTCTTACACGTTCATTTTGTGATAAAGATATTGCAGGAAAATAAGCGATACCGCGACCAACGGGAATATTTTCGAAAGCAATACCTAAATCAATACCATTTCGTTTGAATGATATTGTTCCTTCATCACAATCGATTAGACAAGATATAACATCTCCAGATGACCAAGACTAAATAAAAAAAAAGAGATTTTGATAAAAAGACAAAACCGATTGGGTTTTTTTTTGTTCTTACGTCGCCGTATTTCGAATTGAGAACATTCCATTTTCGAACTCGACCACCATCGTAAGAAAACGATGTCCATGTATCTCCAACACCGGTTTCGTGTGAAAAATAACATTTCAATGTACACCAACCGAATTGCATAACACCACGAGTTTCCAATAAAACATCATATTGCCATTTACCACGATAAACACAAACATCAGCTCGAGCAGTATTAAAACTGCCCGTACCAGTATACTAAAACATTTCGAATTCGATTAGTTCTTATCCTTAAAAGGTTTGCATACATCAGAACGCATGCATTGAATTATTCCAGTAGCATCGTGTGTATTTAAACGTGATATCGATGGTCCAATACGACCTTCTTCATAATCTAAATTATTTATTTATTTTGTTGCTAATAAATCGTATGTTTTGTTCTACCTGGTGGAGAGCTTGGACAATTAGATGCTATTTGATTTAATTTACTATCAAGGTATTCTCCAACATCGCTTAATTGATGTGGATAAGGGCGTCTAAATCATCGTGTCAAAAGAAAACAAAACAACAAAAAAAAAACAATGATGCATCGTACCGATCATTGGACGCCCTTTCGTATTCGTATTGTTGTGGAAGATTAGTGAAAATATGTGATAGGATTTCATGAACATTAGTTGTTGTTGCTGCTGTCATGTACGTTGATTATTGAAATGAAGGAAAAAAACAACAAATGAAGAAATATCTTTATTTATTCTAAAATTTCAAAATGAAAAGAAAATAATCAACAACAATATCGAAGAAATAATTTGTTTATCAGTCGAAATTGCAAATAAAAAAACAAATGAAAATGTCAAAAGGAAATTTCTTCTCATGAACATTGACGAAATGAAATGAAGGGTACAAAGCAAAGATCAAATCAGAATAAAGTCTCTCGATCATATGCTTTTTTTCCTTCAGATATTATTTAGTGACATCTATTGAGTCTAAGGGCGAAAAAAGAAATAATTGACGAAGAGAAAATGCCGATTTATTCATAAGATAAGTAACTCTCGAAAGAAAAAAACCAATGTCATCTTCATCAAACAAGTGAGCTTAGGAATATGCAAAGTATTTGCGATTAGTTTTATTCAAATCAGATTCAAAAAGTTCAATTTTAAATTTTAAAATCAAAGGAAATATTTAGGATATTTATTTTCAGTTGTTGAATATTCGAAAGTTAGGTCATTCAGTAGATTTACAAAGAAAGTAAAGTACATGTATGTAGGATTTATTTTGTTACGCATCATAGAACATTGCAAATAGTCGAAAGAGTACATTCGTTTCGTCAAAGCAGGGCGGCTTCTAAGTAGAAATAAATCATTTGATTGACTATCGAGGTAGAACGTCATGTACGTATGACGCAAGCAGAGTTGTTTCAGTACGATCCTCTCGAATATATAAATACTCGCACAGTTTAACTGTTGATATTCATTCAATACAACTTTCTCTCTCTTGCAAATATATATATTTAAAACAATTATTTAAAAATGTTTGGTACACAAGCTCAAATCGGTGGTATCAATAGTTGGAATCAGGATTATCAAACAGTTGGTTTTGGTAATTATGGTTATGGAATTTATTCTCAAGATGTTGAAGTTCATCGAAATCCGTTTACTGGCCGTGTAAATATCGATCGTGATGTAGATTTTGTGCCACTTGGCAACAGTTATTTTGCACCTTATGCTAGTTTTCCAAGTGCATATCATCAACATTATCATAACTAACTGATTTTTTTCTTTTTTCGAATAAAAAATAAATGAAAATTGTGAAACAGAACAAAAAAAAACAAAAAATAACTTTATTTATATTCAATATAACGGAAAATTCGGATCAATATCTGAATGCCACGATTGAAAACCACCTTCTAAATCTTTGATTTTCTCATCGATATTCTCAATATCAGATAGAAGTTCTTTTAATTTCTTGACAGCTATTTGTGAATCATTTCCACGTCGACAGACGATAACAATTTGTTGATTATTCTCAAGACTTGTTCGTAATTGATTACGTAATTCTTCATTATTCTTATCGTATAATAGCCGATCCATTGATAAATGAAATGATTTTTCGAATTGTGCTATTTGAAGTTCATGTTCGGGTCGAACATCGATAATAAATGATGATGAATTCGTATTTGCAAAGTCATTAACTGTAATACGTTCATTTTGTTTTAATAAACGTTTTCGACACGGTTGATCAGTCGTGCATTGATCGAATGGAGGAGGAGCTGGTTGATGAACAATGCTCGGATTCTTTCCACAGACTGCACATGTTAACTGACGATTACGTAGATTAATCGTTCGAAAACGCATCGATAACCCATCGACAAGAAGCATTCGATTACATAGAATATCGCCAATTTTCGTGAGAATTTTTATAGCTTCGAGTGCTTGCAAACTACCTAATGTTCCGCAAACAGGCCCGAGAACACCAACATCCGAACAAGTCGAAACAGTTTCAGCTGGCGGTGCTTGAGGATACAAACAACGATAGCATGGACCATCGTTTTCTCTATAATTCCAAACACTTAATTGTCCTTCGAAACGTATGACACTCGCTGATACAAGAGGTTTATCACAAAGAACACAAGCATCATTGATTAAATAACGTGTTATGACATTGTCCGTGCAATCGAGTACGACATCGTACTGTTGAACAATATTCATGATATTTTCATGTGTTAATAATTGATTATAAGTATCGATTTTTAATGAAGAATTCATTTGTGAACAAGTGATCTGTGCTGATTCAACTTTAGTCTTTCCGACGGTTGTTTCACGATGAATGATTTGACGATGAAGATTCGACATATCAACATTATCATGATCAACTAAACCGAGACGACCAAGACCTGACGATGCTAAATAGAGAGCAGCTGGAGAACCTAAACCTCCACAGCCGATAATCAAAGCAGAAGCATTTTTCAAACGTTCTTGAGCATGAACACCGAACTCAGAAAGAATCAATTGACGTGAATACCGTTGTACTTCATCATTCGACAGAGAATGATTTCGAATACATTTCGCCATATTTGCAACAGCAATCAAATGGTATTCACTACATCATATTGTCGAATTTTCTCAATGGCTGAACTATCAATCCAGTCAAATCCGATTCATGCCAAGAGAATAATTAATTAATTGAGATTTATTTTTTTCTAATTATTGAAAATAAATCAAATAAAAATTGGCAAGAAATTCGTAGAAATATGTCGTAATTTGATATTTTGAATGACATGAGATGGTGCCACATGTACTTTAATCCACATCACATCGCAACTCATTTCCCGTTCGTCCAACGCTTCGCGTTCTGAGTCATAGCAAATGTGAAACAAGCACGCGATGCTTCGCTCGATCGTACATTGATCGAACCAAGCAATCAAATATCTTTTTCATTAACACATCGAAAATCAATTCGAGCGTTTTTTTTTCTTTGAAAATTATCGTAACTATTTAATTCCTCGTCGTCATCATATTTGAATACATATAATTCATTTCTTCTTTCTTTTTTTTTCTTCTTCTCCTCTCTCGTTCTGACAATCTCCACCTACTCAAGGTATAGTAATGTAGACAGTTCAAGTACTATTATATTCAACAAACATTAGACATAGTATAGTTGAACCCACTTCTCACATTGATTGATATTATTCATAAGGTGGGAATCATGGTTACATAAGACCTGTCAAATGCGTCCTTTGTGTTGAAAAAGAGTTTGTGTGTACATATTGAACAACAAATTACATCAAAGTGTGATTTTTGAATATGAATTCAACTGATCGCTTTTTTTTTCTTCGTTCTTTTTTTAATCAAACTCCTCCTTTATTCTATTCATGGCATTCATATTTGTAATCTACATATACACATCGATGTGTGTATATAAATACATATACATTTATATTATTATTATTATTATTATTATTATTTTCAGATCTTTTTACATTTTAAATTTTAATCAATATGTCGGACAATCGAAAAAAATCTCGACGACGTCGATCGATCGACGAAGCCCCCGAATTAACACCGATCGAAAAATCTATTGCTAAATATGTTCGATTTGAATGTCCAACTAAAAAAGGAATGTTAATGGGCACGCAAGTGCCATATTTTAACGGAACGAAAGCTGTTGATTGTCTTGTCGAATCGAAATGGTCATCAATACGAAGTAAAACATCTGGTGAATCAACGAAAGAAAGTAAACATCCGATTTGTTTTTCGTCGAGACATGATGCTGTACAGGTAAATAATCGAGTTTGTTTTTTGTTTTCATTTGGGTTTTTCGTTGAATCTATTGTTAGATGCTTCGTAAATTTTTGGAAAACGATATGTTTCGTCGTGTAGTGAAAGTTTACAAAGAAGATAAATCATCTTCGGAACAGGTGTCATCGAATAATGCCGGTGATACATCGCAATCGAATACACCTCGTTCTATTCGACAACGTAAAACTAAAACAACAACAACAACAACACCGAACGAATCAGCGAAAGACGACGAGACAAAAGATAAAGACAAAGCCAAAAAACGAAAATTCAAATTCGAATTAACTGAAGATCAAGCATTTATCGAGTCAGTCAATGATTTCTATGTTTGGATTTATTCGCCAACAACTGTCAAGCAGTACATCATGGGCGCTTTACTTGTCATTGGTTGCATTGGCGTTTGTCTCTTTCCATTATGGCCAGCAGAAGTTCGTACCGGAGTTTATTATCTCTCGATGGTACTTGCTAGTCTACTTGGTGTTTTACTATCATTGGCCGTCATTAAATATATTATCTTTGCCGGTGTTTGGTTACTTACAATGGGTAAAATTAAATTTTGGTTATTGCCTAATTTAACTGAGGATGTTGGCTTTTTCGAATCGTTTGTCCCGTTATATACACTCAATGTAACAACAAAGAAAACAACGGAAAAGAAAAAAGAAAGTGCCGATGATGACGACGATGATGATGACAGAGTCGTGTCCAACAAAACTCAAGACAATTCAACTGGAGATAATAAGAAAACAACGACGACGACGACGACGACTGTTGGCCAAACAGAAAGTGAACATGATGATGAAGATAAGGAAAAATCCAGTAGTCGATCGAGTTCAATCGATGATATTGAAGAAGGAAATAAACCACAAAAATCATCGGATGAAGATTTCGAAATGCTTTCAAAGGAAGAACTAGAGACAAAATAACAATAAAAACAAAATATATCCATGTTATCTTTTTTCGTTTTTTTTCAACTCAAGCAATAGATATCTATACATATTATACATTTAAGATGTTTTCTTCTTCTTCTTCTTCTTCTTCTTCTTCTTCTTCTTCTTCTGCCTTCACTTTATTTCTTTTCTTTTTTTAAATTGAACAGTGTGTTGCAATTAGATTCTTCTCCTTCTTTTCTCTTAGAGTTTCTCTCGAGATCGTAGCGTGTGCAGTGAAAACATCGAGCAAAACAGAAATTGCAACGCACTCAAAGTTTCTTCTCCTTCAATATTTATTACTCCATCTAGTTACACAGCAATCAAAATCGCACCGAATCATCGATAGTATTGCGTCTTGTCCTGTGTTTTTCTCCTTGTTTTTGTTCTTGTGACGCATATATTCATTGATCTTTCGCGGTAAACAAAAAAAAAGCGAGACAGAGAAAAGAAAAGATCATGTTTTTTTTTTCTATAGTTGTTGTATTGTCTTGGTGGTATACATATGTACGCACACATTCTTTATTTTATTCTGTTAAATTGTCATCTTTATCGATCGAATAATAAAAAAAAACGAAACCAAAATCGAATAGCATCGAGACTTGCAAATAGATCTTGCGCGACGTTTAACAGATGGCGCCAAAGATGCTACATCAAATATCTCCGTTTAGTTTCTGTTGTATAATATTGGATTGTATGAAAGAAGAAAAACGAGATTTATACAAGCGTATTTTTGCCATAAATGAATAAAAGTTAATCGACAGTTGTGTAAATGCATAAACGTGTAAATATTACCAAATGCATTTAACTAACTATTTTGGAGAAGTTTCATCTTTATGTTTAAACGGCCTGCAGGAGAGGAAAATGGCTATTTGTCGCTTGAATAGAGTATTGAGTACAACATTTTCTTTTATTATTCGCATATTTCAGAACTAGTCTATCATACTTACGTTTCAACGAAGCTAATAACAATGTCAGGTCAATTCAGTGTAGGCTACGGTGTTGCATTAAGTAATTCCTTGACAAATAGTGAAATTGATGAAATTCATTTGTCGAAATTTTAGTTGCCGGTGGTTTGATCGGATATTTTCGTACCGGTAGTATTATCTCACTTTTATTAGGTAATTCAAAGCAAAAAACAACAACAAACAAATCTATGATTCCTTCTCTTCGATTGTAGGTGTTGTTTTGGGTGTATGGACAGTTTATAATGCACTTCATCCTACACGTCAAAATAATCTTGCTAACTTATGCGTAAATACATATTATTCAACAAATTTGATTTCTTCTTTTTTAAATATTCATAGATTGCCACTATTCTCGGTGTCGTTATGTTAGTTCGTTATTTGATTGGTGGCAAAATATTTCCACCGCTTGTCATCGCTGGTCTATCGGCTGTACAAATTTACTTTCATTATCCATATTTAACGAAATAGATCTTGTCATGAACAAAAGCAATGATGTATATTTCGCATTTTGACTTATTTAGTCCTGCTAGCTATTCGTCTTGTTTTTTTTTGTTTTTTTAATAAGCAAGCAAACTGTCTTTCTCATGTGTTTTGTTATTACGCTATTTTATTGAAAAAGAAAAAACTTATTCGTAGAAATATATTTATTTAAACCAAGCATCTTAACGATTATTTTTTTCTTATTTATACAAGACTAAATAAAACAAAAAAAACCCACAAGATTCTATTGTTCTCTTCTAGAATGTACATATCAATGCAGAGCTTTCTCGTTCTTCATATTTGAACAACAACAACACACACCCTCAAAATAGTATTAGGTTAATTAATAGATATATTACAAAATGTCTTTTCCACCACATATGCCAATGATGCCTCCTATGCCATTCTTTCCTTCAATGATGATACCACCGCCCAATGTAAACCTTCGTTTTATCTTTCGAAATCAAAAACGGTTTGTTTTATTCTAGCTGTCAACACCGCCACCGGGAATGCCGCCAATAGGAACGAATAGTACTCAAAAACCAGGAGATAACGAAAAGGTTCGTTGATATTTAGTTTGATTATTTTGTAATTGGAATGAATCTATTTATAGAAAGGTCGTCCTCAAGGAGCAACAACCGTTTTTGTTGGGAGTATATCTGATCGTGCACCTGATGTTATGATCAAACGAATGCTTCAAGTAATTTTGGTGACTTTTTGTTGTTTTATTTGATTTTTATTGATTTAGCTTTGTGGTGATGTTGTCAATTGGAAACGGATTCAAGGCGCTGATGGAAAACTTCAAGGTATTTTTTGTTTGTATTGATGGTTTTTTTTAGGAATTTGAACTGTTTTTGTTTTAGCTTTTGGTTTTTGCGAATATGAAAATCCTGAAGGTACACTTCGCTGTATTCGTCTATTGAATGGCTATCAAATTCAAGATAAAAAATTACTAGTAAGTCTTCATTTTCGTTTCGTTCGTTGCTCACCCTCAAAACTTAGACACACATACACATTTTTCAGTCGAAAATCTTGACTGATTGGTAACCAATACGAGACAGAAGCTCTATCATAGTAAAAAAAGAAACACAACCTGGTAAAAACTATTTCTCTATTGTTTTACTACTGTCGATCCTTTTTGTTTCTGAAGGAATTTTTCTTTCTTGGCGGCTGTGTGTTTACAAATTACAAGTTGATTTTAAAACTAAGACTCAAGAGTGAGTGGTATTTTCGATTGAGTTACCTACATTTCTTTTTCCTGAATCAGAAGAAAATCGAATTGATTTGTGAACATAAAAATCAACGATTTATATTTGATTTGTTTAGGTTAAAGTCGATGCAAAAACTAAAGTCATCATTGATGAATACAAGAAAAAGAAACGACGTGAACTGGCCAAGAAAGCAGCTAAAGATATGACAGCTTTCAAATTGCTCTACGAAGAAGAAGACGAAGAGAAAACCGACGCAAACAGTACGAGTGCCGATGGAAAAGTAAAACAAAAGAAAACGAAAATCTCTCTCGTGTAAAATTCATTCTCGTTTTGTATTTAAGAAAAAATCCGGTGAAGAAGGTGAAATCGAAGAAGAAGACGACGATTACATCGACAATGATACACGTCGTGAAGATTCAGCGATCAAACAAGCGATTGAAACAGTTATGCGTGAATATTCACGTGAAATGAATTTAAAAGCTTTAGAAGCCAAAGAACAAGCGCTACGTGAAGCACAAATGGCAGCTGCAGCTCCACCACCACCGCCTCCACCATCATCCGTCCCTGTCGTAGCCAGTGAAAGCCCAACATCCGATGATCAATCAGCACCTCCGGATACTCAACGAGTCGATCCAGCTGCTGCTCTGGAAAACGAAGAAGAAAAACGAAGTTTAATATCAAATGAAATTCAATTATTTCGTCATCGTTTCAAAGACGAAGAAACCAAAATGCGTAACACGGAAAAAGAACGACGAGATCGATACGAACGTGAACGTGCTCTCCAACGAGAAAAACGTACAGCTGCAGAATCAGCCAAATCCCCTTCATCGCCCAATGATGATCGTCATCGTAGTTCGTCATCACGACATCATGCCAGTAATTCCATTCGAAGTCTCACCAACGATCGACGGACAACACCATCACGTTATGATCGTCGTTCGCCACGATCATATCATCGACGTTCACGAACGAAATCACCGGTATCGAGATCTCATCGAAATGACGACAACGACGATGAGGAAACCATCGAACGTAAACGACAAGAACGACGAATACGAGAAAGGGAAAATATCTATCGAGATGTACGTTGTTCTTCTTCTTCTTCTTGAAATAGAATTTGATCAATTGTTTTGTTGCGTTTTAGAGATTGAAAACTTGGGAACAACGCGAACGAAAACGACGTAGCGATTATCAAGCTGAAAAAGAACGTGAACTACTTCGATTACGCGACGAAGAGAAAGAACGAAAACGTTCATTAACATTTCACGAAAATTACAAAGATGATACTCATGATTTTATCTACTACAAGTAAGGAGAAATCTAGTCGATAATTTCAGTCGAATAGGTTAACAGCACAGATGAAATCGGTTCAAATCTGCACTAAAGTGATGAATAACCAATAAAATAACTTTCGTTCTTCTGACTCAATCTGGAGACAGCTTTGACCTGATTAGTGCACGAAACGAATAAACAGTTCTTTCTCAACACTTTTTGCGCGTTTGTTTAGAGGCACAGCATTGGCACGTCGAATCAAAGACCGTGAACGTGAAATTGAACTAGATAAACGCGATCGACAACGAGAGAAAGAGGAAATTCAAGAATTGAAAAAGAAATTAACAGCCGAAGGCAAATATGATGATATCGAACTTGAAATCAAACAACGTTTGCAAAAAGATGAAGAGACAATACGAAAACGTCTCGCCGATCTTGTGAAAGCGGAAAGTGATGTGTCAAGTGAAGAATCAGGTGATGAACAAGAATCGAAGAAAAAATCGTCGTCATCGATCAAAAAAGAAATTCCTGAGGAAACAAAAACGAAAGAACAATCGCCGCAACTAACAGTTAAAACTGAACCAACAGAAAAATGTTTGTTATTCTTTTGTCTTTCTCTAATCTATTGATTGTTGGTTTTCGTTAGATCGCGAAGAAAGTCCACCGCCGACGTCTGCACTTGGAGGTGCGCCTATAACTGCCGCAAAAATCGTTTCCAAACGAAGATTAGCTCGTAACGAAGTAAGATCACATCTTTTCAAAGCAAAACCATTTAATTTCGATGATTTCAGGCATTTGGCGATGATCAAGAAGATGATCATGCAACGACACAACCAAAGAAATCGAAATTATCTGCGATACCTGATCGACAATCGCCGATTGCTCAACCAGTTCCGGTTTCAGTTAAGAAAGAAGAGCCACCACCGCCACCACCGCCGGCTCCAGTTGCAAAAAATCCTGATGCAAATTCGTTGCGAGCACAAGAAGAAAAACGACAAGCAGTTTGTAAATTAATCGAAAGTATTCCAACGAAAAAAGAAGATCTCTTCACTTTTCCTCTCGATTGGTCATTACTCGATTCTGTACGTACTCACTCACTCACTTATCTGAAACTATCATTTATGTTCAATGTTTTGTTTAGACTCTCATGGAAAAACGTATCAAACCATGGGTAACGAAAAAGATCGTCGAATATCTTGGCGAAGAAGAACCAGCATTGACAGATTTCATTTGTACATCGATAATGTCGAAGAAAAATGCTGAAACAATTGTAAATGATGTTCGAGTTGTTCTTGACAATGAAGCTGATGTATTTGTTGTTAAAATGTGGCGTTTAATTGTCTATGAAATTGAAGCTAAACGAAATGGTTTAAGCAAATAAATAAATTCCATTGTATTTGTTTTGTTTGTCGGATTCGGCGTTCTCGACGTACATTGATTCGAACATTTGTTTTCTTTTTTGCTTTTTATTCATCTAGAAAAACAAACTGAGAAAAAGGAAATTCTTTAACTTATGTATGTGTTTTCTTTTGTTATTATATGTATAAAATAAAACAAAAAATGATCACAGTTAAACACGAACAAATGCAAATAACAATCCTAATGTCGTGATATGATCAAATATGACGTGTACTAGACGTTTAAGCATTGTCTATCGCCTTCCGATCAACTTGAGTTTACTAAACAAATCAAAAACCTTTTAAAGTGATATATTAAAACGAATAATAGAGAGCTTAAAACGGCATAAATTATGTCCAACTTCGGATTCGGAACATGTTTTTTTTTCTTTATCAGTTTTGTAATTAAATGTCCATCTGTTAAATCTTATTTTGTGAAAATAAACTTAGTTTAACATTGATATATATATACTGGTTATATTATAAATCGGCACAACTTGAGAACAGCAACACCCTCACCCTCAACACCCTCAAAAAAAACCCAGTCAATAAGAAGATATCGATATCGCATATAAAGGCTTCAATGTCTATTGACATATATATTTGCTATTGACGCAGAATACAACATAATATTCTCGAAGTCATTCGTTACTTATTGTTTTTTTCTTGTAATAAAAATAAAGGCTGCAAATAGATCAACCAGTTAAATATAGAATTGAGAACGGTTTATCTCCCAGTAAATGTAGAAAAACATTAGCAATTAGAAGATGCTATATAATTTCGAAAGGATTCAAAAAGCGACAATACATGTACTATAGAAGAATAAGAGATTCATTTCGGTTTTCTTATTATGTCCCAGATTGATTTATATCGACGGTGAGTTTTGTGTAGAGGATTGAAAGAATTCAAAATATATAACGACCATATGCAACCACATGGAAATGTCTTGTGCCATCGATTTTTGAAGAGGTTTGTAGTATGTTTTAATGAGTGGTTCGTAACATCCAGCGGCGCAACCAAGATTTTTCGAGTAGTGGGCAAACTTCTCTTGTATCGAAAAAAATCGATGGACAAAATGGGCGGTAATTTTACCAATAGGCAAAAATTTCTTGGTTCGACCAAGGATTGATAATATAGAAAAAATACAAAACAAAATGAAATGAGGTTGTTTTAATTAACAAATGCATTAAACACGTAGATTTTAAACCTGAGTTAGATGTGTTTTAGCCTATTTCAAGTAATGAACTGTGGAGTTCTATCAGAGTTAAACTAGAGAGAATTTTATATGGGCGAATAGTACAAAACAACAAGTATACATGTACACTACATAGGACGATGATTTATTGCTCGTAAATGAAACATTTCGGGGAAATCGTATTACGATCATATATCACCGTATCGTATCCAATTTACAACTACCATCAAGGGAACTGATAATCGAGTATTCAATTATTTACGATGTTTTACACACGATGAAATATAATCGTATACGGTATCAACCAAACGAATGAGATGTCTTTTATAATAGTCGTTTATAACTGTGCACATGTCTTACCTGAGGATTTCAGAGAGAATTTTATAGGAAGTGGTAGAGCAAAAACACATATATACACTGCTTCAGAGAAAAAGAAGTTTCAGTGGGCAAAAAGTTACTTATAAAAATGTCAATGGGCAAACTTCTAAATGAAATGGGCAATTGCCCATTTGCCTCCCCCTTGATTGCGCCACTGGTAACATCAACTAATGCATTCTCATTAGTTATCATAACTTCATCTTCGCATTCTTATGTTCTTTTCTTTTAAGCTATTTCAGACTTTATTCACATTTACGTCTGTTATTCCAAGTTGAATAGAATAATCAGCCTCGTTTACAACAGACCTGTAGCACCAATTTCAAATTAATTATTAAAGGAATTGATATAATGAGTACTTATTTAACAGTCCTATCTACGATATTTAAGTACTTAGCTGAATGTGGAGATAATTCTATCGTAATGCAAATGAAAGTGGATCAAGATTCCCTAACTGTTATATTTACAGCATATGAAAAGCGATCATGGCTATCACGTATGATTGGTGATTTCTTCTTCGGTACACGTAACGATAAACCTTGGTCAACTTACACTTCTTCTTGTGAAACTAGTAAATCATCTCATGTTGACGAAAAACCGGAAAAAATAACCAAGTTTGAAATAATAACAGTTAAATTCTCTAGGGAAGCTCAAAATGGTTATAATCGTTTGGTTGATCAGTTTTTTAAGGAATCAGATAATGTTGATCAAAAGAAATTGTTGGACTTTTTATCACATTTATGCAATCCAAATGCTTCTACGTTAGTTAAAACTACATTGGAAATTTCACCTAAAGGTAATGAGTTCATTGGTTACACTGACCGACTTGCTTCAGATGATTACTATGGCTATGGGCAGCGGTCTCATTATTATACAAATTATGAGATTGTTTTAGAAATTACTGAGTAAAGGACGACATCACTTTCGTATATCGTTTCATTATTACCGGCAACGACATTCGTTCGTTTTCTTTTCTTCTCATTCTCTCTCCTTACTATTTAAATGTGCATTTTCGTGTAAACAAGATAGTTAGCTATTTTCTTTTGAAATAAACAATCGATTTGTGAACTATCCATAGAGATGCAACATTAGTGCATTGGCCAATTTTCTCGTAGCAGAAAATACAGTGTTATACACTCGGGCTTCAAAGGAAAATATTTGAAATGCAATTTGCGGATCGTACTCGTTTGAACCAAAACATAGATTACGAATCTAACTATTCATGTTACGCTTTCTTCTCTTCGTTTTCGAAATTGTTCTTCAATTCAAAATATAAATGGGACTATTTATTCAGGACAAATGAATTCTTCATTCAACTGTACTCTTTGGAGTTTATTTAATCAAACAAATGATTGACTCTTCAGAATAAATACAAAGGATAATTTCACTTTAACAAATCAATTATTTCTAAATAATCCAATAATTAAACTTTGAAAATTTGAGGTTTTTTATTTATTTGAAAGTGAAATAAGTGTATGCATACGACAGTTCAAGTTCAACAGTTTGTGTAAACTTAAACTGAACGGTTGATTGAACTCTTGAAGTCCATTGTATTATTACCAAGTTTGAATTTTTTTCTTAATCAGAATACATTTTAATCCTTATGCGTTGAGTTTCGCCTCTAGTTTCATTAATATCTAGGATTTTCGAGTCGACTTTTTATCTAATCCGTTAGTCATCTAACAACGCACATATAATATGTATATAATTTTGGAAAATTCATCGTTAGCAACATTTTCTTTTTCTTGGGATGAGGATGAAAGTGTTTTGAGTGCTCAGTAAATTAGATTTCTTTCAGAAAAGGGTCTGTGAATCCTTCGGATGAGCGCTACTTATCACTTTACCCTTCGTCGGTGTTGAGGGGTCCAAGTGGATCCATTTTGCAATTTTTCATGTATTGCTACATTAACATTTGCTGTCTGGGATCAGTCCTTTTGTGTAATCTCTAGTCTTCAATAGATGTACAATATTATTAGAAACAATGAATAGCTCTAATAGGGAAAAAATACAGCTGTGGATCCACATGGACCCCTCAACACCGACGAAGGGTTTATAGAGCTTTCATAAATTGGAGTATACGATCTAACCATTCATCCTTTTCTCTTTCTCTATACGATGATGAACACAATGGATATGGTTAATATATACATGTAGTCTTATTCTTTTGTTTGTTTGATGCTTCCAAGCATTTTAACCGATTTTTTTTCTACAAATTTCAATTGCTTTTCTATTCATTCTGAAAATTTTGTTATTCGTAGATAGTTCAAATTGTTTATTTGCATGATGGAAAACTCTAATGTGAATACGAGTGAGTTAAATGATTGAATTAGTTAACTAGATCATATGAGAGATTATTTAGTTGATATTGACAAATTTTTACATGATAAGTATCTGAAAGTATGCAATTGGAATTTAGTAAAGATTTTGTTTTTTTTATTTGAAATACAAAACTAATCGTTGAAAGCTATTTAGACTCCACCAGCTTCTTATTGGACAACTACAAATTCAGTCAAATTAGCACGACCGTAAACAGTCGTAATTTATCGTAAATGGCCCGTTTGGTATGCACCGTATTACGGTCCTATTGGACCGTACGTAGACGATCGGATATGAAATTTAAATAATTGATATTTAATTTATATGATCGTATTGATCGCCCTGAGGTGGTTATCGAATTATCGAGCCGTATTTATTTTTGATATACAACTTTAACAAAAATATGTGGTCGATAATTAAAAATCAATCATCTACTTCATTTGAACAGCTCATATGAATGAAATTTTTGCTCGATTTAATCCAATTCGTAATACTGAACAAAGCAAAGATGAATTGATAGCTTACATTCGTCGAATTCAACATTAATTCTTTATGCTTTATTTATATTTATATTTTACTTTATCTGTTGATCATCATTCTTGGATGAAAAGCTTATTCTTAACTGATTCATTATTTGACAAACGATCACAACGAAATCAAATTTTATTCTTGCATTTCGTTAGATCGCAAAGAAAATCCACCAGCAACGTCTGCACTTGAAGGAGCGCTTATAACTGCTGCAAAAATCATTTCAAAAGTTTCAGTTAAAAAAGAAGAGCCAGCATTGCCAGATTTCATTTGTACATCGATAATGTCGAAGAAAAATGCTGAAACAATTGTAAATGATGTTCGAGTTGTTCTTGACAATGAAGCTGATGTATTTGTTGTGTTTTGTTTTGCTTTTTATTCATCTAGAAAAACAAACTGAGAAAAGGGAAATTCTTTAACTTATATGTGTTTTCTTTTGTTATTATATGTATAAAATAAAACAAAAAATGATTGCAGTTAAGCACGAACAAATACAACGCGAGAATATATATCAATCCTAATGTCGTAATATGATCAAATATGTGCTGATATTCATACACAAAACGATCGTTGAGTGTCGTCAACGAGAAATCGATAAGATAAATTCTGTATAATATGATTGATCGTTAGTAGATTGATTAGACACAACAGCCGAATACTTTATCAATATGACTGATCACTTTTATTCACTCTGCGCTTTTTCATTATTTCGTTTTTTTTTGTTCTTTCTTTTCGAGAATAATGACTAAATATCTATTTATGTTTACATGACATAGTCGATGTATTCTTATCAAGATATTATAATCTTTCAAAAAAAAATTTTCATCGTGTTGTAAATAATCATTTGACTCAGTCACTAGTTTATATACATAACAAAAGGATAGAACGATATTCGTCTTTTATTCGCAGCTGTCACACGTCGCCTTGACGTTATTACAAAAGAAAGAATACGCGTCCTAACCATTTGATTATCTAACAATGAGTGGTGCTAGTAAACCGCCAGCAACTAACACGAGAAATGCTCGTGCTCATTATAAAGTAACAAGAACAGTAACAGGATCCGACGGACAAACACATACAGAAACAATTGAAATGCATGATGATGACGCGGTCAAGGTAAGTTTGATGTTTAATAACAGACGTATCGAAAGTAAACATATCTATGCATTCGTTTAACTTGTAGTTCATGCGAGATTTACGTGCAAGTCGTAGTAATGTACCAGATTTAGATCGATTTGGATTTCGTCCATTATCAAATCCATCGAGTTTTCCGCAAATTAAACGACGAAGTCAATCATCGAAACCAACACCGACGACGACAACAACAACAACAGCAGCAGCAAGTGATACTTCGAAACATGCAGCTGTTGAACAAGATAACAATGCATTTTTTCGAGAATCACTACAAGTTCATAATGATCTACGAAAACGACATGGTGTCGCACCTTTAACATTAAACAACGAACTCTGTAAATTAGCTCAACAATGGGGTAAATAGAAAACTCTTCAGTTCATAAGTTGTTGTTTTTTTTCTCGTTTATAGCAAATCATTTAGCAGCAACAGGAACACTTGTACATAGTAAAACTAAATATCGAAATACCAACGTTGGCGAAAATCTTCGTTGTCAATCATGGCCAATGACCGGTGTGTCTCATTCGACATTCATTCGATTCGACTGTTGTTTTTTTTCTAGGCAAAGAAATGACTGAATCATGGTATAACGAATACAAAAAATACGATTATCGCAGTCGATCTTATCAACCGGGTACTGGTCATTTTACTCAAGTTATTTGGAAAGGTTCACAAGAAGTTGGTTTTGCACAAGCCAAAGGAACTTCAATGAATTTCGCTGTTGCTATGTACTATCCGCCGGGAAATTACGTTGGTCAATTCGATCAAAATGTTTTTCCACCACGTTAAACAATTTCAAATTAGCATTCAGAGACTTTTGAAGAAGGATTTTCATTGTACATTTTTCTTTCATAATTTCTGTTTTGTTTTTTTCGAATATCAAACAAAAAAAATTTAAGCACACATCTAATAACAGCAAAAAAAACACATGAACAGTACGAGTAGTATCAATCAATAGTAATAAGTAGCAATTAATAATAATAATAATAATAGTAATGAAAAAGAAAACAAAAAAAATTCGAAATTCGATTAATGTTCGAATAAGTAAATCGAAACAAAAGAAGGCAACGCTGTACAAAAGAAAAATTAGCACACATATATGTATATTCATTGTAGATTTTTCGAAAACAATTTTCATCACAAAATTAAACATAGAAAAAGTCGAAATTCACAAACAAAGAAAAGAAAAGACAAGCATCTAATTATCATATTACATATGTATACAATCTGTTGTGTTTGTTTTGTGATTTGATGAGGAACGTAATCGATGCTGACCAGCAGCATTCAATTGAGAATAATTTACTGTTCATAGAAGTAAGAAAAAATAATCAGGACGGAGAAAACAGAAAAAAAGAAATGCCTTGTCTCGAAGATTATCATTCGATTGACTTATTTGTTTGTCTTATTTTCCTCCACTTCCTCCGAATAATCTTCGTTCTTTCAATTTCGTCATACTTGATGAACGTAAACGATTTCCACTATGAATCGCATGTTGAAACGTCGAGGGTGGAAGCGGCTGTTGGGCAAGAAGTCGTTCACGTATACGATCAAGTTCAGCGTGTTTTAATTCTTTCAATTTCGCTTTTAAATGATCGCGATCTTTACTAGATTTTATTCCCATAGCCTAGAAGAATAGAAACTCATGTGTCGAATGCGTTTCGAAATAGAAACACATACTTTCATTTTTGCACTATCGAGTAAAAGAAGTTTTTCTCCATCGATATTTCGATTGAGAAACATCGGAATAAATGATGTCATTTCATAAGCTGTTAACCATTGTATGCATTGATCTGACGTCCAATCTTTTACTTCAATGAACTACAAAATAAGAAATATTATTTTCCGTTTTTTCTTTCTTTGTTTGTTTCTTATTTTACCTCCTCGGTAACCACATTATTATTATTACTGTTAGCTGCTGGTTCTAAAAACAAGCCAAAATCTTTGATTATTATTCATTTTTTGTCTTTTCGTAGTTCTACTTGAAGTTTGATTATCGATTTCTTCAGTTTGCTGATTAGTTCCCTCATCAATCAACGTATTCGACGAACGTTTCGTTGGTAACTGTCGTTGTCGTGTTTTTGCAATCTGACTTTTATCCATTTGAATACTATGGTTTAATAAAGGACTTCGATCGACTTCGAAATCGGATTGATTTGCTGGTTTAGCATTCGAAATTTTCTCGATTGCTGCCGATGGCAATCGTACGGACGATGTGACAGGCGTATTTCGACTTGGCGGACGTTCAGGAGATAATAAATGTTGACCGGAACTAGTACGCGATCGCATTGGAATACGTTCAGGAATATCCGGTGGACGTATTGACTCGTGTTCGTTGTTGTTGGATATTTTCGATGAATTTGCAATTGTTTTTTCGAGTTCATCGATCTGGAAAAGACGAAGATGATGAATTCGATTTGAAAAGGAACTTTTGTTCGACAGACTTTTTTCGTTAGTTCAAAGATTCGTTTGTGTTGTTGGTCATTTTTTTCCGTTTGTTGAATTTGTTGTTCACGTAAATCATTTTCTCTAGAAAATTCAAAGAACAATCGTGTGTCAATTAAAAAGTCATAATCTATCCAACAAACCGATCTTGTAGTTCTTTAATCATTTTTTTGGCTTTCAGATATTTTTCTTCGATATGTTCAAACTCTTGTTTGGTTTGTTCGTACATTTTCTACAGAAATGAAAAATATTTCGATAAATCAATCAGAAAGAATCCGATTTTCTTTACTTGAAAATAATCCTTTTCTTTTTCTGCATTCGTTAGAGTTTTTTCGAGCGTTTCGTAACGTTGTTTAAGCATTTCAAATTCGTACGCATTCACTGATTCATCTTTCACTTGTTTATTTTCATTCATCGACCAAATTTGCTAAACAATCAAATCCCGTAACCAACAAACCGATAATCTCCCCCTCGTTGTCCTACTTCGTAGTTCTTTTCATGAGTTTTCGCTAGATCTTGATGATGATTGTTAATTGGAATGATTCCTTCGTCATATTTCGGTGGTTCGTTTAATTCTAAATTTTCGAAACCATCATCATGATCGTGAATATGCCGTTGATTGAATGCATCGTGATGATGTTGCAAGGCACGAGCCATTTCATTACGTTCTTGATCCATTTGTACGGATTGTTGAATAAGCCGAAGGATCTCTGAACTTTCGACATCTTTTTCTCGGCCAATGACGAATCTAATCGAGCGAAACGAGTTGTACTATCAACTGAAAAGTAAATTCAACGTACTTGACTAAACCTGATGTTGCCTTGAGAATATTTGTTGCGTACGTATGCGTAACACCGACGAGTGATTGACCGTCAACTTCGATGATTTGATCGCCAATTTGAATTCTAGAAATTCTTTTTCAAATAATCGACAAATGTCAATGATAACATACCGTCCATCCTGAGCGATTACACCTTGAGGATTGAGAGATTTAACGAAAATACCAAGTTTCTCTAAACCGCTATCAGCACCGACGCCCATACCCAGGACACTAGGAAAATCAATGATTTGAACTTGATGATCATCATAAAATCAAGATGAAATACCTAATGCCGAGACCGTCGGGACCTTTTTCGATTTCAACAGTAAAAACATGCATTTTTTCAATACGTTTTTCTAATTCATATTCAGCTGATGCAGAAAACGGATCGATATCGTCATTTCTTCGATTATATTCACTTGGTGAATATGTTGGATAAACCTTAACACGACATATTTTATTATTCGAAAAAAAAACAACAGTTTATCGATTTATTTACTCGTATGGGTGCATTACTAAATTTAACTCGTCTTGTTCCATTGGGTGATAATGTTAGATCATCTTGTTCGTCATATTTTACGTCGGGTAGACCTGGTTTTTCGTAGAAAATTGGCGATGATGATCGACTTGTTTCTTGTTGAAGATCTGAAATAAATATTATTCCGAATTCTTCCTTCTGAACAAAAAAAACAAAAGATCATTTACCATTTGCCATTGGATTTTCAATCCATTTCGGTTCATCTTCGATGATTTTTTCGCTAGTTTCTGATTCGACCTGCTGTTGATGATGATTATCATCATCTGTTGAATTCAGTTTTTCGATTTCGTTTTCTTGAAATGATAACTTCGGTGTTGAACGATCGATATTTGCTGGTTTAATAAAAACTGTATTGAGATGATCCATACGTTTTAAAATATTCGTTGGTAAAATCGATGCAACAATTCGATCCGCTATTTCTTCGTTCGTCGGTTTCGAAACATGATGAGTCAATTCCTGATCATCACGTTGCTGCTTTTTCATTTGTTCAATGGCATCAGCAGGAAAATCGTAATGTTGTTGTTGTTGGTCATTACTGACATGTTTTCGATTAATCATCGCATAAGGAACTTCCTCATCCGAGATCAAAGGAGCTGGTGGTGGCTGTGGAGGTGTTCGATGAACTGGAATCGATGTAAACGATCGATCAGAATGTGTCGGTGAAGATGATGCCGATGCACCACCACCACCACCACCAAGATATTGTATAGAGATTTCGCGAAGATGACCCGAATGCTCCATTGTTTGTTGTTGTTGTTGATGATGATCAATAATAAGATCAGGAATATGTTCTGGATTGACTTTTGTAATTAAAATCTTTTGTTCGTCATGCATGAAGTCAGGTTGATATGTTTCATTTGATTTCGATGGTTTCGTTGAGGGAACGAGACTTGTTCGTGTGGCTTCTTCTTCTAAGATTTGAAACATTTCTTTAGCTTTACGAAAACGTACTGTATGATCGTCATTCGATGTCGGATTATTAATGAGTGCTTGTCCAGATGACGAAGGCTGATTATCTGTCATTGTTAATGATGACATTCCATTACGCATTGTACTTATTGTTGATGAATTATTTTCAAGTAGACGTGGATTCGATAAACTACGGCTACGTTCAATTATTGTCGATGATGATGTTGTGACTAATGGCAATGTTAATGTCGGAGGTGATAAAGAACTTTCATCAGCACCATCGGCTATGCCACGTGTTGGCGAAGCAAAACCGCCATTCTGATGATGATTTGAATAACGTGAACGATGTTCACCTGATTTTAAATCATTTACTGTTAACGCATATTGAGTAAAGACACTACGTAATCGACTGACATGGCCAATGTATTTATTCGAATTATTATTATTATTATTGTTAATCGTATTGTTTTGATGATTCGTTGTCGATGTATGTGTTGTCGAATTATTTGATGAATCCGTATTTGTTGAATCAACAATTAGACTTGAGGCGGATTCGGCATGAGTAAAAAGAGAAGGTACAGCTGGTTGGATAAGGATGTCCGCCATTTGTTCTTTTCTTTCTATCTGTTATCTCAATTGTCTGCGTTTTACTTGTTAAATTGTACTTCCATGTCGAGTTACTAATGCTTGCCGCCTGTCGTTGTATTTCTTTCGTTTAGTAACTAACAATCGTCCCACCTATCAATCAAGAACTAGTAGACTCGTATTCTTTGTTCCAAAAACGATTGTTCATACCAATAAGAATTCATGAAGGTTAATCGATTCATTAGATGTGTTCTGGTAATAAAATGATACGATGCCGATAGGAATTTTGTTACTTCTTTTCTTTTTTTTCACAACAGAAATTCAAGAGAAAATGAATATCTAAAAAGCAAAAAAAAACGAGGAGTGAGAGAGTAAAAAAAGACCTATCGATTACAACCGAAATAAAATAAGAGGAAAAAAGGTCAACTAGAAAGAAAGAGATACTTATCGGAAGATAAATGAGGTATAAACTATGAACATCCTCCCCCTCGTGCATACGTACGTATTGTACGTACACACAAACATCAAATAAACGAACGAATACCGACTAGTGGACTTGTATTTCTTTTCTTTAGTACATATTTACAAACGAGGGACAAAGAACAAATGTTCAAGGACGATCAATGGCAATGATCAGAAAAGAAGAGAAAGTGAATAAAAAAAAACGCCAATCGTATTCATAGTACTTGGAAGTCAGTTGACAAATGTATAAAACGAAAAAGTACAACTCGATATCCATTACATCGATGATATATTACAGATGGTATATATGCAGTTTGAAATTCGAATATAAAAAAAGAGAATAATCGACAATGAACGGACATCCGTCTGACCACAATTTGATCGATCGAATCGCCGTCAGCGACGAGTAAGAGGGAGGAGGTATTATAGAAGAGAAGAGAGAAGAGAAGGAGAAGAAGAAGAAGAAAAAAAGAAAACGTAAATATGATTAACAATTTGTTGAAGACAAACGCCAATCGCTAAAAGTTTCCTCTCTTTCTGTTCTGTTCAGTTCAGATTCATACGACCTCTACCTTCTCAAATTAATCCGTTAGTTTAATTCAATTCATCAATATTGATTAGTCGATCATTTGTATGATTCATTACTATGATTACAATAAGATCAAAAAATAGTAGTAACATAATAGTATCAGGTTAACCCGAAAACAATTGTCGTCTATGTCAAGATAGGCCACTCGTAGACCTTCATCTATCGATCGTTTGTCATGAGTATCTTTTAATAGATCCCCATGTGAATTGAAAATAGAGAAGAACAGTTTGTTACTTTATCTTATCTCAAGTAAAATAATTATACTGATGGTTGCTATTTATAGATTAATTTTTTTAAAAACAAAGCATCGAATTGCAAATATTAAAAGTACATATATGTCAAAGAATGACTTGCACTGATGGTTATATTGATATTTTTATTTTCGAGATCATTTTTTTTAACAAACAGAGAAATTGTAATTATATCAATACAGAAATAGCAAAAAAAAAAGAAAAATCTCAAATAATCATAAGTAATAAGAATTGATAAATGTCACGCGATGTTTTATTGCGACGATTTTTCTGTTTCTCGTCGTCAAATAAAGGAATTTCATAGACATTGTAGCAAGAAAAACCCGGACGAGAGCGAAGCAAAAAAACAACCAGCGACGAAGAAGAGGAAGAGGAATATATATATATAACTTGGATCATATCTCATCCTGCTTTTTTACATGTCAATGTATACTCATCAAGTTCGTTCTTCATAGACGATTTCTACATGTCGAAAACAAGAAGAAAAAATACTCTATCAACGACAATAGTCTGCATCAGGAGCTATTTTTAGTTCGACAAGATTATTCTCTCGTTTATTTTTTTTTTGCTATTTCTTTTTCGCATTTTCTTCTTCGTTTTTATTTGCTTCACTATATACATGCATATACGTATGTTCGTGTCAGGATATATATAACAGCAGGTCGTTTTTCTATTCTAACGCCTCTTATTCTTTTTGTTGTTTTTTTTACTATCAACCTACTTTTTTTTTTACATATGAGTCGTTCCGTCATTTAATTCCGTATCTCAAATAGATTTTGATTGTAAGCTCATGCAAATGCACTTATTCTTGTTGTTGTTTTTTCTCTCTAATCATATCAGTAAACATAAGTCACGCACATACTTTGATAATTTCGTATTTTATTAGATATGATTTTCAACGGACTTTACTTTTTGTCCTCACACGAACAACAAGAACCACTGATTAGATTTTTAAGTACATCGTCAATTTTGGATGAAGGATC
>Ga0209935_1000759_pt1 | contig 66798 bp, 65 predicted proteins | sample ThiBio_1000_plan_2_FD_183958 | JGI IMG/M metagenome (GOLD analysis project Ga0209935, IMG submission 183958) | Wastewater bioreactor microbial communities from Cape Town, South Africa - Thiocy_cont_1000_plan (SPAdes) | ecosystem: Engineered > Bioreactor > Thiocyanate-remediating >... | reverse complement strand
GCGCGGCGGAAGCCCCCTCCCCCAATCGCGCGCTGGGCGCGCGATTGCCCCCTCCCGCAAGGGGAGGGGGCGAAGATATGCGCGGCGCAGCGCCGGGGTTGTCCAGCAGGTCCTTCACCAGCTTGTCGGTGGGCGGCAGTTCGGCGGCATAGGCCAGGCGGATCAGCACCATCTCGCAGGCCAGGATCGGACGGGTGGCGTCGCGCACCTCGAACAGCCCCTTCATCAGGATCTGCCAGGCGCGGGTGAGCGCGGCGACCGACAGCTTGTCGGCCAGCGCGACAGCGCGTTTGGCCTCGCCCGAGCCGCCGTCGAAAAAACCCTGCGCGCCGGGCGCGACCTTGACGCGGGTCAGGAAATGCACCGTTTCCAGCAAGTCCTGGATCACCGCCAGGGGGTCGGCGCCTGCGTCATATAATGTCTTCAGGTCGGCAAGCGCGGCAGCGACATCACCACCCATCAGCTTTTCGAATATGTCCAGCACCCGGCCACGATCGGCGAGCCCCAGCATCGCGCGCACTGCCTGCGCGTTGATGATACCGCCCTCACCGTGCGCGATGGCCTGATCGAGCAGGGAGAGCGAATCGCGCGCCGATCCTTCGGCGGCGCGCGCGATCAGCGCCAGCGCGCCGTCCTCGATCGCGACATCTTCCTTCTGCGCCAGCGTGGCCAGATAGGCCGCCAGTTCGGCGGAATCGATGCGGCGCAGGTCGAAACGCTGGCAGCGCGACAGCACCGTGACCGGCACCTTGCGGATCTCGGTGGTGGCGAAAATGAACTTCACATGCGGCGGCGGCTCTTCCAGCGTCTTGAGCAGGCCGTTGAAGGCCTGTTTCGACAGCATGTGCACTTCGTCGATGATGTAGACCTTGTAGCGTGCCGCCACCGGGGCATAACGCACGCCCTCGATGATCTCGCGGATATCGTCGATGCCGGTGCGGCTGGCCGCGTCCATCTCCTGCACATCGACATTGCGCGATTCGGAAATCGATGTGCAGGGCTCGCACTGCCCACAGGGATGGATGGTGGGCTCGGTGCGCTTGCCGTCGGGGCCTATGCAGTTGAGCGCCCGGGCGATGATGCGCGCGGTGGTGGTCTTTCCCACCCCGCGCACACCGGTCAGCATGAAGGCATGGGCGATGCGGCCGGTGGCGAAGGCGTTTGACAGGGTGCGCACCAGCGCCTCCTGCCCGATCAAGCCGGTGAAGTCAGTGGGGCGGTATTTGCGCGCCAGAACGCGGTAGGGGGCGGAAGGCGGGGCCATGGACCGACTATAGCAAGGCGCAGCGCCCGCGATACGAAATGTATTGTGGACAGGTGAGAGCCCGAGCGACCCGAAGCCAATTCGTTACGGCTGCTTCGTTCCCGACCTGACCGGGTTGGCGACAGCTTCGCCCGCCGGACTCTCAACCCCTATATAGGTTTGGCGGTGGACGATTGCGAGTCACAAATTCGGTACGGCGTTCGCGCGGCGAAAGCCCTGTCGGGCTTCCGCTTTTCGCGCTCACCGTTCCCGACCGGACCGGGTTGGCGACAGCTTCGCCCGCCGGCTTCAGCCCGGGGTATAGGGGGTTGTGGCGGGAATTGCGAGTCCGGCGGGGCCATGGCGGACCTGCGCTTTTCCCGCTTCCGCGCCGGTTCCGGCTGCTCTACCAACTGGGTCCCGATGACCAAGTCCATCGCCTTTGGCGGCAATCCTCTGAATCGGGCCAGCGAAAAGCGCGGCAATGCCGCCTGGCTGGCGGCGCAGCGGGTGCGCGGCCTGTTCCTGCCCTTCTGGAAGAACCAGCCGCTGCTTGCGGGCGAGGCCGCGGCCCTCCTGCCGGGGCAACCCGAATGGGAAGACTGCCTGACCGTCTTTCTGGGGCTGGAGGGCGAAGAGGCCCTGTTCGCGGTCGATCTGCCTGACGATCCCAAGCCGGTGTTCGAGGGCGCCGCGTTCCAGGAGATGCGGCCGGCCGCGATGATATTGCCGGCGCGCGATTGCGCCATCGCCGGCCAGGCCAAGGCGCTGATCGACTGGCATCACCGCCACGGCTTCTGCGCCAATTGCGGCGGCGCCACCACGGCCGAGGATGGCGGCTATCGGCGGCACTGCGCCCATTGCGGCGCCGACCATTTCCCCCGCACTGATCCGGTGGTGATCATGCTGCCCATTTTGCGTGGGACGGATGGTTTGGACGATCACTGCCTTCTGGGACGCAACGCCCGCTTCGCCAATGGCCTGCATTCGGCCTTCGCCGGCTTCATCGAGCCCGGCGAAACGGTGGAAGACGCGGTGGCGCGCGAACTGGAAGAAGAAGCCGGTATCAGGATAGGCGCGGTGACCTATCACGCCTCCCAGCCCTGGCCGTTTCCGTCGTCGCTGATGATCGGCTGTTATGCCCAGGCTCTGTCGCGGGATTTCACCGTGGATGGCGCGGAGATCGCCGAGGCGCGCTGGATGAGCAGGGCCGAGGCCCGCGCCAGGCTGGAGGGTGCGATCGAGGACGGCGTTCGCATGCCCACGCCCATCGCCATCGCCCATCGCCTGATCCGCGACTGGGCCGGGGGCTGAACCAAGCTTTCGGCTGTCCAGCGGTTTGCACCGGCGGTTTGCCGGAACGCCGCGCCCGTTTTGGGCGAATTTTCTCACCCCTCCCCCCTTTGTCCAACACTGCATCGTCACCTCGCGGTGCGAGTGTAGCAGCGGCGGAATGGGAGGTGGACAAGGCGGAACGAACGATGCGCGGCTTGCGATGTATCGACGGCCCGGCCTTCCTTCGACAGGCTCAGGATGAGGCCGGGCCATGACGAGTTGTGGGTATCAGTAGAACGCCGCACAGGATTTTGCGGCGCGGACCTGACACAGACCCGCCTCCCCTTTTGCGCGAAGCGCATAAAAGGGGAGGTGTCGGCAGCGCAGGGGCAGCGGAGCCGACCAAGCTGCCGACGGAGGGGTTCACTCAATCAAGGCATATCCTCTCTGAAAGGATGCGCAGGATAGGCACCGAGAATCGTCAGCCGCGTTGTGTAAAAGCCCAGTTCCTCCAGCGCACGGGCGGGGCCCGGTTCGTCCGGGTGGCCCTGGATGTCGGCATAGAACTGGGTGGCGTTGAACGAGCCGCCGATCTGGTAGCTTTCCAGCTTGGTCATGTTCACGCCGTTGGTGGCAAAGCCGCCCAGTGCCTTGTAAAGCGCGGCGGGCACATTCTTCACCTGGAAGACGAAGGTGGTGACGATCCTGCCGCCGATGGGCGGGATTTCCATGTCGCGCGCCATGATGAGGAAACGCGTGGCATTGTGATGCTCGTCCTCCACATCCGGGGCCAGCACCTTGAGGCCATAGATCTCGCCCGCCAGCACCGAGGCGATGGCACCGGCATGCGCGTCGCCCAGCTCGGCGACATGCTTGGCCGCCCCCGCCGTGTCGTACCAGTTGTGCACCTTCAGCTTGCGTGAGCGGATGATGCCGCGGCACTGGGCCAGCGCGGGCGCCTGGCTGAAGACATCAGTGAGGTTTTCCAGCGTGGCGGTCTTCAGCCCCAGAAGCTGGTGGCGGATGGGCAGGAAATGTTCGCCCACGATGTGCAGGCCGGAATCGGGCAACAGGTGATGGATGTCGGCGATGCGGCCGATCAGCGAATTTTCCACCGGGATGATGCAGAGGTCGGTTTCGCCGGTCTTCACCGCCTCGATCGCATCCTCGAAGCTGGGCTTGGGGATGGCCAGGGCGTTCGGAACCGCCTCGCGCGCGGCAAGGTTGGCATAAGCGCCCGGCTCGCCCTGGAAGGCGATCCGTTTCGCGTTCTGGATTGCAGCAACCATTATTGTCCTCTTTTTTGGGTCGCGCAGCCGGACGGCTTCGCTGCGCTTGCCTGGCTGTCGCTCCCGGCACCGGGCTCGCCCTGGAAGGCGATACGCTTGGCGTTCTCGATGGCTTTGACCATGGGACTCTCTTGTTCTTCTTACTGCAACAGGCTGCGGGCCCGCGCCAGGTCCTGGGGCGTGTCCACCGACAAGGGCGGGGCATCGACGCGGGCGATGGCGATGGACATGCCCGCCTCCAGCGCGCGCAGCTGTTCCAGCTTCTCGCGCAGTTCCAGCGGCGAGGGCGGCAGGGAAACGAACCGTTCCAGCGCCGCGCGGCGATAGGCGTAGAGTCCCACATGATGCCACAGCGTGCCTTCGCCGGTGGGCGCGGTGGCGCGGGTGAAATAGAGCGCGCGGCCCCGCGTCTCGTCCGCGTTCCAGGCGGCGACCGCCTTGACCACGGCGGGATTGATGCGGTCGGCCTCGTTGTCGATGGGCGCGGCCAGGGTGGCGATGTCGGCCCCGCTTTCGTGCAGAAGGTCCACCACCAGCCTGAGTTCGGCAGGATCGAGGGCGGGAAGGTCGCCCTGCAGGTTCACCACCACGTCATGGTGTCCCTGCGGGTCGATGGCCATCAGCGCCGCCCAGATGCGGTCGGAGCCGGACGGCAGGCCAGGCTCGGTCAGCACCGCCCGGCCGCCCGCCCGTTCCACGGCAGCGACCACCTGGGGCTCGCCCGCCGCCACCACCACCGGGCCCAGCCCGGCCGCCGCCGCCCGGGCCCAGACCCGGACGATCATGGGAACACCCCCGATGTCGGCGAGCGGTTTGCCGGGCAGGCGGGTCGACGCCATGCGGGCGGGAATCAGCAATATCGGGTTCATGGCCTGGGAACGGATCTTTGAGGCGGGCGGGCGCCATCTAGGCCGGGACGGCTCCAAAAGGCCAGAGCGCCGAAGCCGGGCGGGGCCGCCGGGGAGGCAAATCCGCGCAGCATTTCGCGCCCCCGATTTTTCGCCAACCCACGGCGCTGGCTGGCTTTTATGCGACGCTTCGCCGCAATGACGCGCCAGTGCCGGCGGGTAATGTCGCCCCGTATTTTGCCGGGCCCAACACCCGGCCTTTCGTTGTCGCGCGCCTTTCCGCCAGCGTCCTGCTGTCGGCCGGCGGGCCGCGCAAATGGGGAGCATGGCGGCAGATGGATTCCTTTGAGTGGAACAAGATCATCGGTGCAGTTCTGGGCACGGCGATCTTCATCTTCGTCGTCAAGACGGTGGCCGAAATCGTCTATGAGCCCGAACATCCCGCCAAGCCCGGCTATGTCGTCGAAGGCGTGGTGGAGCCCGGTGCTGCCGGCGGCGCGGCGGCGCCCGCCGAGGAAGCCATGCCCGACTGGGGCACCGTGCTTCCCGCCGCCGATGTGGCGGACGGCAAGTCGATCTCGGTGCGCTGCGAGCAGTGCCACGATCTGAGCAAGGGCGGCCCCAACAAGATCGGCCCCAACCTCTATAACGTGGTTGATGAGCCGCGCGGAACGGGCCGGAACGGCTTCAGCTTCTCCTCGGCGATGGCGGCCAAGGGCGGCACCTGGACCTATGACGAACTGTTCAAGTTCCTGAAGTCGCCGGGCTCCTACATCCCCGGCACCAAGATGAGCTTCGCGGGCCTGCGCAGCGAAAAGGACCGCATCAACCTGATCGCCTATCTGCGCACCAACGCCGACACACCCGCGCCGATCCCCGCGCCCAAGCCGAAGGAAGAGCCGAAGGCAGAAGCTGCTCCGGCGGGCGGCGCCGCGCCGGCTGCCGATGCCGCGAAGGCTGGCGACGCCAAGGCCGGTGACGCAAAGGCCGGCGCCGATGCGGCCAAGCCGGCCGAAAAGCCGGCCGACAACACCGCGCCGGGCAAGGCCGGTCACTGACCTTCGGTCTTCGGATCAACCGGAAAAGAAAGCCAGGTGACGGCGAGCGTCACCTGGCTTTCCTGTTTTTATCCCTTGAAGATGGCGTGGCCGCGCCCGGTCAATCGCAATCGAGGTGCGCGCGCCCCCAGGCGGAGGCGAGCTTTCCGTCAGGCGAGCGCTCCATGACCGGCGGCTGCGGGAAATAGCCTTGGCCGTCGGACTTCCAGATCTGGAAGAAGCGAACGAACCCCGCATATCCGCCGAAGGAATTGCGGCTCGTCACTTCGCCGCAAAAGAGTGTGCCCTCGCGCGTCGAGAAGGCGCGAAAATTCCTGAACTGCGCCTCATCGGGGACTTTCAGGCTGCTTGCGATGGTCTTTTCCGCGGTCCGCTGATCCTCGGGCTTCATCGCAATCTGGGGGCCGGGTGCGGTCGCGCACCCCGCCACTGCCAAGATGCCCCCAAGGCATCCCCAGAAAAGCGCCGTCCTCCATGCGGCCGCGACATGATTCATTTGTGCCCCTTTGCCGAGACCGGCGGCCTCGATGGTTTATTCGGTGCGAAGCGCGTGGACGGGATTGGCTCTGGCCACCCGCCAGGCATGAACGAAAATGGTGGCCCAGGCGATGGCGAGCGCGACCGCGCCTGCCGTAAGGAAATAGAGCGGGCTGAGACTGATGCGATAGGCGAAGCCCTGCAGCCAATGGTGCAGGTAATACCAGGCTATGGGCCAGGCGATCAGATTGGCCAGCAAAACCGGGATGGTGAACTGCCATAACAGCAGCAGGGTTAGATCGCGCGTGCGGGCGCCGAACACCTTGCGGATGCCGATTTCCCTGGTCCGTCGGCTGGCGGTGAAGGCAGCAAGGCCAAACAGCCCCAGCGCGGAAATCAGGACGGCGATACAGACGAAAATGCCGAGCATCGCTCCGCGGCGCTCGTCGCTCCGGTACAGCCGCGCGAAATTTTCATCCAGAAAATAGCGCCACACCGCCTTGGTGGGTGCGAAGACGTGCCATTCCCGGTCTATGAAAGTCAGGGCCCGGGACATGGCTTCGGGGCGAACGCGCACCAGCGCATAGGCGGGCTGGTCGGGGCCATAGATATAGAGCGACGGCTCCGCCCACTCGCGCGCGCCGTTGAATTCGACATCGGCAAGAACGCCGACGATGTGCAGATGCAATGTGTTCAGAACGATGGTCTGGCCCACCGCTTGGTGCGGCGTCAGCCCCAGGCCCGAGGCCGCGGCAGCATTGATCAGGACGTTGTGCCCCTCATTGCCGGACACTTCCAACACCGTCCGGATATCGATCCGGTCCTGGGCCCGCCTGTCGGAGAGATAACGTCCGGCCAGCAGCTTGATGCCCAGAAACTGGGCGGCATGGGGATCGATCACGCGCCGGTACAGCGCAACATCCTGGGATTTGCCGGACAGGTGAATGCCCGTCAGCAGGGCCATGCTGCGGTTGAGCGGTGGCCAGTCAATCATCGCCACATCCTGGATATCGGGATCGGACCGCAGGCGCTGGACGAAGCTTTCCTGTCCGCCAACCGTCAGAAGACCGTTTCCGACAATGACCAGAATATTGTCCTTGCGAAAACCCAGATCGATCCTTTGCGCAAAACTGATCTGGGCGAACATGACGATGGCGGCTGCGCCCAGCCCGATGGATACGGCGAACTGCAGGACGACCAGGGTGGTCCGCAGCCGGCCCGAACCGGCCAGCCCACCGGTGGCCGCGCGCATGGCTGTCACGGGACGAAAGCCCGACAAAACGAGGGCAGGGTAAAGTCCGCTTCCCAAGCCTGCTAGGACGGCAACGCCGACGATCATCAGCAAAAAAGGCCAGTCGCCGGCATAGTGCAGTCCGACCGGATGCTGCAGCAAGCGGTCGAAGGATGGCAGCAGAATCTCCACCAGCGCCAGAGCGAGGATCAGCGACAGAAGCGCCATCAAAACCGCCTCGCCCAGGAACTGGGCGACAAGCTGGCCCCGGCGGGCGCCATGGGTCTTGCGCAACCCGATCTCGCGCGCACGCAGCAACGCGCGCGCGGTGGACAGATTCATGAAGTTGAAGCAGGCGATCAGCAGAATCAGAAAGCCAATAGCGCCCATACCGTAAAGTGCGGGCCAACTGCCGGCGGGCGTTTCGCTGGAACTCCAGCGGCCGGCGGTGAGGTGAACATCCGTGAACGGGGTCAGGTGAATGGCATAGCGCTGGCTGCCCTTGCGAGAGTCGCCCGGTTCACTTGGAACGATGCGGTCAAGTATGGGCGCCATCTTCGCGACGACGGCCTGCGGCGTGACGCCCGGCGCCAGCACGACATAGCTATAGCAACAGTTGCCATACCAGGACTGCCTGGTCTGCTGAAACAGCCGGTCTGTAATGGACGTGCTGGGCACGAACACATCGCCGTCGAGTTGGGAGTTGTGCGGAATGTCCCGCATCACGCCCGTGACTTTCAGGGGGATCAGCCGTCCAAGGCAAGCCTTGTCCGAGACATCGCAATTGGCGGTGGTCTTTATCGTCTTTCCGATGGCGTCGGTGGTTCCGAAATACTTCAGGGCCGCGCTTTCCGAGACGACCGCCGATTCCGGATTCCTGAATACGGTGGCCGGATCACCCTTTGCCAGCGGAAACCTGATGACCGTGAAAAAATTTGGGGCCACTGACGCCACATTCTCGCGAAACTGGCGGTCACCGGCGAACATCGACATGGGGGCATAGAAGATGCGCGTCATTGCCGTCACTTCCGGCAGGCTGTCACGCATCGTGGTCGGCAACATGAAAGGCGCGATCGCCAGATTGAGCTGGTCGCGGCCCAGCGGACGCGCAATCTTTTCCACCCGATAAATGTGCTGCGTATCAGGAAGCCAGGTGTCGTAGGACAGCTCGTCGCGCACGAACAGCATGATGAAGATCACGCAGGCCAGGCCCACCGAGAGCCCCGCGATATTGATGAAGCTGTACAGCTTGTGCCGGGCGATGTTGCGCAGCGCGGTGACCAGGTAATTGCGAAACATGGCGCCCCTCGCAACGCTTGATGGTGGCTTTCAGCCGGTCAGGCCGCTAACCATGCAAGCGACACGCCAAAGTTAAGCATAATGGAATCAATAGATTACATGCCGCCGGTGCGTGGGCAGTGTCCGCGTCCGTACAGGTTGGCGGACACCTGTTCGAATGCGGACAGTGCCCCCGGCTCCGCTGCCGCCCTCATTCTATAGCCGCTTCACCGACGTGAGGGGGCCGCAGAATTTTTCATTGCGCGCCAGCGCTTCGGCCAGCGGCTCGAGCGTCACCTGCATATGGAAAGCGTTGGCATGCAGGAAGCGTGCGCCGTCCAGCACGATGCCCATATGGCCCTTCCAGAAGACAAGATCGCCGCGCCGTGCATCGGCGATGGCGACAGGCGTGCCCAGCGCACGCTCCATCATGTCGGTGTCGCGCGGCGCGCTGACGCCGCACGCTGCCAATGACGTCTGCACCAGGCCCGAACAGTCCAGCCCCGCAAAGGTCTTGCCGCCCCATACATAGGGGGCGCCGACAAAGCGTTCGGCGACGGCGGTGAAATCGGATTCATGGCTGCCCAGCGGCACCAGATGCTTTGTGAAGACGAAGCCGGCATTGGTCTCGCAGAAATCGCCGATGACGCGTTCCACGCGCACCTGCGCATTCATGGGCAACAGCTGCAGCGACGCCGCCTTGGCGTCGCACCGCACCAGCACGGGCGTCGCCGGCACGCTGACCCGATGGGTGGCGATGACGGGCGCCTCCAGCGTCAGGGCGTGGAGATACCCGACGTAGCCGTCCGAGGCGATCTGCCCCCACGCCCAGCCGTCCTTCTGCTCATAGACGGTGAAGAGTTCCCCGAACAGCAGCTCGGTTTCCTGCGCGGCATAGCTTTCGGGACAGGCGCGCAGGGGCGTGTGGCCCCGTGTGGAGATGAACGCCTGTCCGTCGGCATAGCGTTCGGCCTGGACCTTGTCCTTGAGAAAGGACGCCGCCAGGTCGAGCCGCGCGGGCGTCACTCTCTTGTCGAAGCTATCGGCCATAACGCTCTTTCAGCAGCGCATAGAGCGCGCGCGCGGCGTTGACCTCGCCGCCCAGGGGGCGGCCGGGCCGCGGCCGGTCGATCCAGGCGGGGATGTCCAGATGCACCCAGTTTTTCGTCTTTTCGACAAAGCGGTTCAGGAACAGCGCGGCGGTGATGGCGCCCGCCAGATTGTAGGCGGGATTGTTGTTGAGGTCGGCGATGCGGCTTTTCAGCGTGTCCTCATAGCCGCGCCACAGAGGCAGGCGCCACAACGGGTCCTGAACCGCCGTGCCCAGCCGCATCAGGTCGGCGGCCAGTTTATTGTCGTCGGTGAAGAAGGGCGGCACTTCCATGCCGGTGGCCATGCGCGCCGCCCCCGTCAGGGTCGCCACGTCGATCATCAGGTCGGGTGCTTCGGCGTCGGCGTCGGCCAGCGCATCGGCCAGCACCAGCCGCCCTTCCGCGTCGGTGTTGCCGATCTCCACCGTCAGGCCCTTGCGGCTTTCGAACACGTCGCCCGGACGCATGGCGCGGCCGGAGACGGAATTTTCCACCGCCGGGATCAGCACGCGCAGGCGCGATTTGAGTTTCGCGCCCATCGCCATGCCCGCCACCGCCAGCACGCAGGCCGCCCCGCCCATGTCCTTCTTCATGGTCAGCATCGCCGAGGAGGGCTTGAGGTCCAGCCCGCCGGTGTCGAAACACACCCCCTTGCCGACCAGCGTCACTTTCGGCGCACGGGCAGTTCCCCAGACCAGCTCGATCAGGCGGGGCGCGCGGTCCGAGCCCTGTCCCACCGCCGCGATCAGCGGATAGCCGCGCTTCAGCGCCGCGGCGGAGATCACCCGCACCTTCGCGCCGTGGCGGCGGGCCAGCGCGCGCGCGGCCGCTTCCAGTTCCGCCGGACCCATGTCGTTGGCGGGGGTATTCACCAGGTCGCGGCCCAGGAACAGGTGCTCGGCGATGCGGCTGACCTCTTCCCCGTCCACCCCGGACGGCAGCACCAGCCGGGCGAGCGGATGGTTTTTCGATTTGCGGTAACGGGAAAAGCCGTAGCCGCCCATCGTCCAGGCCAGCGCCGCATTGGCGCCCCCGCACCAGTCCGGCACGTCGCCCAGACGGTAGAGTCCGGCGGGCAGCTTTTCCGCCGCAGCCGCCAGGGCAAAGGCATCGCGGCTCTCTCCCAGGCCCAGCACCCAGGCGGCGATTGCGCCTTTGGTATCGGGCAGCGCGGCCAGCGCCCCTTCCGCCCCGGCAAAGCCGGATGCCTTGATGAGCGCGCCATGCTTTTGCGCCGCCAGCCAGCTTGCGGCGTCGGCGGCGCTCACCGCATGAAGGGGGATGGCGCCCTGGGCTGACTGTCGGGCGCGCGCAAGGCTCGCATGCATGAGGTGGCTCTTATGCTGTGGCGCGATCGACTTTATGAATCGGGTCAGGCGGCCGCAAGGCGTCGATCAGGGAGTGTAACATGGCAGATTATACGCTGGTGGTGGGCACGCGGAACTGGTCAAGCTGGTCGCTGCGCCCGTTCCTGGCGCTGCATGCGACCGGAGCATCCTTCGAGACGGTGGTGATCCGGCTGCGCCAGGCCGACCATCCCACAACCCGCGAGCAGATCCTGAGATATTCGCCCGCCGGCAAGGTGCCGGTGCTGAAGATCCATGACGGCGACGTCGTCGTCTGGGACAGCCTGGCGATCTGCGAGACCTTGGCCGAGCGCCATCCCGAGGCGGGCCTGTGGCCGGACGACTGGAAGCTGCGCGCCCGTGCGCGCGCGCTGTCGGCGGAGATGCATTCGGGCTATCCCGACGTTCGCGAGCAGCTGACCATGGAGTTCGCGCGCCGCCTGCCGCTGCCGGAGTTGCACGAGGCGACCAGCCGGCAGATCGCCCGCATCCTGGAAGCCTGGGAAGATGCGCTGGCGAGATCGGGCGGGCCGTTCCTGTTCGGGCGTTTCACCATCGCCGATGCCATGTTCGGGCCGGTGGTGTCGCGCTTCGTCACCTATGGCGTGGAGGTTGGACCTGCCGTCGGCGCCTATATGGACCGGGTGATGGCACTGCCGGCCATGCGGGCCTGGGCGAAGGGCGCACAGGAAGAAGTCGAATCCGGCCTTGCCTGAGCCGGGGGGCGCCTAGGCGATGGCCGTGACGGCCAGCGCCAGCGCAATCCAGAAGGCCAGGAGGCCGCAGAACACGATCAGGCGGGCCGCCTGGGGCGACAGTTCGTTTGTGCGGGGTGGGGTCTTGCGGGCGAAATCGGTCGTGATCGACATCATGCGCACCCAGTGTTCGTGACACTTTCGGCACGGATAATTTCCGAAATTCGAGGCGCGACAAGGGAATTCGTGGCTGCGCCGCAGCAATTTGCATGATGCAGCGCACTTTCCCGCCAAATCCGCGCTCCGCGGCTAGCGCGGCAATTTGCCCATCTCGCGATAGAAGCGCACCGCGCCGGGATGGATGGGCGCGGGCGGATTGTCGGCGGCATAGGCCAGCGAGATATCGCGCGCCGCCGGATGGCTGCCGGCAAGCTGGCCGCGATTGGCGGGATTGAACAGCGCGCGGGCGATGCCATAGATCAGCGCATCCGATTCGCTGTCGCGCGTTACCCACCAGGCGCGCGTGGCCACGGTTTCGACCGCGCCCTGACCGGGATAGACGCCCGCCGGGATTACCGCCGGGACAAGCTGGGGCACCGTCCCGACCAGCCGGTCGCGGCCCTCGCCGTCGATGGGGACAAGCCGCGCCTTGCGGTCGCGGATCAGGGCGGTGACCGAATCCAGCGGCACGCCGGAGACGACGAAATAGGCATCCAGCTTGCCGTCGCGCAGAAGCTGGGCGGGATCGCCCTGGTCGGGCGAGACGGCCTTTACGCGCCACCAGGGCACATGGAAGGCGGTGAGAATCCGGCGCGAACGTTCCAGCGCGCCGGAGCCCGCGGTGCCCAGCATCACGCGCTTGCCGCGCAGGTCCTGGACGCTGTTGATTTTGGAATCCGACGCCACCACCAGCTGGGCTTCCTCGTTGAACAGGGCGGCGATCACGCGCAGGTGGCTGAGCTTGCCGGATTTGGCGAAGGCGCCCTCGCCTGCCACCGCTTCGGCGGCCGTGTCGCCCTGCGCCAGCCCGCTGTCCACCAGGCCCTGGTTGACGGCCCGCAGATTGTCGGCGGCGCCCTCGCTGGTGCGCGCGGAAAGGATCACGTTGGAAGGCCCGCAGACGGTGGCGGTCTCGCAGCGGCCCACGCCCGGAGGATGGCTGATCAGGCCGGCCATGGCCTGGCCGACGGGAAAATAGATTCCTTCGGTGGAGCCGGTGGCGATCTGGAAGGAGATGCGGCCGGAGGAGGCGTCGGCCAGTCCCAGGTTGCCACCCGTCACCAGCGCACCCACCACCAGAACGGCAAAACCGAAAAGGGCAATGAGGGCGGCGACGCGCTGGGACATGATGAGAAAGGTTAACCCCCTATTGCGTCAGGATCACGGCCATGTGCCGACCAAACTTTGCAGAACGATCGGAAAATCTCTCGAACGCAATGGCCTGAACGGAATGGAGCCTGGGTTCGATGATTGGGGATTATTCACCCGATATGCTTAAGGGTTTGTTGACCCGGTGCTGGCAGGATCGGGAGCGGTTTTTCGAAGGCTGCTGCTGCATGACAACTACCCCGAGCCGCCTGGGCCGATTCGCCCCCTCGCTGATCGCGCTGATGCTTGGCTGTACCGCGCTGTCGGCGCCTGCCCATGCCGGATGGCTGTTCGGCGGCGATGACGACAGCGCCAAGACACCCGCCGCGAAAACGGCGGAGGCGCCGAAGGATCCGGCATCGACCAAGCCCGTACCGGCCGCCGATATCGAAGGCAATGTTCGCCAGGCGCAGATGCTGCGTCTGGCCGGAAATTACGATGAAGCCATCCACCACCTGTCCCAATTGATGCTGGTGGCGTCGGACGACGCCCGCGTGGTGGGCGAATATGGCAAGACGCTGGCCCAGATGGGCCGCGCCCAGGATGCGGTGCAGTTCCTGACCCGCGCCCAGCAGCTGAACGGCACGGACTGGACCATCTATTCCGCGCTGGGCGTGGCGTATGACGAGATCGGCGCCCAGGTCCAGGCCCAGTCGGCCTATCAGCGGGCGCTGTCGCTGAAGCCGGGCGAGGCCAGCGTGCTGAACAATTATGCCCTGTCGCGCCTTCTGGCGCACGACCCGCAAACCGCGCGCCGGCTGGCCGCGGAGGCCCGCGCCAGCGGCGGCGATGCCGATCCCAAGATCAGGCGCAACCTGGCCATGATCGATGAGATGGCGCCTGCCCAGAAGGGGGCGGACGAGAAAGCACCTGAGGACAAGGCGCCGGAGAAGAGCAGCATCGTCCCGCCGCAGCCAACGGTGGCCGAGACCGAGCGGCCTGCGCCTGCGCCTGCGCCTGCGCCTGCGAAGGCGTCGGCCAGTTCCGCGCCTGTGCCTGTCAAGGCGACTGCCGGCGCCGCGCCCACCCCCGCCAAGCCCGAGATCGCCAAGGCGACGGCGCCGGTCAGCACCCCTCATGCGGTTTCGGTCTCAGCCCTGCCCCCCGCAAGCGCGCCGGTCGCCACGGCCGCGCCGCGTCCGATCACGCCGCATGTGCAGGACAGCGCGATCGCCGCCGCCCATCCTGCCGCGCCGGCCCCGCGGGGCGTGGTGATGCAGAAGGTGCCGGTCGATCCGCTGGCCGGTCCGGTGGCGCACAAAGCCGCCCAGGACCCGCATGCCGTGGCCGTTGCCCAGCCCGCGAAGGAAATGCCCAAGGCGGAAACGGCCAGGACCGAAACGCCGAAGCCTCAACTGGCCAAGGCGGAGAAGCCCGGGCCGGCAAAGCCCGCGCCGGTCAAGCCGCAGGTCGCCAAGGCGCAAGCCGCCAGATCCGCAAAGCCGGAGACGCAGAAGCCCGAAGTCGCCAAGCCGCAGCTGGCCAGGATGGAAGCGCCCAAGCCTGCGCCCGCAAAGAGCCAGGGGTCCCGGATGGCAGAGGCTTCTGAAAAGAATTCGGACAAGGTCGCCGACAAGATCGCCGGCAAGCCCGACGCCAAGGCCAAGATCAACGACAAGAATGCGGTGCCGGCGCTGCGCCTGAGTGCCAACGCCTACTGACCCAGCCTGGCGAATTTTCGCTTTGTATCGCGCCCTGGGGGCGCAAACAGAGCGGAAATTTCTACCAGTTGCGGGTGCCGGGCCTATCCACCAGTTTTTCAACCAACCGTCGCAACTCCGCGGGAGTCGTGGACCCGGCCACAACCTCGTGGTAGCCGATGCCTGCACGCCTGAGAGCTTCTCTTTTGACGGCATCGCGCGCCGCCGACGTTCCTTGATGATGGCCAGCCCCCTGATATTCAATGGCATGCCGTGGCTGACAATCTTCGTCCATCAAAAGCAAATCAACTCGCTTTGAATTGATGCAGCTGTAGGCTTGAGCATCCTTACATCGAAGGACCTCGCCAAGCGACACTTGCGCCATAACTTGCCAGGATGGATTGCAGCCAATCACAATCCGGTCCAGTTCCCTGAACACCCGGGCTTCGCCCTTGTTGAGAAGTGGTTGGATTGTGAAGTCCGACTCCATGACGATCCGAAGTTGATCAGCGCCGTCGAGTTGCTGAAATGACCGGCCTTGCGGCTTCAGCCATGATATGTGCCGGTCGTCTTTTGATCCGCGTGAACGCGGTGCATTTCTCTTTAGCCAAGCTCTGCGGCGCACTTCAGTGCGAATCTGCTCGACGAATACCCCCAGGAGAACGCCCAGAACCACTACTGCAAACAACAAGTAGGGCTTTGCTACCAGCGCAAGAATTTCAGGCGGCATAATTGGCCTCCCACACTATGTTCAATATCTGCGCAGCTAGCCGACGAGCGATGTGGGCAAGACACCCACGAGCGAGTTCATAGCGACAGCATCCGAACGCGACGAACTCGCCGGCGTGACATTCACATCATATGTTTGATCTGGATGATCGCCGGCCCCAGAATCACGATGAACAGGCTGGGCAGGAAGAACAGGATCATCGGCACGGTGAGCTTGGCGGGCAGCGATGCCGCCTTGCGCTCGGCATCCTGCATGCGCATCTCGCGGTTCTCGTTGGCGGTGACGCGCAGCGCCTGGCCCATCGGGGTACCGTATTTTTCGGCCTGGTTCAGGGCGATGGCCACGGCCTTCACGCCCTGATGACCGCAGCGCTTGGCCAGATTGTCGAACGCCTGGCGGCGGTCCGGCAGGTAGGAAAGTTCGGCGGTGGTAAGCGCCAGTTCCTCGGCCAGTTCGGGCGACTGGGTGCCGATCTCGGCGGCGACGCGGGTGAACGCGCTTTCGATCGACATGCCCGATTCCACGCAGATCAGCATCAGGTCGAGGGCGTCGGGAAAGGCGCGCATGATCGACTGCTGTCGCCTTGTGATCATGTTCGAAACGAAAAGATCGGGCAGGTAGAAGCCCAGAAGGCCGCCGGTCACCGCCGCCAGGGCTTTCTGCAGGCCGGTCCACTGGAAGTGGGTCATCACGAACAGGTAGAAAAGCCCCACCGCCAGGACGATGAAGGGCATCACGAAGCGGAAGAACATGAAGGCGATCAGCGGCGCCTGGCCGCGATAGCCGGCCGAGGCAAGCTTTTCGCGGGTGTTCTCGCTTTCCAGCATGTTGGCGAGGCGGAACCTTTCCAGCGTGTTCTTCATGAAGCTGACCGGCTCGACCCTGAGGCTGACGCGCTTGTTGTTGAGGGCGGCGTGGTGGCGGGCGCGCAGCTCCTCGCGGCGGCGCGCCACTGTTTTCAGGCGATCGTCCAGGTTGCTGCGTTCCAGCAGCGGAATGCCCAGCGTCACCACGGTGGCGAAGGCCAGGACGCCCACGAACATCATGGTGAGGAAGTTGCGGTCGAAGAGAAGCGTCATGATGTGCTGGACCATCGCCCCCTCCTCAATGCTTGAAGTTGATCATCTTGCGCATCACCATGATGCCGATCGACATCCAGACCGCGCAGGCCGCCAGCATCAGGTTGCCGGCGCGCTCGGTGAACAGCAGCGAGATGTATTTGGGCGTGGTGATGTAGACGATCGCCATGACGCCCGGCGGCAGCGAGCCGATGATCAGGGCCGAGGCCTTGGCTTCCGAACTCATCGCCTTGATCTTGCCCTGCAGGCGCCTTCTGTCGCGCAGCACGCCGGCCAGGTTGCCTAGCGCCTCCGACAGGTTGCCGCCCGACCTGGCCTGGATGGTCATCACGATGGAAAAGAAGCCCACTTCCGCGGTGGGCATGGATTCGAGCATGCGCTTGAGGCCCTGTTCCATGGTCACGCCGACCTTCATGCCTTCGACCAGGGTGGAGAACTCGCTGCCCACCGGGTTGGGCGCCTCGCGCGCGACAATGCGCAGCGCCTCATGGGTGGGCAGGCCCGACTTGACCGAACGCACGATCACGTCGATCGCATTGGCGAAATTCTCGGTGAACTTCTTGCGGCGCCGCGCGGCGAGGAAGCCCAGCACCCAGCGCGGCAATCCCAGGCCCACCACGAACACCATCATCGCCGTGACCAGGAGGCTCTGCCGGGTGAGGAGGCACAGCGCAGCGGTAATCGCCGCCATGATGGCGCAGATCATCCAGAAGGTGCGCGGGCTGGTCTTGGCAAGGCCGGCCTGTTCCAGGCGGCGGCGCATGGTGGGCTTTTCGCGCTTGGCGGCGCGGTTTTTTTCCATGTCCTTGAGCAGGGCGGCGACGTTCTTGCGCTTCTGGGCGGCGTTTTCCGGCGCAGGCCCGCGGCCGCGCGCCTTGCCTGCGGGTCCGGCCACGGCCTGCACGCGCTTGCGCGAGGCTTCATCGCCGCCGGCAAAGGCGAACGCCACGCCCCCCAGCGCGAGCGTGACCAGTATGGCGGCCATCACGATCATTGATTGACCTTGTCGAGAGCGTCGGCGAGTTCTTTTTCCAGATTGTAATAGCGGGCGCGCTCCCAGAAATTGGGGCGCACGATGCCGGTGCCGGCATGGCGGCCCTTCAGGCGGCCGGTTTCGTCCTCGCCCTGGACCTCGTAGTTGACCAGGTCCTGGGTGATCACCACCTCGCCTTCGGTGCCGATCACCTCGGTGATCTTGGTGATGCGGCGGCTGCCGTCGCGCAGGCGTTCGGCCTGGATGATGATGTCGATCGAGCCAACGATCATTTCGCGGATGGTGCGCATGGGCAGCGCATAGCCGCCCATGGTGATCATCGATTCCAGACGGCCCATCGCCTCGCGCGGGCTGTTGGCGTGCAGCGTGCCCATCGAGCCGTCATGGCCGGTGTTCATGGCCTGCAGCAGGTCGAAGGCTTCGGGGCCGCGCACTTCGCCCACGATGATGCGTTCGGGACGCATGCGCAGGCAGTTCTTGACCAGGTCGCGCATGGTGATCTGGCCCTGGCCTTCCAGGTTGGGCGGGCGGGTTTCCAGGCGCACGACATGGGGCTGCTGCAGTTGCAGTTCGGCGGCGTCCTCGCAGGTGATGACGCGCTCTTCGGCGTCGATATAGGCGGTCATGCAGTTGAGCAGGGTGGTCTTGCCCGAGCCGGTGCCGCCCGAGATCAGCACGTTGCAGCGGCAGCGGCCGATCACCTGAAGCACGCGCGCGGCGTCCGGGCTGATGGAGCCGAACTTGACCAGGTCATCGAGCGTCAGCTTGTCCTTCTTGAATTTTCGGATGGTCAGGGTGGGACCGTCCAGCGACAGTGGCGGGCCGATGACGTTGACACGGGAGCCGTCCAGCAGGCGGGCGTCGCAGATGGGCGAGCTTTCATCGACGCGGCGGCCCACCTGGCTGACGATGCGCTGGCAGATGTTCATCAGCTGGGCATTGTCGCGGAAGCGGATATTGGTGAGTTGGACCTTGCCGGCCACTTCGATGAAGACGCGGTTGGCGCCGTTGACCATGATGTCGGCGATGTCGTCGCGGGCCAGGAGCGGTTCCAGCGGGCCATAGCCCAGAACGTCGTTGCAGATGTCCTGGAGCAGGTGTTCCTGCTCGGCGATGGACATCACCACCGCCTTGATCGAGATGATCTCGTTGACGATGTCGCGGATTTCCTCGCGCGCCGATTCCGGATCCAGCTGGGCCAGCTGCGCCAGGTCGATGGTGTCGATCAGGGCGTTAAAGATGGTCGACTTGATCTGGTAATAGTCTTCGGAGCGGGTATCGACGACGGCGCGCGGCTGGGACCTGGACGGCTGGGGCGCCGCCTGCACGGACGGCTGGAAGGATGCGGGCGGCGGCGGGGCGGCCGCGGCGGAAGACGGGACGGACTGCGCCGCCACGGATGCCGGAGCGGCAGCGGCCGGGGGCCTGGCGGTGGCGCCGGGCGTCTTGCCGAAAGCAGGCTCGGATTGGGATCGCTTGCCGAACATTGACCTTACGCCGATTTCCGGCCCTTGAGGAACGACAGGAGTGAGATTGCGCCGCGTGCACTGTTGCCGGCGGCGGCGCGTCCGGTCAGCGACCGGCACAGGCCGCGGATGGAGTCGGAGATGGCCGACCGCGCCGCAACTTCCATCACCATCTGGCCGTTATTGGCCGCCTGGCCGAACAGGGCCGGATCGAAGGACAGGACCGCGGCGGGCTCCAGGCCCATGGTCTCGGCGAAATCCTTGGCGGGAATTTCCGGGCGCTTGGGCATGCCCACCTGGTTGATCACCAGGCGCGGCGGGGCGTCGTTGGGGCGGGCGGCCTTGACCAGCTCGATGATGTTCTTGGCGTTGCGCAGCGAGGTCAGGTCGGGTGTGGCAACCACCACGATGGTGTCGGCCATCAGCAGCGTGTTCTTGATCCAGGGCTGCCAGCCATGGGGCACGTCCAGGATCACGCAGGGCGTGGACTGGCGCACCGCGTCGATCACCGATTCATAGGCTTCGGGAACCGCGTCATAGTCGCGTTCCAGCGTGGCCGGGGCGGTGAACAGTGAAAGACGGTCGCCGCGCTTGAGCAGAAGCCGGTCCAGCAGCACATCGTCCAGCCGCTCGGGCGCGGTCAGGGCATCGGCGACGCCCTGGCTGGCTTCGTCGTTGAAATCCAGGCCGGCGGTGCCGAAGGGCAGGTCCAGATCGACGATGGTGGTGTTGATCGCGAACTCCTCGGCGATGCACCAGCCGACATTGTGCGCCAGGGTCGAGGAACCGGAGCCGCCACGCGCGCCGACAAAGGCCACCACGCGGCCGATCGGCGTGGCGCCCGGGTCCAGGTAGAGGCCCGAGATCACCTCGATCAGCTGCAGCGGCGAGAGCGGTGCCACCAGGTATTCGCTGGCGCCGCGGCGCATCAGCTCGCGATACAGTTCCACGTCGTTGACGCGGCCCACCACGACCACCTTGGTCGCCGGGTCGCAGACCTCGGCCAGGCGGTCCAGGTCGTCCAGCGCGGCCTGGCCGTTCAACCGCGTCTCCACGATCAGAAGATTGGGCGTGACCTGGCCCTTGTAATGTTCCACCGCCGCGGCGATGCCGCCCAGCTGCACGGTCAGGTGCGCCTTGGAAAGACGGCGGTCGCTGCCGGCGCGCTGCAGGGCAGCGCCGGTGTCGGGAAACTCGCAGAACGCATGGATGGAAATGCGCGGCACCGGGCGCTCATGCGGCGAGGCGCCGAAGCTTTCCACGGGAGGCGGTTTGACCATGCGGCAGTCCCCTATACGCTTGCCGGCGCGCGCGCGCGGGCCTTGTTGCACTCAGCTCCGATCAGGCGCCCGGTCATTGGCCGGTGCCCACAGATGTCACGCTGGCGGACTGTTCGTTGCCCAGGTCGCCCTTGCGCTTTTCGGCCGAGGTGATCTTGCCCTGTTCGTAAGCGCCCATCACCGTCATGCGGCGGTTCGTGTCGCTGGCATCCATCGGGCGCGGCCCCAGGAGGTCGCGCGGATCGGCGACCATGGCGGCGATGTTCTGCTGTGTCGCGCAGCCGAAATTGCGGGGCGTCTGGTTGTCGGCGGTATAGGCGATGTTCTCGGACCAGTCGCCGCATTTGTCGGTGCGGGCGGTATAGGCGATGTAGCTGACATCCACGCGGTTGTCGCCGCTGGCGGCATCGCGGGTGGAGACCAGTATCCTGTCGCGGGAAATGCCGGTGGCGGCGGCGCGCTCGGCGAAGAAGGTGATAGCGTCGCGGGCCGCCGCGCCATTGGGCACGCTGATGCCCAAAGAGCCATTGCCGTGCACGCGATAGTCGGCGAGGAAGGCGTCGAACTTGACCGCATCCTGGTCGCTCATCCCCGCGCCGCCATAGCTCACTTTCAGGTCGCGGAAGGACGGTTCCACCAGGATCGGGTGGTTGACCGCGCCGTCTTCCATCATGCCGTTGGGATCGGCGGTGGGGGCGGCGCAGCTTCCCGCGACCAGCATCCCGGTCAGGGCGGTTGCGCGGACGATGTCTTCGAGCTTCATCCTGTCCTCCTATCGCACCACGAAGCCGACGGGGGCGGCCGCCTGGGGCGTTACGGGCTTGGCGTCCTTCCTGTAGACCGCGTTCAGGCGGCCCAGCAGCAGGGTTTCCGGATCGGTCGGGGCCACGAAGCCGTCGGTGGGCGCGGCCAGCGCGCCTTCGGCGGTGGGCTCGACCAGATAGGCGCTGACCAGCACCACAAGTTCGGTTTCGTCGTTCTGGAAGTCGCGGCTGCGGAACAGCGCGCCCAGCACCGGCAGATCCTTTACGCCGGGAAAGCCGTCGATCACCTGCTTGGTGTTGTGCTGCATCAGGCCGGCCACCGCGAAGCTGCCGCCGGAGGGCAGCTCGATCGTGGTCTCGGTGCGGCGCACCGACAGGGCCGGAATGCTCAGGCCATTGCCGGAGGTGGAGCCATTCAGCAGGAAGGAGCCGGTATTGGACAGTTCGCTCACTTCGCTGGACAGCTGGATGGAGATGCGGCCGGGCGACAGCACCACCGGGGTGAAGGAAAGGCCCACGCCGAACTGCTTGAACACCACGGTCACGTTGCCGTCGCGGTCGCGGCTGGCGGGGACCGGAAATTCGCCGCCGGCGAGGAACTTGGCGGTTTCGCCGCTGACGGCTGTGAGGTTGGGTTCGGCCAGCATGTGCACCAGGCCCACCTGCTCCAGCGCCTTCAGCACGCCCTGGGCGTTGTTGGGGCTCGAGCAGGGGATGGAGGTGTTGGTACTGGTCGTGGTCGTGGCGGGCGAGCCGGTGGTGGCGCTGGTGGCGATATTCGTCGTGACGGTGGGGGTGAACGCCTGAGGGCAGACCGAACCAATCTGGCTGCCGGACATGTCGGACAGCGCGCGGCCCAGAAGGCCATAGGGATTGGAAGTGGAGGTCACCATGGGCACGCCGCCGATCTTGGCGGCGGCGGTCAGGTCGATGCCGAACTGCTTGGCGATGTTGCGGTCCATCTCGGCGATGCGGACCTTCAGCATCACCTGCTGGCCGGCGGCCACGCTGATCATGTTGACCACTTTCTTGGGGTCGCCGGCAAAGCGCGCCGCCAGGTCCGCGGCATGGGACGCCTCGATGGCGCTGGAGACCGAGCCGGTCAGCACCACATTGTCGTTCAGCGCCTGCACCTTGATGGAGGAATTGGGCATGGAGGCATGCATCAGGGTGGACAGGTCTGTCACGTCGCGCTCGACGCGGATGTCCAGGGACAGGATCTGCTTGCCGTTGGCGTCGAAGAAGAAGGCGTTGGTCTGGCCCACCTTGTTGGCCAAAAGGAAGATGCGGCGCGGCGTGCGCACGATCGCATCGACCATGTCGGGATTGGACACCAGAACGTCGCGCGCATCGGCATCCAGCTGCACGATGGCGGCCTTGTCGAGCGAAAGAGTCAGGCGCTGGTGGACGGAAGCGCCGTGGGTGGTGATGGAAAGAAGGCGCGCATTGGCTTCGTCGATTTCCGGCTTGGCGGCCGCCGGCGCGGCTGCCAGCAGCAGGCCCAGAAACAGGAACCCGCGCAGAAAGAACACCGGGTGTCTGGTCGCAGAGATTGTCACTGGGGGCTCTCCTGTGCGCGGTCGCGCGAACCGTTGGCGGCGATGACGCCGTAGCGGATCACCGAGACCTGGCCGTTGCCTGTGGCATAGCCGCCGCGGCGCCCGCCGGTGCTCACGGCCTGATTGTCGCCCAGCGCGCGCAGCGCAAGCGAAAGCTGGCCGGCCTGGCTGGCGGTGGACAGAATCTCGGCCTGCTGGGGCGTCACTTCGAGTGTGGCGGTCTTGGCCACCACCGTCTTGGTGTCCTTTTCCTGCTTGAAAGTCTGATCGACCGCCAGCACACGCACGTTCGACAGGATCATCTGGGAAGAGACGCGCGGCGGATCGCCGTTGATCTTGCGGGTCAGGATTACATCGATGCGGTCATTGGGCAGGATAAAACCGGCGGCGCCCGATTCCGGCGAGGTGACGATGGAGACTGCACGCATGCCGGGCGTGAGCATCGCGGCCATGAAGCCGGCGGCGTCGGCATGGACGATCGCGGTGTTGACCACCGGCTGGCCCGCCAGGATGGGGCTGCGCACCACCGTGCCTTTTATAGCATCGGCAGCGCTGGCCTCGCCGTTATGGGTGATGAAGCTGGAGTCGACGGCGCCGGCCGGCCATTTTTCCCAGCGCACCTGTTCGGGCTGCACTGCCTGGCCGGGCTGAAGATTCTCGGATGCGACCAGCACTTCGCTCATGGCGATCGCCGGCGCGGGCTTGGCATCCACGGCGGGCGTTCCGCCGCCAAGCATGCCGCGCACCAGAAAAGCCGCGCCAGCCGCTGCCACAAGGGCAAGGCCGAGTACGATCATGCGTTGGGTGTTCATGCGTGGCAGCTCCCTTTGACGCTAATTCACCACGCAACCCTTTAGAAATTGCTTAATAAGAAGCTGCGGAATGCGCGAGTCGACGGTTTGTGAAACCGTTAACTCAAGCGCCGGCGGCGAGACGGAAAATATCCGTCTGCGGAAGAAGGAAGAAAACGCCGGCCGCCAGTGCCACGCCATAGGGTATGCCGGACCGGCGATCGTGCAGGCGCATTATCCAGGGATAGCGCGCGAATGCGGCGGGCAGAGGCCAGCCGCGCAACACCAGCAGCCCCAGCGTCAGAACGCCGCCGAACACCGAAGCGATGACGGCGTAAGGCATCATGTCGCGAAAGCCCAGCCACAGCGCGGTGGCGGCGAAAAGCTTGGCGTCGCCGCCGCCGATCCAGCCGGCGGCGAAAAGGGCAAAGCCGATGGCAAGGCCGACAAGGCCGGCCACAAGGTGCCAGCCCAGGACGGCGAGCGTCATGCCCGACGCCGCAACGAACAGCATGAAGGTTGCCAGCAGCGCCAGCTGGAGCCGGTTTGGAATTGTGAAGCTTGCCAGGTCCCAGCCGGCGGCGGCGGCCAGGAGCGCAGGCAGGGCAACAAGGACAAGAAACTCGGCGATCATGTCCGGTCCAGCGGGGCACAGGCCAGGCCCCAGAGGCTTCAAATGCGAACGGCCGCCTTTTCGAGGGGCGGCCGCTCGTTTGCGAATGCGATCGCAGCGAACCTTACTTCAGGTTGCCGGAGATCGTGGTGAAGGTGGTCGACAGGTTGGTGCCGACCAGGCTGACGGCGCTGATGACAACAACGGCGATGAGAGCGGCGATCAGACCATACTCGATGGCCGTGGCGCCCGATTCATCGCGAACAAACCGCGAGAAAATGTTCATGTGAGTCTCCAATTTGAATGACACCCTAGGATGCCCCGCTTCGACACCCATCGGTCGTTGCCGGACGCACGCAATGTAGAATGCAAGCGCTTAATGGCGGCTTAATCGAAAGGCGGCGCGCCAAGGCCGGTGCGTATCGCGACGGTACGGAAAATGCGGAAAATGCCGTACTTGCCGTAAATTTTTGGAGTTTCATTAACCATGCGGGCAGATTCGGCGCCCGCGGTGCATGGCGCGCGGCGAAAATCGCAGCGGAATTTTTCCGCGCCTGCGGCTGTGCCGTTTCGCGGCACGCATGGCGGCCATTGCAAGAGCCGTGCGCAATGCGGACCGGCGCCCACGCAGCCCTCTCAAATCATGCATGCAATCGGCGGCACACTCTTAAACGTTCCTTTACGCCGCATCCCCTAGCATGACCGTGCAATTTGCCGGGTTTGCCGCCATGCGCCGTATCGCCATCGCCGCCACGCTTTTCCTGAGTGCCGCCGCCCTGCCCGCGTCGGCCGGCCCGGCAGCGCCCGGCCGCGACGAAGTCAACCTGACGCTGGACGAGGTCCATACCCTCACCTTCCGCAGCCCGGTGACGACGGTCTATGTGGGAAATCCCTCGATCGCCGACATCACCATGGTCGATGCCCGCCACGCCTTCGTGCAGGGCAAGGGCTACGGCCGCACCAACATCGTGGCGCTGAACCAGAGCGGCAGCCAGGTATTCGGCACCTATATCAATGTGATCGGCTCCGAGCATAATGACATGGTGGTGCTGAACCGCGGTGCCCAGCGCGTGACCTACAGCTGCACCGAAACGCGCTGCGAGCCCACGCCGATGCCCGGCGACGGCAAGGACAGCTTCGACGCACAGAACACCCAGATCGGCGTCCATCAGGATGTCGCCCGCAAGGCGGCCGCCAGCGGCAGCTGATCGAGGTTCGGGGCAACAGAGAGCCGCGTGGGGCCCGCCCCGCGCGGCTTTTTCGTGACCCGATTGCCCTGGTTCAGGCCTTCTGCAGCAGGGGATAGACCAGCTGCGGCATCAGCCCATCGGGCATGGCCGCATCGTCGATGCCGTAGTTCCGCGGCACCTGGCCCTCAGGCATGTGATAGGTGCCGAACATCCAGTCCCAAAGCGAGAAGGTGCTGGCGAAATTGACGTCGCGCACCTCCATGGCGTGATGCCAGCGGTGGAACACCGGGCTGACGAACAGGCGCGCGAAAGGCCCGAAGGTCCAGTTGAGGTTCGCATGCACCATGCAGGAGGTGATGATGTTGAACGGACCCACGAACAGGAAGATGTCGGGCGTCACGCCGGCCAGCAGGGCGGCGATGTCCACCGCCACCGTGCCCAGCGCCAGGTTCACCGGATGAAAACGCGCCGCACTGATCCATTCCACGTCGCGCGAGGCATGATGCACGGCGTGGTACTTCCACAAAAAGCCGCGGTGGAAGATGCGGTGGCTCCAGTAGAGCAGGAAATCGGTCGCCACAAGGTAGAGGACGACCTGCTGCCACAGCGGCAGCGCGGCGATGGGCCCATGGCCGTGCAGATAGAAGTCGGCGATCTTCCGGCCGTCCACGATATGGAATATCCACATGGTGAAAAGCACCGTCACCCAGATGCGCATGTAGCGCATGAAGAGCGGCGCGAAGATCCAGTAGCAGAGGTCGGTGAAGAGCCCGCGCTTGTGCCACCAGGGCCGGCCTTCATTGCAGGGCGAAAGCCGCGACAGAAGGGCGAACACGGCGCCGAGCCCCACCAGCCAGGGCAGCACATGCCACAGGGTGATAAAGACCTGCTCGCTGACGTCGGTGAACAGTTTCACGGCGCTATCTGCTCACGCGGACATTGGTGATCTGGGCGGCGATCTGGTTGAAGGTGGTCACCACAGCGCTGGTGCTGGTCAGGTCGAAATATTTGCTGCTGTCGCTGGCGCAATATTCCAGCGGCGCGGAATCGCCATGGGCGCCACCGATGTCCAGGAAGATGGTGTAGATGATGACGCCGTCGGCCTTGGCGGCGTCGCAGGTCTTCTTTTCGCGGTCGTCGATATAGCCGTCTTCGGTGGTGCCTTCGGTCGAGCCGTTGCCCCACCAGCGGTCCTGGGTGTTGAGGCCATCGGACAGAAGGATGATGTAGCGGGCGGTGTTGGCGGGAACCGACGGCGCGCCATAGGGATTGCCCGGCGTGATCGTCTGCCAGCCATGCGCGACGCCGATGGCCTGGTTGGTGGAGGTATTGGGTGACATGTTGGCGATCTGGCTGCTCAGGCTGGTCCAGTCATAGCCCAGGGTGGTGATGGTCGCGGGCAGGCAATTGGCCACGTTCACGGCCGGGAACAGCGTGCCGCCGCTGCCGGGCGTGGTGTTGGCGATGTCGTAATCCTGGTCGCGGTCCATGATGCAGCCCTTCCAGGTGGAGTGGGCATTCACCACCCAGGCATGCTTGAAATAGCTGGCATTGCATTGCCGTTTGCTGTTCTTGCCCGAGCAGGAACAGTTGGCGTAGCCGCTACACGTCGCATAGGTGCCGGTCGAGACGGTCTTGGTGCTGCCTGTCGCGGTGCTGGTGTAGCAGCCGTTGTAATATTGGTCCCGATGATCGGTATTGTAGTCGCCGGAATCCATGCCGGGGCAGATGTAGCCCTTGTAGCTGCCGCTGGACGGAATGGTCGAGGTTTTGGAGGAGCCGTTGCTGGGGCCGTTGACGCAGTAGAACCCATAGGGGCTCATCAGCTTGTTGCCGGACGTGGTGAAGGGGCAGGCGTCGCCGGGCCCGATCAGGTCGGTCTTGCCGTCCAGGTCGACATTGGCGGGCTGCGCCTCCCACGGGGTCCAGCCGACCCAGCTGGAATTGACGTTCGAGGTGCCCACATTGACAATACGGTCGAAGGGCACGATCGACACCTGCACGTCGCCGGCGTTGGCGGAGGCGCCCTGCAGCGTGGTCAGGAGCTGTTGCGAGGCGCTCTTCAGAGCGTCCATCTTGGAGCCGTTGGAGTCGCCCTGGGCCATGGAGCCCGAATTGTCCAGCACCAGCGCCACCCACAATTTGCTCTGGCCCCAGACCACGGTGGTCGTGGTGGAGATCGGTATGGTCTGGAAGCCCGCGACCTTCATCAGGGTCGTGGGCATGGGATCGGTGGCGGTGATCGTCACCGAGCCGTTGGCGTTGTAGCCGTTGTCGGCGATCGACAGGGTGGGCGTGCCGTAGGCGGCATCGCCCTTGTAGTTGGCGTTGAAGTATTTGGTCGCCAGGGCCAGCGCGCTGTCGTGATCGAGGCCCGTGCTCGAACCGACCGCCAGGCCGGCCGAATCCAGCGCCTCGCTCATCGCCGAACGCACCATCATGCCGCGCGCCAGGTCCAGCCCGACGCCGCCCGCGATGGTCAGCGGCACCAGCGCGAGCCCGTACATCATCGCCACATTGCCGCGCCGCGAGAGCGCAAAATCGCGCAGTCGCGTGAAGAAGCCAGCCATTGTTTTGCCCATGACGGCAGCATCGCCCACAGTTGCGCATCCATATTGGCGCGAAGTGGTGAAAATGCCGTTGCTTTCGCAGGGCTTGGTTATGCAGCCTTTAACAACAGCGGTTCCCTGTTAATACGGTGTTTAAACGGAATTTAGGCGAAGGCGCGCGTGGCACCGGATGCCGTTAACCGCCCATCAACCGCGTTAACCGGCCATTGAGCAAGAAAGCGGCTTTGTCTTCGCTTGCCGGCGCCGGGAGCCTACAAATACGCCCGGGGTAAAGGCTTAACGATGCCGTGCGCTTCGCCATGAAATTCCGATCGCGCTGCCGAAAATTCCTCGGGCGCCTGCGCCGCGATGCCGACAAGGGTTCGGCCGCGATCGAATTCGCCTTTGTCGCGCCGGTCTTCTTCATTCTGCTGATGGGCACGATTGAAGCGGGCATCGTCTTCTTCGCCCAGGCGACGCTGCAGAACGCGATCAACGAAGTGGGCCGCATGGTCCGTACCGGCCAGGTCCAGACCGCAAACATGAGCCAGTCCGATTTCCGCGCCAAGGTGTGCAGCCTGGTCGCGCCGCTGATGGCATGCGACGGCAAGCTGATGATAGACGTGGAGTCGTTCAGCAGCTATGGCAGCGTGAATTTCGGCTCGCCCCTGACGGGCAGCGGCACGCTGAATTCCGGCATGAACAATTTCTCAACCGGAGCCCCCTGCAGCGTGGTGCTGGTGCGCGGATTCTACACCTGGCCGGTGTTCACGCCGGGCCTGGACTGGTTCCTGGCCAACATGGCCGGCAACTTTCACCTTCTGTCGGCGGCGGCGGCGTTCCGCAACGAGCCCTATAACAACAACGTGGCGGGTTGCTGATGGGCGCGATCGCCAGGCTGCGCCTGTTTGCCAGGGCCCAGGGCGGGCTGGCCGCGGTGGAGTTCGCCTTCCTGCTGCCGGTGATGCTCACCATGTTCTTCGGCGTGGTGGAACTTTCCATGGCGATAAACTGCCGCGCCGCCGTCACCGCCGTCGCTTCCACCGCCGCCGACCTGACGGCGCAGTCCAGTTCGATTTCGACCACCGGCATGGGGGATGTGTTCAACGCCGCCGGCGCGATCCTTTACCCCTATGACACCAGCACGGCCAAGATAACGGTCACCAGCATCAACTACGACACCGGAACCAAGAGCCTGACTTCGGGAAAGGTGGCGTGGAGCTGCTCGAAGAACGGCACCGCGCGCAGCACCAACGCCACAGTCACGCTGCCCAGCGGGCTGATGACGGCCAACGGCAGCGTGATCATGTCGGAGATCACCTATTCCTATACCTCTCCGACCACCAAGATCATCACCGGGCCGATGAGCATGACCAACACCTTCTATACAAAACCCCGGCGCGTGGCCCAGATCACCGGGCCCAGCAGCTGTCCCTGATTTAAGTCAACCCCCTCCGGCTTCAGCGCCGAAGGGGGAGGAAGTCTGCGTGCGAAACCGACCTCTTGGGAGGTGAGCGCAAGCTGAAACCGGAGGGGGTTATCTTGGTCTTATGAGCCCTTCCTGCGCGACCGAAGCGACGAGCGTGCCGTCCCGCGTGAAGATGGCGCCGCGGTTGAAGCCGCGCGCTCCCGAGGCGCTGGGGCTGTCCTGGGCGTAGAGAAGCCATTCATCGACCCGGAAGGCACGGTGAAACCACATCGCATGGTCCAGGCTGGCCACCTGGACGTTGGAGAAGATGCTCTTGCCGTGCGGCAGGAGCGCGGTATCCAGCAGGGTCATGTCCGAGACGAACGCAAGCACGCCCCGGTGGATGGCCGGATCGTCCGGCAGCGTCCCGCGCGCGCGCAACCACAGATAGTCCACCGGCGGGCGCGGCTGCCGGTCACCCAAGCCGCGGCTGACCGGAGCCCGGATCTCGAACGGGCGCTCGCGCGCCACCCAGTCGCGCGTCTCTGCCGACAGGCCCGGATCGCGCAGCAGAACCTGCTGCTCGTCCTCCAGCACCTCGGGCGGCAGGACTTCGGGCATGGACGCCTGGTGCTCATAGCCCGCCTCGACCACCTGGAACGAGGCTGCCAGGGTGAAGATGGGCGCCCCGTTCTGGATGGCCACCACCCGGCGGGCGGTGAAGCTGGCACCGTCCCGGCTGCGGTCGACCTGATAAAGGATCGGCCGGCCCGGATTGCCCGGCCGGAGGAAATAGGCATGAAGGGAGTGGCAAAGCCGCGCCGGATCGACCGTGCGGGTGGCCGCAACCAGCGCCTGGCCCAGGACCTGGCCGCCGAACACCCGCTGGACCCGGTGGTCGGCCGACGTGCCGCGAAAGATGTTCTCCTCGATCTTCTCCAGATCCAGAAGGGACAGAAGTTTCTGAAGCGATGTTTGGGTCATGCGGAACTCCGGCCGGGGCAGCAGGCACAACACTTTGTCAGAAAACGGAAATAATGGAGCCTGGCGCACCAATGGCCGAATTGTGGCACGGATTGGTAATACGGGATCATTTCCCTGTTTACATGTTGCGCCGCAGTCACACGTAACTGCTAAAACCCCGGCAAAATACAACCGGATTCCGCAAAGCAGCACCTGTCGTGGAGACTTTCCGGGGGATCGCCGTTATAAACGCCACATAGTTTCTGACGAACAGACGGGGGGAACTGCCCCCGCCGTGATTTTCAACGAGGGTAGAAAAATGAAGCTTCGCTTGCTCGCTCTGGCGACTGTTGCCGCCACGGCATTCAGCGCGCCGGCAATGGCCGCAGAGGGTTGGTACCTGGGTCTTGGAGCCGGCTACAGCCACGGGGAAGACATCACTGCGACGTCCAATCCCGGCGGCACCAACCTGAACATGACGTCCCTGGAAGGCTGGGCCGGCGTTGCCTCGATCGGCTACTCGTTCGGCAACAACTGGCGCATCGAGAACGAAGTCAGCTTCTCCGAGCATTCCGGGACTGCCTGGGGCAGCACGGTCAACGCCTATTCGAGCAACTGGGCCGACATGGTCAATGTCCTCTATGACATCCCGCTGTCGGACCAGTGGAAGCTGACCCTGGGTGGCGGTGCCGGCGTGGGTATCGCCAACCTGCACGCCCAACCCAACTACTGGTTGCTGGATGGCGCCCCGATGGGCTTCCAGTGGCAGGGCATCATCGGCCTGAGCTATGCCGTTGCGCCCGACATGGACCTGTTCGGCGAATACCGCTATCGCAGCAACGAGGTCAACGACACCTATCGCGCGTCGCTGCCCGGCGTCAGCTCCTGGCATGTGGACAATGCGGCCGAGCAGGTCGCGATGTTCGGCGTGCGCTGGTACATGACCCCGCCGGCACCCCCGCCGCCACCGCCTCCGCCGCCGCCGCCTCCCCCGCCGCCGCCTCCGCCGCCGCCTCCCCCGCCGCCTCCGCCTCCGCCGGCGAAGACGTACATCGTCTTCTTCGACTTCGATAAGTCGGACCTCACCACGGAAGCGCAGCAGACGGTTACCGAGGCTGTCGCCGCGGCCAAGACGCTGGGTTCGGTCCGCGTCATGGTCACCGGCCACACCGACACCGTCGGTTCGGACCGCTACAACCAGGCGCTGTCGGTCCGCCGCGCCCAGTCCGTGAAGGACGAGATGGTGCGTCAGGGTCTGACCGCCGACTCGATCGCGATCGAGGGCAAGAGCTTCCACGACCCGCTGGTTCCGACCGGGCCGGGCGTGCGCGAGCCCAAGAACCGTCGCGCTGTCATCGATCTGGGCGGCTGACGGCAGCCCAATGAAACGGGAAAGGGCCGGTCGAAAGACCGGCCCTTTTCTTTTGTCCGCGCGGCTTCAAAACGAAAAGGCCGGACCTTCCGGCCCGGCCTTTGGAAATTGCGTCCCCTGCTACTGCAGCAGCCGCACAGCGGGTTGCGTGCCGCTTTCCGCCGGGGGATCGCCGGGCAGGGCCGGACGCGGGGTGGGCACGACCTCGGCGCCCGACTTCACCCCTTCCAGCGTGACCGCAACGCGGATTTCGCAGGCATCGACGGGCGAAGCTTCCTTCACCTCGATGCCGGACACCAGATCACCCAGCATCGGCTTGTCGGGGGCCAGCGCCGCGGCGAAAACCACATCGGCGGTCTTGCAGAAATTGTCATGCGCGCCAGGCTTGGTGCGGCGCTGCTCGGCATGGGCGATGGCGCGCGTCTTGTAGGAGTCGTAGGCAGCGTTGCCGGCCGCGACGCCCTTGAGCCGCTTGAACATGCGCAGCATCAGCGCGTCGGACTTGCGCAGTTCAGGACCGAACACGGTCTGGAAGCGGTTGAACAGGGCCACCTCGCGCGGGCCGCAGGCCAGCGCGGCGTCGGTCAGTTCCTGCTGCACGGCGGATATCTGGATGGCGGAGACTTCCGCCGACGAGGCGCACCCGCGCGCCTCGGCGGCGCTGGTTGCGGCCACGCTGAAGGCGAGCAGGCAGGCGCCCAGCTTGCATGCGGTCATGGTTGTCCTCTCCAAGGGGGCCGGCGGGGGCCGGGCAAAGAACCATAACCGGATCGCCGCCTGCCCGCCAAGTCTCTGTAACAAGGGAACTTTATTGTCAGTTAGCCAAAGATTGCGGGGATACAGGTGTCTTTCAGCGCGTTTTATTGACGGAAGGTGAGGCCCTGCCATGTGGCGCCTTTTCGCGGTTCTCCTGCTTTGTGCCACCCCCGCCATGGCGCGGCAGCGGTTTCCGGCCTACGCCCCCGCCATTCCCAGCGAGCACCAGATGGCCTCGATCATGGCCGGCAAGGAACGGCCGGCCTATGCCATGAACTATGCCGACGAGGCGGCCCAGTCGCTGGGCGTCCACGGCGGGCGGTGGGACGCGTTCGACACCGGAACTTCCTCGTCCGACCCGTTCATGCCCGCGCTTCGCGGCGGGGTGGACAGCGGCGGCGCCATGATCCGCTTGCAGTGGCGGTGAGCGGGCTCCAAAGGGCTTTGCGTCACCTTTCCGATCCGGGCCCCTTCTAGTATTCCTCTGGCCGTCGACAGGGCTCCGCTTTCGCGGTGGCCATGACAAGGGGATTGCGGCTTGGCTTATAAAATTGCTGTTGTGGGTGCGACCGGCAATGTCGGGCGCGAGATGCTGAATGTTCTGGCGCAGCGGCAATTTCCCTGTTCGGAGGTGGCGGCGCTGGCCTCGACCCGCTCGGTCGGCACCGAGGTTTCCTTCGGCGAGGGCACCCTGAAGGTCAAGGCGCTGGACTATTACGATTTCAAGGGCACCGACATCTGCCTGATGAGCGCGGGTGGTGCCATCGCCAAGGAATGGGCACCCAGGATCGCCGCCCAGGGCTGTGTGGTGATCGACAATTCCAGCGCCTGGCGCATGGACCGGCAGGTGCCGCTGGTGGTGCCGGAAGTCAACGCGGACGCGTTGCTGGAACGGCCGAGGGGCATCATCGCAAATCCGAACTGCTCCACCGCCCAGCTTGTTGTCGCGCTGAAGCCGCTGCACGACGCCTTCACCATCAAGCGGGTGGTGGTGTCGACCTATCAGTCCGTATCCGGTGCCGGGCGCGAGGCGATGGACGAACTGTTCCGCCAGAGCCGCGCCATTTTCGTGGCCGACCCGGTGGTGGTGGAGGAATTTCCCAAGCAGATCGCTTTCAACGTCATTCCCCATATCGACGTCTTCCTGGATTCCGGCTTCACCAGGGAGGAATGGAAGATGATGGTGGAGACGCAAAAGATTCTGGACCCGGACATCCAGGTCGCCGCGACCTGCGTGCGCGTGCCAGTCTTTGTGGGCCATAGCGAGGCGGTGTCGATCGAGTGCGAACAGCCCCTGACCGCCGAGAAGGCGCGGGCAGTACTGCGCGCGGCGCCCGGCGTGCTGGTCGTCGACAAGCGCGAGGACGGCGGCTATGTCACGCCCATCGAGTGCGCGGGCGAGGATGCCACCTTCGTCAGCCGCATCCGCAAGGATCCCAGCGTCGAGAACGGCCTGATGCTGTGGATCGTGTCCGACAACCTGCGCAAGGGCGCCGCATTGAACGCGGTGCAGATCGCCGAAAGCCTGGTCAACCGCAAGCTGCTGACTGCAGCCTGAAGAAGGGGAAGAAGATGCCGAAAGCCTATTGGATTGCCCGCGTCGATGTGCGCGACCCGGAGACCTACAAGAAATATGTCGAGACGGCCAAGCCGGCCTTCGAGCGTCATGGCGCCAGATTCCTGGCGCGCGGCGGCAGGACCGAGATGCTGGAGGGCCAGGCCCGCGCCCGCAATGTGCTGATCGAATTTCCTTCGCTGCAGGACGCACATGACTGCTATCATTCGCCGGAATACACCGCGGCGCGCGCCATCCGCCAGTCCGTCAGCGAAGGCGAATTCATCCTTGTCGAAGGCGCCGAGTAGACCGCGCCTGGGCAGCAGGCCGCGGGGCATGCCGCAAATGCTGGAAGCCTATCGGCAGGCGGTGGCGAAGGGCGAGCTGAAGCCCGACGCCGCCCAGGAAGCCGCCGCCGAAAAGCTGGAACAGCTTGCACGCGCGCTGACACAGAAGCCGGGCTTTCTGCCGTTCCCCCGACCGGTCCCGCGCGGGCTTTACATCTGGGGCGATGTGGGCCGCGGCAAGACCATGCTGATGGACCTGTTCTTTGGCGGGGTGCCGGTGGAACAGAAGCGCCGCGCCCACTTCAACAGCTTCATGGTCGACGTTCATGCGCGCATCCATGCGATGCGCCGGCGCGCGGGCACCGCCGATCCCATCGGCCCGGTGGCGCGCGAACTGGCGGATGGCGCGCGGCTTCTGTGCTTCGACGAATTCCAGGTGACCGACGTGGCCGACGCCATGATCCTGGGCCGGCTGTTCGAAGCGCTGTTCGCCCGGAAGGTGACCATCGTGGCGACCAGCAACATCGAGCCCGAGCGTCTTTATGAGGGCGGCCTGAACCGGCCGCTTTTCATGCCCTTCATTGCCGAGATCCGGCAGCACCTGGAGGTGGTGGCGCTGAACGGGCCGACCGATTACCGCCTGCAAACCGGAGCACTGACGGGCATCAGGACCTGGATGGCGCCGCTGTCCGATGAAGCCGAAGCGGCGATGAACGGCGCGTGGCATCGCCTGACCGGCACGCGCGCCGGCCGGCCGGTAATCCTGACCGTGCTGGGCCGCAAGCTGGTGGTGCCGCAGGCGGCCAGGGGCGTGGCGCGCTTCAGCTTTGCGGAACTGTGCGAAGAGCCGCTGGGCGCGGCCGACTACCTGGCGCTCGCGCGGGATTTCCACACCGTGCTGATCGATCACGTGCCCCAGATGACGCCGGACATGCGCAACGCGGCGCGGCGCTTCATCCTGCTGATCGACACGCTGTATGACGAGGGGGTCAAGCTGATCGCCAGCGCCGCCGCCCCGCCGGCCGGCCTGTATCCGCAAGGGGATGGCGCGGATGTTTTCCAGCGCACCGTCTCCCGCCTTGCCGAAATGCAGGGCGAGGATTATCTGAGGCGGGGACACGGAATTCACGGGCTTTCATGACCAGCGTGTACTGGGCCTGCGCTTTCGTGCTGGCCTGCCTTCTGTTTTACAAGTTTGCCCTGCCGCGGCTGAAGAAGTTCGATGCCGAGAATGTCGCGCGCATCGAGCGGGAATTCCGCGACAAGCAGGATGCCAACGCCCATATCCGCCACGCCCTGGAAGTGGCCGACGAGCAGGTGGAGGAGGTTCAGGAGGTCAGGGTGGGCAGCGTTACCCATTACATCTTCGAGGCCGAAGCCTTTGCCACCCGCAACGAGGCAGAGGAAATGCGCGCCCGCCGCGTCGGCGTGGTGGCGCGGCGATTCTATGACGAGCTGCCCGCCGCCCTGATGGCGCGGAGCGAATCCGGCCCGCGCTCGCCGCTGTCGGCGCGCGAACGCGCCAGCGCGCGCTGGAAGCGGACGATCCATTGAGATGAACGTGCTGATGATAGTGCTGCTGGGCCTGGGCGCGGGCGCCGCGCTTGGCGTGCTGGCCTTTATGGTGGCGCTGGCGCGCGTGCCGGCAGCAAGGGCACGGCGTGTGGCGCTGGCCGGCGCGATGGGCGGTGCCGTTGCTTTTACCTTCACCGCTCTGGTGCAGCTTCCCTTCTTCACTAGTGGCGGTATCGCCGTGCCGCTGGCGACCTCTGCGCTGGCGGGCGCGGTGGGCGCGAGCCTGGCGGCGGCGATGATCCTGCGGGCAGGAGCGCCGTCTTAGTTTCTATGTCATGGCCCGGCTCGCCCGGGCCATCCAGAGCCGCCAGGCGCCGGCGCATGTTGCCCTGGATGGCCCACGTAAAGTGGGCCATGACAGTTGGGTTTTTGGACAGTCAAATTCCCCACCTGGCGAGCAGGCGAAGACTTGAACAACAAAGGTTGTGAACTTAGGTCCGCCTCTTATTATTTAAGGAATTTTCAAAATGAAATTCGTTAAGCCCAACCGCGAAATCTATACCAAAGCGGAATTCGAGAGAGCCATTATGGCCCGTAGGAAGTCCGGCGCGTCGAAGCGTTTTGGAGTTGGCGAATTCTTGCGAATCCTACGGCGGCTGAAGGGCTAGGCCGCTTCGCCCTTCATCAATCGGGGCAGCTTGCCCACATCGCCGCCGGCATGGCGCATGAAGAAGCGCCGCGCCGGACCGATGGAGTCCACGATGCCCAGCCCCAGGTCGCGAATGGCGCGGATGGGCGCGATGTCGTTGGAGAAGAGACGGTTCAGCGCGTCGGTCGAAGCCGCAAGCGTAAAGCTGTCAAACCGCCGCCAGCGCTCATAGCGCTTGAGCACATCCAGCGCGCCGATATCCTGGCCCAGCCGCGCCGCATCCAGCAGCACTTCGGCCAGGGCGGCGGCATCCTTCAGGCCCAGGTTGAGCCCCTGCCCCGCGATGGGATGGATACCGTGCGCGGCATCGCCCGCCAGCGCAAAACGCGGCCGCACGAAATCGCGGGCGATATGGAAGGAGAGCGGATAGGACCAGCGCGGCCCATCGGCTTTGGTGGCGCCCAGATGGTCGCCGAAGCGGCGCGCCAGTTCGGCGTTGAAGCCCGCCTCGTCCAGCGCCAGCAGGCCCGGCGCTTTTGTCTTCGTCTCGGTCCATACCAGCGAGGACCGGTTGCCCGGCAACGGCAAGATCGCAAACGGCCCCGACGGCAGGAAATGTTCGTATGCCACGCCATTATGCGGCTTTTCGTGTTCGACGGTCGCCACGATACCGGTCTGGGGATAGGACCAGCCCACCTTGCCGATGCCTGCCTGCTCGCGCAGCGGGCTGGCGCGCCCGTCGGCGGCGATGACCAGCGGCGCGGCAATGGCCTGGCCGTCGCCCAGGGTGGCGACAGCGCTGCCGGCTTCCACCGTGACGTTCCTCACCGCATTGGGGGCAATCAGCGCAAGGTTCGCCGTGGCGGCCACCGCCTCATAGAGCGCCAGGCGGATGTGGCGGTTCTCGACGATATGGCCGAGCGCGCCGGTCCCCACCTCTGATGAATCGAAATGCAGCGAGAAGGGCGAGGGTGCCCGGCCGATGGCGCCGTCGGTCACCAGGATTTCATGGATGGGCTGGGCATGGGCCAGATGCTGCCATACCCCCAGCGCCGCCAGCATGCGCACGCTGGCATAGGCCAGGGCCGAAACCCGGCCGTCGAAGCGCGGTTCGAGCACCCGGGCGGGAGGGGCGACATCGGCCACGGCCACCCTCAGCCCACCCCGTGCCAGCGCAATTCCAAGGGGAAGTCCCACCAGACCGCCGCCCGCGATGATGACGTCGACATTTCGGGCTGGAGCGTTCGCTGATCGGTCCTCGCTCACAATTTTGCTCCAATCGTGATTATTCCTTGAGCATTTCGCCGATTATGCACACCAAACAGGCAAAAATGTCTGCCTGTTTTTGAGTCACTTGCGGCCCGGATTTCAAGGAAAATCATGGATTTTCAATCCTTTGGTCCATCGCCGGGGACTTGGCCCGCTTCTTGATAAATCGTTAAGGCCGGACCCTTCGTCCGGCAACGGCCAACACATGGAAGGACGGCAGATGAAGCTTATTACGGCGATCATCAAACCCTTCAAGCTCGACGAGGTCCGGGAGTCGCTGTCAGCGCTCGGGGTTCAGGGCATGACGGTGACTGAGGTGAAGGGCTACGGGCGGCAGAAGGGGCATACGGAAATCTATCGCGGCGCGGAATATGCCGTGAGCTTCCTGCCCAAGCTGAAAATCGAAGTGGCGGTGAAGAGCGAGATGCTGGAGGCGGTGATCGAGGCGATCACCTCCAAGGCGAAGACCGGCCAGATCGGCGACGGAAAGATTTTCGTCACGCCGCTCGAGCAGGTCGTGCGTATCCGCACCGGCGAAACGGATGGCGACGCGCTCTAGGCCGATGGCTTGCGCGCGACCACAAAGGGGACATGAAATGAGAATTGAGATTTTGAAGAAGGCGGGCCTTGCGACCCTTGCGGGTCTTGGCGCGCTGACGCTGACGGCGGGCACCGCGTTTGCCGCCGACGCGCCGACGCTGAATTCGGGCGACACCGCGTGGATGATCACCTCCTCGGCCCTGGTGCTGATGATGACCATCCCGGGCCTTGGCCTGTTCTATGGCGGCATGGTCCGCAAGAAGAACGTGCTGGCGACGCTGGCGCAAAGCTTCGGCGCCACCGCGCTGATCACCGTCCTGTGGATGGTGCTGGGCTATTCGCTGGCCTTCAAGACCAACGGCGACGCCACCATCAACAAGTTCGTGGGCGACTTCAGCTTCCTGTTCCTGAAGCCGATGACCGTGAGCACGCTGTCGGGCACCATCCCCGAGTCGGTCTTCATGTTCTTCCAGATGACCTTCGCGATCATCACCCCGGCGCTGATCGCAGGCGCCTTGGCCGACCGCATGAAGTTTTCCGCCTTCCTGTGGTTCATGGGCCTGTGGCTGATCTTCGTCTATTGCCCGATCGCCCACATGGTATGGGGCGGCGGCATCCTGTTCACCATGGGCGCGCTGGACTATGCCGGCGGCTCGGTGGTGCACCTGAATGCCGGCACCGCGGCGCTGGTCACCTGCCTGATGCTGGGCAAGCGCATCGGCTATGGCAGCGAGAACATGTCGCCCCACAACCTGGTCCTGTCGGTGATCGGCGCCAGCCTGCTGTGGGTCGGCTGGTTCGGCTTCAACGCCGGTTCCGCCCTCACCGCCGGCTTCAATGCCGGCATGGCCGCGGCCGCCACCCAGATCGCGACCGCTGCCGCGGCGCTGGCCTGGATGTTCGCCGAATGGATCATCGCCAAGAAGCCGTCCGTCCTGGGCATGATCTCCGGCGCCGTCGCGGGCCTGGTGGCCATCACCCCGGCGAGTGGTTTCGTCGATCCGGTGGGCGCGCTGATCATCGGCATCGCTGCCGGCGTGGTCTGCTATGTCTCGGCCGTGTGGGTCAAGAAGGCCCTCGGCTATGACGACAGCCTGGACGCCTGGGGCGTGCATGGCGTGGGCGGTGCGCTTGGCGCCCTGCTGACCGGTGTCTTCGCGAACAGCGCCATCAACTCGGCCGGCAAGGGCTGGCTGATCGACGGCAATTTCGCCCAGATGCCGATCCAGCTCGCCGATATCGGCATCACCTTTGTGTGGTGCGCGGTCGGTACCTTCATCATCCTGAAGGTCATCGACATGATCATCGGCCTGCGCGTCTCGCCCGAAGTTGAAGTCGAAGGCCTCGACATCAACCTGCATGGTGAGACGGTTCACGACTGATTGTCGCAAGCAAAGCATCAAGGGCGCCCCGAAAGAGGCGCCCTTTTTGTTTGGGGCGTCTTGTTTTGTTGAACCCCCATCCGTCGCAGCTCAGGTCTGCGTTCCGCAGACACTTCGCTGCGACACCTTCCCCCTTTGGGTGCGCTTCGCGCAAAAGGGGGAAGGAAAGCTGGTGCGCGCGGATGGTCGCGCCGCGGAATGCGTCGCTCGCGTTCTACTCGGGATGCGAGATCGCGACGCCCTTTGCCGCAAGCTGTTCGAGCACCCCGCCCTGGCGCAGCAGGGGACCGATCGAGATCACCGCGGCGCTCTTGCCGCCGTCGCGCAGGGCCTGGTCCAGGCCCTTGACGATCAGCCCTACACTCAGCGCATTCACCCCGGCGGCCTCGGGCGAGGTGGCGGCCACGCATTCCAGCAGCTTCGTCTCGGCATAATGCGCCTTGACCTGGTCGATATTGCCGTCGGCCCAGGCATCGGCCGCGGCTGCCGCATCGCGCGCCTGGCGGAAGGCGTCGTCCACCGCCTGTTCCAGGCAAGGGCGCTGGCGCGCCTGCGGCAGCGCCAGGACCGCGCGCACCGTCGGCATCAGGTCGAATTCGCCCATGCGCCGCACCGGCACGCGCGCGCGCCGGGCCAGGCGCTCCACCGTTTCGCGCGGTTCCTGGCGGGTGAGGCTATGAGACGAAAGAAAATCGCGCTGCAGCCGCATCGCCGCCACCAGCGCGACATCGTCCGCATAGCGCGAAGCATCCTTGCCGGCCAGCGCGGCCGCCTGGGCAAAGCGGGCGGCAAGCGGCCCCGGCAATGTCTGCTGCAGGCTGCTGCCATCGGGCTGGCGCAGCAGGTCGCCGTGCCACAGATAGAACCAGGCCGCGTCGATCATTCCAACATCGGGCGCCGGCGGCAGCAGAAGCTGGCGGGCGCCGGCAATCAGGCGCTGGAGGCCGGCACGGTTCCAGGCCAGGTCCTCGGGCATCGGGCCGATGGTGCCCAGGATCCAGACCTCGCCATTGCCCCGTGCCAGGCGCCAGATGGCGGGCCCCTTCGCGTCCGCCGTGACGGTGACGCTTTCCACCGCCTCTGACGGCAGGCTGCTGGACCAGATTTCAGCCGGGCTCGGGACAGGCGCAGGCGCCGCGCCGCCCAGAAGGGCCGCCGCCAAAACCACCGCCAGGGGTTTGCTGCCTGCCATGCGCCATGCTGGCATGCGCCCTGTGCCCCAACCAAGCCGCATGCCAGGAATCCATCAATGTCTGGCCCGCACGGCCCGCGCCCACTAGTGTCCCGATTCCGAAATTCGCATGATCTCTATATCGGGATCCGGGCGAACTTCGGGACCACGACACTGGATCTGCGCCACTTTCCCGGAGAATCGCCTTGTCCGACATGCTTCTGTCCGCCCTGCCCGAAGGGCCGTTCGCCCGGCTGTCGGCGCTGCTGGCGGACTTGCCCCCCGGCAAGCCGCCCATCTCGCTGGCGGTGGGCGATCCATCGGGCCCGGTGCCCGGCTTCGTGAACGCGGCGCTGGAGGAGGCGCTGGCCAGCTTCGGCAACTATCCGGCGATCACCGGCACCGAGGTCTGGCGCCAGGCGGCGGCGGGCTGGCTGAACCGGCGCTTCGGCCTCAAGGTCGATGCCGAGCGCGATGTGCTGCCGCTGGCAGGCACGCGCGAGGGGCTGTTCAGCGCCCTCTTTCCCTTCATGCCTTTGGCCAAGGCGGGGGCGAAACCCGTCGTCGCCATGCCCAATCCCTTCTACCAGTGCTATGCCGCCGCCGCGCTGGCGGCGGGCGCCGAGCCGCTCTATGTGCCGTCGCGCAAGCAAAACGGTTTTCTTCCCGACTATGCCGCCCTGCCGGACGAGACGCTGGAGCGGGTGGCGGCGGTCTATATCTGCAGCCCGTCCAATCCCGAAGGCGCGGTGGCCGATGAGCATTATTGGCGCACGCTGTTCGCACTGGCCGACCGCCACGATTTCCTGGTGCTGGCGGACGAATGCTATGCCGACATCTGGTTCGATCACCCGCCGCTGTCGGCACTGACGGCGCGATACGCCGCTACCGCCGGGCTGGCGCGGCTGTTGTCGTTCCACTCCCTGTCCAAGCGGTCGGGACTTCCGGGCATCCGCTCCGGCCTGGTGACGGGCGAACCCGCGCTGATCGGCAGGCTGCGCGCCTTCCGCAATGTGGCGGGCCCCACCGTGCCGGGACCGCTGCTGGCGGCATCGGCGGCGCTGTGGAGCGACGAGGCGCATGTCGAGGCAAACCGCGCCGGCTATCAGGAGAAGATGGCGGCGGCCGAACGCATCCTGGGCCGGCGCATGACGCGGCCGGGAGGCGGATTCTTCCTCTGGCTGGATGTGGGCAATGGCGAGGATTTCGCCCGCCGGGCATGGGCCGAGCAGGGGGTGCGCCTGCTGCCCGGCGCTTACATGGGAAGAGAAATCGTAACCGGAAAAACCCGGGAAAACCCTGGATTTTCCTATGTCCGGGTGGCGCTCGTTAGCAATTTGTCAACCATTCTTACCGCACTCGAAAGGTTGAAGGAAATTCTCTGAGCTGCCTTCGGGCGGCCGGGACGAAACTGAGGCTTCCTTCCCCCTTCGTGCGAAGCACAGGAAGGGGGAAGGTGTCGCAGCGAGCTTTGCGGCCTGTACGGCAAAGCCGGACGACCGCAAGCGAGCTGTGACGGATGGGGGTTGAGGTTATGGCCGGAAGAATGGTCGGAGGCGTCTATCACCCGCGCGCCAAGGGCAGTGCGATGGCCGACGCGCTGGCCGATGCGCGCCGCGCTTTGGCCCGGCTGACGCGGATGGCGATGCTGCGGGGGGCCGGGCTGCTGCTGATCGTGGCAGCCTTTGCCGCGCTGCTGTCGCTGCTTTCCTATTCGTCCGGCGATGCCAGCCTGAACAACGCCACTCTGGCGCCGGTGAACAATCTGCTGGGGCCCTATGGCGCGGTCGCCGCCGATCTTCTGCTGCAGATATTCGGCATCGCGGCACTGGCCTTCCTGGCGCCGCTTTTCGTGTGGGGCGCGCGCGCCCTGATGGGCCGTCACCTGAAATATGCCATGTGGCGGCTGGTCGCCTGGCCGCTGGGCACCGTCACCGTGGCGGCGGGACTGGGCCTTTTGCCGCCGCCCGCCAGCCTTCCGGCGGGAGCCGGGGGCATGATCGGCATTGCCGCGGCAGGACTTTCCGCCCATGCCGCGCTGGTGTTGCACAAGGCATGGGCGGCGTGGGCGCTGCCGCTGGGCCTGTTGCTGGTGGGCCTGCCGCTGGCCTTCCTGGCCACGGGGCTGCGCTTTGTGCCCATCGCGCGCGGCATCGCCAATATTCCAGCGGGCGCGATATGGCTCCACGGCCTGGTGCGGCGCCCCCGTGCCCGCGCCTATGACCATGACGAGGATGACGACGGCGAATATGAGGACGACGGCGAAGGCGCCTATCACGAGGCCGAGGATGACGAGGGGCCCGGATCGCTGCGCCCCGAACCCATCGCCGCCATGCGCCTTCAGGAACGTCAGGCCGAGCGCCAGAAAAGCCGCGTCAAGCGTGAATCCGCCAGGCCCCAGCCGCGGCGCTCTGACAGCCAGGCCGCGCTGAACCTAGCCAGCGGCGAATACCAGCTTCCTGCCCTGGGTCTTCTGGCCGAAGTGCCGCCTCCCAAGGAAAGCCACGCCCTGTCCGACGAGGCGCTGGAGGAAAATGCCCGCATGCTGGAAGCGGTGCTGGGCGATTTCGGCATCAAGGGCCGCATCCATGCCGTGCGCCCCGGCCCGGTGGTGACGCTGTATGAATTCGAACCTGCGGCGGGCGTGAAGTCCAGCCGCGTGATCAGCCTGTCCGACGACGTGGCCCGTTCGATGAGCGCGGTGGCCGCGCGCATCGCCACCATCGCGGGGCGCAACGTGATCGGCATCGAACTGCCGAACCAGTATCGCGAGACCGTCTATCTGCGCGAGATGTTCGCCAGCTCGGACTATGAAAAGGCGCGTGCGCCACTGACCGTGGCGCTGGGCAAGACCATCGGCGGCGAGCCGGTGATGGCGGACCTGGCCAAGATGCCCCACCTTCTGGTGGCGGGCACGACGGGTTCGGGCAAGTCGGTGGGCCTGAACACCATGATCCTGTCGCTGCTCTACCGGCTGACGCCCGAGCAGTGCCGATTGATCATGATCGATCCCAAGATGCTGGAGCTGTCGGTCTATGACGGCATTCCGCATCTTCTGTCGCCGGTGGTGACCGATCCGCGCAAGGCGGTGGTGGCCCTGAAATGGGCGGTGCGCGAGATGGAAGAGCGCTATCGCAAGATGTCCAAGATGGGCGTGCGCGGCGTGGAAGCATTCAACGACCGGGTGCGCAAGGCCAAGGAGAAGGGCGAAGTCCTCAAGCGCACCGTGCAGACCGGCTTTGACCGCGAGACCGGCAAGCCCGTCTATGAGGACGAGGCGCTGGAATTCGAGGCCATGCCGTTCATCGTGGTGGTGGTCGACGAAATGGCCGACCTGATGATGATCTCGGGCAAGGAGATCGAAGGCGCCATCCAGCGCTTGGCCCAGATGGCGCGCGCCGCCGGCATCCATCTTATAGCCGCCACGCAGCGGCCGAGCGTCGACGTGATCACCGGCACCATCAAGGCCAATTTCCCGACCCGCATTTCCTTCCAGGTGACCAGCAAGATCGACAGCCGCACCATCCTGGGCGAGCAGGGCGCCGAGCAGCTGCTGGGCCAGGGCGACATGCTTTACATGGCCGCGGGCGGCCGCATTCAGCGCATCCACGGCCCCTTCGTGTCTGACCACGAGGTGGAAGACATTGTCCGCTTCCTGAAGTCACAGGGCACACCGGAATATCTGGACGCGGTAACCGAGGAGCCGGACGAGGATGGCGACGACCCTTATGCCGTGTTCGGCCAGGGCAACGGCCAGTCGGGCGACGACCTGTACGACAAGGCGCTGGCCGTGGTGGCGCGCGACCGCAAGGCGTCGACCAGCTATATCCAGCGGCGGCTGCAGATCGGCTACAACCGCGCCGCCAGCCTGATCGAGCGCATGGAAAACGAGGGCGTGGTCAGCGCGCCCAACCATAAGGGCGTGCGCGAAGTGCTGTTGCCCGATCACGAAGACCGGTAGTTGTCGAGGGGTCGCTCCGGCTCACGCCGACGCTCCCGCACGCCCTTCACATTCAACGGCGCGCCTTTGGCGTGCGCGAAGTGCCGCTGCCGGATCACGAAGACCGGCAGTTGTCGAGGGGTCGCTCCGGCTCACGCCGACGCTCCCGCACGCACTTCTCATTCAACGGCGCGCCATTGGCGCGCGGGGGGCGTTCTACTTCGCGCCGCCGCCCAGATTGTCGGTCCGGTTGATGAAGTCCGCGACATTGTCGTGCAGCTTCTTCAGCGATTCTTCGTGCGCATAGACCATGTGGCCCGACTGGTAATAGCGGTATTCGATGTTCGACTGCAGCTTGTCCGGAATCGGCAGGTGATGCATCTCGTACCAGCCTTCGAAATACGGCGTGGCCAGGTCGAAATAGCCGCCGTTCAGCATCACCTTCAGATCGGGATTGTATTTCATCGCCGAGGCGAGGTCGGGCATCAGGTTGAGGATGCCGGCGACCGGCTGGCTGGCGCCCGGCGGCTGATGCGGGTCGTTCCAGTATTTGTCCACATCGGCAAACAGCTTGTAGGTCTGGCCGTCGCCGTAATGCAGCACCTTGCGCGCGTAATCGTTGAAGGCCGAGACGTAGGCCGAGCTGAGGCCCGCGGACTGGGGATCATAGGCCGCTTCCTTGGAGAGCGGATCCATGCTGGGCCCTGAGAAGCGGGTGTCCAGCCGGCCGGTGGTCAGGTCGGCGCCATCCTGCAGCATCTTCTCGAACATGCCGCCATTGATGCGCAGATCCGCCTTCAGCACATAAGCCACCGGCAGGCCGGTATAGCGGGCCAGCGTTTCGGCGATGGCCTGCTTCCTGTCGGCGGGAAGCTGCGATCCTTCCGCCAGTGCCTGGGCATAGTCGGTGGTCGCGAACCGCTCCACCTCTTTCAGGAAGGGCTCCAGCGCCGCGGGCTTGGTGCCCGACAGCTTGTCGTGATACCAGGCGGTCGCCGCATAGGTGGGCAGCGCGATCACGTAAGGCAGATCGGTGCCGGGATTGAACTGGGGCCCGTCGGCGGAAAGGTCGAAGTTCAGGATCTGCGAAAGCTGGATCACGCCGTTGAAGTCGACACTGTCGCCGGTCTCCAGCAGGTTGATCAGATTGGCGTTGCGCGGGGTGCCGTAGCTTTCGCCGAAAAGATACTTGGGCGAATTCCAGCGGCCATACTGGGAGAGAAAGCCCAGAATGAACTGTTCGAAGGCGTGGGCGTCGGGATCAACGCCGTAGAAAGCCTTCTCCTTGTCCTTGCCGGCGATGCGCGAAAAGCCCGTGCCCGGCGCGTCGATGAACACCAGGTCCGACACATCCAGCAGGCTGTAGGCATTGTTGACCACGGAATAGGGTGCGGCCGGGGTGTGGCTGTCATTGCTGGTGACGACCCGGCGGGGCCCGAATGCCCCCATGTGCAGCCACACGGTGGAGGAGCCCGGCCCGCCATTGAAGACGAAGGTGATGGGGCGGCGCTCGGACGGCACGCCCTTCTTGAAATAGGCGGCATAGAACATGGCCGCTTCGGCCTGGGGTGCCTCCTTGTTGTCCTTGTCGTCGTCGCCCGGCTTGGCGGGATGCTCGCGCCAGGCCGCGTCGTCCCAGTCCTTGGGATGGACGATGATGGTGCCCGCCTCGGCGCGGTAGTCGATGCGTGTGCCTTCGACCGTGACGCTGCCCTCGCTTTGGCTGCTGCCGGCGTGGAACAGCACATCCTTGGCGGGGGCGGACGTGCTGAGCGCATCCGGCTTTGCCGACGCCTCGCCGGGATTGGGCGGTGTGGCCGCGTGGCCATTGGCGGCCATCAGCACCAGGGCCAGAACCGGCAGGGCGGCAAAATTCAGAAGATGCGATCGGATCATGTGATTTCCCCAAAGGACAGCACCGCCGATTAAGCGGCAAAGTCACGGGGCTGTCATGGGGCGAATGGCACCAGAGCAGGCGTGGCACGCGCAGGGTCCCTCTCCCGGAGCCTGCGTAAATGCCGTAGAAGGAAGACCAGGCGTTCGCGTGCGTGCAACGATTGGAAATTCCGGCGCCGCCCGGAGCAACAATGCGGCGCCGCAAGGGTTGAAGGGGTTCGAAAGATGCCTTCCTACATCGACAGGTCTTTGGGCGATGGCGAGACCGTGATCATTCGGGCGCATTTCCACTGGCTCTATAGCCTGGGCGCATGGCTGTGGATCATTTTGCCGCTGGCGGCCCTGGCAGCAACCTTCATCCATGCGGGCCGCGATCCGGCCAACCAGGCCACATGGCACTCGCTGGCCGTCGCCTTCGTGGTGCTGCTGGTGGTGGGGCTTGGGGTGTTCCTGAAGCTGATGATTCGCAAATGGACCACCGAGCTCGGCGTGACCAGCCACCGCTTTGTGGAGAAGTATGGCCTCTTCACCATGCGAACCAACGAGATCGCGCTGCCCAATATCGAGGGGGTGAAGATCCACCAGAGCTTCCCTGGCCGCATCTTCAATTACGGAACTGTGAGGATCGAAGGGACGGGCGTTGATTCGGTGACCACACCCCAGATCGCCGATCCCGTCGGCTTCGTGCGCGCCATCCAGACCGCAAAGGAACATGTCGCGGGGCTGACGGCGACGCCCCGACCGGGCGCCCACCCGGCCTGACGGCTTTCGGCGATGGGGGCGGGGGGAAAATCCAGCCAAAAGTCCGGTTTTCCGCAGCCGGCGGCAGGGGTGGACAGCGGCGGCTCAAAGTCCTATATCCCGCCTCCCTTCCGTGACGCGGGGTGGAGCAGCCCGGTAGCTCGTCAGGCTCATAACCTGAAGGTCACAGGTTCAAATCCTGTCCCCGCAACCATCATGAGCACACGGCTTAGGTCCTTTTCAGGGCCTAAGCCGTTTGTGCGAATGGTCGGCGCTCTCGCAAATCCACCGGATTTGCTCGCAAGGCGCGCCTCCCCCGGCTGGTCCGGGGACCCAGCTTTCGCAACCCGCGCTGCAGGAGCGGCCCGTTCGGCAGGAGTGGCCACCCCGCCTTACCTCGTCAGGCTCGAAGGTCACAGGTTCAAACCGTTCGCCGCTTTCGCAGGTCCGCTGTCCCCCGGCTTGCCCGGAGGACGCAGTTTCGGCGCCGGCGATCAGTGCTGCGTTTCGGCGTACTGCTGCGGGTTGTCCGCCATCTCGGCGGGCATGTCCGCAGCGGCTTGCATCTCGCCCGCCATGCCGTTCGCCGCCTGGCGCACGCTGTCGAGGCCCATGCCGGCGACTTCGCCGCAACGGTCGAATGCGTCCTGGGTCAGATCATGGACAAGGCCCGCGATGCGCATGTTCTGGCCGGCATAATCCTGGAACAGGCCGCGCAGCCATTCCTGCTGCACGCCGATGATGGCGCCGATGCCGTGGGCATCCTGCAGCTTGCTCATGGCGGCCGTATCCTGCTCCATCCGGCGCTGGAAGAAGCGCAGGGCTTCGTTGCGGGTGAATTGGGCCATCTGCTCGATCAGCAGGCGGTTCTTGTGGACAGCTTCGGTCAGGCTTGCCGTAAGGGCGGAGGCAGCCTGGATGGGGGCGGACATGTCGGGAGTTTGCTCAACCATTAATCAGTCTCCTTCGAAGGATGGATCCAAGTGGGAAGCAGGCCGGACCTTGTCAGTTTCGCGCCGCCGCAAAAAATTTGCGTGACGGCTGGAGCGCGGATTTGCGACGATCGCACGGGCGCTTCGACATGGAGTTCCACGGGCGGGCGCTCTTAACCGTCCTTGATGTTCAATCCGGGACGCATTGAACTTCGCGAGTCGGAGAAAATGGCTTTGCCTTTTTTGAAGGTTCCCTCACGCGATGCTGGAATACGCGTCCCTGCGTTCGCGCATCGGTCTGCCGTCGCTGCGCGGCTGCCTGTACTATTCCCAGCGTCTTGTCACACACCCGGCTATCCGCCGCGCCGCAGCCGGGGTGATCGCGGCGGGCATCAACGTGGCGCAGCGGCGCCCCGAACCCTTTCCGGCGAGCGTCTGCGAGGAATTCGTGAAGCGCTTGCGCCAGGATGGCTATGCGCGGCTTCCCGACATGCTGAAGCCGGGGCAGGTCGACGACATCCTCGCTTATCTCGGCGACAAGCCGCTGCTGCTGCGGGATGGACTGTGCCTGGGCGCGGGGCAGGCGCAAACACAGGTCACGATCGCGGATGTGCCGCTGGAAGATGTCCTCGAATGCCCCCATGTGCTGGCCACGGCCAATGCGCCATTCCTGATCCAGTTGGCCATCGACTATCTGGGCTGCATGCCCACGATCTCGACCATCGGCATGCGCTGGTCCTTTCCGGGAGATGGCGCACAGGTCCAGACCCAGAATTTCCATCGCGATCCCGATGACTGGCGCTTCTTCAAATTCTTCATCTACCTGAGCGATGTCGATTGCGATTCGGGACCGCATCTGTACGTAAAGGGATCCCATCTCGATGCGGGAACCTTCCGTGCGCGCCCGATCGAGGAGGCGGAGCTGGAACAGCGTTATGGCCGCGAGGCGATCATTGCGATAACCGGAGGGCGCGGCACCAGCTTCATCGCCGACACTTTTGGCATTCATGCCGGACCGGTGCCGCTGGCCCGCCCGCGCCTGATACTGGAGGTGGGCTATTCGATCCTGCCGGTGTTCGCGCTCGATTACCGCCCCCGGCGCATTGCGCGGGCTGAGGGCCTTGATCCGTATGTGAACCGGTTGCTGCTGAACTGACCGGCGCCGGGAATCGAAAGCTCCGGCGTCCCCTGGTTCCGGCATGCCCGGCAGCGGCCCGAAATGCCCGGAGATCCAACGACTTTGGCCGGAAATGCCCGAATTTTGTGCAGCAGTTACTTTAACACGCTTTCCCGATTGCTGCCGGGTTGAGGCGCCGGTATAACCCCGGCCCTCAAGGCGGGTGTTACCTCTTTTCTGCCGCCCGCCCCGCTTCGAAGGGAGTGCGCATGGGTACCCAAATCCCGGCTGACTATCGGCCGTCGGAAAATGAGCCCTTTATGAATGAGCGTCAGCGCGAATATTTCCGGCGCAAGCTCAATCAGTGGAAAGAAGAAATCCTCAAGGAAAGCCGGGAGACCATCCAGAATCTGCAGGCGGAAACCGTGCCGCATGCCGACTTGGCCGATCGCGCCTCGACCGAGGCCGAGCGCCAGCTGGAACTGAGGACCCGCGACCGCCAGCGCAAGCTGATCGCCAAGATCGATTCCGCGCTTCGCCGCATTGACGATGGTTCCTATGGCTTCTGCGAGGAGACGGGCGAACCCATCTCGCTCAAACGGCTGGATGCGCGCCCCATCGCGACGCTGTCGATCGAGGCGCAGGAGCGCCATGAGCGGCGCGAAAAGGTCTACCGGGACGACTAGCCCGAATTGAAAAGGCCGGCCAGCGCCGGCCTTTTTCTTTGAACTCGAGCGCCACATTTCGCGACGCGCCCCCGGCTGGCACCGGCCTCCTTCCCCTTCGGCGCAAAGCGCCCCAGAAGGGGGAGTGTCGGCAACGATGGGTCCGCCTTTAGGCAGACCGAGTTGCCGACGGAGGGGGTTTCTTTAGAACGGCATCAGCACGTCGAAGACCTGACTGCCATAGCGCGGCTGCTGCACGTCGGTGACCTGGCCGCGCCCGCCATAGGAGATGCGCGCTTCGGCAATCTGGGCCAGGTTGACGGTGTTGTCCTGGGTGATGTCCTCGCGGCGCACGATGCCGGATACGCGCATGTCGCGCAGTTCGTTGTTCACCCGCACTTCCTGATGGCCGTCGATCACCAGATTGCCGTTGGGCAGCACCTGGGCGACCAGCGCCGCCAGGGTCAGGTTGATGGCTTCGGAGCGGTTGATCGCGCCGGTGCCGGTATTGGTCATGTCGGAACCCATCTTCACCAGGCTGGTGGGGTCGACATTGGTGGGCAGCGCATTCTCCAGCCCGAAGAAATTGGTCAGGTTGGCATTGTCCGAATTGGTACGGCCGCGGGTCGAGCTGTTCGACAGTTTGGCGGCGTCGGCGATGTTGACGTTCACCGTGATCACATCGCCCACATGGCTGGCGCGGGGATCATGGAAGAAGGAGTGCGCGCCCGGCTGCCACAGCGAGTTGTCGACATGCATGATGGGCTGGGGCGCGGGGATGGCGGCCACGATCTGGCGGCCGGCCGGATTGTCCACCGCGGTCAGTTTTGGGGCCTCGCCGATATTCTCCAGCCGGTCCATGGCCGAGCAGCCGGACAGGGCAACGCCGGTCAAGGCGGCGGCGACAAGCTTGGGCAAAAGGGCACGCATGGCTGGATCCTATCGGCTGGCAGTGCGGGTGGGGCTGGAGATGACGCCGCCATCGGCGCGCACGGTGCCGGGGGCGGTGACGGTGGCGGAGATCATGCGGTAAGAAGCCGGGTTCTGGACGGTCACGGTATCGCCGACGCCGCCCTCGGTCATCGCGCGGCCGGTGGCGGTGACTTCCACGCCCGGCGCGCTGAACACCATGGTCACCACCTGGCCCTTGCTGACCACGATGGGGCGGCGCACATCGGTGCCGCGCAGCGGCTGGCCGGCGCCCAGGACGCGGCGGGCCTGCATGCCCTTGATCTCGTCCATCGAAGTGGCGACGCCGGACATCAGGGCGTTGCCGTCGACGGTGACGTAGGTCAGGTCGCTTTCGCCGATCACATCGCCGCGGGCGATGTCGCGCGCCGGCACCACGATCCGCACTGTGGCGGCGAAGGCGCTTGTGGCGGCCAGAAGCGCGGTGGGAAGCGCGAAACAGAGCGTCAGGGTGAGGATGAGTTTGCGCATCATGGCTTAGGATCCCAGCCTGGAGGCGTCCTGCAGCATCTGGTCTGCCGCCGAGATCACCTTGGAGTTCATTTCATAGGCCCGCTGGGCGGTGATCAGCGCCGTGATCTCGTCCACCGAGTTGACGTTGGAGGTTTCCAGAAAGCCCTGCTGGATGGTGCCGTAGCCGACCGAGCCGGGAACGCCCGCCTGGGGACTGCCCGAGCCTGGCGTCTCGATGTAGAGATTGCTGCCCAGTGCCTGCAGGCCCGCTTCGTTGGGAAAGCGCGTCAGCTCCAGCTGGCCCACGGTCTGGGGCGTGGAATTGCCGGCGATGGTAGCGTTGACCTGGCCCTGGGCGTTGATGCTCACCGAAAGCGTGTTCTGCGGGATGGCGATGCCGGGCTGGACGATCAGGCCGTCCTGGGTGACCAGCTGGCCCTGGGGGCTGAGCGAGAAATTGCCCGAGCGGCTGTAGGCATCGGTGCCGTCGGCCTGCTGCACGCGGAAGAAGCCGGGGCCCTGGATGGCGACGTCATAGGGATTGCCGGTCGATTTCAGGTCGCCCTGGGTGGTGATGCGATAGACCGCCGCGGTGCGCACGCCCGCGCCCAGCTGGATGCCGTTGGGGGCATAGGTGCCCTGGTCGGAGGTCTGCGACCCCGGCACCTGGATGTTCTGGTAGAGCAGGTCCTGGAATTCGGCGCGCTGCTGCTTGAAGGCCGTGGTGTTCATGTTCGCCAGGTTGTTGGCGATGACTTCGACATTGGTCTGCTGGGCCAGCATGCCGGTCGAGGCGATGGAAAGGGCTCTCATGGGTCAGTTCTCCTATGATACCGGCATGGCGCCGAGCTTCTCGACGGCATCCCGCTTCATGTCCTGCTGGTTCTTGGTGAGGGTCGCGGTCGCCTCATAGGCGCGCATCACCTCGATCATGTGGCTGATTTCGAGCACCGGCTGCACATTGGAGCCTTCCAGCGCGCCCTGGCGGATGTCGATCACCGCCGGCGTCTGGGCCTGCTGGTCGGTGGAATAGAGATTGGCCCCTTGCTTCACCATCGCATATTCATCGGCGAAGTCGGCCACGCGCACCTTGGCCAGCTGGCCGGTGCGGCCCGATACCGTGCCGTCCGGCGCGATGCGGATGTCGCCGTCGTCGGGGGTGATGGTGATGGCGCCGCCGTCGCCCTGCAGCGCATAGCCGCTGGAATTGACGATCTGGCCGTTTGCATCCAGCGAGAAATGGCCGTCGCGGGTATAGCGCAGGCCCTGGGGCGTCTGCACCGCGAAGAAGCCCTTGCCGTTGATGGCCAGGTCGAATGGCGCGCCCGTCTGGGTCATATGGCCCTGGGCGAGGTCGCGCATTGTGCCGGCGTCCTTGACGAAGCTGACCGACTGGGAACCCGTCTCGCCTTCGGCAGGATGCATCTGGGCGATGTATTCCTCGAACTTGGTGGATTCGCGCTTGTAGCCGGGGGTGGAGGCGTTGGCGATATTGTTGGCAATCACATCGATCGCGCGAAACGCCGCGAGCTGCTGTGAAAGACTAACGAGAAGTGAATTGTCCATTGTGCACCCGTGCAGATCCTTCTGATCCGTGCAAAGGCAGGTGCAGCCGCCGTGCCAGCTTCGGAGCCCCCGTTTTGCTGGCTTTTTGCGGACACGATGGATCGCGGGCGGAAATTCCTGCCGGGTGAAACCGGTCCACCCGGCAATTTGAACCACTCCTTAACCACGTTTGCGCAAGTCTGGCCTCGTCGAATTCAAGAGAACCGGCAATGGCGAGCAAGGCAGAGGTCCCCGAGGCAAAGGACGGCGAGGATGCCGGCGCCGAAGGTGCGGCCCAGGCCCCCAAGGGGCTGAAGAAATTCCTGACCAAAAAAATGCTGATGATCGCCGTGCCGGCCTTGCTGCTGGTGGTGGGCGGCGGCGGCGCCGGTGCGTACTTCTTTCTCTTCGCCGGCGAGAAATCCAAGGCGGGTGCAGAGGCCGAGGAAGCGCCCATCACCCCGCCAAAGGTCGCCTTCAGCGACATGCAGGACATCCTGGTCAACATCCAGTCAAGCGACGGCACCCCCGCCTATCTGAAGTTGTCGGTGTCGCTGGAAATGGATGACGAGGAGCACAAGGCCGCGATACAGCCCCTGATGCCGCGCATCACCGATCAGTTCCAGGCCTATCTGCGCGAATTGCGGCTCGACGACCTGAAAGGTTCGGCCGGTGTTCTGCGCCTGAAGGAAGAGCTGCTGCGCCGCGTGAATGTGGCCGCCGCGCCCTATCATGTGCGCGACGTGCTGCTCAAGGAAATGATCGTACAGTAGCCCTTCCGAGAACAGAACCATGGCCGACGAGACCCCAGAGATCCAGACCGATGCCGCGCCCCTCGAGGCCGGCGACGCCGCCGGCGCCGAGCGCGTGCTGAACCAGGAGGAGATCGACTCCCTTCTGGGCTTCGACGTCAGCGCCGAGCAGATGCAGGACAAGTCCGGCGTCCGCGCCATCATCAATTCGGCGCTGGTCAGCTATGAGCGCCTGCCGATGCTGGAAATCGTCTTCGACCGCCTGGTGCGGCTGATGACGACGTCGCTGCGCAACTTCACCAGCGACAATGTCGAGGTGAGCCTGGATTCCATCACGTCGATCCGCTTCGGCGACTATCTGAACTCCATCCCCCTGCCCGCCATCCTGGCGGTGTTCCATGCCGAGGAACTGGACAATTACGGCCTGTTCACGGTGGATTCCAACCTGATCTACTCCATCGTGGACGTGCTTCTGGGCGGGCGGCGCGGCTCTTCGGCCATGCGCATCGAGGGCCGGCCCTATACCACCATCGAGCGCACGCTGGTGCAGCGCATGATCGAGGTGATCATGCAGGACATGTGCGCCGCATTCGAGCCCCTGGCGCCGGTCAGCTTCTCGCTGGACCGCCTGGAGACCAACCCGCGCTTCGCGGCCATCGCCCGGCCCGCCAATGCCGCCATCCTGGTCAAGCTGCGCATCGACATGGAAGATCGCGGCGGGCGCACCGAGCTGCTGCTGCCCTATGCGACGCTGGAGCCCATCCGCAAGCTTCTGCTGCAGCAGTTCATGGGCGAGAAGTTCGGCCGCGACTCCATCTGGGAAAGCCATCTTGCCACCGAATTGTGGTCCACCAGGATCGACATCGAGGCGATCCTGGACGAGCAGACCATGCCGCTGCACAAGGTGATGAACCTGGAAGTCGGCCAGACCCTGATGCTGAGCGCGGGCCCTGAGTCCAAGGTCGAACTGCGCTGCCGCGGCGTGCCGCTGCTGACCGGCCGCATGGGCCGGGTCAACGCCAATGTCGCCGTGCGGGTCGATGACGCCATCGAGCGCACCGATGCCTCGCGGGCTCTGTAAAACCAACAGGAGAGACGATCCATGATCGCCAATTTCCTTTCGAACCTGGGCCCGGCCTTCTTCATGGAGCTGGCGCTGGACCTGCTTCTGGTCTTCACCCTGGGCTATTGCATCTTGCTGGAGCGGCGCCTGGCCGCCGTGCGCAAGGGCCAGGAAGGCCTGTCGCGCACCATCGGAGAACTGAACATGGCGATCGCCGGCGCGGGCGCGTCGTTGCGGGCGCTGAAGGCCGCAGCCGGCGAGGCCGCCGCCACGCTGGACGAGCGGCTGAAGCGGGCGCGCCTGCATATCGATGAATTGTCGGTGCTTGCCGCCTCGGGCGAGCGCATCGCGCAACGCATGGAATGCGCTGCGACGCAGCGCGGGGGCATGGAAAGCGCTGCGACACAGCGCGGGGGCATGGAAAGCGCCACCACCGCCAGCCGCGCCGCCGCACGGCCCGCCGCCGAGATGGCGCTGCCGTCGATCAGCATCATGAGCCGCCTTGAAAGGTCCGCGCAATGAACTCCGAGCCTGCTCCCCTCTCCGGCGCGCCTTTGCGCGCAAGGGGGAGGCGGTTCCTGCGCCTGCTGCCGGTCGTCGTCATCGTTGGCGGCGCGCTTCTGGCGCTGAAGACGTCGGATCTGGTGCACGCCGCCTATGCCGCGGCCGGCGAAGCGCAGTCCGTCCAGGACAGCGCCAACCTGACCGCCGCGCCCAAGGCTGCCAATCCCGACTATGCCGGCGCCGAAGACGATGCCACGGCCAGCGCCGCCGAAGTGGATGTGATGTCCTCGATGGCAAAGCGGCGCCGCGAACTGGACGCACGCCAGAGCCAGCTTGACACCCAGGCCAGGATGCTGGCCGCTGCCGAACAGCGGGTCGATGCCAAGATCGCCCAGCTCAAGCAGCTTCAGGGCCAGATCGCCGCCCTTCTGGTCCAGCGCGACGACGCGCAGAAGGCCCAGATCGCCACGCTGGTGAAAACCTATTCCAGCATGAAGCCCAAGGATGCCGCGCGCATCTTCAACAGCCTGCCCGACGCGGTGCTGGTGCCGGTGGCCCAGCAGATGAAGTCGGACGTGCTGGGCACCATCCTGGCCGGCATGAATGCCGACAGCGCCCAGGCGTTGACCGTGAAGCTGGCCGACAGGCTGGCCCTGCCCCAGACCGCGGATACCGCGGCTACGGTCCAGACCGCACAGGCGGCAGCTTCCGGCGCGCCGTCGCAGGCGGCTCCGGCGGCGGCGGAGGCAAAGGCCCAGCCGCCCAAATCCGGCGGGTGATCCGGCGTGGTTAACCGCGGGTTAATGCCGCTTCGCGATAGTCGCCGCCAGGGGCAGGCGCAGGGGAAAAGTCCGTGACCGGTATGGCGTCCAGAATGGTTGTGGCGGCGGCGCTGTGCGCCGTGCTGCTGCCCTTTGGTGCGCGCGCGGACAGCGTTTCAGGCCGCATGATGGGCGGTTATGGCCGGCTGTCCTTCACCCTGGCCAAAAACGCCAAGGTCGGCGCCGTCACCACCGGCGGCGTGCTGGCCATCTCCTTCGGCAGCAAAACCGATGTCAGCCCCGCGGCGGTGACCGCCGCCATGCCCGGAGTGCTGTCGGCCGGCCGCGCCGATCCCGACGGCAAGACGCTGCGCTTTGCCCTGACCGTGCCCGTGCGCCTGCATGTCAGCCAACAGGGCGATCGCGCCGTGGTCGATCTGGCACCGGCCAGTTTCAACGGGGTGATGCCCGACCTGCCGCCGCCCGCAAAGCCGGTTGTCAAACCCATCGATCCGGCCAGCCTGCCCGAGGTGAAGCTGCGCACCGGCACCTATCCCAAATTCACCCGGCTGGTTTTCGACTGGCCCAGGAACGTGGCCTATTCGGTGTTCCCCGGCGCGGGAAAGATGACCATCCGCTTTCAGGCACCGGTGCGCATGGACCTGTCGGTGATCGCCCGCTTCACGCCGCCCTGGGTGAAGAATGCCGCCTGGCGCCTGGACGGGAACACCACCGTGGTGGAATTCGAAACCGACTCCGATTCCGGCTATCACGATTTCAAGGACGGCAGCCATGTCGTGCTCGACATCCTGGCGCCCAAGACCGACGGCGCCGCCTATGCCCCACCCGGCGGCGGGCGGCCCCAGGTCTCGGCAATGAAGCCGCTGGGCGGCAAGGGCATCACCGGCGCCCAGGCCCAGGCAATCGCGGAAACCGCGGCCAGGCTGGACCCTGCCAGGCACGCCAAGACCGAAGACAAGAAGACCGAAGACAAAAAGTCCGAAGACAAAAACAACGAGAAGAAAGAGGCCAAGGCCGACGACACCGCGCCGAAGCCGGGCGACCAGACCAAGCAAGCCGTCGCCGAGGCGCCGGCCGCGCCCGCACAGAATTTCGCGGATGGACAGCGCACCCAGGACGGCGTGCTGATCACCTTTCACGGCGCGGGCCCGCGCGCCAGCGCGGTCTTCGTGCGCGGCCTGACCGCCTGGATCGTGCTGGACGATACACCCGGATTCGATGTCGCCAGTCTGCAGAAGGCCCTGGGGGATTATGCGCTGCAGGTGCAGGCGGTCTCCAGCCAGGGCCTTTCCATCCTGCGCCTGACCTTGAAGGCGCCCGCCGCCATCGCCGCCACCGCCGACCATGGCGACCTGAAGGTGGCCATCGGCGCCAAGGTGGCCGGCACCGCCCAGCCGGTCGGGCTGGCCCGCAACCAGAGCGATCCCAGCCGCCAGTCGCTGTCCACCCTGCTGCCCGCGGCGGGCCATGCCTATTTGGTGCCCGATCCGGCGACCGGCGATGTCTTGACCATCGTGCCGGCTGCGGCAGGCCGCGGGGTGCCGGAAAAGCGCGTCTTTGTCGATTTCGCGCTTCTGCCCAGTGCCTCGGGCCTGGTGGTCACGCCCTTCGCCGACGACCTTCAGGTCAAGGCCGACGAATCGCGCGTCACCATTTCGCGTCCGGGCGGCCTTAGCCTGACCCCGCCGCAACTGCCGCTGGGCCAGACGCCCGCCGCCCTGGCCCGCTTTGGCGAAGGCCCCAGTTTCCTGGATTTCAACCGCTGGGGCGCGCTGAGGGCCGGCAGCTTCCTGGCCACCGAGCGCCTGTTGAATGAACGCATCGCCCACCAGCCCATGCCCGGGGCGAGCGGCGCGCGGCTGGACCTTGCGCGCTTCTATCTGGCGAACCGCTTTGCCGCCGAGGCCCTGGGCCTGATCGACCTTGTGCAGAGCCACGATCCCGGCCTGATGGGCGATGCCCAGCTGACCACCATGCGCGCCGCCGCCCAATACATGATGGGCCGCTATCGCCAGGCCCATAACACGCTCGCCGGTCCCGGCTTCGACAGCGTGCGCCATGCCGCCTTGTGGCGCGGCCTGACCGAGGCGGGCATGGAGGACTGGAAAGCCGCGCACGAGCATCTGGAACAAGCCGATCCGGTACTGAACCGCTATCCCGATTACTGGCAGGCCGAAGCGCGGCTGGCCGACGCCGATGCCGCATTGGGGCTGACGCGGCTGGACCTGGCGGATTCGGCGCTGCAGCGCCTGCCCAAGACGCTGACGCCCAGGCAGGCGCTGGCCAAAGAGCTGGCGCAGGCCCGGCTGGTGGCGGCTGAGGACCGCTATCACGATGCGGCGCCCGTGTTCGCGGCGGTGGCGCGCGGCGGCGACGAGAAGCTGGCGGCGGCGGCGATCTTCTATCAGACCAATGCCGCGCTGGGGGCAGGTGCCATCACCGCGCCCCAGGCGATCGACGCGCTGGAGCGGCTGCGCTTCCGCTGGCGCGGCGACGGGCTGGAGCTGAAGACACTGCGCAAGCTGGCCTCGCTCTATTTCGGCAGGCACCAGTGGCGCGAAGGGCTGAAGGTCCTGCGCGTGGCCACGCAGAATTTTCCCGGCCTTGACGCCGCGCGGGTGGCGCAGGACGACATGCGCGCCGCCTTCGTCAACCTGTTCCTGAAAGGCGGCGCCGACAAGATGAAACCGGTCGATGCGCTGGCTCTGTTCTATGACAATCTGGACCTGACCCCCATCGGGCCCGACGGCGACGAGATGATCCGGCGCATCTCGGACCGGCTGGTGGCGGTGGATCTTCTGGGACCAGCGGCGAAGCTTCTCGCCTATCAGGTGGACAAGCGCCTGGACGGCGTCGCCAAGGCACAGGTGTCAACCCGCCTTGCCAGCGTCTATCTGATGGACCACAAGCCGGAAGCCGCGGTGAAGGCGATCCGTGATTCCGACGTCACCGGCCTTCCGGCCGATGAAATGCATGCGCGCCTGCTTCTGGAGGCGCGGGCCTTCGCCGCCCTCAAGCAATGGGACAATGCGCTGGACCTGATCGCGCTGGACGACACCCCGCAATCGCGGCGGCTGCGCGCGGATATTTATTGGGAAAGCGGCAACTGGGCCATGGCCGGCCAGAAGGCCGAGGAGATGCTGGACACGCGCTGGAGCGACCAGGAGCCCTTGAGCCCGGCCGAGCGCACCGAGGTGCTGCGCGCGGCTGTGGCCTATTCGCTGGCCGGCGACCAGCAGAGCCTGGCGCGGCTGAACGGGCATTTCGAGGCAAAAATGAAGTCCACGCCCGACGCCAACCTGTTCGCGGTGCTGTCGGCGCCGCTGGAGACGCACGGCCTTGCCTTCCGTGACGCGGCGGCGAAAATCGCCGGCATCGACACGCTGCAGTCCTTCATGACGGATTTCAACAAGCGCTATGGCGAGCAACCGCGCAGCTAGCGGGCGGGCCTAGAGTTTCTCATCCAGCCAGGAAAGCGCGCGGTCGGCCAGGGCTTCCCAGCCCGGCTCGCCGATCAGCCAGTGCCCCATGCCGGGCAGCACCTCATTCGTGGCGCGTTCCTTGTAAAGCGCGGCGATGCGCATGACCGTCGTGGGCGGATTGATGCGGTCTTCCGAACCGGTGAGGAACAGCAGCGGACAACCGATCCGGGCATGATCGACCTCGCTGGCGCGTTTCATGTCCAGCCCCCAGTTCATGACCTCGAAGGTGGCGCGGCCGGATTCGCAGGTGAAGCGGGAAAACACTTCGTCGCGCATATCGCGCGGCAGCCTGTCGATGGAATGGGCCAGCGCCACGTCGCGATTGGGTTCCAGCACCCGGTTCCAGTAGCCGGGATGGAGATGCAGCGCCTGGGCGGCACTGATCTCGAACAGGGTGGAGGGCGGCACGCCCCACGGCGCCGACGGCGCCAGAAGGATCAGCGCGCGCGCAGGCCGGCGCACCGCCAGAATCTGCGCCAGAAGCCCGCCCATGGAATGGCCCACCAGCACCGGCGGCTCGCCCAGCGCGGAAATCTCCTCTTCCAGGTCTGCGGCGTAATCGGCCAGGCCGGTGGTGCCCAGCGCCGCCGGCGGCGCGGCTTCATCATGAAAACGCAGGCAAGGCACGGCGACGCCATAACCGGCAGCTTCAAACCTGACCTTCAGCCCCTCAAGCGACCAGGGGCCGCAGAAGGCACCGTGTATCATCAGCACGGGCGGCTTTGGGGCGCTCATGCCGGATTCCGGGAGGAGCGCGGGCACGAACAGAAACGAACGCCAAATAAACAGGTCATGCCAGGCCCCGGAAGGCCGATATCACGGTCCGATATGTGTCGCGCTTGAAGGGCACGATCAGTCCGGGCAGATCGTTCATGGCCACCCAGCGATAGGCGGAAAATTCCGGCTCGTGCGCCGTCAGGTTGATGTCGGCATCGCTGCCGCCGAAGCGCATCGCGAACCATTTCTGCTTCTGGCCGCGATATCGGCCATGAAAGGCCACCCCCACCAGATGAGGCGGCAGGTCATAGGTGACCCATTCTTCCATCTCGGCGATGATTTCGGCGTTGTCGGTGCCCACTTCCTCCAGAAGCTCGCGCATCGCAGCCTGGCGCGGCGTCTCGCCCGGATCGATGCCGCCCTGCGGCATCTGCCAGCCTTCCACCGTCTGGTCGATGCGCTTGCCGACAAAAACCCTGCGATCGGCATCGAGCAGCATGATGCCGACACAGGGCCGGTAAGGAAGATCGCCGTATTGAGAGCCCGATGACATGTCCCTGAATCCGTTGAAGCAGACACGGGAGAAGACCGTGCCCGTTATTTTGGCGGATTCACTATGGCCGAGACGGGGACCAGAACAAACCCCCGGGCCTTAAGGTCTTTCGCCCACGCAGCAATGCGCGACAGGCTGACCGGATAGAGGAAGGCGCTGCCCGTCGCGCTGCCATTGGCGCGGGCGGCATTCTCCAGGTCCGAAAGGCGGTGGTCTATTTCCAGCGCCGTCTGGATGGGGTCGATGGCGGCATTGGATTGTACCAGGCGGGCACCGACCTGGCCGGCAACCAGTGGCGCCACTGACTGGGCAGCGTTGCCATTGTCGAAGAAGTAGAGCCCGCGACGCGACAGATAGGTGAGTGTGGGCGACAGCGCGTCGCTGTCGGAAAGGAAACGCTGTCCCATCAGGTTGGTCACCCCGGCATAGCCCGTGAAACGGGTCAGCGCCCAGGTCAGGCGGTCGAGGTTGGTTCCCTCATTCTGACCGGCGCGCAAGGTGTGCGGCCCCGGATCGCTGTCGGGAAAGTCGTATGGTTCCATGGGCACTTCCAGCAGCACCTCATGACCTTTGGCGCGCGCCTGGGCGACCCAGGTGGAAACATCGTGCGCGTAGGGCGCGAAGGCCAGGGTGACGCCGGCGGGCAGGCTGTCCAGCGCTGCCCTGGTGGCCGAGGCCGAGATTCCCAGCCCCCGCACGACAATGGCGATACGGAACTTGCCGTCGGCAGCGGGCGCGGCGTAGGCGGTCATGGGGCTGCGCCCGTCATCGGCGATGCGCGGCAGCGGCCCCTGTTTGGTGTTCTCGATCAGCGCCGGATCGGCCAGAAGCGCCTTGCCGGCAAAGAGCGGTTTGGTCACCGGCGCCAGGGCCGGACCATCCTCGCTGGGCACAGGAACAAAAGCCGCGGGCTGTCTCTTTGGCTGGGCCGGGGCGGACAGGTCCAGGCTTACCGCCGGACCCTGATGGTGCCCGAAAACCGTGATGGCAAGGGCACCGGCCGTCAGGCCGCAAACGACGAAAGCCGTGCAGAGGGCCAGCGCGCGCGCGGCGCGCGAGCCGTGCGGCTCGTCGGTGGGGCTGACGGCAGTCATGCCCCAATTAACGGGTTATGTGGTTACTCTTCAGTTAATAGCCCCACCGCGCGCACAGGCCCTCCTCCCCTTCGCGTGCGACAGCACGCTGGAAGGGGAGGTGGCCGCAGCAACGCAAAGGCGCGACGCACAAAGTGCGCCGCGCCAAGCAAAGTTGCGTAGGCCGGAGGGGTTAAATCAACGTGCGGCGGCCGTCTGGTCGGCGGGCTGAACCACCGAGCTGGCCGAGGCCACCGTCATCTTGCCGTTGAGCAGGTCCAGCGCATAGGAGAGCTGGAAGTCGTCATACTTCTTGCCCGGGGCCGGCTTGATGACCGGGGCCTTGGCACGCTTTTCCGGGATCGGTTCGCCCGCCAGATGGCCACGCAGGTCCGCTTCGGAGGGGCGTGCCAGCTTGGGCACATCGGCCTCGTCGCCCTGGGCGACCTGGATGTCGGGGATGATGCCCTGTGCCTGGATGGAATGGCCGGACGGGGTGTAGTACCGCGCCGTGGTCAGGCGCAACGCGCCGCGATTGTCGCCCAGGGGGATGATGGTCTGCACCGAACCCTTGCCGAAGCTGGTCAGGCCGATGATGGTGGCGCGCTTGTGATCCTGCAGCGCGCCCGAGACGATCTCGGACGCCGAGGCGGTGCCGCCATTGATCAGCACCACTACCGGCTTGCCATCGGTGATATCGCCGGGATGGGCATCATAGCGCTGGGTATCCTCGCTGTGGCGGCCGCGGGTGGAGACGACCTCGCCACTGTTGAGGAAGTCGTCCGACACCTGGATCGCCTGGTCCAGAAGCCCGCCCGGATTGTTGCGCAGGTCCAGGACATAGCCCTTGATGCCCGGGCCGATTTCCTTCTTGAGCTTGGCGACGGCCTTTTCCAGCCCGTCGGCGGTCTGTTCGTTGAAGCCCGGCAGGCGCACATAGCCGACATCGCCCTCGCGCCGCGAGGAGGCGGCATCGACATGGACGATGGCGCGGGTCAACGCCACGTCGAAGGGCTTCTTCTCGCCCTCGCGCAGGATGGTCAGCGTCACCTTGCTGCCCGGCGCACCCTTCATCTTGTCGATGGAATCGTTCAGCGGCATGCCGGCGATGGACTGGCCGTCGATGCCGGCGATGCGGTCGCCCGACTTGATGCCGGCGCGCGCTGCGGGCGTGCCGTCGATGGGCGAGACCACCTTGATCAGGCCGTCTTCCAGCGTGACTTCGATGCCGACGCCGCCGAACTCGCCCTTGGTGGTGACCTGCATGTCGCCATAAGCCTTGGCGTCCATGTAGCTGGAATGCGGATCCAGGCTGGAGACCATGCCCTGGATGGCATTGTCGATCAGTTCGCTGTCCTTGACCGGGCGCACATATTTGTCGCGCACATTCTGGAAGGCGTCGCTGAACAGGTCGAGCTGGGAATAGGCGCTGGCGTCATTGGCGCCCTGGGCCTGAGGCAGCGCGAACAAGGCGACCGACAGGCCGCCGACCAGGCCCAGACCCACCAGGGCAAACTTCTTCATGTCGTCTTTGCCTTTCACAGTACCGGACGCAGTTTCAGTTTCAACCAAGGTGCCGGATTGAGGACATGGCCCGCATGGCGCAGTTCAAAATAGAGCCGGTTGTCCGGCCCCTCTCCCGCGGGCATGTTTCCGACCGGTTCGCCCGCAAGCAATTGGTCATTCGGCTTTACGGTCACGCGTCCCATTCCAGCCAATACCAGATCGTAGCCAGTGGTTATCTCCAGGATCAAGACCTGTCCTGACTTATGGTAAGGCCCGGCGTATAAAACTTTTCCATCTGACGGCGCGATCACCTGGGCACCGGGCCGGGTTGCATAGGAAAGCCCGACACCTGCGTGTTGGGTGCCCCCCACCAGACTGCCAACCACCGGTTCCAGAAAGGATCCTTTTTGCAGGGCCGGCAGGGCGTCGGTGCTGCGGGCGGTGACGGTCACCACCCCGTCCTCCGTCCCCGCCCCCTGGCGCCTGAGCGCCCGAACCCGCGTCAAAAGCGCCTGGAAATCCGCCGCCTGGCGGGCGATCTGGTCCAGCTGCCGCCTGAGAGTTCCGTAGGATTGGGCAGCGCCCTGGGCTTCTTCTTCCTTCTGGGCCAGGAGCCGGTCCAGTTCCACCCGCGCCGAGCCAAGATTGACGGCGGTCACATGGGCCTCGGCCCGGCGCCGCTCGAGCGCGGCACGGGTGCGCTTGAGCGCCTCGATGCGGTGGGAAAGCCGGGCGGCCTGGGCGTAGACCGGCGGCAAACCCGCCCCGATCAGCATGGCGCCGCGCGCGGCGCTGAGCGCGTCGTCCGGCCGCAGCACCAGCGCGGGGGGCATGTCGTGCTGAAGCCGTTCCAGGATCGCCAGCAGTTTGGTCACCGCCACCCGGTCATTGGCGAAGCCGGCGGAAAGGCGCGCATCCTCTTTCGCCAAGCGGTCGATCTCGGCGGCATCGGCGATCTGGCTGCGCTCCAGGTCTTCGATCCGCGCCGCGGTGTCGATCAGCTTGCGCCGCAGGGTCCGGGCTTCGGCGGCGAGGGCATCGCTTTTCTCGCGCGCCGCCTTCAGCCTGGGTCGGTCCTCCTTGATTTCGGCGGAAAGCGCCTTGAGCTGGTCGGCGCTGGATGGAAGGCCGGCCAGCGCCTTGCCCGGCATGGCATGCGACAGGTCGATCGCCGGTTCGGAGCTTGCGGCGGGCTGCGCGTCGCGCGGCCGGGGCGTGGGCCTGACCGGAACGCTCACGCGCTTTTGCGCCTGTGCCGCGGGGCTGCGCGCCGTCTTCACCGCCGCGGCGGCCGGCGCCGTCACCAGCAGGACCGTCAGCAGCAGGAGAGTGGCATTCGGTCTCACCTGGGCGTGACCAGCAGCGAATGGCCGGTCATCAGCGCGGGCTTTTCGATTCCCATCAGGGCCAGCACCGTGGGCGCCACATCGGCCAGACGGCCGTTTTCCAGCTTCGATCCCTTCGGCGCGCCGCCCTCTTCTCCAAAAAACGCGATTACCGGCACATCCAAAGTGGTGTGCGCGGTATAGGGTTCATGCGTCTGTGGGTCCTTCATCATTTCGATATTGCCATGATCGGCGGTCAGCAGCATCACGCCATTCACTTTTTCCAGCGCCGCCATCAGGCGGCCCAAGCATTCATCGATCGTGTCTACCGCCTTGACCGCCGCGCTCATCACCCCGGTATGGCCCACCATGTCGGGATTGGCGTAGTTGCAGACGATCAGGTCATACTTGCCCGACAGGATGGCCGCTTCCAGCCTGTCGGTTACTTCATAGGCGCTCATTTCGGGCTTGCGGTCATAGGTCGCCACCTTGGGACTGGGGACCAGGATGCGGTCCTCGCCATCGAACTGCTCTTCGCGCCCGCCGTTCAGGAAGAAGGTGACATGGGCGTATTTCTCGGTCTCCGCAATGCGCAGCTGCTTGAGCCCCTGGCGGGCGATCACCTCGCCCAGCGTGTCGCGCACATCTTCCGGCGGGAAGATCGCCTGCATGAAAGGCTTGAGAGCCTCCGAATATTCAGTCAGGCCGCAGGCTGCGGAGAACCGCACCAGCCGCGCGCGGTCAAAGCCGTCAAAGCCTGGATCAAGCAGCGCGGTGGATATTTCGCGCGCCCGGTCGGCGCGGAAATTGGCGAACAGCATGCCGTCGCCATCTTCCATGCCGGCATAATCGCCCAGCACGCAGGGCACCGCGAATTCGTCCGTCACCCCGGCCTCATAGGAGGCCTCCAGCGCCGCGGCCGCATCCGTGTAGCGGCGACCATCGGCATCCACCATCGCCGCATGGGCTTTTTCCACCCGGTCCCAGCGCTTGTCGCGGTCCATCGCATAATAGCGGCCCGACAGGGTGGCCAGGCGCACGCCGGGAGTGCCGTCGATGTCCGAAAGGAATTTCTGGACAAACCCAACGGCGCTGCGCGGGGGCGTATCGCGGCCGTCCAGGAAGGCATGGACGAAGACCGGCACGCCCGCGCCCGCCAGGATTTTCACCAGCGCCACCATCTGGTCCTGGTGGGAATGCACGCCACCCGGCGACAGAAGGCCCATCAGATGCACCGCCGACTTTTTCGACTTTGCCTTGTCGATCAGGTCGAGCAGCGCGGGCCGATGCGCCAGCGAGCCATCCTCGATCGCCACATCGATGCGCGGCAGGTCCTGGGCCACCACCCTGCCGGCACCGATATTCATGTGGCCGACTTCGGAATTGCCCATCTGCCCCCTGGGCAGGCCCACCGCGCTGCCCGATGTCTGCAGCAGTGCGTGGGGACATTCCTTGAGCAGGCGCGAATAATTGGGCGTGGAGGCCGCAGCGATGGCGTTGTCCTCGGCATGATTCTCACGCCAGCCCCAACCATCCAAAATGCAGAGAATCGTCGTGCGCGTCATGACGCGTGCTCGCGGCCGGGCTGGCCCTTGTTCAAGGGGCGGCGTGCGCCGCCATTAATCAATTGGCGGCGTCCGCCGCCGGGGCCCCAGCCATCCAGAATGCAAAGAAGCGTCGTGTGCGTCATGAATTGTCCTGAACATCAGTGGGGGCGGAGAGGCGGCAGAGTAGGCTGTAGGGCGGATACGGAAAAGCCCGGCTCGGCGTGACGAAAATCGCCCTCTCCGAAATCGGGCCCGGGCGGGCAGGCAAAGACGGCCGTGGAGAGGCGCACGGCAGCCTGGACCCGGCAGGATTTGCCGAAACGGCCCGGCCGATTTCCGAACATTGTTCAACATATTGATTTAAAAAGACAATTCTGATGTGCTGGGCGGCACGATTCTGGCAGGGACGCACGCGAACAGAAAGGCAGAAGCCCGTATGCGCCGCGCACCGTCCTATTACCTCCGCATCGCCACCCTGATCCTGGGCGCCCTTGTCGTTGCCGCTCCGGCGCCGG